>ERZ1673752.2493-NODE-2493-length-20355-cov-5.438522_pt1 | contig 20355 bp, 19 predicted proteins | sample MGYA00580195_ERZ1673752 | MGnify/ENA primary metagenome ERZ1673752 (study PRJEB41218, sample SAMN15661744) | gut metagenome | host: Homo sapiens | place: Canada: London | collected 2015-08-20/2019-03-30 | study: EMG produced TPA metagenomics assembly of...
TACCGGCATCATCCATTCATCGAAATTTTCACGCGTAACTGACAGAGACATAGCGACCTCATCCGGTAAATAAAAGGTTGTTTAAATGTTAAATAATTGAGTGTTTGCACTGTGAATGTAGATTGCAGCCTTCGTGCCAGCCAGCGATAAAAATGCATAAACGGGTTGGGGTAACACAATATCAATGAGTTACAATATGGAGTTATTCACTGTTAATGCATAAATAGTGAATATTTTTACGACAAGCGGCGCTTTGCCGCATGAAAACAAGAAAGAGTATGCAGAGGCCAAATATAATTCTGGAATTGTGATCGCTCGCGAAATTTATCGGTCCTTTATGCCCTGTTCGAGGGCAAAACGCGCCGAAATGGTGCAAATATTGCACCGTCGGCATTATCTGTCGCAGTAATTGGGCGAAGCGGATAACAGACGACGTAAATTCTGCTACCATCCTTGCACTATTCACCTTGCATTGGCAGCGACTATGAAATTTGTCTCTTTTAATATCAACGGCCTGCGTGCCCGCCCTCACCAGCTTGAAGCGATTGTTGAGCAACATCAGCCAGATGTGATCGGCTTGCAGGAGACAAAAGTTCACGACGATATGTTCCCGCTCGAAGAGGTAGCGAAGCTGGGCTATAACGTTTTTTACCACGGTCAGAAAGGCCACTACGGCGTTGCGCTGCTGACCAAAGATACGCCGGTGTCGGTGCGTCGTGGCTTCCCGGGTGACGATGAAGAGGCGCAACGCCGCATCATCATGGCGGAAATTCCTTCCGCGCTCGGCAATGTGACCGTCATCAACGGCTATTTCCCGCAGGGTGAAGGCCGCGATCATGAAACCAAATTCCCGGCCAAAGCGAAGTTTTATCAGGATCTGCAAAACTACCTGACAACCGAACTCAAAAAAGAAAACCCGGTGCTGATCATGGGCGACATGAATATCAGCCCGACGGATCTGGATATCGGTATTGGCGAAGAGAACCGTAAGCGCTGGCTGCGCACCGGCAAATGCTCTTTCCTGCCGGAGGAGCGCGAGTGGATGGAGCGCCTGCTGGGTTGGGGGCTGGTGGATACTTTCCGCACGGCTAACCCGGCGACGCAGGATCGCTTCTCGTGGTTTGATTATCGCTCTAAAGGCTTCGATGACAACCGGGGCCTGCGTATTGATCTGCTGCTGGCGAGCGCCCCCCTGGCCGAACGCTGCATCGAAACCGGTATCGACTATGACATCCGCAGCATGGAAAAACCGTCCGACCATGCGCCGGTATGGGCAACGTTTAAGCTGTAAACTTCAGTGAATATTAAAAAAATCAGTCTCCTGTGCGCCCTTTTGGGCGCATTTGTTTTGACCGTTGTTTTGCTTCCTCCAGGCATGCTCTCCCTCGACACGCTAAAAATGCACCAGCAAACGTTGATCGATCGTGTGGAGCAGGCGCCTCTTCAGAGCGCGCTGATCTATTTTGCGGTTTACGTTCTGCTCTCCGCGCTGTCGATCCCCGGAGCCGCGCTTCTGACGCTGCTCGGCGGGGCGCTTTTCAGCCTGTGGGAGGCGACGCTGTTGGTGTCATTTGCCTCGACGCTCGGCGCCACGCTTGCCATGCTCGTCAGCCGTTATCTGCTGCGCGACTGGGTGCAGCGGCGCTTTGCCGCACAGATGAGCACGATAGATGCGGGAATGGATCGCGACGGCGCGCGCTACCTTTTTGCCCTGCGCCTGATGCCGTTGTTCCCGTTCTTTCTGGTCAATTTGCTGATGGGGCTAACCCGTCTCAGGGTGCGTCACTACTGGTGGGTCAGCCAGCTTGCAATGCTACCTGCCACCGTCATTTATCTGAACGCCGGACGCGAGCTGGGGAAACTCACCTCGCTGCGCGATATTCTGTCGCCGGGACTGCTGTTCGCCTTTACACTATTAGGGTTATTACCGCTGGTCACTCGCTGGCTGTTTTCCCGTTACATCCCTTCGATTAAAAAGTGAGGCATTATGCGCCGGGTGCGTTTTTGCGCGTTTCTGACGAGTCTGCTGCTGGCAACCTCTGCCTTCGCCGCAGAGAGCTGGCAATCCATTCAGCAACAGGCCACCGGGCAGACCGTCTGGTTTAACGCCTGGGGCGGTGACGAGGCCGTTAACCGCTACCTCGACTGGGTAAGCGGCGAGATGAAAACGCACTACGCCATTAACCTGAAGATCGTTCATCTGGCCGATGCCGCCGACGCGGTGAAGCGGATCCAGACGGAACATGCCGCAGGACGCAGCAGTAACGGGTCGGTGGATCTACTCTGGGTAAACGGGGAAAACTTCCGCAACCTGAAAGCGGCAAACCTGCTGCTCACCGGCTGGGCGCAAACCCTGCCCAACTGGCGCTACGTCGATACCCGTAAACCGGTAACGGAAGATTTTGCCATCCCGACCGATGGGGCAGAATCCCCGTGGGGCGGCGCGCAATTAACCTTTATCGCCCGTAAAGCGAGTACGCCGACACCACCGGCAGATCCCCACGCGCTGCTGGTATACGCCCGACAGCACCCTGGCAAGGTGAGCTATCCGCGACCGCCGGATTTTACCGGCACGGCGTTTCTTGAGCAGCTACTGCTGGCGCTGACCGCCCATCCGGAGGCGTTAAAAAACGCGCCAGACAGAACCTTTGCGCAGGTCACCGCGCCGCTGTGGGATTACCTTGATACGCTGCACCCCCTGCTGTGGCGCGAAGGGAACGATTTTCCTCCGTCGCCTGCGCGCATGGATACGCTGCTGGCCAGCGGCAGTCTGAACCTGTCGCTCACCTTTAACCCCGCCCATGCGATGCAAAAGGTGGCGAGCGGTGAACTGCCTGCCGACAGCTACAGTTTCGGCTTTCTCAAAGGCATGATCGGCAACGTCCATTTTGTCGCCATCCCGGCAAACGCCAGCGCGAGCGCAGGCGCGAAGGTGGTGGCGAATTTCCTGCTGTCACCGCAGGCGCAGATCCGCAAAGCTAATCCTGCCGTCTGGGGTGACCCGAGCGTGCTGGATGGCGAAAAACTGCCTGCGAAAGCGGCAAAACAGCTTCGCGCCTTTACCCCCTCAGGCACGCCTGATGTACTTCCCGAACCTCACGCCGCCTGGGTTAACGCCCTGGAGCAGGAATGGCTTCGCCGCTACGGAACCCGCTAAGCGGGCTGGTCTGGGCGGCAATGGCGGTCATCTATCTGCCACTGCTTCCCGCCAGCGGCATGCTGCTGGCCCCGGCGTTTTCTCCCGGCAACTGGGCGACGCTGTTTGCCGACCCGCAGCTGCCGCAGGCGCTGGCCGCCACGCTGGTTTCCACGCTTATCGCGACGCTGGGCTCACTGTTTATCGCCCTGACCCTGCTTGCGCTTCTCTGGCCGGGTGAAGGCTGGCAGCGCCTGAGCACCCGTCTGCCGTGGCTGTTAGCCGTGCCGCACGTCGCCTTCGCCACCAGCGCGCTGCTGCTGTTTGCGGAAGGGGGGCAGTTTTACCGGATCTGTACGGTCTGTTCGCCGCAGCTTGACCGCTACGGTATCGGGCTTGGCCTGACGCTTGCGGTCAAAGAGAGCGCGTTCGTTCTGTGGGCAATCTACGCCGCGCTGCCTGAAAAGCGTCTCGCACAGCAGAAAATCGTCCTGCATACCTTCGGCTACGGACGAATGCAGGCGCTCAACTGGCTCGTCCTCCCGGCAATCGCCCCCGCGCTGGGCGCAGTCATGCTGGCGGTGCTGGCCTGGTCGCTTTCCGTGGTGGATGTGGCGATCGTGCTCGGGCCAGGCAACCCGCCTACGCTGGCGGTACTGGCCTGGCAGTGGCTCGCCCAGGGCGATGCACAACAGCAAACAAAGGGAACGCTGCTGTGTCTGGTGTTGCTCCTGCTGCTGGCGGCGCTTGCCGCGGTGGGATACGGCTTCTGGACGGCATGGCGGCGCGCCCAGCGTGACCCCTCCGGAATTCGTCACGCTTCGCATACTGCGCTGCCCGCACGGACGCTGGGCGGGTTACTGCCGCTGTGCGGCGTCCTCTGTGCGCTGGTTCTGCTGATGCTGGCACGCCGGGACGACATCGGCCCCGTCAGCGACAGCCTTTCACTGGGACTGCTGTCCAGCCTGACAGCGCTGGCCATCCTCATGCTCTGGCTTGAGTGGGGACCCCAGCGCGGCGCGGTGTGGGTCTGGCTGCCGCTCGCCCTCCCGGCGCTGCCCCTCGTGTCCGGGCAATATGCCGTGGCGCTGTGGCTGGGCATCGACGGCCAGTACGCTGCGGTGCTCTGGAGCCATATGCTCTGGGTTCTCCCGTGGATGCTCCTGGTGCTGCAACCGGCCTGGCGCAGGCTCGATCCCCGGCTTATCCTCACCGCCAGAACGCTGGGCTGGCGACAGGCGAAAATTTTCTGGTTGGTGAAATGCCCCCTGATGATTCGTCCGGCCCTGCTGGCCTTTGCCACCGGCTTTTCCGTGAGCATGGCCCAGTACATGCCGACCCTCTGGCTGGGAGCGGGACGTTTCACCACCCTGACGACGGAGGCGGTCGCCCTCAGCAGCGGCGGCAGCATTCCGATCCTCGCCAGCCGGGCGCTGGGTCTGTTGCTGTTGACCAGCAGCGTATTTGCCCTTGCCGCGCTGCTCTCCCGGCTCGTGGGCCTTCACAGACAAGGATTACGTTAATGCTGAACGTGAAAAATCTCACCATTGCGCCACTCTTCCGTGAGGTCAACTTCCGCGTCCCGGCGGGGGAGATTGTCACGCTGATGGGGCCCTCCGGGAGCGGGAAATCGACCCTTTTCGCCTGGATAGTGGGGGCGTTATCCGCTGATTTTAAGGCGCACGGCGAGCTATGGCTGAACGATCGCCGCTGCGATATGCTCCCCGTGGAAACGCGCGGGATCGGCATTCTGTTTCAGGATGCCCTGCTGTTTGACGCCTTCAGCGTGGGGCAAAACCTGATGCTGGCGCTGCCGGCGCACATCGTCGGGCGCGCCCGCCGCAACGCGGTAGAACAGGCCCTGGACACTGCCGGGCTGGCAAACCACTACGCCAGCGATCCGGCGACCCTTTCCGGCGGCGAGCGCGCCCGGGTCAGCCTGTTGCGCGCCCTTCTCGCCCAGCCGCAGGCATTGCTGCTCGACGAGCCGTTCAGTCGACTGGATAAAACGCTGCGCGCCTCATTCCGGGCGTGGGTATTCGAGGTTACTCGCCAGCGCAGGATCCCGGTGGTGCTGGTCACGCATGATGAGGACGATATTCCGCCCGGCGGCGAGGTGATTGAGATTTCTCGCTGGCAATAATGTGCTAACGCAATGTTTTTGGCTTCAGGAGAGACGACAATGCCCCCCTCTTTTAATGACGTCAGGTTTTTCGATGAAACGTGTTTCTCAACTGACCGCGCTGGCCCTGCTCTGCGGCCTCGCCTCACTCTCCTCCACGGCGGCTGATATGCCCCACTCCCTCACGCTGGACCAGCTCCAGGCGCAAAACGGCGCGGTAATTGATACGCGCGTCAGTGCGTTCTTTAACGGCTGGCCGCAGACCCTGAGCGGAACGTCCGGGCATGAACCCGCCGCGCTTAATCTCTCTGCCAGCTGGCTTGGGGCAATGAGCGATGAACAGCTCAGCGGCTGGGCAAAACAACATCGGCTTACGCCAGACATGCCAGTTGCGCTCTATGGCAACGATGATGACAACCAGACCGTCAAAACGCGGCTGGAGAAAGCGGGCTTTACCCACGTCTCCACCCTGAGCGATGCCCTGCAACAATCCGACCGTCTGCAACGTCTGGCGCATTTCGAACAGCTGGTTTATCCGCAGTGGATCCGCCAGTTGCAGCAGGGCAAACCCGTTACCGCCGCACCAGCCGGAGAGTGGAAGGTGATCGAGGCTGGCTGGGGTGCGCCGAAGCTTTATCTCCTGAGCCACATTCCCGGTGCGGGCTATATCGACACCAATGAAGTGGAAAGCGAACCGCTGTGGAATAAGGTTTCTGACGAAAAGCTGAAAGCGATGCTGGCGAAGCACGGGATCCGTCACGATACCACCGTCATTCTGTACGGTCGCGACGTGTATGCCGCCGCGCGCGTGGCGCAGATCATACTCTACGCGGGCGTAAAGGATGTGCGAATTCTGGATGGCGGCTGGAAGGCGTGGTCCGACGCCAGCCTGCCCGTTGAGCGCGGAACGCCTGCAAAGGTGAAGCCAGCCCCTGATTTTGGCGCGCCGATCCCGGGCCAGCCCCGGCTGATGGTGGATATGGAGCAGGCCCGGGGAATGCTGCACCGTCAGGACGCCTCGCTGGTGAGCATTCGTTCCTGGCCAGAGTTTATCGGTGAAACCAGCGGCTACAGCTATATCAAGCCAAAAGGTGAGATTGCCGGTGCGCGCTGGGGCCATGCGGGCAGCGACGCGACCCACATGGAAGATTTCCACAATCCGGATGGCACCATGCGCAGCGCCGATGATATTGCCGCCATGTGGAAAACGTGGAATATCCTGCCGGAGCAGCACGTTGCGTTTTACTGTGGTACCGGCTGGCGCGCGTCTGAAGCCTTTATGTACGCCCGCGCCATGGGCTGGCAGAACGTTGCCGTCTACGACGGCGGCTGGTACGAATGGAGCAGCCATCCGCAGAACCCGGTCTCCACCGGGGAGCGCGGACCGGAAAGCGCACGCTAGCGGGGAAGTGATTTCAGCGTGATATAACCGCTCCAGATGCGCGTTGTGGTGGTCAGCCAGCACAACGCGCCAAATGTCCAGGCAAACAGCGCGAAATGCGCCGGAAACAGGCAGCACAGCACAAACAGCGCGATGGTCTCCGTTCCTTCCGTTAATCCTCCAATGTAATAAAGCGACTTGTGCGCATAGCCGGGGTTGTCGATATCATGCTTCCCCGCCAGCGCGGCAAAGGCCAGGAAGCTGCTGCCCGTCCCCATAAACGCGAACAGCAGCCAGGCGGCGGCGATCGCGTTATCAGCCGGAGCGGCCAGCGCAAAGCCAAACGGCACCAGGGCGTAAAACAGGAAGTCGAGGGCGATATCAAGAAATCCTCCCGCGTCCGTCAGGCCACGGCGACGCGCCAGCGCGCCGTCCAGACCATCCAGCAGCCGGTTCAGCACAATGGCGATCAGCGCCGCCGGATACCAGCCCAGCGCCAGAAACGGTAACGCCAGCACGCCAATCGCAAACCCGGCGAGCGTTAAGCCATCAGGCGTGATAAACGGTTTATCCAGCGCGGCGGCCAGCTGATTTAACCCGGGTTTCAGCCGGGGGTGCAGATGTTTATCCAGCATGCGGTTTACCTTTAAACGTGGCGCACAGCCCCTGAGCCGGAATATCCAGCGCGGCGTTAAAGCGGGCGGAAAGATTCTGAAAGGCAATCAGAGCCGTCATTTCGGTGATGGTCTCTTCCGTAAAGTGGCGCTTCAGCAGACTTTTGATATTTTCATCCACCTGAGGTGGCGTGGCGGTGACCGCTTCCGCATAGGCCAGCGCCGCGCGCTCCTCTTCGCTGAACAGGGTGGAATTTTGCCAGTCGCTGACGGCCTGCACTTTATCCAGCGCCCCGCTCCGCTCGGCCAGACGCAGGCTGTTGGCATCAATACAAAATACGCAGTGGCAGATCTGCGAGACCCGCGTCATTAGCAGCGATCGCAGAACCGGGGTCAATCGCGCCTTGCGCCGCTCCAGATAGCCGACAAACAGCGCCACCAGCCAGAAAAGACGCGGCATACGCCCCCACCAGCGCGTGGGGTTCAGCACCGCGCCGAAGTGTTTTTTCTGCATGGCGGCGATGGGGCTGAGGCTGACGGGAAGGGTTTCCATGGGCGCAACCCAGGCGGATGTCTCTTTCACCTGATTCTCCTGATGACTGGACTCTTTGGAAGGGCACGATAATATGTCGTTTTTCGCTATTAATTATTGACGAACATGCTGAAAACACTCGATGTGGTTGCGGCCATCCTCGAAAAAGAGGGCAAGATTTTGCTGGCGCAGCGTCCCGAACATGCCGATCAGCCAGGAATGTGGGAATTTGCAGGCGGGAAGGTTGAAGCCGGTGAGACCCAGCCGGAAGCGCTGATCCGCGAACTGCGCGAAGAACTCGGCATTGAAGCCGTGCCCGCGCGGTATGTGGCAAGCCACCAGCGGGAGGTGTCGCAGCGGCTGATTCACCTCCACGCCTGGCATGTGCCTGAATTTAGCGGTGAGCTGAAGGCGCATTATCACTCGGCGCTGGTATGGTGCACGCCAGAAGATGCGTTCACGTATGCTTTAGCCCCGGCGGATATACCGCTGCTGGAAGCGTTTATTCTTTTACGCGACGCCAGACCAGCGGGTTTGTACTGAGGGTGCGTTCATCACGCTGGCACTGCAACAGCACGCCATCTGCCCTGACTACTGCGCCTTCGGAATAGTTTTGATCCTGATAGATACAGCACTGATTACACGGCTGCGCACGCTGGCCGCCAGCGCTAAAGACCTCTGGCGGCACGTTGACCTCGACATCCGGGCGAATGCGGTCAGCCTGTGCCCCGGTGGACACCATCAAACATAACGCGGCCATTGCGTAACGGTTCATAGACTTTATTTCCTCTGCATCGTTTATATCTATAACGGTCGATCCGGACGGGATCTTTAATTTATCTCGTCATCGCTTTTGGTTATGACGCGCGCCCTGTCATTAATTTCCCTTGCGGCATAAATTTCTGCTTGCCTCTCAAAGCGGTGCGGGTGGTATAGTCAAAAAAACGACACAAAACATCTACGCCACACGCATAAATTATTATAAGAGGTTCTTATATCTATGGATCAGACACGCTCTCTGGAAAGCTTTCTTGCCCATGTTCAGCAGCGCGACCCGCACCAAAGCGAGTTTGCCCAGGCCGTTCGTGAAGTCATGACCACCCTGTGGCCCTTCCTTGAGGAAAATCCGCGTTACCGTCAGATGGCGCTGCTTGAACGTCTGGTAGAGCCGGAGCGCGTCATCCAGTTCCGCGTGGCGTGGGTGGACGACCGCAATCAGGTGCAGGTCAACCGCGCGTGGCGCGTGCAGTTTAACTCCGCCATTGGGCCGTTTAAGGGCGGGATGCGCTTCCATCCCTCAGTGAACCTGTCGATTCTGAAATTCCTCGGCTTCGAGCAGACCTTTAAAAATGCGCTCACTACCCTTCCGATGGGCGGCGGTAAAGGCGGGAGTGATTTCGATCCGAAAGGCAAGAGCGAAGGCGAAGTGATGCGCTTCTGCCAGGCGCTGGTCACTGAGCTCTATCGCCACCTTGGGCCGGACACCGACGTTCCTGCCGGGGATATCGGCGTGGGGGGGCGTGAAGTGGGTTTTATGGCCGGGATGATGAAAAAGCTCTCCAACAACAGCGCCTGCGTCTTTACCGGCAAAGGTCTGTCGTTTGGCGGTAGCCTGATTCGCCCGGAAGCGACGGGTTATGGTCTGGTCTATTTCACCGAAGCGATGCTTAAGCGTCACGGGCTGAGCTTCGAGGGGATGCGCGTGGCGGTCTCCGGCTCCGGTAACGTGGCGCAGTACGCTATCGAGAAAGCGATGGCGTTTGGCGCGCGCGTGGTGACCGCCTCCGACTCCAGCGGCACCGTGGTGGATGAAGCTGGCTTTACAGCAGAAAAACTGGCGCGTCTGTGCGAAATCAAAGCCAGCCGTGACGGTCGGGTAGCGGATTATGCCCGTGAATTTGGCCTGACCTATCTGGAAGGTAAACAGCCGTGGGGCGTGCCGGTGGATATCGCCCTGCCGTGCGCGACGCAAAACGAGCTGGACGTGGATGCCGCCCGGACGCTGATTAGCAATGGCGTGAAAGCGGTAGCGGAAGGGGCAAATATGCCCACCACTATTGAAGCGACCGACCTGTTCCTGGACGCGGGCGTGCTGTTTGCGCCAGGCAAGGCGGCGAACGCTGGCGGCGTGGCAACATCCGGTCTGGAAATGGCGCAAAACGCCGCGAGAATGGGCTGGAAGGCAGAGAAAGTGGATGCCCGTCTGCACCACATCATGCTCGATATTCATCACGCCTGCGTGGAGTACGGCGGCGAGGCCTCGCAAACTAACTACGTGCGCGGGGCGAATATCGCCGGGTTCGTGAAGGTGGCCGATGCGATGATCGGACAGGGTGTGATTTAGTTTCGCTGCATTCTCGCCCTTGTAGGCCCGGTAAGCGTTAGCGCCACCGGGCTTTTTTCAGGCCGCAGAGGGGCTTTCGCCGGGTGGCGGCTTCGCCTTACCCGGCCTACGGTTTAAGCGGTTGTATTTTTGGCTGCGCTTTTCTTCTTTTTGAACGGTTTCTTCGCCCCGCCGCCCGGGGCGACCATTCCCCGGAATCGCTTCACTGGCGTACTGCGCGCCTGGTCAATCAGCTGATAAAGCGTCCCTACCAGCGGCTGCATAAAGTCCTGATAACGGCACTGCTTTTCGCTGATCTGCGTCAGCACCGACTCCCAGTGCGCGGTCATGTCCGGCCTGGCGGCCAGCTCCGGCAGCGAATGAATTAGCGCCCGGCCCGGTTCTGTTGAATGGATGTAACGTCCCTTTTTCTCCAGGAAGCCGCGCTTAAAGAGCAGTTCGATGATCCCCGCGCGGGTCGCTTCCGTGCCCAGACCGTCGGTGGCGCGCAGGATCTTCTTCAGATCTTTATCCTGCACAAAGCGGGCGATGCCGGTCATGGCCGACAGCAGCGTCGCGTCGGTGAAATGGCGCGGCGGCTGGGTTTGTCGTTCAACCACTTCGCCCTTCTCGCAAAGCAGTTCGTCGCCTTTGGCCACGACCGGCAGCGGCGTGCCGTCGTTCTCTTCGTCACGTTCTTTGTTGCCGAGCAGCGTGCGCCAGCCCGCTTCCGCTAGGAAACGCGCTTTGGCGATAAATTTGCCTTTGGCAATTTCCAGTTCAATAACGCACTTGCGGAACACCGCGTCCGGGCAGAACTGCATCAGATACTGACGCGCGATCAGGTTATAGACCTTTGCTTCGTTGTCGGTCAGGTTGACGTTGCTGGTGCGCGCCGTCGGGATTATCGCGTGGTGAGCATCGACTTTTTTATCGTCCCAGCAGCGGTTATGGGTATCCGGGTTTACCGCCGGCTGCGGCAACAGATCCGGCGCATGGACGCCAATGGCATTCATCACCGAGTGGCGTCCGGCGAAGTGTTCTTCCGGCAGATAGCGGCTGTCCGAACGCGGATAGGTGATCAGCTTGTGGGTTTCGTAGAGCTTCTGGCAGATATCGAGCACGTTCTGCGCGCTAAGACCAAAGCGCTTAGCCGCCTCAATCTGCAACGCCGAAAGGGAGAACGGCAGCGGTGCGGGCTCCGTTTCCCGTTTGTCGTTATAGCTGGTGACGATTGCGGGCTGGCCGGTAATGCGGTTGACCACGTGCTCCGCCAGCGGGCGATGCAGCAGCCGTCCCTCTTCGTCCTGATATGACTCACAGGCATCGCTTGGCTGCCAGACGGCGGTAAAGCGTTCGTCTTTCGGCGTGACGATATGCGCTTTGACTTCGAAGAAGTCTTTGGCGACGAAATTTTCGATCTCTTCGTCGCGACGCACCACCAGCCCCAGCACCGGTGTCTGGACACGACCGACGGAGAGTACGCCCTGATAACCCGCGTTGCGCCCGAGAATGGTGTAGGCGCGGGTCATGTTGATCCCGTACAGCCAGTCCGCACGGGCACGCGCCAGCGCGGAGACACACAGGGGAATAAATTCGCTGTTGGCGCGCAGGCGTGAAATGGCCCGCTCTACCGCCTGAGGGTTGAGGTCGTTGATCAGGCAGCGCTGCACCTGCTGGCGCTTTTCCGGCGCCAGCTCCAGGTAGTCCAGCACTTCATCGACCAGCAGTTGCCCTTCCCTGTCCGGGTCACCCGCGTGGACCACTTCCGTCGCCTCATGCAGGAAGCGCTTAATGACGTTGAGCTGTTTGGTGACGGAAGGACGCGGTTGGAGACGCCACTTTTCCGGCACAATCGGCAGATCGTTGAGATTCCAGCGGGCGTAGCGGCTGTCGTAGACATCCGGCTGCGCCTGTTCAAGCAGGTGACCGATACACCAGGTGACCACCTGCCCGTTACCGCATTCGATAAAGCCGTCGCCTTTGCGATGCGGCCTGGGCAGCACATCGGCGATGGCACGCGCCAGACTCGGCTTTTCGGCAATGAACAACCGCATCGAATTAACGGATCTCAATCATCGGGCGACCACCGCGGGCGGTCACCAGCTCACCAATGGCCGTCAGGGTGATGCCAAACTCGGCAGCCGTCGCCTGAACGTCAGCTTCAGCTTCCGGCGTCACCGCCAGCAGCAGGCCGCCGGAGGTTTGCGGATCGCACAGCAGGTTACGCCACGCTTCCGGCATTTCGCCCATTAAATGGCCGTAGCTGGCGAAGTTGCGCTGCGTCCCGCCCGGCACCGCGCCCTGAGCAATGTACTCTTCCACGCCCGGCAGCTTCGGCACATCCTGATACCAGACCTGCGCCTGCACGCCCGCGCCCTGACAGACTTCAGAGAGGTGCCCCAGCAGACCAAAACCGGTCACGTCGGTCATGGCCTTCACGCCGTCGATATTGGCGAATGCCGCACCGGCGAGGTTCATCTGGCACATGACCTCCGTCGCAAGCCCGACGTGTTCAGGCTTAAGGAGTGATTTTTTCTCTGCGGTCGTCAGTACGCCAATGCCCAGCGGCTTAGTGAGGAACAGCTTGCAGCCCGCCTGCGCGGTGCTGTTGCGCTTCACGCGCTCGGTCGGCACCACGCCGGTGACGGCCAGGCCGAAGATCGGCTCCGGCGCATCGATAGAGTGACCACCGGCCAGGGCAATACCCGCCTGCTGGCAGGCAAAGCGTCCGCCTTCGATCACGTCGCGGGCAATCTCCGGCGGGAGGGTGTTAATCGGCCAGCCCAGAATGGCGATCGCCATAATCGGTTTACCGCCCATCGCAAAGATATCGCTGATGGCGTTGGTGGCCGCAATGCGCCCGAAGTCGAACGGGTTGTCGACAATCGGCATAAAGAAGTCAGTGGTGCTGATAATGCTGGTGCCGTTACCTAAGTCATAAACCGCTGCATCGTCACGCGTTTCGTTACCGACAAGCAGGTTCGGGTCGACAAACTTCGCCTGTTCACTGTGCAGGATGGTCTCCAGCACTTTCGGGGAAATTTTACAACCGCAACCGGCTCCGTGGCTGTATTGCGTTAAACGAATGGTTTGCTCGCTCATGGACGTCTCCTGTCATCTCAATCGCGCTATGGTAGCGCTCATTCCATAAAGAGGTAAGTATGACTGTCTGAATTCTGCGGCGGATGCTCAGAATCCAGACAGTTTAGCGCGGCTTATCAGAAACGGCTGACGAAAGGCGTGGTGTCTGGCACGCTGATGGTGCTGGAGGCTTTAAGCTGCGGGGTGCCAAGATAGAGGAAGCCGACAATTTTATCGTGCTCACCACAGGCAAAGCCATCACGCACGACCGAACTCTCGGTCAGCGGTCCGGTGCGCCAGATGCCATTGAAGCCCTGCGCGACGGCGGCCATTTGCATCGCCATTACCGCGCAGCCTGCGGACATTTCCTGCTCCCAGACCGGCACCTTATGGTCGGCCTGACATTTCGCCACGACAGCGATGATCATCGGCGCGCGGAATGGCGCACTGCGGGCTTTATCAATCCCCTTCTCATCCTGGCCTGCGGCAACAGCCCCCTGCTCCAGCAGCTGGCTGAAGCGGTCGCGCCCTTCGCCTTCAATGATAAAGAAGTGCCACGGCTGCAATGTGCCATGGTCCGGCGCACGCATTCCGGCACGCAGAATGTTTTCCAGCTGCTCGCCGACGGGTGCCGGTTCGGCCAGGCGGGAAGCGCTACGACGGTTAACAAGCAGTTCAAGTGCGTCCATTGGTTAACTCCTTTCATGAAATTTACTCACAAAATTAACACGACAGCAGAATTTGTTACAGCGTGGCAGGCGATTCCTGCTGACAAGTGGCGGTTGGGTCATTACGATAACCGCACATTACCGTCCCGTGGCGACGGAAACAGTCCTTTTCTGGTTAGGGAGAATACATGCGAACCCTTTGGCGAATCTTTGCCGGTTTCTTTAAATGGACGTGGCGACTGCTCAACTTCGTCCGCAACCTGGTGATGAACATCTTCTTCATCTTCCTGGTCCTGGTATGCGCAGGTATCTGGATGCATATCAGCAACGCAAACCAGTCGCAGCATTCGACGCGCGGCGCGCTGTTACTCGATATCACCGGGGTGATTGTTGATAAGCCATCGACCAGCAACCGTCTGGGCGTGATTGGTCGCCAGCTGTTCGGCGCAACGTCAGACCGTCTTCAGGAAAACTCCCTGTTTGATATCGTCGACACCATCCGTCAGGCTAAAGACGATCGTAACATTACCGGTATCGTGCTGGACCTGAAAGATTTTGCCGGCGCCGATCAGCCGTCAATGCAGTACATCGGTAAGGCGCTGCGCGAATTCCGCGACAGCGGTAAACCGGTTATTGCCATTGGCGACAGCTACACCCAGGGACAATATTATCTGGCGAGCTTTGCCAATAAGATCTGGCTTTCGCCACAGGGCACGGTCGATCTGCATGGCTTCGCCACTAACGGTCTGTACTACAAATCGCTGCTCGATAAGCTGAAGGTCACTACCCACGTCTTCCGCGTCGGGACCTATAAATCCGCCGTGGAGCCGTTTATCCGCGATGATATGTCCCCTGCCGCCCGTGAAGCGGACAGCCGCTGGATTGGCGAGCTGTGGCAGAACTACCTCGGCACCATTGCCGCTAACCGTCAGATTACCGCTGAGCAGGTCTTCCCGGGCGCGCGCGGCGTGCTGGACGGCCTGCGCAAGGTGGACGGCGATACAGCGAAATACGCGCTTGATAACAAACTGGTCGATCAGCTGGTTTCCAGCGCTGAAATTGAAAAAGCGCTGACCAAACAGTTCGGCTGGAGTAAAGAGGATAAAAACTACAGCGCCATCAGCATGTATGACTACGCCGCGAAAAAGCCGGACGACAGCGGTGACAGCATCGCCGTGGTGTTTGCTAACGGGGCCATTATGGACGGCGAAGAAACGCCGGGGAACGTCGGCGGGGAAACCACCGCGTCGCAGATCCGCGATGCGCGCCTGGATCCGAAAGTGAAGGCGATTGTCCTGCGGGTGAACAGCCCTGGAGGCAGCGTCAGCGCCTCTGAAGTGATCCGTGCTGAACTGGCCGCCGCGCGCGCCGCAGGCAAGCCGGTAGTGGTCTCGATGGGCGGCATGGCGGCTTCCGGGGGCTACTGGATCTCGACGCCAGCCAACTACATTGTGGCTAACCCAAGCACGCTGACCGGCTCGATTGGCATCTTCGGCGTGATCAACACCGTAGAGAACAGCCTGGATTATCTCGGCGTCCACACCGACGGCGTCTCCACCTCGCCGCTGGCGGATGTGTCCGTTACCAAATCCCTGCCGCCTGAGGTGTCTGAGATGATGCAGCTCAGCATTGAGAGTGGCTATAAACGTTTCATCACGCTTGTTGCGGACTCCCGTAAAAAGACGCCCGATCAGATTGACCAGATCGCTCAGGGCCACGTCTGGACCGGCCAGGACGCGAAGAGCAACGGCCTGGTAGACAGCCTGGGTGACTTCGACGACGCCGTGAAGAAAGCGGCGGAGCTGGCGAAGCTCAAGCAGTGGCACGTGGACTATTATCAGGACGAACCAACGTTCTTCGATATGGTCATGGACAGCATGTCCGGCTCCGTTCGTGCCATGCTGCCGGACGCGCTTCAGGCTTATCTGCCGGCGCCGGTGGCGACCGCGGCGAAAGCCATGAAAGCGGAGAGCGACAAGCTTGCAGCCTTTAATGATCCACAAAGCCGCTACGCGTTTTGCCTGACCTGTGCGAACGTGCGTTAAAAACCGTCCCCTCTTCCCGTGAAGAGGGGATTTTTTCTTTTGAAGAACAAGAACTCATTACCATGCAGAAGAAATCAATTTATGTCGCCTATACCGGCGGTACCATCGGTATGCAGCGCTCAGAAAATGGCTATATCCCGGTTTCCGGCCACTTGCAGCGCCAGCTGGCGCTGATGCCTGAATTCCACCGTCCGGAAATGCCTGACTTTACCATCCACGAATATGAGCCGCTGATGGACTCCTCCGACATGACGCCGGAAGACTGGCAGCATATTGCGGACGATATTAAAGCCCATTACGACCAGTATGACGGCTTCGTGATCCTGCACGGTACCGACACCATGGCGTTCACCGCCTCGGCGCTCTCCTTCATGCTGGAGAACCTGAGCAAGCCCGTCATCGTGACCGGCTCGCAGATCCCGCTGGCGGAACTGCGTTCAGACGGGCAGATCAACCTGCTTAACTCCCTGTACGTGGCCGCTAATTACCCGATCAACGAGGTAACGCTGTTCTTCAACAACCGGCTGTACCGCGGGAACCGTACCACTAAAGCGCACGCCGATGGCTTTGACGCTTTTGCCTCACCTAACCTGCAACCGCTGCTGGAAGCGGGGATCCATATCCGTCGTCTGGGCACGCCGCCCGCGCCAAATACCGCAGGCGAACTGATCGTTCACCCGATCACCCCGCAGCCGATCGGCGTGGTGACGATTTATCCGGGTATTTCCGCCGACGTGGTGCGCAACTTCCTGCGCCAGCCGGTGAAGGCGCTGATCCTGCGCTCCTATGGTGTGGGTAACGCCCCGCAGAACGGTGAATTCCTGAAAGAGCTTCAGGAGGCGAGCGATCGCGGGATTGTGGTGGTCAACCTCACCCAGTGTATGTCCGGCAAAGTCAATATGGGCGGCTACGCCACCGGTAATGCCCTGGCGCACGCTGGGGTGATCAGTGGTTTCGATATGACCGTTGAGGCAACGCTGACTAAACTTCACTATTTACTGAGTCAGGATCTGGATATTGATTCCATTCGCCGCGCCATGATGCAAAACCTGCGCGGTGAACTGACGCCGGACGAATAAGGAGGTCCCATGAAGCAACGCGCCCTGTTACTGGTCGATTTGCAAAATGATTTCTGTGCGGGCGGTGCGCTGGCCGTCGCGGAAGGCGACAGCACCGTAGACGTCGCGAATTCGCTGATTGAGTGGTGTAAAGCTCGTGGTGAAGCGGTGGTGGCGAGTCAGGACTGGCATCCGGCAAACCACGGCAGCTTTGCCAGCCAGCACAACGTTGAGCCTTACAGCCAGGGCGAACTGGACGGGCTGGCGCAAACCTTCTGGCCCGATCACTGCGTGCAGCAGACGGAAGGCGCTGAGCTGCATCCGCTGCTGAACCAGAAGGCCATCGACGCGGTGTTCCACAAAGGTGAAAACCCAACCATCGACAGCTACAGCGCGTTCTTTGATAACGGTCATCGTCAGAAGACGGCGCTGGACGCGTGGTTGCGCCACCATGAGATCACCGAGCTGATTGTGCTGGGCCTGGCGACGGATTACTGCGTGAAGTTCACCGTGCTGGATGCGCTCCAGTTGGGCTATACCGTGAATGTCATCACCGACGGCTGTCGCGGGGTGAATATTCAGCCGCATGACAGCGCTCAGGCGTTTATGGATATGGCCGCAGAAGGCGCAACGCTGTATACGCTGGCTGACTGGATGGAGACGCAGGCGTAAGCTTTTTAGCCGGGTGACGGCTTAGCCTTACCCGGCCTACTTTCTCTGGTTTTGTAGACCGGGTAAGCGTCAGCGCCACCCGGCATTTCTTCCCCAATCCCCATAAAGTGAACTCCCTCGCATCACAAGCGAAACGGCGATGCTATTCTCTTCAGGCTGTTTTTTCGCCACGCCTTTTCTGTGGCGTGGTTATTTTTATTCAGTCAAAGAGGAAATTATATGAAACGTTTGCCCTTGCTGGCAGCATTACCCTTGCTTTGCGCGTCACTGGCTTCCGCCGCGCCCCTGATGTCCGTGGGTTACTTCAATGGGGGTGGCGATGTTACCGCCGGACCGGGTGGCGATATTAATAAACTCGACGTCCGCCAGATCACCCACCTCAACTACTCGTTTGGTCTGGTCTATAACAACGAGAAAGACGAAACCAACGCCGCGCTGAAAGATCCGGCAAAACTGCATCAAATCTGGTTATCACCTAAGGTGGCATCCGATCTGGCGTTACTTCCTCAGCTTCGTAAACAAAACCCGAACCTGAAAGTCCTGCTTTCCGTTGGCGGCTGGGGCGCGCGTGGTTTTTCTGGCGCAGCGGCAACCAAAGAGAGTCGCGCGGTATTTATTCGCTCCGCGCAGGAGATCGTCAGTAAATACGGCCTGGACGGGATCGACCTGGACTGGGAATATCCGGTCAACGGCGCGTGGGGACTGGTCGAGAGCACCCCTGCCGACCGGGATAATTTCACCGCGCTGTTAAAAGAGATGCGTGACGCGTTTGGTAAGAAAAAGCTGGTCACGATTGCGGTGGGCGCGAATGCGGAAAGTCCGAAAAGCTGGGTGGATGTGAAAGCCATTGCCCCCCTGCTCGATTACATCAACCTGATGACCTACGACATGGCGTACGGTACTCAGTATTTTAACGCGAATCTGTATGTCTCCAGCGCCTGGCCAACGGTGGCTGCCGCAGACAAATACAGCGTCGATTTTGTGGTGAATAACTATCTGGCCGCCGGGCTGAAGCCGCAGCAGATGAACCTCGGAATTGGTTTCTATGGGCGCGTGCCGAAGCGCGCCGTTGAACCGGGTATCGACTGGAGCAAATCGGACGCGCAGAACAATCCGGTGACGCAGCCCTACTTCGGGCCGCAGGAACTGGGCCTGTTCAAATCGCTTGGCTATGATCTGACCAAAGATACCTATGTGAAATACAACGATATCGTCCGCAAGCTGCTGAACGATCCGCAGAAACGCTTTACCGAGCACTGGGACGAACAGGCGAAGGTGCCGTGGCTGTCGGTGAAATCCGCCGACGGGAAGGCGCTGTTTGCGATTTCCTATGAGAACCCGCGCTCCGTGGCGATCAAAGCGGATTACATTAAGGAGAAAGGTCTGGCTGGCGCCATGTTCTGGGAGTACGGTGCTGACGACGAAAACCAGCTCGCGAAACAGCTGGCGGAGTCGCTTGGGATCCCGCACTAAGATGTAGTGTGCCGGGTGGCGCTAGCGCTTACCCGGCCTACATGGGAGCTTTATTTGAAGGTCGCAATCGGCTTCGGCGCGATGCCGAACTCTTCTTTCAGCTCGCGCTTGCTTTTCATCACCATCTGACCGTTAGTGTCGATAGTCATGTGCTGGGCGTCGGTATTGTGACGCGCCTGCCACAGCATCACCAGCTGCAAACTGTTCTCTTTTTGCTCAGGTGTGAGCGCCACACCGTCCGGCCATTTTCCCAGCTCAACGGCCGTTACCAGACGCTGATAAACCTCCGGGGTCATACCTGCAATCATGTCATCAATATTCATGATCTCTCCCTTTCAAAGGAATAATTTGCTGAATCGTTTTTTCAACCCTTGGTCTGGTCGCCGTTTTCATCATCGGTAAAGCTCATGGAAGCCGAATTTACGCAGAAACGCTCCCCCGTCGGCTGCGGGCCATCCAGGAAGACATGCCCGAGATGGGCGTCACAATTCCCGCAGCGAATTTCGGTGCGCACCATGCCGTGCGAGGTGTCCGTCAGGTAGCGGATCGCATCATCGCTGACAGGCTCGTAAAAGCTCGGCCAGCCGCAGCCAGAATCGTACTTCGTCTGGGAGTTAAACAGCGGTGCATCACACACCAGGCAGTGGTAGACGCCTTCCCGTTTATTGTGCAGCAAACGCCCGGAAAACGGCGGTTCTGTGCCGTGATTTTGCGTCACGTAAAACTGCATCTCTGTAAGGTTTTTTTTCAAATCGTCGGGGTTACGTTGGTTCGACATATGCTTACATCTCGCTGTTGAAACAGACATCTTTTAACCCAGATTCTAACAAAACATTAACACCCGCGCGTGCACTTTTGTTCTAAACTTATGTGTCGCGAAAAGGCGGTCAGGCAATTGTGATCAATTTCACATTTTAATCCTGCGAGGCCTTTAAAATTCCGGGCGCAGCCCCCATGTGGTTGCTAGCTCAAAGGGAAAGTGAGGCGAGTCAGTCGCACAAACGTTAGTCACAGGATTGATTTGTCGCAATGATTGACACGATTCCGCTTGACGCTGCGTAAGGTTTTTGTAATTTTACAGGCAACCTTTTATTCACTAACAAATAGCTGGTGGAATATATGACTATCAAAGTAGGTATCAACGGTTTTGGCCGTATCGGCCGTATTGTTTTCCGTGCTGCTCAGAAACGTTCTGACATCGAAATCGTTGGTATCAACGATCTCCTGGACGCTGAATACATGGCGTA
>ERZ1673752.2503-NODE-2503-length-20279-cov-27.968898_pt1 | contig 20279 bp, 36 predicted proteins | sample MGYA00580195_ERZ1673752 | MGnify/ENA primary metagenome ERZ1673752 (study PRJEB41218, sample SAMN15661744) | gut metagenome | host: Homo sapiens | place: Canada: London | collected 2015-08-20/2019-03-30 | study: EMG produced TPA metagenomics assembly of...
AAATAATGAATGAAGCAAGAGCAATTGTAGAACAAAGTAGTGCTGGAATACTCACATCCTTGGCGGCTATATTCCTGCAAGACGCAATCAGTACGATGCTGCCATGGCTTTTCACTATGTTAGCCGTCATTTTGTGCGACTTAGCGTTTGGCGTGAGGAAGAGCATGAAATTAGGCATACATATCAGTCCGAGCCGTGCTTTGCGTGCCACCATGAGTAAAATGGTGACGTATGTGGCGTGGGTGATGGCTGTAGCGATGATAGATTGTGCCGAGGGGCATTCGCTCAATATTACTACATGGGCGTGCTTGCTCGTCTGCTTAATAGAGGGAATGAGCATTATTGGAAACATGTTAAAGCCGTATGGTTATGACTTGAGCGTGAAAAGTTGTGTGGTGTTTTTTCTGTCGCTCGTTTTCAGACAGGACAAGGAAAAGCTAGAAGACTTGGTATCTGATGAGCATTTGGACGTGATTACCGCAAGAGAGAGGAAGAAGTGGGGGGATGTGAAGAAAAAGGTTACAGTAGCCTCCCCCAGCCCCTCCGAAGGAGGGGGGAACAAACAAACGGAGGACGGTGGACTTTGAACTATAAACTTGTAAACTTAAAAACTTAAATGATGAGATTCAGAGCAAGTGACACACTAATAAGTAAAATAAAAGCGTTTGAGGGGCTTCGATTGGTAGCTTACAAGCCAACGAAAGCCGAGCGGTGGTATACAATTGGCTACGGACACTGTGCTGGCGATGTGCGTGCAGGAATGCGCATTAACGAGGAAAAGGCGGAAGAACTGCTCAAGCGTGACCTTTTCTTCGTTGAAAAGTTTTTGAACGGCATCCCAAAGATAAAGACGCAAGGTCAGTTTGATGCGCTGGTATCGTTTACCTACAACGTAGGGGTTGGCACTCTGAAACGATCTACCCTATTGAAGAAAATCATGCACGATGCACCCACGATAGAGATACAGCGTGAGTTTATGAAGTGGGTGTACAGCGGAGGGAAAAAGCTGGACGGACTGGTGAGAAGAAGAAGGTGGGAAGCGGAAAAGTGGGGACTTTGACCATTGAACTTTGAGATTTGAACTTTATAGTTAGCAAGGCTATCGGCTCGTGAACTCGTAAACTGACAACTTGTAGGCTGAAAGAGATTAAGGTGTTCTTTGACATTGTGGGACTGTTATAATTTGAGTTAATTTGTTTGAACTTTGGTACAATAATTCTATCTTTGCGAAATAGAAATAATTATAATCGGTATGCAGTTAAAATTTGAAGGGCAGACAAGTTCTATAGATGCTGGCACACTTATCAACGTTCTCATGCAATATCAGAGCGTTGCACAGGAGGCAAATCGCATTTATGGTGGTGGAGCCCAAGAAATTAAAATACAGGTAAATGCAATCGAAAAAGGGTCTTTCATTATAGATCTTGAAATTGTGCAGAATGTGATTCAACAGCTTTTTAGCAAAGCGTCTGTTGAATACATAGTTGCATTGACAGGGATTATTACCTTCTCCTATAAGGCCTATAAAAAATTAAAGGGGAAGCCTATAAAGACAGAAGACGATAAAAAGAAAATAAGTAGTCTTTCGGTTAATGGAGATATGAACGTAAATATAAACGTTTATAACAGCAGGGCAACAAGGGAAGCGATTTCCAAGTCTATACAGGCCGCTGATGATGACGCGAGCGTTGAAGGGTTTTCTGTAAAGGACAAGGAGGATAATGTTATAGTTACTTTTAGCAGAGATGAGTTCAAAGAATACAAATACGATGATTTTGATACAGAGGAGGATGTTCATGAAGAACGCATTGTTGATTCTGAAGCTACCTTAATCATTGTCGGGCTGAATTTTGAGAAAGGTTCCAGGTGGCAATTCATGTACGATGGATTCAAAATTCCTATTGTTGTAAAGGATGATGCACTTATGCGGAAAATTGATGAGGGGGAACGCTTTGGGAAAGGGGATTCTATCCGTGTGAAATTGCGTAAAATACAAAAGTATAATAAGGAATACAGAGCATACGAAAATAAATCCTATAAGATAATTGAATTTTACGAACATATAATACCTCCACAACAAGCGGAGCTTTTCTAAGCACAAGTTATAGAAGGCAATATCGCCACGGCTTAAACAACTCGAAATCGATACGTTTAGCGGCAGTCCCACATTTGTTGAGATTGCCGCTTTTGCGTAAATGATAAAAACAGACGATATGAAACGAAAGAAGAATTATCTACTTGGAATGGTTTTGGCGACACTTTGCCTGGCTGGTTGCAAGACGGTTAAATTTGTTCCTGTGCCAGAGTATCACACAGTATATAAAACGAGGGTGGACACCGTGCAACATAGGGATAGCGTGTACTTTCGTGATAGCGTGTACATAGCAGCAAAAGGTGATACGGTGTATCTTACAAAGACGCATTGGCGTGAGCGGTTTAGAAACATTTACCACGTTAAGACGGACACGATCATGCAGCGTGACAGCGTGCGTGTTCCTTACCCAGTGGAAAAGCCGCTAACCAAATGGCAGCGGTGGAAAATGGACTTGGGTGGTTGGGCCATGGGCATGGCAGTGGCGTTTGTTATCTTAGTCATTATAAAAGTGACAAAGATAGTGCATAAGATATAGGAGTGTGAACAAATCTTTTATTAGTTTGTTGGCTTGATATTTAATACAAGTTAAATGTTATAATATTTAGTGCAAATATTTGGTGTTATCGTTTATTATTACTATATTTGCCATAGAAAATTAAAACAACAACTAAAAATAAAAGATTATGAAATCAATCAATGAAATTGCAAGCGAGAATGGTTTACAGGTAATCAACACGACTACTGGTTTAAATGGTTATCCACAGTCATTAAAAGAAGCTATTATTGGCTTTGAAGATTTTGAGCAAGCAGAAAAGCTGGCCGAAGATTATGGTTTTGATATTGAGATATTCACCAAGCGTGACGGTTGGCAATTCTGGAACAGAGATGCAAATATGGCGTACGATGCTTTTGAGCGATCTGCAAGCGACTATGGTGAGAATTTTCAACAGTTTGAAGCGAACATGAGCCAAGATGAATTTTTGCAACAAGTAGGTGCTGCTGAATTCATTGATGAGCTGGCAGACGAAGAAGATGGTCTTGACAGAATCGAAGAGTACATGAAGGATTTGCGAGAATTATACAATGCGATAGCAAAAGCCTCTGACGATGAAATCGTTATTGCAGACGGTGATGTGTACGTTGAGACTATCAAAGGAAAAACAATGCAATTTAGTTACGACACAAAGAACTATGTGATTGGTCTCATCAACAATAATGAAGATTAAAAGCAACAACGGCACCTGCCTACTCGGTTGGTGCCGTTAAAACAAAGTAGTGATGACAAAGACAGAAGAAAAGGTTATCGAACTTTACAAAAAGAAAACGCCCATTACAAAGATTGTTGCTGCCACAGGCGTATCAATCTCTAACGTGTACAGTATTTTGTCTGAACACAACATACCTCTTCATAGCGGACAAAAGACGTACAGACGCACGATTGCGTTCGATGAAGAAACAGAACAGCTACTAAAAAAGGCGAACCCTGCAAATATATCCGCATGGGTGTGCGAGCAAATCAAAGAGAATAACAGGTAACGACTGTTGATTTTGCTTGTTGGTATTCATTGAAAGAAAATCTCATTTTTTAGATTTCTTCTTTTCCTCCTGTATCATCCTTTTTGCCTTGCTCATCAGCACTTTGTAGGCATTGTCGCACAGATCGCCCCACTTTTCGTTTTGCAGGTAGGACGAATATTTGCGCAGGTAGTTAAGTTTTGCCTTGACCATATCTATGAGCTGTTTCATGTCATTGAACCGCTCATAGTTGAGCGTTTTGTCGTATCTGTGCAACGTATCATTCATATCAATAAGACAACAGTTAATGACATCGCATGCCATGAACAATGCAATTTCTGCCGTCCGCATGTATTCCTCATCCTCTTTGGTCATTCCTATGCTTTGTAGCGTCGTGTCGGAAGCCTCGTTTTCTGCAGCTTTCAGATATTCGTCTATTGTGCGAGTGTGGAGGATTTCTATTTTCTCCCCGATGCGCATGGCTGCTTGAAACATTCTTTTTCGCATCAGGTTGTTCTGTTGTATGCGCATTTGCCTAACAGATGGATGTTGATTGAATTGCTCGTCTATCTTTGCCAGCAAATCGGATGGTATGTCCTTTAATTTCAGTTGGTTCATCGTTATTTGTTCTTAATCTGTTCTTCCATTATTGTTTTCATTTCCTTTGCACTTGCATGAGGATGCTCTTTCAAAATGGCTATAAATCGGTCACGCTTGAGCTTCCTGTAATACTTGATGAAGTCCACTCTGAGTAGGTCGCATGGCTCACCTGGCTCAATCGCCTTTTCCTTTCCGCTCTTTGCAGCCATGGCGGACAATGCGAACACGTCAAGACCGTCTTTGTTTACGATGAAGTACTCTTGTCCGTTAACATTTATTCGACCATAGTATCTCGCTATTGAGAACTGGGAGTTTGCCCAATATTCCTCAGCCATGCAAATTGGCATATCGTTGTTTGTCATGTTCTAAATGTTCATTTTATGTTTGTCTGTTACAGATTTTATAATAAAGCAGGAACCAGAACTAATCCATTGTTCTAACACAACCAACCACCTCTGATTTTCAGTGGCCATTACTTCCTTTTGGGATAGTATAGTACTGGGATTGAACCAGTATTAATTCCTGCTGTTGGTTGCCATTATGTTTATATTGCCTTTTCAAAGGTGTATGCCTCCACCCATGGGTTGAGTTCCCAAGTACCTTTGCCGCTTATTTTGTTGATGAGTGAGGCAAAGGCTTCTCGTGGAGTATCGGACATGAACCATCCTCCGTCTGACGTAAGGTAGCCATATCCCCCCTCTATACATTCTTCATCATCGTATGGAATGAAGTGCATGATGCCCTCTTTCAAACAATCTTCGTTTGTTATGTCCTGTAAGCGTTCGACCCTTACATCGGTTATCTTGATGTGGTGTGGCATAAGGTCGGCACGGACGAACATTTTATTGGAAAAACCTTTCTTAAACCAATTTGTCTCACGCTCCCATTCATCGAAGCTCGCAGCCCCTATATCAGAATAGCGTTGCGCAACAGCCACAACCTCGCCGACCTTGTATCGCAGTGTCTTTACCGTTTCCTGCCAATTGCCGAATGGTATTTCCTTTTTTATGACACGTCTTGTCATTGTCTTTGTTCCATCCAGCACCGCTTTGGTGAGTAGGAACTTATCATTAAACATTATCTTTTTCATTAGTTTGTACTTAATAGTTTTTTAAAAATACGTTCTTTTTCAATGTATTTGTACGAGAAGTTCTTACGCATTTCTCTCTTGTTCTTTCCTACAACAAGTTGAAAGCTATTTACACCGACAAAAATATAATTTCTATAGTGTCTTGCATTATCCTGAAATGCCATTTCCATTTCAAGTTTGCAATATCTGTAGCTGTCATTCTGAACACCTTCATATCCCATACCCATAATGAAATGTCCTAAAGCGTCAGCTTCTTCTAATGTTTCACATAACGTGTATATGTTCTTCATTTGCTTTTTCCTTTCCCAAGTAGATTCTGATGTCTTGGTATATCCCTTTAGATACATCACTTCATCATATTTACTATCTAACATATCACCAACTCCTTTGCCATTTAAGAATACGGATTCTAAGTTGTACCATTCATCAATGATTGGCTTCCAATAAGGAAAAACATACTCAATCTTTCTAAGATCGTTAAGATTTAACTCTGCAAACTTATACAAGTCATAACAGCGTGAAAAGTCATCTGCATCACATGGCACATTGTAGTTCAAACTATTTCCATCTATAACATCTTGATTACACATTAAAGCCACCCACATTGTTTTTGATGATATTCCTACGTGGTGAGTGCCTATCCATTCTATCATTTTATCCTTATTCATTCACCTTTCCTTTTTAATTCATTAATAAGTGTGTCTGCAAACCTAACAGACAGTTTACAAACATCAATCATATCAGGATTGGAATTTACGCCTTCAACCACAGGGAATGCGAGAACTCCAACCATTGCTGCTTTTGCAATCTCGTATCTTCGTTGCTCCCAGTCAATGATACTTTCCATAAAATCAAGTTCACTCTTATGGTAACTTTGTTGTTTATCATTGCACCACCAATAAGTTTCATCAACAGCTGGATTAGGGTGAGTACTAAACTTCACTTCTACAATCTCTCCTGTATCTTTTACTCTTGCTTTTATAATTTCAATGCACTTTTAATTCTACTTTTATAATCTTGGTTTGCTTCTTTCTTTATACTCCCTATTGTTTTGAAATTATCCAACAACTTTTCGTCATTAAAATAAAGAGAATACGTTTTATCATACCAGAAATATCTAATATAGTATTCACCAAATGATGTTACAGAAAAACATTCTTCACGAAATATATATTCAAAATCTTCAAATCTGTAGCCATTAGCCTATTTCAAATCTGGAAGATTTTCTATATAATCAATAATTAATTTAGTATCTTTTAATTCCATATTATTCACTTATTAAAATTATTCTCGCACCACTCGTAGAATGATGCTGCTATTTTCTCTATATCGTCGATGGATTGATTCTTGTACGAAAGTTCCATATCAATTCTATCTATCTTGTCCGTGCTAACTAATATTGCTACGGTTACCCCATAGTCAGGGAAGCTGTCATGCTTTCTACTCTTTTTGTAATCCGTGTAGTCCCATACAGCAAATTCAATCTGATATGGTGAATTATTCCACTCACTCTTACGTGGTATCGGTGATTTGAACCATCCATAATCCTCATTAGCGTGTCCATTGTGGTACTTCTTGTATCCTCGCTTTTGCAGTTCTGCTGCGAGAAGGTTGTATTGTTCTTTTGTCATCGTCATTCCGTTTTAATAAGTTCTTGGTAATCATGTAAATTTGTGATAACCCGGCAGTCTTTATAGACATTATGCAAATCATAGTTTATCGTATTTGCCGCTACACATACAAATCCGTCCTTACAATACGACACGGTTCGAGTTACATCCAAGAAATCAACATTGAGAATGTCCCCCTCAAATATTTTCTTTCCTTTCTTGTCCTTCAACCCAGTATACTGACCCACGCTGTCAGCATCCACTACGTAGTCCTCGTAGGATGCCAAAGGGTTTACAAACTCATCTGGCGCAATAAAATGCTCACCACGATTAACACAGTAGTAGCCGTACAGCCACTGTTTGTTCTTCTTGTTCCACCCACGAAACAGTATCTCTCGCTTTGCCATTGTCTTTACTTATTATTTATTACTCCACTTTCAATCTCTCCCTCATATATTCTCGCATCGCCACAAACTTTAGCATCGCCATGTACCCGAGCATTGCCATATACCAAAGCATTGCCAGATACCAAAGCATCGCCATGTACCCGAGCATTGCCATATACCAAAGCATTGCCAGATACCAAAGCATCGCCATGTACCCGAGCATTGCCATATACCAAAGCATTGCCAGATACCAAAGCATTGCCAGATACCAAAGCATCGCCATAAACCAAAGTATTGCCAGATACACAAGCATAGCCAAATACACAGGCATTGTCAGATACCCAAGCATTGTCAAATACCCGAGCATTGCCAGATACACAAGCATCGCCAAATACACAGGCATTGTCAGATACACAAGCATTGTCAAATACTCGAGCATTGCCAGATACCCAAGCATCGTCAAAAAACCAACAAGCACCCTCATGGGATAAGTTCTCTTCACTTTCCACATATCCGCCCTTGTCGCCTTTCTTCACATCTGCAAAGTCTTTCAACGCTTCTATTCTGTGTAAAGTTGTGCCATTTACCTTTTTGGTATCATTCTCCAATAGTCTGTATTTCTTTTCCATTGCTGTTACTTGTTTAGTTAATTATTTTCTTTTAATTCAACTTCTGCGTTGAATCCTTCTCCCTCGTTACAATGATAGTTCGCCATCCCAATCTTGATACCGTCGAATACAAACTCTGTCATACCACAAGGCTCGTTAGCCGTAATGTTTATTACGTCAGCTCCGATATGCGTCAAAGCCTTTGCCACAATGTCAAGATAACAACATCTAAAAAATGAATTCCCAATTTTTACGATAGCTTTTTCATCATAAACTTTCTTACAAGTATGTGTTTCCAGCTTGTGTTTTATCACACCACTGCCACCACACACCGGACAATCGAAATCTTGGTAATGCGTATGTAAGTTATCATCTGTATATTCCCATTCTACCTCGCCAGTACCACCGCATTCCTTGCAATCTTCTTCGTTTTCTTCCGTTACTACTTCATCTACTAACGGACATGCGTCTAACGCCTGTCTGATAGCCTTATATGTACAAGATAAATGGCATGGTTTTAATACTTTTGGTAGTTTTAGCGTTTCGCATCCTTTGACAGGCTCGTAGTGTTTTTTAAGCCTATCTGGGTTAATTCTGATTATTACATGACCTTCTGTTGCCCAAACTTCATTGTAGACAGGATGGCGAAATGGAACATACGTAAATGCTCTAACGCCATCACCTCCTGTAAACATTTCTAACAACTCGGTCTCGTTCTTGATTTTATTGTTTTGCATTTTCAGTTCTTTCCAGTTGTTCTGTTTTCTGTTTCATTACATAAAGCTCTTGCGATAGTTTATCCCTTTCTGCTCTTGCCTTGCCTATCTCCACATAGCTGAATATCACCGCAGTGAAGACGGCAACGAATAATGCGGCAAAGGGGTAGCGCCTGATGAGCCGTTTGAGGAAGTGTAATGCGTCAACCACAGACAGGCATAGATTCTTACCAGCCTTGCCCACATAGATGCCGAACAGCATGAGGTGGTTGCTCTCGTACTTATTTTCGTAAAATGTGATGGTTTTCATAGATCGTATTTTTCAATCAGTTCGTTGTATTTCTCCTCATACGAGCATACGCCATTCTCTGCGTACAATCTCGCAATGTCTCTTATCCGTGCCTTTGCCGCCAACTTGCAGTGGCAACGCATCGCCGTTTCCAGGCGATTTGTCAGTTCTGCTTCTATTTCTCTCATGATCTGTTTGATTTACCTTGAATGTTTATTTTTCTCACGATTGCGTGCAGCCTGTCGATGGTTCTGTCTCCATATTTTTCGGCAAAAGAAATGTCGTCAAGATTAGTGGAAAAGATGAGTAGTTTCCCATTCTTCTCGGCTGCATCCACCAGTTCTGCAAAGACAAGCCGTTTATTGCCATAGATATTGGACACTTCCTCTGTCCCCACGTCATCAACGTAGATAATATGTTTTGACATGATGAGATCTGGATTCTTGTTCAGCTCCATTGCCGTGCAAACATTCACGATGCGACCACAAAAATGATTGATGAGTATGGGTAGTAAGCGCATACCTATGAGTGTTTTCCCAACTCCGCAATTGCCAGCAAGCATAAGGCCACGTCCCTTGTTGTCTGTCAGCCATTCGGCTATTTTTTCATACTCTCCACACCATTTCGCTCTTTCTCCGCATAAGTACTTTAGTCCGTTCATTAGGTTTTTCCTTGCGTCAGGAATGTGTATCTGCACGTTTCGTGGCTGCGGTCTGTATCCAGTATCTTTGAGTGAGTTTGCAACCTTTGCAAAATCCAACTCTCTACCATTCACTATCATATTTCATGTTGTTTAAGTTTATATTGTCTTTCTTGTTTTCTTTTCTCGCATAAAGTCCAGACCAATTGTTGGCTATACTTTCTTCCACTATTTGCATTGCCAATGATGGGTTGTCATTGCTAATCTTTTTCAGATGTTTATAGCACATTTGCAGTGATGACTGCGTCTTGTACATTTTCTTGCAACCCCGCTTAAACTCAATCCATTTGAAGAAAGCGTCCTTGTATTCGTCCTCCACGAAATCATAAGACAGAGTCGTCTTTGTGGAAGTGTTTGTCTGCTCTCCTATATAGAAAGGATAGTTGCATATCTCCACACCTCCTCTTCCCTCTGTCGTACATGCTTTCAACGTTTTTATCTCGGAAAGATATTGAAGCACTTTGCGAGTACTCATGTCGTTGTCAGCAGCCATCTGCCTGATAGTTTTTCTTACCATTCCATTGTCGTCGGAAGAGAAAAGCAGATATAAGAAGAATTGTGCCACCCTGTTCGATTGGAATTTTTTATACAAATTTTTCGGTATGTGTATTATCTGCATGGTATCATAGGATGAACTACTATTGGGTGAGCGTTTTTATCAAAATATGGACAATGCAATATAGTGCTTGCCACTTCCCTCTCTTTTGTTTTCTCACACATCGAAATGATAGGGTCATGTACGTTTGACCTCATCAAGTATGCGTACTTACAATCGTAGCATTTGTGCTTTAGAATATTTTTCTTCTTTCCCATTTTCAAAATAATACATTTGTCAGCTGTTTTGTTCTGTTGAACACCGCCCACTTTCCTTTTCCATTTGTATCGACGAGCCTTAAATCCTCCACTTTACCGAAGCGGTTGATGTTGCTATTCTGCATATTTCCATTTATAGCCATAAGCTGATTTAGTGTTGTCTTTGCAACAGATACAAATTGCAGAATGATTAAACCCTAACTCTCTTTCGATTTCTGCCATTGAAGCAAAAGACCGAATATAAGTACCATCTAAAGTAATTTGGGAAACTCTTTTTCGCTGGGGAGCAATCCTTTTTTCAATGCAGTTTCCGTAATTAGTGTTGTATTTCGCATCGCACCATTCCAAATTAGAAACTTTATTATTCGTCTTATCCTCATCTTTGTGGTTTACTTGTGGCAAGTTATTATGATTTTGTATAAAAGCACTTGCGACTAATCGATGGACAAAGAAACGTTTGGACTTTCCTTTACAATAAAGGCTTACTACCCGATACCCATTTTTCTTCTCACGACAGCCATATTTTATTCTCCCTGTAAATACACGTCCATTTTCCCTACCTTTCACAAAAACTTTTCGTGTAAGACTTCTAACTCTCCCAAGATTACTTACTTGATATAATCCCTCATATCCAGTTATATCTTTCCAAATTTCTGTTTGTTCGGTTGTCATACCCTTATTCCTTTCTCCTCACTTAGTTTTTTCACTAATACAGTGTAGTATTTGATTAACTGCTCCAATTCAAAGCTCGACCACTTCTTTGTGCTGTGTGCCTTGACTTCAAGTAATTGAAACCGTTGTGTTCCCATCTTCTTGATGAGATTCTCACGATAACCGATTAAGTGGTCTGCACTGAAACGATTACAAAATCTACATTCAGCTGAAACGTTATCTTCGTCAAACCTTGTTGCCATGTGCCGCCTGCTGTGGAAATGTCCTGCGTCAGCTTGTCCAAACGGCTTTATTTTTCCACAAGATATGCAACGAAACATTCCGTTTATATCACTATCTCTCAATCTTATATACTGACTGAATACCTTATCCAGTTTCTTTACCAATGTTGCTTGGCTTGTCTGTCGTTTTTTCAGTTTATCTGATTTTTTCTTTTTGATATAATACATTTTTTATGTTTGTTTTAGTGGATAGGGCAGGATTCGAACCTGCATGGATGTTGTGCTGCTCACTTGTGTCTTTTATCGCCTACTACAAATAAGGCTCGCTGTTGTAGGTTTTGGCTTCCTCTTTTGATTCGTTTACCTATGCGCTTCTGGTCTCCTTTTCGCCAGACTTCTCCCATCGGTCATTTCCTACCGACCTCAGCTTAGAGCATCATCCTACTGCTTAATAGCGTCTACCAATTCCGCCACCTATCCGAGTGTGGGGACGCTTCCCCACTTAAACAATTATTAAACATTGCTATGACACCCTCACGGGCTTATCTGTTATCACCATCACCCGAAATCATACCTCGTTTCTGACGTGAGGTGAGCTTTCTTATGTTCATTTCACCTATAATTTCAAGATTGAACCCTAAGTCATTAGCGAGCGTGGCACAATACCAAAGTACGTCTCCTATCTCCTTTGCAATCTCATGTTTCTTGTCATCTGTGAAATTACAATCATTGTCACGGATAACTTTCTTTACTTTATCACTGCATTCTCCAGCTTCACCAGTAATACCCAGTGCAGGATATATAATTTTGTACTTTTTTGGGTACACCGCTGTTTTAAGAGCAGCTTCCTGATATTCGTTTAATGTCATTACTATAAGTATTTTTCGTTCTTCTTTATTTCTACCTCCATGAGTTGAATTGAATAGTAGTCATCAACGTTAGGTATATAAATGCTTGCTTGTATAGAACACCAGTTGCGCCACCTATCGATAGCCAAACTCATTTCAGTCACGTCCAAATCTGCGCTACTTCTCAGATACTTCACCTTACCAAGAAACTTATCCTCCTTTTCCCTTATGAATAGGTCTGGATTTACAAGTTTCTTGAAATATTGTGCCTTAGCCCATTCCAAAGTACAACCGTATTGGCTGGCAAAATAAGATATAGCCAAGTGACAGTAGGCGTTTTGGCTCAAGCTGCGCCTTGGCTTTTTCTCTGCCAGCTCAACGATTTTTCCACTCTCTGCCAACTTCTTTGCACGAAGCATGAAGTTGGCTTTGTCGAGTGGATTCGATGTGTCATACAGTGCCATGATCAGAATGGCATGTCAGAAGGATGAAAGCCTGCGCTTGTAGGTTGGTCAATCGTCGTCTGTGGTTGTGGCGCATACTGCTGTTTAGGTCTTACCTCCACGTCGTAAGGACGAACGTTAATGCTGTATCGTGTCTGTCCTGTTTGGTCTTTGTACTCGCTTCCTTGTATGTCAAACGATACCGTTACCACATCACCAACGTGAACGTTGTCAAGTACCGACGCACGCTTTTCCATGAACTCGAACAATAGTTTATTCTCGAACTGCGAACGCTGTCCAGTGTATGGATCAAAAGTGGTTGCGTCTATGAAAAGGGCTCGCTTGGTGTATGTTTTCCCACTCTTGCTTTGTATTTGCTGTGGCTGCCCAACTGTGAGCACCACGCCTGTCTTTGTATTTGCTGCCATAATTTATCTGATTTGTATTGTTTCAGGATAGTTTGTTTCTTTGATACAAGCTGCATAAACTTCGGGATATTTCTTTTCCAATTTTTTGCTGTCTATGCTTTTCTTCGTATATGCTGCCTTGCGTGATAGGGTGATGTATTGTCCTTTATAGCTCTTTACGTCATTCTCTTGCATGAGCTTCAAAAGCCCTTCCGATAATTGCTTTTTCTTCTCATTGAGTTCTTTTAACTGCGTTACGAGCGTATAAACAGAGTACTCGGCATCCTTTATCGCAACAGGCACATCTGCATCTGTCTTTGCAAGCGGATTGACGAACTGCCTGTCATCAACCTCGCATTGCAAAAGGTCTTTGATAATTTCTGTGTCAATACGTTCTACCTCCGCATACTCCGATTTGTCACCACGAAGCCAAATGACAAACAGTTTGTTTGCTTTTAAGCTGGGGTTCTGCATTTCAAACAGATAAGCATAAATAGATAATTGCCACGATACATACTCTTTGTCCAATACCGAAGTCGTTTTGATGTCTGCAAGGATGATTTCTTCCTTGTCATTTGTTAATACGAGGTCGATACCGCTTGCAAAATGCTCTTTGTCGGTTACGATGTATTCGTTAGCCACAGTTGTAAGGTTGTTCTCCTTTTTGATGCGTTGATAGCTTTTCAATTCATCGCTCATCTCGGCAGGAGGGAACCCACCGTCAAGTAGTTCTATGCTCTCATGAATAAGAGTGCCATTGGATGCCGCACGGTCTAATATCCACTGTGGGATGTCTTTGTACTTGTTTGGAAAAACACGTTTCTTTAAAAAGCCTGTTATTCCGCTTAATTCCGCAACTCCTAAAAAGTAGCGGTGCTGCTCTTGGTCAAAGCGCACACCGCTGTCCTGTAATGTTATCATTTCTCTTTTGATTTTAATTCGTTTTTCTTACTTGTAAGTGCAGACACAAATTGCTTGTTGCTCTGCCAGTGTGTGCACTCGTTCCATATCTGTGTTAGCTCTGCTATAGTTGTTGCTACCTTGATATTAGCAATGATGTCTTGCAACTGCGGTGGCATCTGCTGTTGTGGCTGCACTGGGAGCTGTCCGTTAGCTGCCTGCTCGTTGATGGCATACTTTGTACCGATGTCTGCACCTTTGGAAAAGTAGATGTCTGCGGCCATGCCGAGTGATTTCATCGCAACAGAGAGAGCATCTGTAAGAGCCATTTTGTACACCTCGTCGTTTACATACGCTCCATTTCTCTCCATTGCAACGAAAGAAGACCCTCCTGTCCCAGGAATAGCTTCGCTCCATGTTTCGTTCATTTTCACATATAGGTTGATGTTACAAAATCCTTTGATTTCGTTTCCAAATGCTTCTGTCCACTGTTTAGTGATTTCATACCGCCAACCGATACCGCATATACCAAAAGTATCTGTCATGGCAAGTATTCTCCACATCGGATTTACATCAGACATACCTTTTAACCGCCCTGCCATAATCTGTTTCAATGCCGATTGAGGTACTTTGCGAACCTTGTTAAATACTGAAAGGTTAGGATTTAATTCTTCGTCCTGTTTCTCTTTGGTTTCCATATCTTATTCCTCCTTTGTTGTTTTTATTATTCTGTTGAGCCTGTATGTGGCTAATGCCTTTTGTATCTCTGTCTTGCTGTATACCATTGGAGAGTTTATGGCTGCACTGGTGTGTCTTGCGTGTATGTAGCCGTTCTTTTCCAACAGCGTAAAAGTCTTGTATTCAATGTGCCTGAACTTCAGCCATTTTTTTACTTCTGACTTTTTCAGTTTGTCTTGCGGTGGGTCGTAATCTGCAACAGCAGCGTTATAGCCTACCCTTGTAAAATCGGCTACCAACGAGCCAATCTCACTGAAAGAAATATTGATGTTCATAGTTTATCAGTACCTTTGGAAAATTGTGATGTACCCCTCTTTCTCTGTCGTTGAGGTAGCGTATTTGTTGTTCATCGGGTCTGTGCGCTCCACTTCGTTGCGCCTTGAGCATTCCACCTGCACAGAAAACTTTTTATACAGGTTCAATGGCACATGCAGTTTGTTTCCAGCCCCGATGTGCTTAAATAGACCCCGTATTGAATACTCTCTTAGCTTTAGTGTTCTTTCTTTCATTCTTCAATATATTTTTGCATAAATTCAACCATGTTCATTAACTCTGTCTCTGTTCTGAAGCAGGCGTTCTCATCTCTTAACATGCTATACATTTTTTGTGGATTGTATTCTTCGTGATACAGCACTTCCACACTTCCATCTTTGTAAATATCCACCGTGATGCTGTTAATCGTGAATTGTACTATCTTCCCATAGTCGTTGATAGTCCACACTTGCTCACCAACCTTGTATTTTGTTTGTATGTTCATAACTTTATTTGTTAATTTCTTTTATCATTTTTATACACTCTCTCGCTGCCACATAGCTTGCAAATACGGTGGCAGCTACCAATAAGATTTGAAATACTATCATAGATCTTCATTTTAATAGTTATGTACCGCCATGCCAATTCGATTCGGCTGCATCATGCTTCAATGGCGGTTATATCGTTAAGACCTTAGCGAAGAATAGCTGCCTCACTTCTATTCACTCAATGCGTGAAGACACTCGCACTGTCAGTCTTTTTATTTCGCTGTAAGTTCCAACGCTTAGGGGTCATGGATTGTTAGTCTCGCCCTTTCGCTTTCTTACCTTTTTCTTTCTGTCCCAATAAGTCAAAAAACGCTTTGTATGGTTGCGCCCTGTCAATTCGATTGCAGTGCCATGTTGCAGCACGCAGGGCGCATGATTCTTCTACAGCCTTGGGTAGAACTGACTTTCCAGGCTTTCGTACATAGCCAAGTCGTCTTTATAGGCTTGTATTCTTTCTTCTCTTGCTTCTACCACAACGTAATAAAGGTTATCAGGCAAATGATCGGCAATGTATTGTGATAGCCTTGGGCTCTCATGATAATCATCGTCGTGATTGATGATAACCTCTCTGTAGCCGTTAGTCAAGTTGTAGTACACTTCTATTACACAACCGCCTATTTGCTTCGTGAATACAATCATTTCGTCTATATCTTCTGTTTCTGCAATCTCTCTCGCAGCTTCATTGATCATTGCAGATATTTCTTCTTTCGTCAACATAGTAGTAAGGGTTAAAAGGTTATGCTATTCTTATCAAGTTTGCTTTCTTGAAACAACGGTACTCTGACTTTTCTGTATCGAAGTACACTTGTACAGTGTCGTTACGCCTTCTGTCATCACCTTTTGTTTCAGGTATCAATTCATTTTTCAGCGTGCCGTACGCCTCTCTTATCTCACCGTTTACCTTTTGAAAATAGAACTTCACGATTCTATTTGATAATTCAGTACGCAGCTTGATGTTCGCCCAGGCGCATTTCAATGCCTCGCTCATAGTGTAGCCGTTTCTCTTAACAAATTGCCATGCAAGGCTCATCACGTTTTTTAATTCATTTCTAAATGTAGTTGCCATAGCTTTATGTTTTTAATTGTTTTACTTTTGCGATTAAGATAATTTATTTATCTTTGTCGCAGTACTTAATTGATTACACTTGCAAAGATACTGAATAAAATCAGTAAAACAAGAAAAATACAGAAATAATTCAGTATTTAACACATATTTAACACGGCTAAATATACGTTAAGAATTGCACCTTATATAAATAAAATGAAGACAGAGCGATTCATAATCTATGTAGTAATAATGGTGTCACTTGTATTGAGTGTCATTGCCAACTGTCGCTCGCTTCCACGCACGGCTGGATTAGACTATATTGGAGTGATAGTGGGCGTTTTGACGCTTCTTGTTGCGCTGCTTGTAGGGTGGAATATCTACACTGTAGTAGACTTTGACAAGAAAACGAACTCAATGGAGATTAAGATTCGTTCTGTAATTGAAAGAATGAATAAAGAAATGAAACATACGGTGAGGGCTTACACTTTATTTCTGTCTGCTGGAAATGGCTACTCTATGGGAAATACAGAAATAGCTATTAACAATTATATAAGTGCAATAGAGGAATCCATAAAGGGGAATGAAAGAGAACCAATCAACCTATCCTTGCACGAACTCTCCGATATGTGTGCCTATTATTCAAGCAGGAATATTGTCCCAAGAATAAAAAAGGGAGAAAAGGCAAGATACATCAGCACTTTATATCGATTAAATCATGATGAGTATCATTCTTGTGATATTGACAAGATAATTGCAATGATTGACAGTGCCGGTTAGAGAAAATGTGATTTCTTCCTCATGTCCTCTAAACAAAAATAGAAACCAAATAAAAAGCCACCCAACATGAGACAAGTTATCCCATCATATAAATAAGAGATAGGAAATGGAAGTAACAACCATAGCACCACAGACGTTCCACCGATAAAAGTAAGCACAAGCTCTGGAACAAAATAAAGAAGAGAAATTAACAATATGCAAAGTGCGTATAGTTCGTCCTCGCCTTTTGCTCTGTTGTAAACCCAAAGAACCCAAATAACAGATGCGATAGACGTTGATAAAAATACCACAACGGTAAAAATAATTTGATTCAACATAGGATAAAATATGAAAATGAAAGAATTTTATGGTAATTGCGCCCAAGCCGTAAAACGTTCAGAAGGAACATTGTCACGGCTATAATTGGTGGTTTGAGTGGTGCTGTGTTTGGGGCGATTGCTGGGTGGGTAGCTGCCAACTTTCATCTTGTCATCAAGTAAATAAAACCCGCCAACCCGCCAGTCAAAGCTCCTGCTGTCCCGCCTATGAGGAAAGCATACAACGCCAATCTCCAATCCTCTTTGAAGTAGAGAATGATGTCATTAAACCAATCTTGCAATTCTTCTTTCATGATTATAAATATTTGATAAAATGATGAGTAAAGTGAACATTAGTGTCATGTTGAGTGTTGTTGCATTTGCTGTGAGTTTAGTGTGTGCAATGCTCTATTCAATGCCTGTCAATAGCGTGGGGGTAATCATTTCTGCGCTTTCTGTACTTGTAACGGTGTTGATAGGGTGGAATATATACTCAGCTGTTGACTTTAATAAAAAGTCTGACATATTAAGAGATGAAATTAAACAGTTAGATAAGCATAAAGCGGAAGTAGCTGACATGATTAAAGCAACGCAAGAGAATTTGCAATGTAAATGGACTGTTGACATTATGGAGGGCGTGCCTTTAATGATTGCAACGCAACTTGACGATAACCTTGAACATACTTTGGCAGAGTGTGTTCGTGTATATAAGAAAAATATAGAGGGTTCTGTTTTCGCTAAATCAGTTGCATTGAATTATATAACAGGCATTTCCTGCATTCTCTATCAAAAAGGCAGGGAACATGACATTACCGTTCGGCATCTTGCGGAGGATTTGAGTGCTTCTGTTTCTGTAGAAGACGTTCAGCTTCTCTGGAATGACATTTTTCAATGTAAGCCTTTGCGTCACGAATACCCGCTTGCATTACTAAATGACCTGCTACGATATTTAATAAAGTTAAAGCACTCTGATAATTCGCCTCCACAGGACTGATTTCCTCCTGTTTTCGCAATGGGGTATCTATATGTTTTGTTTCTCGTTTTCTCTTAAAAATTGATTTGAATAACATATTATATTGTATTATGGGGTTAAACGATTTTGTAAGCGAAGCACTCACGCAGGCTTGCCAGCTTTCATCTTGTCATCAAGTAAAGCAAACCAGCCAACCCGCCAGTCAAAGCTCCTGCTGTCCCGCCTATGAGGAAAGCATACAACGCCAATCTCCAATCCTCTTTGAAGTAGAGGATGATGTCATTAAACCAATCTTGCAATTCTTCTTTCATGATGTTTGATAAATAAAAACGTAATTATTGTATTTGTATGGAATTAAAAGAATTTGTAAGCGAAACACTCACGCAAATATGCGAGGGGGTGAAAGACGCACAGCAGAGATGTGCAAATGTAGGAGCGCGGATAAATCCACCAATAAATAGCATGGGTACCGTGTGTGAAAAAAATATGACTGACCAATGGGCGCCGACTAAAGTGATGTTTAGAGCTGCGTTGCAAACATCAGACAAAACTAATGGGAAGTCTGGGATAGGCGTGTTGCTTGCCAACGTCACAATAGGAGCGACAAAGGAGAATCTTCAAGACTTCTCTTCGGTTACGTCCGTCGAGTTCTCCGTTCCTGTTGTCTTTCCTGTGTCCAAGTAGTCGTTACGATGTTGGTGCAGCCACTTTTGGGTGCCCTCGTCGATGACATCAAAATACTTGTTTGAAAAATAGCCGATTCCGCATGGTTCATTGTTGGTTTTTCGCAACGTCCATAACAAGTGCCTGAACCACAGAAGCCGCTCTGTATTGGCAAAAATGAGATTTACAAGTTCTTTCATAACAAAATATATTTAAGTGTTCTTTGAAATTTTTGGCGGGTGACAATGTTTTTTCAGTTCCTAAGACTTATATTGTATCATATACTGGTTATTTATATTGTTCTTACTACTGATTTATTGTTAAATGCTACTGGAAGAGGAGGGAGTGGTGCAGAGTTTGCCCTTACCCACGATTACTCACTGGGAAGGCTCTGCAATTTTCCTGCTGACTGTTGTCGTCGGTCGTCATTGCCCAACAAGGGAGGATAATTCCCAGTGTTGACGTACGGCTTTCCGCTATTATCAGCGTCCCACCCTCATCCGTACTCAAGTCTTGAGGTGTGCCATGTGTCCCACTTGCTAAGATGCAGTGCGTGGTGTTCTTCGCCCGTCTCTTCCTGCAAATTGAGGTTGGTTGTGTAAAACAAAAAACCTCCGCAAGTGGTCAAGCCTTGCAGAGGTGAATTATCTAAATTTCGTATGAAAAGAAAATTTAGCAATGCCAGTCGCATCTCTTGACCAAATGCGATGCAAAGATACTGAATAATTCTGTAATAACAAAGAAAAGTACAGGAAAAATAATATTAATTCTGAAAAAATGGAAAAAGAAAAAGCAATTGAAGTTCTAAATAGCGTTATTGACTATTTAGGAATTACCGTTAATCAGCTATCGGAGTCTATCGGAAAAAATCGCTCTCAATGGGCATACGATGTCTTGAATCCTGAAAAGAAAGTGGGTATAAGTAAGAATATTGCAGAGCTAATATCTCAAAAATACCCGCAGATTAGTAAGTCGTGGCTTCTCACAGGAGAGGGGAACATGCTCAAGGATGAACAACATGTGTCAGAGGTTACCGAAGTTAAATCCCTAAGTAACCTAAAAAGTAAAGAA
>ERZ1673752.2510-NODE-2510-length-20243-cov-55.002180_pt1 | contig 20243 bp, 18 predicted proteins | sample MGYA00580195_ERZ1673752 | MGnify/ENA primary metagenome ERZ1673752 (study PRJEB41218, sample SAMN15661744) | gut metagenome | host: Homo sapiens | place: Canada: London | collected 2015-08-20/2019-03-30 | study: EMG produced TPA metagenomics assembly of...
TCCTCTTCTGCTCCCTTTTCCTCTTCTGCTCCCTTTTCCTCTTCTGCTCCCTTTTCCTCTTCGCTCCTTGTGTCCTCCCGATCCTCTGCAACCTCGATGGTCAGGGGACCCTTCGGGGTGAAGGGTGTCTCTACCACGCTTGCGTCCACGAGTGCTCCCTGCTTGATGGAGACGTGGTATTTCTTGAGTTGCTTATTCAGGGCGTCCAGCAACTTGTCCATCAACCCAAGCTTCGTCAGGGCTGTCCGAAATCGGCTAAGTGTGCTGTGGTCGGGCGAAACGGCCTCGACCGGCAGACCGAGGAACCGGCTGAAGGAGAGGGAATCGTTGATCCGCTCCTCCGGTGCGCAGTCGCTCAGCCCGTACCAGGTCTGAAGGAGCATCATCTTAAAGAGGACTATCACATCGTAGGCCGGTGCACCTGCTGCGTCTGCCTGCTTCTTGGTGTACTTCTTGTTGATCAGCGTACGTATGGGACGCCAGTCAATCATCATGTCCACTTGATTGAGAAACTGATTCTGAGCCTTGCGACTGCGGGGATCCGGAAGGATCTCCGCCATGCTTGGTGCTTTGCCGTCTGACTTGATGTTTCGTGCCATAGGGATTTCGTTTATAGTGCAAAAATACTACTTATCACACTGAATACCAAACGAATACATCGTCTTTTGCCGTGCAAAGGTCTCTTCTAAGTGATAATTCAACTACCCCTTTGAGATAACAAGAACTTACTCTATCTTTGCAGTTGGATATTTACTCTAAATGTATACTAATAGTAGACTTATGAAGAATAAAATAAACTTGCTTCTACAAGGAGCTACTAAAAACGGGCTATTTTTTTCTAGGAGGTTATCTGAGCAAGGGTATTCTAGGCAATTACTAAATAAATATCGTTCTTCAGGATGGCTAACATCGCTTTGCAATGGAGTAATGTATCGAACCGGAGAAGAATTATCCGCTTTTGGTGCATTACAGTCATATAATGAACAACTGCATAAGGAATTGCGAATAGCAGCACACTCTGCTCTGGAAATATTTGGGTTTAATCATTACGTTCCCATGGGGAAACCTCGTTTGATGGTAACCGACAAAGAGAAGTTACCTCAATGGCTCAAGTTTGATGTTTTTGACAAAGAGTTTGAGACTTTTTCAACAACAGCATTTAGCTCACCCGAGGTTACCACTATAAAGCATTTAGATTGGGAGCTACTCATTTCTGCCCCTGAACAAGCTTTTATGGAATGTCTTTTACTTGCTCCAAAACGATATGATTATATGGACCTATTTTATATCATGGAACAATTGACCACCCTGCGCCCCAAAGTTGTGCAAGATCTTATTGAAACGACTCAGAATTACAGAGTAAAAAGAGTATTCCTATATATGGCAGAAAAGGCAGGACACTATTGGTTTGAAGACTTAGATCTTTCTAAAGTCGACATAGGGACGCATAAGTTGCAGTTAGTAAAATCGGGAGTTTACATCAGTAAATATTCAATTACTGTACCAAAAGAATTGAATTCGTATGAATAATGAAACCTATAAGAGTCAAGTAGCGCTACTTGTCCGAATAATGCCGTTGGTTTATCGCATTGAACAATTTGCGGTACATGGAGGCACGGCAATCAATCTCTTCCACAAGAATATGCCACGCTATTCTGTGGATATTGACTTGACCTATATCCCGATTGAGTCTCGAGAAGAGAGTCTCAAACACATCAATGAGCACTTGAAAACGCTAAAAGTCAATATAGAGCGAGCAATACCAGGCATTAGGGTAACACACAAATCTGATGTATGGAAACTACAATGTAGCTTCAATGGTGCTATGGTAAAGATTGAGGTTAACGGCACTAAGCGAGGAGTATTGGGAGAGGTTGAAATCGTCGAACTTTGCACCAAAGCACAAGAAGAATTTCAAGCTTATTGTAAAGCACGTATAGTGCCTTATTCTCAGCTATATGGAGGTAAGATAACGGCAGCATTAAGTAGACAGCATCCAAGAGATTTATTCGATTGTAAATACATGGAATTGCAAAGCATCGAACAAATAAAGGATGGATTCTTCTTGTGTTTATTGGGAAGTGATAAGCCTTTTGTAGAGTCCCTTGCTCCTAATCCTATTGATCAAGAAGATGCATTAGATAATCAGTTCAATGGGATGACCGATATAGAATTTACCTATACAGATTACCAAAAAGCTCGTACAGAGATAATTGATATGATCAATAACTGTTTGACTGAAATAGACAAGGAGTTTCTGCTATCATTTGAGCAAGGATTACCCCATTGGTCTCTTTGCTGTGCGGGTAATCTAAGCGCTTATCCATCGGTTCAGTGGAAACTATTGAACATTAGAAAACTCAAACAACTAAACCCCAAGAAGTTTCAAGAGGGCATTGATAAACTTAGAAAACACTTTGAACCATCCAGGAAACACCTATCTAAGTTAGAGTAGAGCGAATAAGAACTGAACATCCTCAAAAAATCTTAATGATCAAGGCAGGTATATCAATAATGTCAAGTATAGATCAGATCTTACTTGACATTATTAATATGAACATCTCAAAAATGCAGAAATCGCCTTGATGCGACCTTGGAAATATTTGCAAAATGTCCACGGTGAAGTAGTGATAGACAATTGATTTTATCTCCACTTAGTACGATGGCCGTTCTTGGGAGAGTCGTTGTCGGGATTTTAAGATTGACTCTCTTGTGGCTTTATGATTGCTTGCTCAGAAACTCGGAGCGACTGCGAAGGGTCTTCACTGGCTTGGTTAGATTGTTGGTGCTCAGGTACTTCTTCGGACTCAGAGGGCGGAGAAAGCGTAAGGGCAATCTTTCTATCCAGCTCGGCTGCTTGAGCTTTGAAAGAACGCAAGTCCTCCTCCTTCTACCATGAGCTATTGGCAATAGCGGTGTAGACCTCTTTATTTGCTGAGACCTTTGCTATCTCCTTCTCGTGAGATTCGATCACCTTGGGAATGCGCTCTAACGCATTGAAGAAGTTCAGACAAGCCAGCTTAGGATCATTTGCCAACTTGCCGTTATTGTAGGTGTAGTAAATACTACCCTCGTCCTTTACGAAGAAGTAATTGTGAATGGCTCGTGTTGACTCCTTTTTGAAGAGATCATTTCCCCTACTGTACTCACGGTCATAGACCATAAAGTCTCCAAAGGGGATGTTGCTGGTTACAAGGTCATACTTCTCCGTCTCTTCTAAGGGTGCTATCGCTTCAAAGGGTTCATTTCGCACGAAGATGTTGCCCTCGCCATAAGGGTGCAACGCTTGACTGATGCGAGCCGTGAGCAGATCTTTCTCCAAGGCATCAACAATGCCCACCTGCTTGGCAAATGTTTCGGCAAAAGCCCCCATCCCCGAGGAGGGGTCGAGGCACCGTTTGAGCGTCACACCACTTGTTGCTAGAGCATCTGAAATAGCAGAGACGATACGTCTATCTGTATAGAATGAGGTGAGCACACTCGCCTTGATGCTCTCCCAGTACCGCTTGGCGGTGTGAGCATCGACCGCTTCCCGATAGATCATCTGCTTGAGCTGTTGTGTCGGAGCAAAGAGTTCTTGCTCCGATTTGCTCCAATAGCGGATGTCCGCAGGCGTGTCTGTGCGGTTCAATACGCACTTCAGACCTCCGAAGCCTTGGTAGCCACGCAAGATGCGTTTCTCCGCTTCGGTAGCCATACGATGCTCTTTTTCTAATCGTAGCACCACACGGATTGCTTCTGCATTTGCTGCCAAGACTGCTTTCTTGTTGTATGCCATAGAGGTGTCCTGTTTGTTGATGATAGTTGTTAGCCTTGGTGGGAGGATGTCAATCCTACGAAATGGATTGAGATACCTCCCACAAGAATGGAAGTACGATTACTTGATGTCTTTGATCATCACGTGAATTAGAGGAGTCTAGTCTGAGTGGACATATTGCCCCCGTCACTCCACAGTTTCATCCGTATGGGAAAAGTTTCCCATAGGCTTGGCACTCGAGTTTCTCCTAGATGAAACTAGAGTTTCCTCCGTATGAAACTGCAGTGCCAACCCCTATTGGCACTCGAGTTTCTCCCCTATGGAACTAAAGTGCCAAGGCGTATTGGCACTGCACATCTCCGCTAAGAAACCAAAAAGGCTCCCCAATCGGCTTCCTATTAACTATGATAGAACATGTGGGGAGTGTCGTGAGAGGTAGTTGTGGCACTGAGCTAAGTCGCTTGTGCGGGCTATCACTTCTTTCTCTTCTGCTCGAATTCAAATTTGGTCGAACTATCCTTTTGTAGAACCAATCGGGCATTGAACTTCTTACCAGCCTTGCTCGTCAACCCTTTCAAGATGGGTGTACATCCCTTGGTTATGAGGTCTCGGATATTCTCTTCGGAGAGATACGTACCGCATACTTCACGGAATATGTGGAAATCACAATCATCATTCTTGCATCTCGCCACCTTGGCATAGATCCCCACACTCTCACGACCACACTTAGGGCAGTGATATGTAGGGTACCTTTGCTGTCTAGGTGCAGGGGCGAGCGAGAGCAACTCCTCGCAGATGGTGGAGACGTAGGAGTTGATGCCTTGTGCAAACTTACCAGCATCCATACTTCCTGCCTCGATTGCTGCTAGTGCCACCTCCCACGCTCCTGTCATCTCCGCATTGGCAATGCGTTTGTCCTTAACGATTTCATAGACGGCTAACCCTTTCTCCGTTGGGACTATGCTCTTCTTCTCCCTACGGATATAGTCACGTAGGATGAGTGTCTCAATGATGTTGGCTCGTGTGGCAGGTGTGCCTATGCCACACTCTGCCAAAGCCTTTTTACTTGCAACATCCTCTACCTCCTTGCCAGCATGCTCCATAGCAGAGAGCAGGGTTGCTTCTGTATAGAGTGGCTTAGGCTTGCTCTTTTGCTCGATTATGTCTGCTTGTTGCAGGGGTAAAGTTTGCCCCTCGGTCAAGTTGGGCAATGAGGACAAAATCGGCTCGTCCTCCTCGCTCTCTTTATGCTCTTGAGGAGTGGCACTCTGCATAGACTTCCAACCCAAAGAGACTTGACGGCACGCTTTCCAGACATAGCTGTTGGTCTCGTCCTTGAATAGTACCTGCATACGCTCCTCTTCTGAGTGCGCCGAGAAGGCTTCTGCGAAGCGGGTAACAATCATTTGATAAAGCGTGGTCTCATCTACCGACAATGCCGATGCGGTTTCTCCCGTGGGGATAATGGCATGGTGGTCGGTAACTTTGCTGTCATCTACGGAGTGGCGATTCAGCTCTTGGGGCAATGGTTTGCCAATCTTGCGAAGGAGGTCGGGAACTTCCTCAAAAACATCTTCACTGATATATCGGCTACCCGTACGGGGGTAGGTAGTGAACTTCTTCTCATAAAGCGACTGTGCGAGGGTGAGGGTCTTATCTGCTGAGAAGCCGTGACGTACATTAGCCTCCTTTTGCAGAGCGGTCAGGTCATACAAGAGGGGTGGAGCTGTATGCGTCACCTTTCTTGTGACCTCTGTGACCGTAAGCGAGCCGATACTGCGTAATGAAGTGAGCGCAGTTTGGGCAGCAGCTTCATTATCAAAGTTCTGTAGGCTCACGGCTTTGATGGATAAGTCCTCGTCCTCTATCATCGCAGTGAGCTTCCAATAAGGAACAGAGGTAAAGTCTCTATGCTCCATATAGCGATGACACACCATTGCCAAAGTCGGGGTCTGCACTCGTCCTAGTGAGTAGCCTCCACGGTAAGCAATGGAGAGAGCTCGGCTGGCATTGATTCCCATCAACCAGTCAGCTTCTGCTCGTGCTTGGGCTGCGTAATAGAGATGGTCATAATGACTCCCTGGCTTGATATTCGCTAGCCCCTCTCGGATAGCTTTGTCAGTAAGGGAGGAGATCCATAGGCGATCAAAGGGCTTGTGACTATTTAAGTGTCGATAAATCCAGCGAAAGATGAGCTCGCCCTCTCTTCCGGCATCTGTTGCCACAATAATACGATCTGCCTGATTAAAGCAGGAGCTTATTGCCTTGAGTTGCTTGAGTGCTGCAGGGTCTTCGTGGTACTCTTTGTCCTTACGCACTTGTCGGACAATGAGCTGGAAGGGATTGGGGCAAATGGGCAACTCTTCTGCTTTGTAATTAGAATAGCCGTAAGCTTCTGGCATGGCAAGTGTAATGAGGTGTCCCATAGCCCACGTGACGAGGTAACCGTTTCCTGCTAAATAACCGTCTTGCTTTGTTGTCGCTCCAACGATTCGGGCTATATCTCGTGCTACCGAGGGTTTCTCAGCGATAATACATATTTTCATTTTGTAGTTCTATAAATAATTTGTAACTTTGCACTGAAAATAATTCGCACTTTGCTGGGAATATGTTCAGGCTTTGGTATAATCAGTCATATGCTGCCTCTGCTTATAAGTTTCACTGCAGATTATCTTTCAATCTTTAGTTTTATAAGAAAGGAGACTCAGCCTATGGATTATATAATATTGGCTCTTGGGGTTGTGGCAGATAAAGACCTTTATACATTAAGATGATATATTCCTAAAACATAGTGATTAACCCCACTGCCACCACATACGAAGACTCGCTTTTGCGAGTCTTTTGTTTTTACATCTTACGTCCTCGGGACTTCTTCTGCTTGTTCTCGTCCTGCTTCTGCTTTTGTTCAGCAGTGGGTGCTGTTTGCCCCTTTTTCAGTGGCTCTTTCACCTGCTTGGTAGCTTCGTTGGTCTTGCCGTGGTTATTGACGGCTACTTGCGTTTTGTGCTCTTCCGCCACGGCTTCGACCTTACCCGTTCCTTGCTTCTTGTCAGGGTTCCATTTGTAGAAGCGTGGGCGGTTTTGCTCTTTGTCCATACGGACATAGGCATTGAAGGGTTGCCCCTCTTTATCGATCATGTTTTTGAGGTAAAGTGTGCGACCGTTGTCTAAGGCTTCTCGTTGCTTCTCTGACAGCTCTAGACCACAAAGCTTGCGAGGTGCCTTGCTTTGTTGACGATCTTGTCGCTGTTCCTGACGCTCTTTGAGACTCTTGTTCTCTCCGAAGATGAACTCAATGCCTTTCTTCTCTGCATTGACCTGAAGCGTAGCATCGAAGGATTTGCCACTCTTAGCGGTCATTCCTTCTACTTTTACCGCTTTGCCTTCCACTAGATCTTTGTATTGCTGATCAGAGAGCGTGACGCCTTTGATCTCTTGAGGAATGCTTACACGGTCGGCACGCAAGGCGATAATCTCATTGGTCTGCGGGTCGATGGAGACGTAGGCTGCAAAAGGCTCTCCGCTCTTGGGCATTACTTCGATGGTTTTACCGAGGTTACCGGTTGCGAGTAGTTGCTCCTTCTCTTCGGGTGAGAACTTGTAGCCCATATAGGGATAGTCGAGCTGTGGCTCTTTACGCATAGCGTGTATGGCTAACCCGATATTGCCCTCATTATCTGTGCGGAAGGCAAGGCGAGCCTCTGTGTAGATAGTTGTATCTCCAATGGGGATGGCTATGGTCACGAGGTTACTCTTCTGCCAGTTGAGCATCTTCTCTAGCTCACCACTCTGCTCTAACCGCTCACGGGAGAGTCCGAGACTGTCGAGCATCTTCCAGTCTACCTTGTCTGCATCAATGGCTGTGCTCTTCTTCTGCTGTGGCAGATAGTCTTCAAAGGGTACACCGACCTCTGCCAACTGCTGTCTGCTTTCAGGAGTCTCACGGCTTTGGAGCAGAGTACGCAGGTTATCTACACCTTGCTCCACATTGTTCGCCAACACCTTGTATAGCCCGAAATGGGAGGGGTTATTGAACTGCTTGAGAAAGTTGGTCATAAAGTTCTTCAGCAGTCCATCCTTGCTGTTGAACTTTAGAAATGCCGCCTGATTAGCTTCAAGTGGCTAAGTCGTTTTGAGTTTGCCCTTATCATCGATCCCCGAAACGATGGTGAGTTTTCCCGCTTCTTGCAGGTTCTTTACTTCGGTGCGATCCTCTAAGACCAGCACGTAGTTGTCATTGCTATTTGCTTCCATAAATCACTCTGTTTGATTTGAATAATACCTTTCAGACAGCAAATATATATAGGAGCAACTCTCCGCTTTTCACCCGAGGATAAAGAAGGAAATAGTAGGGAAACAAAGGGAAGTGAGAACTCAGCAAGACTCCTAGACTAATTCATCAAGTAAATCTTTTGAGGTGCGACAAAATAAGTATCTTTACACAGAGTGAGTATAACGACGAGGCATAAAACAATGAGTTCTGCCAAATACAACTGCTACATACAGATGACAAGCGCGAAAAACTAGGCTATAAAACTCACTATGAAGTTTTTTCCTACATTTTTAACTGTGTTGCACTTGACACTGGAATGTGCGTAAGAAGGAGATACGCTATCACGTAGTAATAGTTCAACCTGGGATGAGTAAGATAAACGGTAGTTTAGAGATGAAATTATTGTTAGGTACAACAGTTCAAGTGTTAAAGAAAATGGCGAATATTGATTGTCGAGTTATCTGTAGCGAATAGCTAACATTATGCTATAGTTTGATCAGTATTTTTTCTATCATGGATGCGAGGGAGTGTATGATTGTCGACTTGGAAAGAAGAGGTGATAAGCGAATGTTTATCACTGAGAAAGTCGCATCAATTAAGAGGAATGAAAATGGGTATTGGACAGTTCGCTTTTCAACTTCTCATCGTGTCTTTCAGTACAATCAAGCTCGCTTACTTTACCTAACCAATCCTGAGGTAGTAGACATAGAAAGAAAAGGGCTGTACATCAATAATAGACGAATTACCGGTGTCGCCGAATTACTCCGCTTCTCTACCCCAAATCTCAACTTTTACCGTATAACTTATACCAATGGTTATGCTGAAAACTTTGAGGGCAAGAATGTTTACATTACCCGTACTCCCATAAATGAAAATGGAGGCTCGACTTGGGATTATCTCATTAAGCTTGCTGCAGAGACTGGACTCTGTGAGAATGGGAATAATGTACTCTCAAATGGATATAGTCTGATAGACTTAAAACGAGACAATGTACCTCTTGCTCAATACCTCGGGAATAAAAGCAAGCTAGCCACCTATTCCGCACCAAAGCAAGTTTATTATCCTTTCGGGTGTAATGCAAGTCAAAAGAGTGCGGTAGAAGCCGCTTTGACTAATCAAGTCAGCATCATTCAAGGACCTCCTGGCACTGGGAAAACGCAGACTATTCTCAACATTATTGCGAACCTACTATTGGCGAAAAAGAGTGTACTAGTCGTTTCCAATAATAATTCTGCTGCAGCCAATGTGGCTGAGAAACTTCAAAAAGAAGGGCTAGGCTTTATCGTTGCCCAGTTGGGTAATGCGGAAAACAAAGAAGCCTTCATCAAACAACAGCGTCAAGACTACCCTAATATGGAAGGATGGTTGTTACAAGACCCTTCTATTACAAAGAAGTTAGCGAAGGAGGCTTTAGAGACAGTTACTCAAGGCTTTGAAGACCATACAAATCAGGCAAAACTCATGACAGGGTATCAAGCCTTGATGACGGAGAAGCACTATAGTGATTTGCAAGATAGATTTAGCTCTTTGGATGATAAATGGCTATATAGTAAACCCTCTAAGAAGCTGATTAAATTACTCACTCTTATCCAACTATTGGAAGAGCAATCAAAGAATCCTAATCTTTGGTTTAGATTGAAGTGGGCACTTGCTTTTGGCTCTCGGGCTTTCTCATTTCTGAAGAATGATATGTCTCAAGTAATTGAGAGCATACAAAGGGGATATTATCACAGTAGAAAGGCAGAGATTGAGCATGAGCTTAGCAAAATCAGTAGTAGATTAGCATCTATAGACCTCCAAAGTAGTGTGAGAACTCTTACAAGCTCATCTCTTCAGTTGCTCAAGCATAAAATGGCTGATCGCTACAAAGGTGGCAAACGACAGGAATTCTTCTATAAAGATTTCAAGAGCAAGACAGAAACATTCTTAAAGGAGTACCCCATTGTACTAAGTAGCACATATAAGTCAAACTCCAATATTAGCCCAGACTATGTGTTTGACTACGTGATAATGGATGAAGCCTCACAAGTAGATATTAAGACAGGAGCTCTAGCCCTATCTTGTGCAACAAATGCCGTTATTGTTGGGGATGACAAACAGCTTCCTAATGTGGTGAGTCCAGAAGAGGCTCGTGCTATCAATGCTATACTGAGTGATTACGATGTTCCTGATTGCTACAATGGAACGACGCACAGCTTCTTACGATCTTGCACGGAGATATTTAAGGATGCCCCCACGACATTGCTCCGAGAGCATTATCGTTGCCACCCTAAGATTATTGAGTTCTGTAATCAGCGTTTCTATGGTGGAGAGCTCATTACAATGACTAACGATTCGGATGAAAGTCAAGTATTGCATGTAGTACGGACTGTAAAAGGTAATCACGCACGCAAACGAATCAATCAAAGAGAAATTGATGTCATAGAGCAAGAGGTGTTCCCACAATACAAAGACAAGGGGAGTGTGGGAATTATCACTCCATATCGTGATCAAGCTGAAGCAATCAATCTGAGACTGAAACAGGATATTGCAAGCACAGTGCATAAGTATCAAGGACGTGAATGCGATACCATTATTATGAGCATGGTAGATAATGCCCCCTCAGAATTCTCTGACGACTCAAATTTGCTCAATGTGGCGATATCAAGAGCTAAGACACATCTGTGTATTGTCTGCACTGGGAATGATATGCCTGAGGATACGAATTTGGCACAACTGATAGATTACATTCAGTACAACAACTTCGAAGTTACTGATAGTAAATTATACTCGGTATTTGATATACTCTACCAGCAGTACACAGTTGAGAGATTAGCCTATCAAGTAGAACACCCGCAAATATCAGAATATCTCTCTGAGAACCTTGTCTACAACACTCTAACGCAAGCCTTAGGTGAATTATGTCTACACAATCTCTCTATAGTATGTCACTATCCACTCTCTAAACTAATCTCAGATTGGTCACTTTTGAATGCTGAAGAACGAGCCTTTGCGGAGAGTCCTTTTGCTCACGTTGACTTTCTTATCTATAATAGCATCACCAAGCAACCACAGATGGCAATTGAGGTGGATGGATGGCACTTTCACAAGGAAAGTTCTGTTCAGGAAGCACGAGATACGTTGAAAGATAGTATCCTATCAAAGTACCATCTTACTTTGCATAGAATTTCTACAACAGATATCGTAACAATAGAAACGATGAAAAACCTATTAGAAAAGTCATTATGGATAAAGTAACTAAAATAGTAGAAGCTGCCGCTACAATAGCCAAGCAACTACACGAAGGGCAGGTCGATAAAGCTGGTGAAGATTACTTTAGTGGGCACCTTACATCGGTAGCATCTATGGGAAAGACTTGGCAAGAACAAGTAGTCGGTTATCTTCATGATGCAAGTGAAGACGCTTCCCATACTGTGAATGAAGTATGGGATATGCTGGATGCTGAGCTGGGCACGTCTTTGTCATTGTCTGATAAAGAAGAGCTGGGGAAGGCATTACGTCTTCTCAATCACCACACTTCAACTGATAGAGAAAGCTATATCTGTACTATAGGAGCAAACGCCCTTGCTACTTCTGTAAAGCTAAATGACTTCACTCACAATATGGACTTGTCTCGCCTCCCCAATCCAACAGATAAAGACTTGACGAGAGTGGAGAGAAACAAGCAAGAGTTTGAGCATCTAAAGGGACTGCAAGGTGATGGAACAGAAAAGATATGAGGATACGAAACAATAAATAGTTGTAATTATAGATGAAGAATTGGCAGAAGCAGATCTTAAAAAATAGGGCTCGTAAATTTGAGCGCTTAAGACGTAAGTCCAAGAAAAAAATAATTGCCAAACGGAAGTCACTTTTAGGAATCTCAAAAAATGAAAGAATAGAGATGAATAAAAGGCTGCAAGAAAAACGTGACTTCATAAGGCAGTATGCCTCATATAAACATGTTCATGCTCCAACTGTTTTATCTATGACTGAAAATGTAGAAGAGTCAGTGCGTTTTATTTCCACATTAGAAAAACTTTTAACCGCAAAAAAAAAGGTGTTTGTTGAGATGTCTCACGTAAAAAAAATAGCTAGTGGAGCTATTATAGTATTACTGTCTATTATGATAAAATTCAAAGAAGAAAATATCCCATTTAATGGAAGTAAACCATTTAACAGAGACGCTCGAAAAATGCTTGACAACTCGGGTTTTTTCGATCATCTTTATGAAGAGAATGGAGACCAAATTACCCTTAAAGGGCAATACGACATATTTACTCATGCGAATAAAACTGTAGATTCAGAACTCTCTGAGAAGCTTATTAGTAATGTCTCACAACAAATTTGGGGTGCGCCTTACCGATGTCCTGGTGTCCAAAGAGTGTACCTTGAATTAATGCAGAACACAAATAATCATGCCTCACTCAATAGACAAAAAGTACACCATTGGTACACCACCGTAAAATACAATCCTCAGAAAAACAAAGCTTATTTCTCTTTTATTGATTATGGTGTGGGGATTATTGAAAGCATAAATAAGAACGAAAAAGGGAAGTTTTGGTCGTCGTTAAAACGGATTTTTTCAACACTAAAGCCAAAAGATTCAGGAGATTTTTTAAGGCTCCTTTTAGATGGAAGTATTCATAAAACAGCAACTCAACATTATTATAGAGGAAAAGGTCTCCCCGGGATCTACAAAGCTTTCACTGAGAACAAAATATCTAATTTAATAGTTATCACAAACGATGCATATGCTGACTGTAGGAATAATAATTATGTTACTCTGTCAGATAAGTTTGAGGGAACTTATGTATATTGGGAACTAGAGAGTACGAACCATAAAGTAGAAGCAATATGAGAAAGATATCATTAGCGAAAGATTTTAGCCGTATACCAGGAGCAAGATTCCCTAAAGAGGGGGATTATTCTGGAGAGGAATTTAGATGCCAGTTCCTAGCACCTGCTTTGAAATTTGCAATTGAAAATGATGACTCTGTGACTGTGGAATTAGATGGTACAGCAGGAATAGGAACATCCTTTCTTGAAGAGGCATTTGGAGGGCTAATTAGAATTGACAAATTCTCTTTGGATCAGATTACAAAGAGATTGATTATAATCTCTAATGAAGTCCCTGACTATCTAGATGAAATAAAGGAATACTTAAATGAAGCGAGTGAAAAAGAATGTGATTAACATTACTATTGCCGTATTTGTAGGCATTATAGTAGGGTTTCTATTAGGTTCTAGATGGCTTCAGCCTTTGTTCTCAATTGATAGCACAATCTCTTTTCTTGATATTATATCAATACTTGCAACTATAGGAATGGGCATATACATTGTGACTACATTAGAGAAGGAGGCTCAAGATCATAGAGTGGAAAAAGATTTATACATCTCTAAAGTTCAAGAAATAGAAGCATTGCTATCAGAGGTTGAGATGTGTATTGATGATAGAGAAAACGATATATACTACTCAAATATTACAAATGTAGAGTTCAGGATTAAAAGAAAAAAAGACAAAGTTTTCAAATGTATCATCAGCCTTGCAAAAGATGAAGCATTGGAAAAAATAAAAGAAATAGAAAGAACTTTAACGTCAGACTTCAAAGATCTTCGTGTATTATTAACTCAAACCACAGCTGCTGAAGATGCCGAAAGGGATGTTAATGTCACTAAAAACATTGTTCAATACTCTCCCTCTAGAGTAGTCGAACTCCAAACGTTAATTAGCAAAATTCAAGAATCCTTATTGGATGTCAATATTATTATAAATAAAATGTAGTTACTCTTTGATGAGATGTGAGAGTGAGGGGTCGGATTTGATGCGGGTGATTTCGCTGTCCACGAGGGATAGCACCTCCTGCTTAACTTGGCGATAATTGGCTTCGATAGTCTCTTTGAGATTATCGGAGCCATCTTCATTTATGAACTCAGCTATTGTGGGGATAGGCTGGTAAGCTTTCGTTTCAGCTGAGACCTTGGCAACATCCACAACGATTTCTGCGTGGAAGTTTTTCTGATCGATGCGTTCATCGAAATTGTCAGAGACAGCCCCAACGAACATTCCTTGTGTAAGGTTACTAATCTTACTTGCAGGAATCAAGCTATCCATCTGTGTAGATATAGATGTGGACTTGTCGTTACGATAGATGGTCATGGACTGCCGTTGCTGGAGAACCTTGCCGAAACGCTCGGAAAGCGTCTTAGCCGTTTCTCCCACGACTTGCCCAGAAAAGACATTACCCACCGTGTTCTGTATCACCTTACTCTCCTTATCGCCATAGTCTCGGGTCAGCTGAGAGAAGTCCTGAAAGCCTAGACACACAGCAACCTTGTTACTTCTGGCTGTGGCTATCAGGTTATCGAGACCACGAAAGTAGATGGTCGGTAGCTCATCTATAATCACCGAGCTTTTAAGTTGATGCTTCTTATTGATAAGCTTCACAATGCGGCTATTGCAGAGTCCGAGCGCAGCCGAATAGATGTTCTGTCGGTCGGGGTTGTTCCCAGGGCTGACGTTTTTGGGGAATGGGCTCATAGCTTCATAGATAGCAGTTCTGATGGTTTCAGGGTGGCGTTGGTACGAAGCTGAGTGATCAGTCTTTTGCCACTCTTTTCCTTCATTTTGTCGACAAAGAAGAGAGCGATTTTAGACATAATACTGAAGTTCTTCGCCTCATTACACTTCCTTTTAAGCTACTGATCCTCGGGCATCACCACGTCCAGTATGTGGTGAAGATTGTTCTCAATTGACCAGTGAGCTCTTATAAGGTCAAACACTTTCCCGGGGTCAGATAGTGATGAGATATAGTAGCTCAGCACGTCGCTTCCTTCACCCTGCTTCTTGTCTATCCGCCTCCTCCTAAGCTGATGAACGGATCGCAGTCCGGGCCACTCCTTGAGGCTGATGGTCACGGCCGTATCATCCAGTCGCATCGGGTCGACTATGCTTCTCAGCTTGCGAGTCTCAATCCTTCCATAACCGAGCTCGGGGTCACCTCCGGTGGTGATGATCTCGGAGTTGTAGTACTTTCCCTCGAAAAATCCCTCACGCTCAACCTTGGTTCCCTTCTGTTTGTCCTTGACACACAGGATGTAATCACCGCCTTGTGACACGATCTGCTCTGCGATTTTTCTCTGTGTCCCCATCGCATCGATCGTGACAGTAGCCCCCTCGATATTGATAAGGGCAAGCAGCTCCTTGATGGCATTCACCTCATTGCTTTTCTTAGAGATAAAGACCTGATCAAGAGAGACGTGTATCCTGGAAAGGCAAGCCGTCACCGTGTGACAATCCGCATCCGGTTCCATCTTTTTCACGCCTCTCATAGTCTTCCCGTCGATGCAGATATGCTCTCCGACAGAGCTGTATACCTCCAGGAGCCAAGACCTAAATGCATTGTGGAACGTGACCGGCGATAGGACCTGGAAGACGGCGCAAAACACATCGTGCGAAGGCATGTATCTTCTGAGCTCCTGTCCCGAAATCTTGAAATAGAGTTTCCGTAAGTCCTTCTGATGGATCTCGGCATAGTCCTCCATCGCATGCCACGAAGTTTGATTGCACATCATCGTGCAAAAAGCCACAAGCAAAAGGCAATCAATCGGATAAACCAGGTGATTTCCTTTTCTGAACTCAGGAATGAGCGAGATAACCGAGAGCAAATTATTCATACCTAATAACGCTTAAAAAGAGAGACAAACAGTTGATTGTCAGGCATAAAGGCACTAACAACTCGCCATTTATGCAAGCTTAATGCTCCGATTTTCAGACTTTTTTCTTGTTTTTACTCAGGGAGACCCCGGGCAAATCCAAAAACGTCAGCCCTGCCTTCCCATGTGAGTGCTCATCACTTGCTATGTTTTGTAGGTTGTGCTTACGCGCCTACCGGCTTTTATCGTAGTTAGGGTGACCGGTGCATTGAGTTCGCAAATTGCTCCGACTTGCTTCAGATACCTATTCATAGTCTGATTGGTCATCTTGGGGATCTTAGTTGTCATACTTGTCCAAAATGTTGCGGCTGTAGTCATTGAGTTCGATGCGGAGTGGGTCTAAGGTTTTGATGGTGACGATTTCGATGTGGTCTTCTTTGATGTCTTCCGGCTGGAGGTTTAGTAAGTCTGAGTGCCGCAGCGAGGTGAAGCAGGAGAGTAGGAAAACGTCCTTGACCTCTGTGAGTATTTTTGATGGCATCTCGGTGTAGTAGACTCGCATCACTTCTTCCCAGGTGAGGAAAATGACGGTCTTTTTAATTTCTTTGAGAGTGGGTCTGTAGGTAAGTACAGATTCGTTTACATTATAGCCGTTCCTGTTGCACCAAATAAGGAACTGTATGAGCTTGCCGATTTGCTTATTAGCTGTGTTATTGGCTAGCTTGCACTCTTGCACAATGTAGTTTTGCAACCCTTCGATCCACTTGATGTCTATGTCTGTTATTAGAGCATTGCTGTCGTAGTCTGATAGTTTTATTTGAAGTGTGTAAAAGGGGGTGTATATCCCGTCTGCCCACTGTTTTGCTGTACCTTCCTCAGATAGAAACTGATTGTACAGGCTTAGCACTCCTAGTGTATCGTCTCTTTTTCTTCCTCTGTTGACGGCGATGTTGAAGTCATTTTTGAATCGTTTTAGTGTCGGTAGCTCTGTGTATGCGAGGAACAGTCGCTCTGCTGTGTTGATGTAGTCTTGTATGGTTGTGTTGATGTAGTTAGCTGGTACCATTTTCTTACCGTGCGTGGTGTTGGGCTTGGACCTCTGTGCTTCTTTATTCCACTTTTTGAGCTCCACACGGAGTCCCATCGAAAAAGACGGTCTGTGCCGTATGCGTACGACACACGGAACCTCGACAGGGCTTCTGACGGACAGTCTGGAACGGTTTCTGCCGATACCGTATAGGTCCACTTGATCATAGCTTTGGTTGAGTTTTTTGGTTAGGCGAAGGTCTTATCTAACGTGGTCCCTGATATACTCATCATATACTCCTGTTGTAAATATTACAATGGTAATTCAGAAATAGTTTCAATGGAGTAATTTATCTCGTCTTTGCCAAACGGCATTTTTCTATTTTCTTTCTTGCAGTGGAGTGAATAGCTGGCATCACTAATAACCACCCCTTCTAAAATTATTCTATTGTCCTCTGGCTGCTGCCCTTTTACTATTTTTCCATCCAACAATTCAACTTGCCACTTTCCATTTTTTATACTACAGGATACGAAAGCCCCGATAAGGTCTTCATATTCACAGCTTATTACTTCCTCTGTTGCCGAAAGTTCGTTGTAATAGTTTCTGAGATCTTCCGAAGGTATATATACCGAATTGTCTGTATGATCGTATTCGCTTACTTTGAAGTTGTATTTTAATGCCAAACCCTCCTCATATACAGTAGAGTATATCTTCTTTACCGCATCGTACTCTTTTTTCGACATCCTACCGACAGGCACCTCGTTTCTCAGCAATTTTTTTATCCTTATAAATGCTGCTTCTGTTTCTGGTGGGACTTGACCAAATATATTATTGGTTTGGCCGGTCTCGATGGCTATATGCAAGTTGATAGATGCTGCGGAAGAGCCAATAAAATAGGTTTTATTATTCTTCGTTTTCTTAGTCACTGCATCATACAGAGAGGAAGCGCCCTGCAGAAGGTTGATGGTTACGTCCGTGGGAGCGCTATGTGTTCCATTAGCATCGTCTACGCCTATAGTAAACACAGGTAGCCTTAGGCGTTTTTGCTCTTGGATAATTAGATCGTCAACTCCCGGGAAATGGCATACATAACCATCCTCTGGAAGCATCTCCTCTAATAGTTTGAATCCATCTTTTGCATGCTGAGCTAGGATCTCATTGTTTTCGTCACAGTCAAGAAAAAAATAACAACCATCCTCTTCTGGTTGAGTATAAACACTTCTTAGCGATATGACGTTATGCTTCAGATCATTGATTCTCTTCTTGCTAATCCTTACCCCAAGGTATCTCTCATACCCAACCTCATCATCAAACACGAGCAGACAGATGTAGCTTGCTCCAAAAGAATCTAGCCCAATAAAAAGCTGAATACTATCGTAGTACTCAAGTACTGTATCTATTGAAATAGGTATACGCATCATGGAACTTTTTTACATCTGTTTATCGAGAAGCTATCTGTTTTCCACCAAGTCCAGTGATGATTACTGCCCTCTAACACGACTCCATCACTGGGATTCAATGTAAGCTCTACAACATATTTACCTGTCCGAGGGAGATGAAGTTTGTTTGCTATTGTGTCAAGATCATCAAAAAGAGATACTCCTCTTTTTATGCACTCGTCAACATCTCTGCTCATTGCACGCCGTGTTTGTGCTTTTGCCTGCGAATAGAAGTCCTCTTCTTTTGGCGGATCGTTCCGCGTCATTCTATAAAAGACCTGCTCTGGGGCAGCTGTTTCTGCCTTAGATGGCGGACATCCTCTAGGAAGTTCCTCTGTCCAATTCATTGCAAAGGTAAGTAACTCGATCTGATTAATGTGTTAAATGTATTTTTCAAACGGCTCTAGTAGTAGCGCATGAGGGAGACGGCGTGGTAGATGTCGCGCACGTTTTCCAAATTGACGGTGAAGTCGGGATACATAGGGTTGTAGGAGTGGCAGGTGATGGTGTGCTGCTCCACATCGTGAGCGGTGATATTCTTTATCAGTATGCCCTCCCGCTTTGTCGCTATGACCCAGATGCTGTGATTGTAGATGTGGAGACGCTTATCCTTGTAGTAGTCAAAGGAGACGTGCTTGGATAAGATTTCGTCGCCATCGGCAAGGTTAGGGAGCATTGAGTCCCCCGTGACGGTGAAGATGACGAAGTCAGACGGCTTGGCTCCCTGCGGTGCCATTACCGTCCTGCGCTCCGCCCAGTCCTCGGCAAACACATCCTCATACCAGCCGGTACTGCCGGCCATTGCTCCGTAGGGGACGACGGGGACGGTGATCCAATTTAGGTCGGAGGGGTTGACCATCGTGGCGTTGCCCTTCGGCTCCTTAGTGAGCAGCATAGACCCCTCACCGGTGAGGAGCCAGTCTTGGTTTATTTCTTTACCCTCGTCTAATTTTAGCAGCTTCAAAAGCACGCTGTCGGAGAGTGGCTTCACCCCGGAAATGATCTGGGAGAAATAACTTTCCCCGTACCCCAACAAACCACCGATTTCTTTTTGTGTCCTCGCTACACCTTTGTACATCAGGTAATTAATCACCTGAGACGCTCTCAGCTTCTTCTCGTACATATTTAAACTACCTTAAAAGGTAAACAATTACACCTTTTGTTTTGCCGCGCGGTAAAGCCCCTTTACCCTTTTGCCAACAAGAGGGGTAGCCACATCGTATGTACTACCTCTGTGACTACAAACATAATAATAAGAATTGAGATGAGATGATATGAGACGTGACTAAAGAGATTATCGGCGTTAAGCCGTTTGAGCGTATGCGAGTAGGGCAAAAGATACAGTACCCTATTTCCCGTAAAGAGACTGTCAATGCAAACCTTGTAAAAGTGCGCTTGAAGCATAAAGAGAGGCGATATATAACGGTTAGCGGAAACGAAAACACTTACATCATACGAGACTTATAATAGTTATGGACACAACAACTACAAAAGAGAATGCTACAGAGGTAGCAGAAGCAACAGCGACAAAGGCTAAAGAGAGAGAGAGAGAGAGAGAGAAGTCGCTCAGCGATGAGATCCGCTCCATGGCGTCCAATATTTCCTACATCGAAGATTGTGTCGATGGTGTATACCCTCTATATGAGGGTAACATCGAAAACTCCCTCGAGAAGTGCTTTGACCTGAAGAAAAAGGCAAAGAGAGACACTCCTGAGTGGCGTATGATCAGAAGGCTCATCAACCGGCTAATCGCTTGCGCTGCTGACGCAAGACGCTTATGAAACCGTTACAGAAAGCCACTCTTGTGCACTCGGCTGCACCGCCGCCATCCTGCTTATAGGCGTGCCGGTGAACACCCCACCCCGGGCGGTCACCTCTTCTTGTGTAGTTCTGAGCGAGCCACCTGACACTCCCGTACCCCAAATCGGGTTATCAAGATATTTGTACCCCGTTATTAGTCCAGTCCTACCCACTTTACCCCATTACAAACGACCTGCAAGAGACGCAAAACCCGCTTATACTCAGACGAGTATAAGCGGGTCACTTGGGCGGAGAGGGAGGGTTGTAAACCAAACCTTCTAACTCCTTATATCGTAGTTGTTTATATTCCTC
>ERZ1673752.2511-NODE-2511-length-20242-cov-19.109278_pt1 | contig 20242 bp, 19 predicted proteins | sample MGYA00580195_ERZ1673752 | MGnify/ENA primary metagenome ERZ1673752 (study PRJEB41218, sample SAMN15661744) | gut metagenome | host: Homo sapiens | place: Canada: London | collected 2015-08-20/2019-03-30 | study: EMG produced TPA metagenomics assembly of...
GTCAATATTTTTACATAAAAAAGGAGCAATTAAGCTCCATATTTAATCTTTTATCATATTCGAGAATTTGAATGCCAACGTAGGATAATTATTTATCTATTGTTAAAGTCTTATCCAAAACCCTAATCCCATTTACCTTAAGTTCCTCAATAGCCACCTGTCTCATCAATCTCTCAACTCGCCATTGCTCACCCGGAATAGTCTTCGCCGCACAAGATATCACTATACCATTGCTATTAAAATCAGTGATGCCCCAGACATTAACCCCTTCAATAACGGCGTGGTCCTCATCAACTTTTTTCAGCGCCTTCGTCAAGATGTCGATCGCCATTTGCGCGTCTGCGTCATAAGCTATAGGCACTGTAATTAGCGCTCTTTGAACGTTTTTGTTCCTGTTAGTCACGACTCTGATCTCGCCATTGGGAATGACGTGCAGCTCACCCGTATAATCACGGATAGTCGTTGTACGCAGACCAATCTTCTCAACAGTACCAGTCTTACCCGCTACAGTGATGTCGTCGCCAAGTACAAAGCTATCTTCAAGCATAAGAAATATACCGCTGATGATGTCCTCAACGAGGCTCTTCGCACCGAAGGAGATTGCGATACCACCTATCCCAGCAGTTGTAATGATTGCCGAAGTGTTGACACCGAATATCCTTAGCGCCGACAAAAACCATGTGAACATGATGATGATTGTCGCGAAGCTCTTCAAAACGCTGAGCACCGTCTTAAGCCTCTTCGCGTCGATGGTTCTGAGCTTGTCGTACTTTTTCTTCGCAAGCCTACCTATGATGAAGCTTATGATCTTCACTATAATCAAGGCGATGACGAAGTATAAAAGCACGAGGGCAATCTTGCCCAAAGTGTTCAGCGTGCCCGCCTCGGTCAAAAAACGTAATTTTATTTTATCAAACATATGATTCTCCCCTCTCTACCTATTTATTTTATCACAAGATGGTGGCATTATCAAGCAGGATAGCTTTGATGATGGATGTGACACGAAGACCATATTTATATATAATAAGAAGAAAATTAAAAAACTTTACATTTCCCTTACAATTTTTGGGTAAAATAATAATGAAAATATATAAAAGGAGGAAAGATTATGTTTATAGTAATTTTAGGAGCGATAGTAGTAGTTTTAATCTCTTACTACGTCGGCCAACAAAGGCGTTTCGTATTTTTGGAGGAGAACGTTGACAACTCTCTTGCCAACATCTCTGTCAATCTTAACTCGCGTTGGGACGCTCTAAAGGCGCTTGCTAGTGCGGTTAAGGCTTACTCGGCTCACGAGTACGAATCTCTTGTAGGCATCATCGAAAAGCGTAGACCAGTTCTTAAAACTGCTGGTGATGTCAATGGCGATGAGGCTTTACTTGAAGGTGCTCTATCTAGGATAAATGCAGTTGCAGAGAGCTATCCAGAGCTAAAAGCCTCAGAGCTTTATACTAAGACTATGGACTCGATTAACGACTACGAAAACAAAGTTAGAATGAGCCGTATGGTCTACAACGACTCAGTTACAAAGCTTAACAGAGACGTTAAGATGTTCCCATCATCAGTGGTTGCTTCGATGCTAAACGTGCATCCAAAAGAGTATCTGACTGTTGATGACAATAAAAAGGACATGCCTGATTTGGAGTTTAGATAATGAAAAAAGTACTCGCGACTATCCTCGCAGCTATAATTATAGTTTTTTCTATAAATACATATGCTGCCTCGGATAGTATCGAATCGATTGATATAAAAGCCACGCTTATGGATGACGGCGCGCTTATGGTCAGCGAAGTATGGAAAGCTAGGCCCGGCAGTGGCACTGAGTTTTACATTCCAAAGAGCAATATGCGCGACATAGTGATTGCGGATTACAAAGTTTCGGACGAAAATGGTCCTTATGAGACCATAAATAATTGGGACGTCGATGCGTCCTTTGATGAAAAGGCTCGCAAATGCGGCATTAATGAGACGTCTGACGGTATCGAGCTCTGCTTTGGCAAGAGCGATCTTAACAAGAACAAAACTTATACTTTAACTTACACCATGAGGAACGCGGCTCAAAGCTTTGACGATATGGACGGCTTCAACATTCGTTTTGTGAATGACCAGATGGATCCTGCTCCAAACAAAGTTTCTTTTGAATTAAGCCTTGAGGGTGGCGAGATAAATGAGGACAACGCTCGTGTTTGGGGTTTTGGCTCAAGCGCAGACATCGTTTTCGAAGGCGGCAAGGTCATCGTTCACGAAATTAATGACTTTAGCCCCGCAAATCACCTAACAGTTTTATTTGGCTTAAATAAGGGCGTGATCAATCCCATTAGCATAGGTAGTGGCACATTCGAAGAGATGAAAGAAAGAGCTATGCAAGGCTCTGACTACCATAATCGTCACGAGGAAAATATTCCTGAAGACATTGATGAGGGTGAAAGTGAAGATGATTATGAAGAGGGCGGCTTCTTAAATGGCTTAAATAAAGCAACGAACATGCTTATGGGACCCTTCCGTCTTGCCTTTATAGCGATAGTAACAGCTTTTGCGTCAATGCTGTTTAGCAAGGCCATCAAAAAGAAGGAGGGCAAACTCCCTGAAGATGTTGACTACTACAGGGACCTACCTATTGGCGGCAGTATAATTTTGAATAATTTTATCTACTCGCAATTCCATTCATTTTCGGTTAGAAATTTGGTTGCGGCTTACTTTTTGAAATGGATTAAGGACGGCAACATCGAAGTGATTAATGAAAAGTTCAAGAAGGGCTTTATTTTTAAGAGGGATGTGGCTGAGGACTGCTTCGCCATAATCAAGGAGCCGGCAAATGCGGACAGCATGGAAAGAGAGCTTTTTGATCTTGTAGAGAGGGCGTCGGGCGAGGACCGCATCTTGAGAAATGCTGAGCTTACGAAGGCTTTTGACAAGGGCGACCAAGCGACTTACTTTGTGCAAAAGTACAAGGACATCTCCTCGCTTGAGTCCGAAAAAGCAAGGCTGTCGACGCAAGAGACGCGTCTTGTGTTTTTTAAGTACGATAAATTGACTATGAGGGGCCGCGAAGAAGCGATTAAGCAAAAGGGCTTCATCAAGTTTTTGAAGGACTTCACTTTGATTAATGAGCGTGAAGCGGTTGAGGTCGCTCTATGGGACGATTATCTAGTGCTCGCAGCGCTATTTGGCCTGGGAGAAAAGGTACTAAATAAGTTTAAGATGATAGACCCCGACTACACTTACGCTGGATATAGCGGCATGGATCCACTTGTGATGTACCACGTCGTTAATCATGTGGGAACAGCTATGAGTCACGTGTATGAGAATCATGCGTCTTCGTCATCGTCGTCAAGCGGCGGAGGCGGAGGAGGGATGTCCTTTGGCGGTGGCGGAGGATTTAGCGCCGGAAGTAGTGGAGGGGGAGGAAGATAGTTCTTTTAGGAGTTCGCATTCAAACGCGCCCTTGAACTCGTTCCCTCCTCAGCAATGCTCACGTACGTTTAGTACGCTCCGCTTGCTTCGTCAGTCCACATCGTCCAATCATCACGTTTGCTCTGCGAACTCTAATTGCTGTGCTGGCGGCGGAGGCGGACGGTAAGCTTCGTAGGATTTACGTTCAATGAAGAACCTCACCCATCATCAAAACTTCGTTTTGGATGGGTCCCGAGAACCTTGGTGCTTCGCACGGGCGCCTTGGAACTTCTTAATCGCTATACAGATCTCAATAGTGAGAAAATTGATTTTCACGAGCGCAGCATTCGGAGAAAACTGCCTAAATTTCTTAGCGCAACGAACCGGCCGTGGGCTCATCTAGCTGAGCGAAGCGAACGGATATGAGACCACAGGTGAGTAAGCTTAGAAATTATCAGTTTTCGTAGACGAGCAAGCGACGAAAACAATTTTCGATGTGCAATTTGCTTTTATCTAATAATTTATATCAGGAGGTGCGCCTTATGTCTCTAGTAAAAATACAAGACAATGATTTTTTAGAAATTCCAAAAAATATACTCGATAAACTCAATTGGAAGATAGGTGACGAGCTAAAACTGAGTCTTTTTGATGATGAAGTAATTTTAGAAAAGAAAGACAAGAAAAAGATAAATGATTTATTCAATGGCTACGATGGCTCTTACAAGCCAAGTGAAATTGATTGGGGCGAAGATAAAGGTAAAGAGATTTTATAAGTTTCTATTTAAAAATATATTATTCTAGACATAAAACAAGGACAGAGATGATATCTACCCTCTTTACTTAAAATAGTAAGGAGGGTTTTTTACTCTATATAGATAAAAAAAGTGGACGGCTAATCCACTTTATATCATCAATCTTTTAAAAATTTACATACGCTATCAAGCGCTCTAAGGTCCATAAGCATGCCAGGGTGTGTTCCCTTAAACACTTTAAACTTCTCTCTAAGCTCTTTTGGCATCTCGTCAAGCTTGTAGCCCATACACGCTGAATACAGTGGCACTAGCCCGTCGCCCTCTTTTGTTACTAGCTCTCTTGTAATTATCTTGTCGTTCTCATCTTTTATATAGCAGCCAGAAACTTGTGTTTGAGTGCCATCTGCCACTATAAACATTGATTTTGGCCTATTAAGTAAGCTTACGCTATGTAAAAAGCTTTTGTACTTTCTATAGTTTTTAGCTTTACTTAAAAATTCTTCATATCGCGTAAATCCAAGATAGTTTTTTATCTCTTTTTGAACTTTGCTTGGCTTAATATCTTCTGCTGCGTTCAAGTTGTGCAGCTGCATGATAAGGTCTTCGTAGTTTTTATACTTCTTCGATACGACTTTTTCAAAAGTCTTTTTATCCTTCACCCATTGATATGGATACGCTTTAAGCATCTGCGTTGTTGGATACAGCTCAACAAGGCCATCATAAGCATAAACAACGTCCTTTTCTACGCCAAATAGCTTTTCCAAAACTATGTCCTTAAAATTGCCAAATATATTGCCGCTGCTCATTTGATTATAGGCGTGCGGTGCTCCCTCGTAAGGCGTACAAAGAGAAACGTACTTTTCAACTCTTTTATCGTGCTCACGAAAGTAATGGGCGCTAACAATGCCTCCCATGCTATGTGCAACGATGTCGACCTTTACTCTTCCCCCATGATTTATACTCTTGATAAAACTGTCAAGCTTTTTACAAGTAAGTGTATTTGTCTTTCTCCAATCGTATGAGAACTGGTAGATGGGTCTATCCGGAAACTTTAGAAGCAAGGCGTTTAAAAGCACTGCATTTGCCGAAGCTGGTCCTGTGTGCCTATCAAAGATCCTAGAGTTTCTAAGGTCGCCCTCTTGAAGACCATATAGCTCGTTGTTTATGTTTAGCTCTTGATTAATCTCTCCTACATCATTAACAAGTGGTATCCAAATCCTCTTAGCAAAGCCCTCTTTGTCCTTAGATATCATCCCAGTGCTTCTCTCAAAATCATCCACATACTTTTCATCGATACTAAATAGCTCGCTGCCGGTAATGCCAGGAATGAAGATGATAGGCCTTTTATAGCCCTCAGCCTTTGTACTTTTCTTTTGCGAACTAGCTTTTTCTGTCTCGCCTTTTTTATCTAATAAATTTTTTATAAGCGTCATGATTATACCTCTCCTAATTAAGTATACACTGATTATATCATAGCTTATATCAGCTTTCAATAAAAATAGGATAGAGATTTTAATTTTCTCTATCCTTTTCTTTTATCTGTGTTAAATTATTTAATTAAATTATTTAATATCGTTAATATCCTTAATCAACAACCAATCTTCTTCTAGTCTATTCATAATTTGGTCTTTGTAACGTCTCACGTATTCGTGAGTGTTTGTTGCTTCAACCATATCATTCCATCCCCAGAAGCTTTCGTCAAGGTCTGTGAATCTCTTTATCATTTGTGGGTTTTTGCATTTTAATAATGATAAATTGTCATATTTTCTTTCGAAAATCTTATTAAGGATAACGGCTGCTTCGGCTCTTGTGATATTGGCGTCTGGTCTAAATAGTCCGTCTGGGTAACCTGTGATTCTCTTCGCTTGATATTCTGATCCGATTGCTCTTTCTGCCCAGTGACCTGGAACGTCTGCAAATGGTGCAACGCCATATGGCTTGTTGTCGATTGTAGATATCATTTGTGTAAATTCTGCTCTAGTTATAGGAGCGTTTGGTCTGAAGCGTCCGTCTGGGTAACCCTTCATTATGCCTCTAAATACTACTGCATTGATGGCTTTGTTATACCAAGAGCTTTCTGTATCAATAAATTGTGGCTTAGCTGCTGAACCGATGGCTTCGATGTTTAGTAGTCTTGCTAGCATAGCTGCTGCTTCGGCTCTTGTTATGCAGCCGTTTGGTCTAACGCTTCCATCAGGGTAACCAAAGATGTATGTTTTGTGGTCTTCGCCTTTTATTTCAACTGGTTCTTCTTCTCTTTCTATTTCTGCTCTCTTCCATATTGCATATAGAGTAGTGTTTGTATATATTCTATCGCCTGGTTTTACTTCGTCAAGATGATCTCTATCGTAGCTCCAGCCTTTGAAGACATATCCTCTTCTTCTTGGGATATATAGATGCGGCTCGATTAAGTCGCCTTCTTCTACTTCTATGTTAGTTATTTCTCCGCCTCTGTGGTTTTCGTCTAGTGTAAGGATAAGTGTGTTTGGTTCTGTTGGTTTTGGTGCTGGTCTTTCCCAAATTGCATAAAGATAAAGATTGCCAGTTAAATCCACTTTATCTCCTGCTTTATATGAAGTTCCTGTGCCATCAGCTTTAGTATTCCATTCTAAGAATTTTGAAGTGTTTGTAAATTTTAAATCTTTTACAGATTTTATTTCATAGCCTTTAACTTCTTTTTCTTTTTGTTTATCTTCTACAGCTTCATTACCATCATTAGGGTCGTAAGTTACGACTAAGTCTCTCTTGTAGTTGATGTCATAGTTATTTAGTGGGCTATCTGGGTTTATCTTCTTTGTTCCAGTAAATGTTGTTCTTTCAAAATTTATTTTTGTAAGGTCTTTTACATTTTCTGGCGGATTGAAATATCCTTTTGCTTTGTTATTTGTAAATATAGTATTTTCATCAATAGTAAGATTTTGATAATCTTTTGAAGCATCTACATTGTTTTCATATTTTTTATCACTTGTATATATAGCACCGCCATCTACTGTTGCTATATTGCCATCAAAAGTTGATGATTTTAATTCTATCTTATTAAAGTTAGCAATTGCTCCGCCAAACAGTGCTTTATTACCTTTAAATTCAGAGTTTTTTACTGCAGTATCTCTATGAGTTGAGGCAATTGCTCCGCCTGTATTTTCACAGCTGTTGTTAGTAAATTTAGAATTTTCAATTTTTGAAGGTGATTGAGTGTATATAGCTCCACCATATATATTTTTACTATTATAAACATCTGTTTCGCCAAGTATATCTTTAGATACATTGTTTTCAAAACTTGCATTTTTTATAATAAGATTATTATTACTTTTCGTAGTACATATAGCTCCTCCAAGTTCTGCACTGTTATTTGCAAAAGTAGAATTGTTTATTTCAACAGTAACGTTTCTAAACGGATGTATAGCGCCGCCGTACACAGCCCTACAGTTAATAATCTTTGAGTTTGACATTTTTAGCTTTGATTCCGTATTTAATCTTATACCGCCACTATGCAATGGTTGATCTGTATAACCATTCATTAAAGTAACATTTTCTAGCTCTAGTTCGCCTTTTGGATTTACTTCTATGCATTCATAGTGACCAAACTTACCATCATTATCAACAGCATGCTTTTCATCTGGTTTGCACTTTACTGCGCCATCGATAGTAAGGTCCCAAACTTTCGCTTTAACCTTTCTAGGATTAAATTGCATCGCATCACCGAAGCGAACAACATAATTACCATCTGAAAATTCTTCTTTATATATCTTATGATTATTTCCGTTTAGTTCAACATTATAATGAACTTGAGCATAATACTGATAAGCACCAGTCTTATCATTTAAATATCTCTCAATAACCCAATCCTTTTTTAGTTCAACTGACCAAGTAAAATCTTTTTGGCTATCTATCTTTATAGGAGTAGAACTTGCATGCATATACATAGTTTCAACATATGCTTCATTATTAATAAATTGAAGCTCTGTAAAGATTGATCCCAGCTTTTTTATATCTGATGCTAATGGTGGAAATTCATTAAAACCATTTTTAGCTATATAAGTTTCAGGAATCTCAAAGGTATTATCTTCACCTTCATTTGATACTTTCTTTTTAAAAACCATAAAACAGTTCTTAGCTATATCATTGTATTGTTTCTCAGTAATTTTATAAAAATACATACAACCGCCATATCTCAAGTATGTGTCAGTACCATTCTTATAATATCTAGCAGCGTAATAATTACCATCTTTATCCTTTGCTATAGTATGAACAAGACTTAAATCTAAAGCTGCTGGTTCACCAACTGCTTCAGGTATTTTTTCCTCACCCAAGTCAATAGCTTCTTCTTCGTTAAGAACTACTGCTTCGTCATCTTCTCCCTCTGCAAAGCTTACTTCGCTTAAGATTGATACAGATGAAAGTATCATGACTAAGCTTAATAGCATTGCGAATAATTTCTTTTTCATTAAAATTTCCTCCTTTATTTTATTTACTTTATTTTGATATACGAATATATCTTCTCTCATACCTTTATCATAGCACCCCCCCCTAGAATAATCAAGCTTTGCGAGGTTTTGTAACACGATTGTAACATAAAAGTATAAAAAAAGATGCCCACATACTATATATATGTGAGCACCTTTAATACAAATTGTATATTAACTTTATTTTATAAGTTTTGCGTTCTTAATAATAGCTAGCGGAAACGGTATATCAGGTGAGTTATACACATCAAGCACTCCCTCCACCGTAATCTCTTCCTTATCTTTCGGGTATTTTGCGTTTTTATCCTCTAATATATACTGCAGTCCTTGTTGGCAGCAGGCTTGTCTATCGTTGATAAGGACGTAGTGGTCGATGCCGGATGTATCTGTTGTCTCTAAATCTGTTGCTATGCCTTGTAGCTTGATCTTAACGCCTTCGAAGCTCTTTGGATCTTCGGCTATCATGGCGACGATGACGTAGTTCATGTCTAGGTCATTGCCTGTTAAATCATAGTATTGGCCGCTTTCGTTTGCGTTTTCGCTTTCATCAGCACTATCATTTGTATCTGGGTTAATATTTTCATCAGAATTTTCATTTGTATCAATATTTTCATCTGAATTAGCATTTTCGTCTGGGTCAATATTTTCGTCTGCATCATCATTTTCAGTATTGGCATCAGCATTATCAGCATTTTTAGCTTTTGAGCTTTCTTTCATCTTGTTCACTGTCTCGTTGACGGTGCTATTGGGCATATAACGGTATATAACTTTTTTGTTTGTGAAAAATGCGAGTATCAAGACCAAAATCAAGGCCCCGACTATCCTCAAAATTCTCTTCCTTGTTTTATCCACGTTTCACACCTCCTACTATTGACATAATTATGAATATGACGAGATTCATCACGACGATTGTCGAGCCGACTGGTGTTGAAGCAAGTATCGCAAATATGGCGCCGCCTAATGCTGATATTAGCGAGATTATTGCTGAAGCGATGGCTATTTTCCTAAATGAATGAAAGACTTTCATCGCTGAAACTGCTGGGAAGACTATGAGTGCGGCGACTAGAAGTGAGCCAACTAGCCTTATTGCAAGTGTGATCACGACTGCGACGACCATTGACAAGACTGTGTTTAGCCTTTCGACTTTGATGCCTGAAGCGCTTGCGAGGTCTTCGTCGAAGACTGTGATGTATATTTCTTTATAATAATAGATGAAAAAAATTATCACGAGTATCGACAGTGCCACGGATGTGATGACGTCTAGCTTTGTGAGTGTCAGGATGGATGTCGAGCCGAAAAGTGTTGTGCACACGTCAACTGAGACGTTTGGGCCGACTCTGAAGACGTTCATGACTAGGTAGCCCACTGCGAGTGCCGAGACTGAAACCATTGCGATGGCTGCGTCTGAGATGATTTTCTTGGAATTATTTCCTTGGAGTAGTATTAGCGCGAAAAATATTGTCATGGGTAGTGCCAAGACTAACTTTTGTGTAAAGCCGATGGCTGTCGCGATTGATAGGGACGCGAAGGCGACGTTTGAGAGTGAATTTGCGATGTAGGAGTAGCGTTTCAAAACGAGTATCACGCCTAAAAATGCTGACGCGAGCGCTATGAGTGAGGCGCAGACTAGTGCGTAGCGCACGAAGGGGTAGCCTAGGTAGAAGGTGAATTTGTTAATTAAGTCCATCTCTTTTGCCTCCTTCCTCGTAAATCGCGCGGCTGCCGTCAAGCTTAAGTACTTTGTTTGCATATTGTGTAGCTCTTTGGCTGTCGTGCGAGACCATGATGATGGCTGTGCCACTTGCGTTTATCTTCTCGAGCATCTCGTAGAGGCTTCCTTGCGCCTCTGGGTCGAGGCCAGCAAGCGGCTCGTCGAGTATAAGTAGCTTCTTCTCTTCTACGAAGCTTCTTGCGAGCAAGGCTCTCTGCCTTTGTCCGCCTGATAATGAGGAAAAGCGCCTGTCTTTGAGATTTGCTATGCCAAAATTATCAAGGCATTCAAGTGCTCTCGCCTTTTCTTCTTTTGTGTAGAAAAATCTTTTTTTGATCTTAAAGCCGGATAGAACGAGCTCCATCACTGAAGTCGGAAAATCGGCTGCGATTGAGAGGATCTGCGGTAGGTAGGCGATTTCGTCTTTTGAAATGCCATCTAGTTCTATATCCCCCGATATTTTCTTATTAAGGCCCAAGATGGTTCTGATTAGGCTCGATTTGCCTGAGCCGTTTTCGCCTAGGATGACGATGTAATCACCATCTGAGACCTCTAGGTTTATAAAGTCACTTAGGACTTGACCTTTGTAGCCAAATCCTAAGTCTTTTAGTATTAATTTCATTAGTTTAACGCCTTCTTTAATGCGTCTAAGTTCATTTGCATGTAGTCAATGTATGTCTTGCCGTCATTTGAACTAGCATTTTCCATAGATGTCATTTCGATGATGTCTTGGTCCTTTGCCTTGCTTGCGTTTTTCACTGTGTCCGCAATTTTGCCATCTGAGCCAGCTAGCTTAATGATGTGCTTTATATTAAGCTCATCAACTTTTTGTGCTAAGAAGCTGATAGTTTCAAAGCTTGCTTCACTTTCAGCTGAGCATCCAACGAAGGCAGCGAAGTAGTCAAGGTCAAGGTCACTTACTAAGTAGCGGAATGGGAAACGATCTGCAACTAACATAGTATCTTGCTTTGCGGCCTTTCTCATCTCGTCAAAGTCATTTTGAAGCGCATCAAGTTTTGCTGCGTATGCTTCGTAATTTTTCTTGAATGTATCAGCGTTTTTCGCATCGATTTCGCAAAGAGCGTCCGCAATTGCCTTTGAAATAGTTTTTGCGTTCTTTACAGATAGCCAAACGTGTTCATCGTATTCCACTTCTTCGTGTTCGTGGTCATGTTCATGATCATGGTCGTGGTCGTGATCTTCATCGCCATCTTCATGGTCATGGTCTTCATCACCATCTTCATGGTCATGCTCGTGTTCCATACCTTCTTTTACTTCCTCTTCCTTAACAGCATCACCTAAAATTTCAAGCATGTTAAGAACTTTGGCATTAGGCGCTTGTTTTGCTGCATCTGGAGCCCATTCGTCCGATTCACCGCCAACATACAAGAACAGATTTGATTTAGCAATCTTTTCGATGTCTTGAGCAGAAGGCTCGTAATTGTGTAGACTTACGCCATTGTCAGTAAGGTTAGTGACTTCTACATCAGTACCTTCAGTGATGTTCTTCACCCAATCATAAGCTGGGAATGTGTTTGTTACAACGCTTACAGCGTCTCCGTCCTTTTCTACGCTGTCTGCTTCTTCAGCTGGAATAGCCTCAGGAGCTGGTTCGTCAGCCATTTCTGGCGCTTTATTTGAATTGCATGCCACTAGCAAAACGACTGCTAGTAGGCAGGCTAATAATTTATTTATATTTTTCATTTTAATCTCCTTTATATATTTTGTATATTCTACCATTTATTAAATTTTGCCGTTATTATATAAAAAGAGATCTTTAATTGTTCATGCGCACCATAAGCTCAACTGGTGTCTTCGCCATATCCATAGTCATGGTTATGGTGATGGCCCTTATAAATACTAGTACTGCGAGCATAACTTGGGCTGCCGCGCGCGAATGTCTTAGAGACCTTTCTAGGTCCGAGACCATATCCATAAAGCGGCAGATCGGGCAAGATGTGCGCTTGCAGATGTGGAAGGCGCTTGTAGCCGCGACGAAAAAGCTTAGTAGCGAGAATGTGACTAAGATGATGCAAAGTATTGATAATAGTTTTTTGATACGCTTTGGCATGTGGCCCTCCTTTTTTACATGCCTTATTATATAGCAGGGTTAATAGAATGTCAAGAAATAGCGGCTTGTATCGATTAAAATATATATGTATATATGTAAATATCTCTTGTTTATAAATCTTTCTCGCCATAATAATTTCGCAGAACACTTGGATGAGATTGGCGTTGTACAGAATTTTTTGGAGCGAGTCGTATAAACATACGTCGCAGCGACAAAAGAATTCGAAACTAGCCAAGATCGCCAAGTGAATGCGAAATTAAAAAAAGAGTGCATATCATTATGATACACACTCCAATTAATATAACTATTTAATATTCAATTCCTTCTTCAAACCCTCAGTCAAAACCCTTGAGAAATTAACGCCATATTCTTTGGCCATCTCGTTTAAGTAGCTCGGTATAGTAACTGTCTTTTTAATGGTCTTGGCACTCGTTCTTCTAATGTAGTCATCCATGTCAATATCAATCATGGTCTTAAAACTCAAATCCATGTCAGAGAATTTGTCCTCGTCTATAACAATCTCGTCAATCGAACTTGCCTTAGGAAGCGTATTGCCATCTATGTAGTCATCATACAAAGCACAGCCTAAAAAATCTTCCGCCATATAATATGCATCGGAAATATTATCACCGCAAGTTGCCCCCATGTCGATGTCTGGAAAAATAATCGAGTAGCCTTCACTTTCAAGATCCTTGTAAAAAATAGCAGGATAGATTAATTTCATACTTTCACCTCCGTTTATAGTAAGGTGGGGCTAAAGAAGCCCCGCGTCTTTCAATATCTTATGCTCCATACCCTTCTTCAGGCTTCTGCCCTCATGGTAAGGAACTACGACGACCTTACCAGTTTTTGGATTTTCATACTTCCTGTGAGAACCGCCGTTACTTGGTTTTCGTTTCCAGCCGTTTTTCTCTAGAAGTTTGATAATCTCAAGAGCCGTCATCGGCATATTGATTCCCCCTTACAGATAAATTATACTACTTTATACGTATAATGTCAAGACTATAAAAAAGAGAGCTCAATGCTCTCAATTTTGTATAATGTATATTACAGTCCAAGATTCGGATCAACCTCAAAAGCAAGATCCAGCCCCTGCTTATTCTTCAAAAATTCCAAATACCCTTGCGCCCCAATCATCGCGGCATTATCTGTCGTATAAACGGCCTTCGGGTAATATAGTTTAAATCCATGTGCCTGCTCTTCCTTAGCTAGTGCCTCACGTAGCGCCTTATTATTCGATACGCCGCCCGCAAGCACTATCTTGTCATAGTCAAGCTCGTCTTTCAAATCGACTGCCTTCTTTGCGAGTACATCGACTGCGGCCTTTTGAAAAGAGGCTGCGACGTCGGCCTTATTCACTTCTTGACCCCTTTGCTCTTCGTTATGAAGATAATTTAGCACGGCTGTTTTTAGTCCTGAAAAACTAAAGTTGTAGTCGCCCGACTTCATCATAACTCGTGGAAGCTCGATGGCATCTGGATTTCCTTCCATAGCAAGCTTCTCTATCTCTGGTCCACCCGGATACGGTAGGCCCAAGGCTCTGGCAACCTTGTCAAAGGATTCGCCCGCTGCGTCATCCAAGGTCCTGCCTACCAAATCATAGTCGTAGTAATCCTTCATATTTACAAGGTAAGTGTGGCCGCCTGAAACGACTAGCGAAACGAATGGTGGCTTCAAGCCCTCTGTCGTTATGTAATTTGCTGCGATGTGTCCCTTCATGTGATTTACTGGCACTATCGGCACATCCATTGACATCGCTAAGGCTTTTGCAAATGAGACTCCAACTAAAAGGGCTCCGATAAGTCCCGGTCCCCTCGTTACAGAGATGAATTCTATCTCGGATAAATCAGTTTTTGCCTCAGCTAGTGCCTCTTCCAAGACTGCCGATATCGCTTCGATGTGCATTCTTGACGCAATTTCAGGCACTACGCCCCCGAATTCTCTGTGCGTTGCTATTTGCGTTGCTATGACATTTGACAAAACTTCCAAATCGTCCAATATGGCGATCGATGTCTCATCGCATGAACTTTCTATCGCTAAATGTTTCACTTTCTCCTCCACATAATCGCCGCATCTTCACCATGGTAATAGTTTTTGCGGACGCTTTCCTTTTTAAAATCGTATTTTTCATATAAGCTTATCGCTTTAAAATTGCTTTCCCGAACTTCTAAGATAATGGCCTTGCCTTCGGCTACTTCAATTGCCTTGGCTAATAGTTTTGCTCCTATGCCCTGGCCCCTCATTTCTTCCGAAACAGCTATGTGCATCAGGTCTGCCTCGTCGTAGAGAATTTTGATGTCTACAAAGCCTCCTACGGCACCCTCTTCGTCCACGTATACAAAGGCCTTAGAGCTATCACTTTTTAGCTCGCTCTCGACGACGCCAATGGTCCACGGATCGTCTGTCTTTGACAAAATCTCGTATATGGCCCTCGCGTCATTAGGCTCTGCCCGTCTAATCACTTTTTATCTTCCTCGGCTTGCGATGACTTCATATATATAGGTATCGCACCATATCTATCTTCGGCTGTCATCTCATCCATGTGGTCTACAACGTAGTCAAGGACTTCCTTTGCTATGGGTTCGTTCTCTCTATAAACGCCTGCGATGACATTGTCCCCGAACTTTTCCTTGTATTTTCCATAGAAATCGCCCGGCATAATGATAGTGCCACGAAGTCCATTAACGAGGCTAATAAGCTCATCCAAAGTGTATATGCGCTCCTCTTTCACTAGCTCAAATTGATTTTCATAGCTATAAAGCGCTGCAAAGGCTCTATCGCGTCTTGCGTCAATCGCTGGGACGATGTATTTAAGACCCTTGTATCGATAGCTCATCGCCTTAAGCGAAGACACAGTGTAAATCGGCTTATCGTCCTTGAAGCTGAACGCCTTAATCATGGCGGCGGCTATCCTAAGTCCTGTGAATGAGCCGGGTCCCTTCGAAACGGCAAAGGCATCGATCTCGTCCACTTTTAGACCAAAGATGTCTAAAATCTCCTTGGCCATCAGGGCAAGCTTTTCGGAGGCGCTTCTGTCGTATGAAACGTTAAACTCGCCTCTTACAACGCCGTCAACTGCAAGCGCCGCGCTTATATATCTACTTGAACTGTCTAAACTTAAAATCTTCATATTACCTCTAATAATCAAAATTCGTTTCTAAAATTCGGCTCTCGCCGTCCTTAATTAGGCTTATCTTTTTCGCGTCTTTGAACTCATTTTCAATCGCTTCAGGCCACTCAATTAGGCTCACCGCCCCACTATCGTATAGGTAGTCATCCAGTCCAAGCGTATCTATGTCGATGGACTTTGTTAGTCTATATAGGTCGAAGTGGTATATTGCCATGCCCTCTGCCTTATAAACGTTCATGATTGCGAAGGTTGGGCTTGTTACGTAATCATCTGAACCAAGCGCCTTGACTATGGTCTTGGTGATGGTCGTCTTGCCGGCACCCATTTCCCCTTTTAAAAGAATTATATCGCCTATATCAATTTTCTTCGCTATACGTTCGGCGGCGCTCCTTGTATCATCCAGTGTTTTCAGTACTTCTCTCATATTACGCCTCCCTCACGTGATCAAGGTAGGCGTAGATAAACTTGTCGATGTCGCCGTCAATGACTTTTTGCACTTCGAAATTCTCCACATCTGTCCTATGGTCCTTGACAAGCATGTAGGGATTGAAGATGTAGGAGCGGATTTGCGAGCCCCACGCAATCTGTGAGTAGTCGCCCGTAAGCTCATCTATGGTCTTTTTGCGCTCCTCTTCCTTCAGCTGAACAAGCTTGCCGTACAAAATACGAAGTGCAACCTCTTTATTTTGCTTTTGGCTCCGCTCGTTTTGGCAAGTTGCGACCACGCCAGTCGGTATATGCGTGATACGAACCGCTGAATCAGTAGTGTTGACGGATTGACCGCCAGCGCCTTGTGAGCGGTAGTAGTCTATCTTTAAATCCTCTTCCTTTATATCTATAACAATATTTTCATCTATATCAGGGAAGACGTCGACCGAGGCAAAGCTTGTGTGCCTCTTCTTTTGCGCGTCGAAGGGCGATATCCTAACAAGTCTGTGAACCCCGCGCTCTGCCTTTAAAAAGCCATAGGCGTAGGCACCTAGAACCTTGAAATAAACGCTTCTTATGCCGCCTTCGGTGTCCGCTAGATAGTCGATGACCTCAAGCTTGTAGTCATGGTCAGAGGCCCATCTCGTATACATGCGGTAGAGCATCTCCGCCCAGTCTTGAGCGTCGGTGCCGCCAGTACCTGCGTGTATCGAGACGACCGCGCCATTCTTATCATATTCGCCGTCAAGTAGCGTCCTCACCTTGAGTTCTTCGAGCGCCTTGTCTATTACTTCCGCCAAATCATGTAGAGCCTTGTAATTATCAGGCCTTTCCTCTTCGTATAGCTCGATATAGACAGCCATGTCCTCAAGATTTGATCCTATCTCCTCGTAGCTATTTAGAGGCGTAGTAACGTCTTTTAGCTGGTCAATCACTAGATCTGCCGCGTCCTTGTCGTCCCAGAATGACGGCTCAGCCATCTTCCTCTCAAGCTTCGTCTTAGTCTCTCTTAGACCATCAGCGTCAAAGATAGTCCCCTAACTTGATGTATCTCTCATTAAAATTCGCGTAATCTTCCTTATACTCTTGTAATGTCTTCATTACTCATTCCTTCCACAGCAGTTTTTGTACTTCTTGCCGCTTCCGCATGGGCAAGGATCGTTCCTGCCAACTTTTTTAGTTTTTCTAACATATGGCTTCTTCTTTTCACCAGCATTATCGCCCTCGAAGCCTTCTTTTATATTCTTATTTTGCTCTCTTCTCTTAACCTTGCTTGGATCTTCAACGTGGAATAAAATCCTTAAAGTGTCTTCCTTGATCGCTTCGTTCATCGCCTCAAACATGTCAAAGCCTTCAATTGCGTAGGCCCTAGCAGGGTCCTCTTGCGCCATGGACCTAAGTCCAATACCTTGCTTCAATTGATCCATCGCGTCGATGTGATCCATCCACTTGTCGTCAACAACTTGTAGAAGCACGATTCTCTCTATCTCTCTGAACTTTTCAGGAGTAAATTCATTTTCCTTTGCTTCGTATTTTTTAAGCGCGTGCTCTGTAAGCATGTCAATTAGCTCATCCTTGAGAATGTCCTTAGTGTTTAGACCATCAATATCTTCTATATCTATATCGAAAATAGCCTTAAGGTGCATGAATAAGCTCTTGAAGTCCCAGTCGCCGCAGTCTTCTTTTTCGAAAGTCATGGTATTAACAAAACCAGCTATGACATCCTTGATCATGGCAGTGATATTGTCCCTAAAATCAGCGCCTTCAAGGAGTTTCTTTCTCTCAGCATAGATGACTTCTCTTTGCTTGTTCATTACGTCATCGTACTTAAGAACGTGCTTTCTGATACCGTAGTTGTTTCCTTCGACCTTTCTTTGAGCCGACTCAATCAGCCTTGTCAATACTGGTGATTTTATCGAGTCGCCCTCAGGCATCTTCATCATGTCGATGGCGTTTTTAAATCTGTCGCCGCCAAATAGACGCATTAAGTCGTCTTCAGCTGATATATAGAATGTCGATGAACCGGGGTCGCCTTGTCTGCCGGCACGACCACGGAGTTGATTGTCGATACGTCTTGACTCGTGTCTTTCAGTACCGATGATGTGTAAGCCGCCTGCATCAATAACCTTAGCCTTTTCCTCTTGAAGTTCCTTCTTATATTGTTCAACGTATTCGTCGTATTCTTTTCTATTCTTTAGTATTTCACTGTCCTTTGTGTCTTCATGCGAGTCAACTTGCGCCATCTCTTCCTCAGATAGACCCTTTCTTCTCATCGCTTGCTTTGCCATAAACTCAGGGTTACCGCCTAAGATGATGTCGGTACCACGGCCCGCCATGTTAGTCGCTATCGTAACTTGACCCAAACGGCCCGCTTGAGCAACTATCTCCGCTTCTTTGTCGTGGAACTTCGCGTTTAAGACCTCATGCTTGATGCCAGTCTTTTTAAGTAGTTTCGATAGTTCTTCCGACTTTTCTATGGATATAGTTCCGACTAGAACCGGTTGACCTGTTTCGTGTCTAGCCTTGATATCATCAATAACAGCGCCAAATTTCTCAGCCTCAGTTCTATAAATCTCGTCAGGATTATCTTGTCTGATAACAGGCTTGTTAGTCGGTATCTCAATAACGTCCATGTGGTAGATGTCTTGAAATTCCTCTTCTTCAGTCTTTGCAGTACCAGTCATACCCGAAAGTTTCTTGTACATTCTAAAGTAGTTTTGGAACGTAATAGTCGCTAAAGTCTTCGACTCGCTCCTAACCTCAAGACCTTCCTTCGCCTCAATCGCTTGATGTAGACCATCCGAGTAGCGTCTACCAAACATCAAACGACCAGTAAACTCGTCAACGATGATGATCTCGCCATCCTTCACAACATAGTCCTTGTCCTTCTTCATAAGGCTTCTAGCCTTCATCGCTTGATTAATATGGTGAATGATCTCCATATTCTCAATGTCAGAGAGATTTTCCACCTTGAAAAATTCCTCCGCCTTCTTAGTTCCAAGCTCTGTCAATAGCACAGAACGGTCCTTTTCGTTGACAACGTAGTCCTTAGTCTCTTCCTCTTCCTCCTCTTGCTTAACAAACCTGTCAAGAGGGTCCACGTGCTCGTCAGGGTCTTGAATCCTAACAGATAGCCTCGACACAAAAGTCTTCGCAAGCTCATAAAGATCAGTAGATTTGTCACCTTGACCAGAAATGATTAGTGGCGTTCTCGCCTCATCTATTAATATGGAGTCCACTTCGTCGACAATCGCGTAGTTTAGCTCCCTTTGCACCATATTTTCCTTGTAGATAACCATGTTGTCCCTTAAGTAGTCGAAACCGAATTCATTGTTAGTACCATAAGTTATGTCAGATGCGTAGGCAATCTTCCTATCTTCCTTAGGCATATCGTGCACGATGCAGCCGACAGATAGGCCAAGATATTCAAAAACCTTGCCCATCCAGTCCCTGTCACGCTTTGCAAGGTAGTCGTTTACAGTAACGATGTGAACACCCTTGCCCTCAAGCGCATTTAAGTAAGCCGGCATAGTCTCAACCAAAGTCTTACCTTCACCAGTTTTCATCTCAGCGATGCGGCCTTGATGCAAAATGATGCCGCCCTCGACTTGCACCCTGTATGGCGTCATGCCTAGAACCCTCTTCGAAGCTTCCCTAACAGTCGCAAACGCCTCCGGTAAAATGTCATCAAGCGTTTCGCCGCCCTTAAGTCTTTCCTTTAATTTATTAGTATTATCCTTTAATTCCTCGTCCGATAGCTTCGAGTAAGAATCCTCCAAAGCCATAACCTCTTCAACTTGTGATTTGTTCTTTTTAATAGCCCTATCCGAAGTAGAGCCAAATATTTTTGAGAATAATCCCATAATTTCACCTTCTTTAAATTACTTCACTCTTTATTATACCTTATTTGAGATGAAATTACAAGAACTTGGAAAATATTTTCATTGTAATAGCCCTCACCACGCGCATGGCCTTGCCCCTTCAATTGATTTTGCTTGAGTAATGACCGGCGGATGGCATATGCTGGGCAGATGGTATACGCTGGGCGAATGGTTTTTTTCTTTTACTTACACTTCCTTCCTTTATATATATAATGCCTAAGTATTTTGAAGCGCCCAAGCGTCTTGCACAAAGGCTCTAGGGACCCACCCAAAACAAAGTTTTGATGGTGGGTAAGGTTCTTCAATGAATGCGAAATTACATATATTTTGACATAATTACATATTAGTGCTAATATAATTATAAGGAGATAATTATGGAAAACTTTTACCCCATCTACATGTACACGCCGAT
>ERZ1673752.2513-NODE-2513-length-20226-cov-20.376927_pt1 | contig 20226 bp, 19 predicted proteins | sample MGYA00580195_ERZ1673752 | MGnify/ENA primary metagenome ERZ1673752 (study PRJEB41218, sample SAMN15661744) | gut metagenome | host: Homo sapiens | place: Canada: London | collected 2015-08-20/2019-03-30 | study: EMG produced TPA metagenomics assembly of...
ACGCGAGCGCCGCGGGCCCCATCGCGCCGCGCCCGGTCCACTCCGCGCTCGACCTGTCGAAACTCGAGGCCGTCGGCTTCCACATGCCCGACTGGGAGGAAGAGCTGGGGGAGTACCTGGATGCCTTGGATTTGGAAGGTTCTTTCTAAAGATATGATTTCTACAGCATCAAAAGCTGAAGCGCCTCTTGTTAGCATCGTCGTCCCCATCTTCAACGTGGGGCCGTTCGTGCTTCCCTGCATAAGGTCGCTGCTCTGTCAGACGTATCCAAATATTGAGATTCTTATCGTGGATGACGGCTGTACCGATGACACGGTTGAGTTGATTGCTAGCGTCGTCGGGGATGATTCACGCGTCGAGATTCTCCACAAGGAGAACGGCGGGCTCTCATCTGCCCGAAATTATGGCACTCGGCTTTGTCACGGTGACTACTTGATGTATGTCGACGGAGACGATCTCATAGATCCGCGGGCCGTTGAGTTCATGCTCCAGGCGGCTTTGAGATACCATGTGTCGTTTGTCGCGGGGTCCTTTGCCAAGATGCCTCCTCTCGAGAGTTATGAAATGCGGAGTGAGCCTTTGTTCACGTTGGAGAGCGGCTGGGAGCATCTGAGGCGCCTTCTTCTGCTCGAAGGGGAGAGCGGGTCTGCCTGGGGCAAGTTGTTTTCCCGTTCTTTGATGCCCGACCTTGTGTTCCCCGAGGGTCAGCTTTTCGAGGATATGGGCGTGACTTCCGCGATTTGCTCCCGTGTAGAGACCGTCGCTGTCACTGACGCCCCTTTCTATGCGTACGTGACGAGGCCCGGTTCCATCACAACGCTTAAGAAGCAAGGCCCTAAGCATGTGAGGGATATGGATGCTGCCATTGAGGCCGTGCGGCGGGTTGCCGAGGGAAATTTTGATGGCGAGTTCGAGTGCTTCCGAGCGTATTGCATTCTGCGCGTTGCCATGCGGGTTGATCTCGATAGCTTTGCCGACAGGGCGGAGGGGCAGGCGTATTTGAGGCTTGCCCGCGACCTTGCGATGCGCGCCTCAAGGAACACCCTAGCTTCGCGCACCTGGAGACTGAGGTGCGCGCTTTTTGCGCTTTCCCCGAAGATGCATAACGCTTTCTATGCCCTTTATGCCGCGATTTCTGGCAAAGCAATCGGATAATCCCTATGAACAAAGGTTTTTAATGTGAGATTCTCGATAATCATTCCCGTTTATAACGTAGAGGAATATCTCGGACAATGCTTGGACAGCATTGCACATCAGGATTATTCCGACTACGAGGTCGTCATCGTCGACGACGGCTCGACCGACGGCAGCGCGAGTATCTATGAGCGCTTCGCCGCGGAGGCGGATGTTCCCGTCCGCATAGTCAAACAGGAGAACAAGGGGTTGCTGCTTGCTCGTCGTGCCGGGATCAAAGCCGCCAACGGTGATTATTATTGGCACGTCGACGGCGACGACGGTCTGGCGCCCAATGCAATGTGTGCGGTTTCCGGGATCATTGACGAACTAGATCCCGACGTCGTGTTGATCTGCCTTAGCGAATCTCCGACGTTCGGCTCTGTGCTCCCTGGGGGACTGCCCGGTGAACAGCGTTTCTATACCGGAGAAAGCCTTAACGATGTACGCTCTGCGTTCCTCGATGGATATATTCCTAATATGGTCACTAAAATCGCTCGAAGGTCTTGCGTCGATGCCGATTCAGATTACTCGCCTTATGGGAAGATGCAGCTTGGGGAAGATCAGCTGCAAAGCCTTTACATTCTCGATAATATGAAGAGCGCCGCATGCGTTCGCGAGCCCTTGTATTATTATCGTCCCAACGCAAGCAGCATTACTGCCAATTATCGCGAAGGCCAGATTGCCCAGTACGCCATGGTCAAGGAAGCCGTCCATCGACAGGCCGTCGCGTGGGATTCGAAATGGCCGGGGAATGGATTTGCTGAGACCGCTCTTGTCGGTTATCTGTCTAACGGTTTCTACGACATGCGCAAGAATGCTGATGGCAAGTGGTTTAAAAAGCAGTTCCAGGAGTTCAGGGATACATCGCTGTACGCGGAGGCCATCGGTCGATGCGGGGATTTGAGGCTTGAGCAGCGGATCTTCTTCACTTTGTTGGAAAAGAAAATGGATTATCTTGCGTATGTGTGCCTGGTTGCCTGCCGCGCTGCTACTCCGCTGGCGAGGAGCTTGGCTCGATGAAGATCTTAACTATCAGTTCGGGAGGCATGTCGCAGAGGACCCTATCGATGGCGGGTAGGGGGAACGCGCTCGGCATGGTGTTCTTCCTTGGCGTATGCGCTATTGTTTCGCCCCTCCTCGCCGTTTTCCTCTCCCTTCTCGTCTTTACCGGGGCCCCTACAAAGAAGATGGCGGTTGCCTGCGCCCTTGGGGTTGGGTTTTCTGCTGCGCTTGTCGCCCATGGTATCGTTTACAACCACTCTGTCGATATGACCCGATGGATGGTTGAATGCGGCTACTACGATGGCAGGAACATTCTCTCGATCGGAACCAGCCTGAACGAGGACCACAACGGCCTGCTCGTCTGGAACTTTCTGTGTTGGGTAACCGGGAATATCGGCGACCTCCGACTCCTCCAGTCGCTCGCCGCGTTTTTCGGTTACGGTCTCATCGCTTGGCTGATGATGGACAGGTGTGCCGAGGAGACGACAGATGCATGGGCTTTCCTCCCGCTCATGGTATTCATCTTTTTTGCCGTCCCGGCGCAGCCCCTGATCGGTAACGTTCGCTCGGCTCTCGGCTGCGTGATTTGTGCGGTCGCGATATGTAAGAGGCGGTCTTACGGGTTCAGGGATTCTCTGCCGTCGCTCGTCCTGATCATCGTCGCATGCCTCATCCACAATTCTATGCTGCTCGTCTTGGTTTTGTTCCTAGTTCAGCCGATTCTCGAGCGTAACCCTGTCAGGAATTCGATTATCTGCGTTGTCGCGGTTGTCACCATGATTTCCGTGGCTTCCGTACTTCTCGCGTCCCATTTGTTTGACGGGGTGCCTGTCATTACGAGCGTTCTGAAGAAGGCGAGTTTCTATACCATCGGCACGGAGTGGGATCAAGAGCAGGCGGACAACCTTCTCAGCAATCTGAGCCATGTGTTTTCGTTGTTGCTGCTCGGGGTCCTGCTGCTTAGGATCTACGCCACGAGACAGCATGATGGACGAACGGCGCTCGTTCTTGTTTTGACGATGTGCGTCATCGCGATGGAACTCACCCTCGTTAACGTCGGCAACCGCTTGAAGTTCATTCCGATCTTGATTGGCTCGACATATCTGCTTAACAACAAGGGAAGGGGCCATGCGGTTGATTCGCGATGGCCGATTCTTGCCGATGCCGTTTTGATGTTGCTCGCTATTGCCGTCTGGTTGATCTCCATGGCAAGTTTCATCCCTTCATTCAACTATGTCGAGGTCATGAAGAGCGCCGTTTTCTATCCGCTTCTCCTTTTCTAGAGGTTAAATCCATGTATCAAACTGTCACGGCGCCTCTAATCACGTTTGTTGTCCCCGCCTATAACGCCGTTTCTACCCTAGAGGCAGCCGTTCGCTCGCTTTCTGAGCAGACGTCCGACGATTGGGAGGCCATCATCGTCGATGACGGATCTGTTGACGGTACGGGTGAGATGGCCGATGCGCTCGCGCGGGGCGATGATCGCCTTAAGGTTCTTCACCAGGGGAACGCCGGGGTCTCCGCTGCGCGCAACGCTGCTATCGCGGCCGCCAGTGGGGAATATCTCGCCTTCTTGGACGTCGATGACACCGTCGTTCCCAACTTCGTGGAGAAGGCGGGGTCCCTGCTGGGACGCAGGCCTGTCCGCCCCGATGTCGTCGCGCTTGCGTACCGTGCTCTTCCCCGAGGCACGGTCTTCGGGTACGGGCGGTTCCTCGGGAACGCATCGGAGTTCCTCGAGCTATCGCTCGGGAACAGATATGCCACTTTCCCCTGCTGGCTCTTCCTCGTTTCTGCTCGGCTCATCGCGGCGAGTGGGGTCCGGTTCACGGTCGGGAGGCGGACCGGCGAGGACCAGGAGTTCATCCTGAAGCTGCTCTGCTGCGCCTCTATTTGCGAATCTGTCGAAGACAGCGATGTCTACTATCTCTACCGCATGCCTTCCGGGGGCTCGGCCATGGGCCTTAACCTGGAGGGGCAGTTCGATTACCCCCGGGCTATGCGAGACGTTCTCTGCTTCGCCGCCAAGCCTGACGCAGGGATGTCTCCCGATGGCTTGGAGGCAGTCGACCGACTGCTTACTGACAGGTTTGTAGGAGCCTGCGCCTACGCTGCGGAGACTGCGTTCTCCAACGGCGCTTCCGATTCTGATGTCCTTTCCTGGTTGACAGATAGCCTGGAAGGATTTGATTGCCACGGGGCTCTTGAGAACGGCTGTTGCAGGAGCGAGAACCGGCGGTTTCTTCGCCTCTGGCTCGGCTGCAGCGGCATGATTCCGCTGTATATCCGCTTCGGTTTGTACATCCGGTCTATCGGCAGAACCATTAAGTACTGGATTTCACGCCGAGGCACTCGTTAGTTATCTTTGATTGGAGTTTCATTGAACGACAGGCAGATATATATTCTCAGCATTTTTGACCCCACCAACTACGGGAACAGGCTGCAGGCCTGCGCCCTCGAGGCCGCCGTCGCCTCTCTTACCGGCAAAGAGGTTCTTTCGGTCGATTGCCGCCGCCCGGTGAGTAAGCGCGGGGTCTTTAAGATCATGGCGGACCTCAATAGAGTCCGAATCGAGTCGAAGAAGGCGCCCGCCGAGAGGAGGCGGCGTTTCCGAGTTTTTCAGGATGAGTACTGTGCGCCTGTCGTTGAGATTGCCGAGAGGGACGTTCGTAGCATCACTGGTCCCGTCGTGATCGGCTCCGATCAATGCTGGAACCCCGGGTGGGGATTGGGTGCGAGTAAGTTTGGCGCCCAGTGCGCCGTGGGCGTCGTCAAGAAAATGGCCTATGCCGCTAGTTTCGGCATCGGCATGTCGGACATGCCTGAGGAGTGGGGTCGGCGCTACTCCGAATGGCTTGGCGGAATCAAGGACATCGGTGTTCGGGAGTTCGCGGGTGCTCAGATTGTCCGCGAGCTTACTGGGCGGGACGTCAAGGTCGTTCTTGACCCTACTATGCTCCAAACTGCCAAGTGGTGGTCCGAGATAGAGGAGCGCCCGATTATTCCGGACATCGACCTGGAGGGGCCTTTCTGCCTTAAGTATGTCTTGGGAGACGATACAGCTTCGGCAAAGATCGCGGAGCGATGTGCCCGCGACGGCCTGGGGCTGGTGGACTTGACGGATATCCATTTGCCGGTCGGCCCCGCGGAGTTCGTGTGGCTTATTCACCACTCTGCTCTCGTTTGCACTGACAGCTTCCACGCTACAGTTTTCAGTCTCCTTTTCCACCGGCCTTTTGTGATTTACGAACGGCAGGGAAATGCTGGGAATATGTCCAGCAGGTTCGATACCCTCCACGCCTTGTTTGGGATTAACTCCAACCGCGCCGGTAAGGATTGCTTCCGCGAGCGCTGCGTCGATGAGTTTGATTGGACCGGCTTCGAGCGAGAGCTTGAGGAGAAGAGGAATGATTCCGTCGCATGGCTTCGCGCTGCCCTTGCCAGCTTATAGGGTGGTTATGTCCAGTGAAATCTGAAACTCTATCTTCGGGAGATACTGTCCATGGTTAGTCAACGCAAGGCCGGGGCGATTCTCGGGTACGCGAACATCATCGTTAAGAATCTCGTCAACCTCGTCTATACCCCGATGCTCCTCGCTTTCGTGGGTCAGGCGGACTACGGCGTTTACCAGACTGCGAATTCCTTCGTCTTCTCCCTAACGCTTCTGACGTTTGGTTTCTCCGAGGCGTATATCCGCTTCTATACGCAGAAGAAGGCTAAGGGGACGGAGGAAGACGTCCGATCACTCAATGGCATGTACCTTGCGCTATATGCGATGATCAGCTCCATTGCACTGGTGTTGGGACTGCTCTTTGCTGCGAACGTTGGGCTATTCTTTTCTGGCAGCTTTACGTTCGACCAAGTCGGGCTTGCGGGCGAGCTCATGGCTATCATGGCGGTGAACGTGGCGGCGGTGCTGTTCTCGACTGTGTTCGACGCATACATCATGGCCCACGAACAGTTCAAGTTTCAGCAAAGCCGTCAGATGTTCACCACGTTAGCGACACCGGGTATCGCTTTTGTCTTGCTCAACTTTGGTATGGGAGCGGTCGGTGTAGCGCTGGCTCAGCTCGCAGTCACCTTGACTCTGCTCGCCCTCAACATGCATTATGCTGTGTCGAAGCTCGGTATGCGATTCAGTCTCAGGAGGTTTGACGGAGCCCTGTTCCACGCGGTCGCAGCTTTCTCGGCCTGGATATTTGCCAACCAAGTTTGCGATTTAGTTAACCAGAGCGTGCCCAATATGATGCTCGGCGCGCTCACGAACGCAGTCACTGTATCTGTTTTCGCTGTGGCGCTGCAAATCCGTCAAATCTTTTACTCGCTCTCGACAACAATGTCGAGCGTATTTGTGCCCAAGATCAATAGGATCGTCGCTGAATCGGATGACAACGGAGTGCTAACTCGGCTCATGACGCGCGTAGGGCGCTACCAGATGTTCCTCTTCTGCTGGGTGTACTGTGGGTTCGTCCTGCTTGGACGATTCTTCATTACCAAGTGGGCGGGTGAGGGCTTCCTTGATACTTACTATCTCATCTGTGCGATGACGCTGCCCGTGGGCGTGCCGCTTTGTCAGAACACGGGAATCGAGATCCAGCGCGCTAAAAACAGGCATAGGGCGCGTTCAGTGGTTTACCTCTGTATGGCTTGTCTCAATGTTCTTTTTACATGGTTTGCCTCGCCCGTTCTCGGATACTGGGCGCCCGCTATCGCTTACATCGCGAGCATCGCCTTGGGTAACGGTCTCTTTATGAACTGGTACTATCAGGCGCGTATCGGACTGGACATGGCTTATTTCTGGAAGAAGAACCTGCATGTGGTCTTGGCTTCCGCGGTGGTCTTGGCCGCATGCATGGGGCTGGCTCTGCTGCTGCCCGTGACTAGCTGGCTGCTTTTCCTGGCTTGGGGCGTCGTCTACACCGTGCTTTTCGCTGCCGCAATGTGGCTCTTCGTTCTCGATTCAAGCGAGAAGTCGTCGATCGCGGCTAAGTTGCCCTTCCTGCGTTAGGAGGTTTTTTTATGCTTAAGTCCCTTCCGAAGATCACGTTGCTGGGAGATGCGTGCTGTGGTTGCGGCGCCTGCGCCGCGAGGTGCCCGAAATCCTGCATCGGGATGATTGCCGACGGCTGTGGCTTCCCCACGCCAATGGTCAATTTAGATGTCTGCATCGGCTGCGGGGGTTGCGATTCGGTGTGTCCCGCAATGGGGGAGCGCCCCAAGGATGGCGCGCAGTCCGTTCTCTGGGCGAAGTCGAGGGACAGGGGAGAGAGACTTGCCTCCTCTTCGGGTGGGGTCTTCGGGCTGCTCGCCCTTGACGTTCTTGCGGATGGCGGCGTCGTGTGCGGCGCCGCTTGGGATGAGGGCTGCAGACATGTGCGGCACGTGCTCGTTGAAGACGGGTCAGATCTCGATTCCGTCATGCGTTCCAAGTATGTGCAGAGCTCGGTCGGCCGCAAGGCCTACGAGGGCGTGCGGGAGGCTCTGCGCGGTGGCAGGCGAGTGCTCTTCTCCGGCACCGCGTGCCAAGTTGCGGGCATGAGGTCCTACCTTGGGAAGCTCGCCGACTCAGACGGTTTCCTCTCGGTGGATGTCATTTGCCACGGCGTCCCCTCGCCGCTCCTCTGGGAGAAGTGGGCAGCATATAAGGAGGTCGGTGTGGGCGCGGCGCTGCGCGCGGTGAACATGCGGAGTAAGGCAACCGGATGGCTGTCTTACTCCGCATCATACGCGTATGCGCATGATGCGGAGAAAGATGTCGCGAGGGCTTCGTCCGCGGCGGCCGACAGCTGCATCTTCGGGGATGACTGGTACATGAAAGCGTTCCTTGCTAACGCTAGCTTAAGACCCTCGTGCTTTGCTTGTCGTGTCAAGCGCTCGTGCGGCTCAGACGTCACGTTGGGGGACTTCTGGGGGATCCAGTCGTCGCACCCTGAGGTCGACTACGAGGGCGGGGTTTCCGCGGTGCTGTGCAACACCTCAAAGGGCTTTGCTGCAATTGAGAGGCTTAAGTCTGGGATTGAGTGGGGCGAGTCTTCCCTCGAGAAGGTGTTGCCTGGCAATCCTAGCCTGGTTAGGCCCGTTGTGCCTTATGAGAGACGCGGCGAGTTCATGGCCGACCTCGAGTGCGGGAGAGGAATCGATGAGATGATGGCTGTGTATGGCTTTGAACCCTCCCTCGCCCAGCGCGTACGTGGCAAGCTCGGGGGAGTCAAACGAAGGTTAAAGAAATTGCTGGGGAAGGCTTAATGAACGGTGACAAAAATATGTCTGTTGGTGATGGTACTGTCATGGTTGAGGACAAAATCGTGTTTACTGGATGCAAGCATGCATATCTCGTCATGGCTCATAAGGATGACGAGACCCTCCGTACGCTTCTGAGGACCCTTGATGACCCCCGGAACGATATCTTCATCCACATGGACGCTAAGAATACCGGATGGGATGAAAACAGAGCGCTGGCTTCCATTGATAAGGCGGGAATCTTTTTCGTTCCCCGTATTAGCGTCACATGGGGAGGCTACTCGCAAATCGCCTGTGAGCTTGGCCTGCTCAACGCCGCTGTTGACAAGGGGCGTTACACCTACTATCACCTTTTGAGCGGGCAAGACCTTCCCATAAAGAGCCAGGATCGGATCCATTCTTTCTTCGATTCCTGCGGGGGCAAGGAGTTTGTTCGTTTCGAAAACCACAATAGGGACTATGGGAGTAGGATCGGCGGCCATGTAATCTGGAACGCCTTCGGGAAGAGCAAGACCCAAATTTTTTTGCGAAAGGTGAACGGTCTTTTGGCGAGGCTTCTGCAACTCTATAGGAAGCCTGCTGAAGGCCTTAAGCTGATGAAAGGCGACAACTGGTTCTCTATAACTGATGAGCTCGCTCGATACTCGTAGAGAACGCTTCTCTGATACGGTCAGTTTTCTGGGATTCTATGTGCGGTGACGAATTGTTTCTGCAGACCTTTGCTTGGAATACAGGTAAGCGGTTCGATTTCTATCGAATGCCCGGGGAGGACAATACGGACGGCATCATGCGCATGATTGATTGGGGCGAGGACGAGTCCCCGCGAGTGTTGTCTATGGATGATCTAGATTCGATTAAGGACTCAAAGATGATGTTCGCCAGAAAGTTCGACTTCGAGATCGATTCCGATATCGTTCGAGCGGTTGAACAGCTCGTCTGCTAATCCTTCGTGTCTTCTCCGCGCCGGTCCGACAATGGGTTTCTGCCAGTTGCTGCCAGCCTCCAGCTTTGCGCTGCCGAGCCGTTCGACTCGTACAGCTGGACGTTCGTGCCGTTCGAGGTCGATCCCCACTTTGCGTCGAGGACCAGGCCGGGGCCGCCCACGGACGCGATCGTGTAAGCGCCGTCGCTGCGCTGCGTGATCAGCCACCTCTGCGCTGCGCTGCCATTTCTGGCGTATTGCTGGACGTTGGCGCCGCTCGAGAAGTCGGCGCAATCCACGTCGAGCGCTAGCCCCGACGCCGCGCACATGATCTCGTAGGCGCCCGCGCACTCGTCGTAGGAGATCATGAACCGCTGGGCCCCCGAGCCGTTGGCCTCCCATAGCTGGGCGTTGGCGCCGTTGGACCTCGAGGCTCCTGAGATATCGAGCATCGCCGTGCCCAGCCCTCTGTTGCAGATTATGTATTCGCCGTCGGGGACGCTCTGCACTGGCTTTACTTGAGCGGCTTGATATTTGGCAGTGCAGTCGTACTTTACTGTCAATGTGCTGTTCGGCAGAGTAGCGACATTGGAGGTTACGGCCAGCTCAACCTTGGCGCCTTGGACTTTCCACCTCCTCTGATTCATCGCATACGCAACAACCCCGTTCTGAATCCCCGAGATGCTGGGCGGAAACAACTGGTTGTCGGCGTCAATGGAAAAGCTCTCTTCCCTGGCATCTAGGTGCTGCTGAATGCGGTCGGCATACTTCTCTGCCCATTCGTCTGCCTTGCCATTTCGCACAAAGTAATTGTTGGAAAGGTCGGTTGAGCGGTAGGCGTAGCCGTCCTTCTGGTAGTTAGCCGCGTGGTCGGAGCGGGCGATTGCCATGAGCTCGTCGTTCAGGCCAAAGTACAGATGGCGCTGGTCCAGGTCTCCGTACCAGTTGTCGCTGGTGTCGTCCCAGGTTAGGTCCATCTGGCACCATTTGCCGTCGATCTTTACGGCGTTCCAGGTGTGGCCGTTGCCGGTGATGCGGCCGTTGGCGATGCCCGCTGCGTTAAGGAGCTTGGAGTAGATGCGCTGGTAGCTCTCGCAGGTGCCCTGGTGGCGCGTGAGGCCGCTTTCGGCCGAGCACCAGTTGAGACTGTGGTCGTACTCCAGCTGGTCGAGCGTCCAGTCGTGGAGCCACAGCGCCATGTCGTATTCCGAGCCGTTTGTCTCTTGCCTGCACCGGGCCACGGCGTTGTTGACGACCTGCGTGACGCTTGGGCGGGCGGCGTCGTTTACGGTCACCTCCGCGGTGGTCCGCAGGTAATAGATCCCCTTGTCGTTTTGGGGGTCGTATCTGTCGTAGTCCATAAAGTAGAAGTAGATGCGGTACGTGCCCGATGCCGTGAAATCGAAGGTACAGTCGTGGCCTGCGGTGCCCAGGCTGTAGTAGTTGAACCATGCCGGGCGCGACGGGTCGCAGACGCTCTCATGGCTACCGCCGTCCCAGTAGGTGGGCACGTCCATGCGCGCCTTGGCCTGGGACGAGCCGTTGGCTTGGGTTACGTGGAAGGTCGTCGCGGTGCCCGCGGGGGCGTCGTTCCACGCGACGGTAAAGGTGACGCCGTTTTGGCTTGCGGTGGCGGAGTGGGCGTGGGTGGTTTGTGACGTGGCGGAGATTGCGGCGGGTGTGGGGTTGGTTTGGGCGCGGAGGGATGGGGTGGGGGCGCCGGTTGCGGCGGTGGTGCCGTCGTCGCTTTCCGTGTTGACGTCTCTGGTGCCGGTGGATGTTGCGGTGCCGTCCTCTACGGTATCTGCTGTCGCATTTGCGTTGGTGCCGTCTTCGGCCTTGCCTGTGTAGCTGCTCGTGGCGTCGGCTTGCGCCTGCTGCTCGGCTGTTGGTCGAGGCTGTATGGCTTCCGCGATGGCTGCCATGGGCATCGTCGCGCCGACCATGGACGTGCACGCGATCGCGCAAAGCAGGTAGTAAAGGGGTCGTTTCATAGCGGAGCCTCTCGGTGAGCAGCCAATAGGGACCGAAGGCAGCTCCAGGCCAGAACTCCGCACATATTTTGTTGGGGTTTATTTTACGGGAACCCCAGTCAACATCAGCGAACTTTCTGGGGAATGTTGGGGAGGGGAGGGAGCGGGCCCGCTTTAGTCCCCGGCGGCGCTCTGACCCGTGCTGGGTTGACTATACGCGATGTGGCAGCTTCAACATGAGGCCGCCTTTCGTTTCTTCGAGACTCGACACCGAGACCTTCCAGGAAAAGTCCGCTAGGCTGCTGCTTAGGTTAAGTTCTGCGTGGTCGTATTTTTCAATTTTGCAGCCCGGGTGATTCTCATCTGGTAAAAGGCGACATTCGACCGGTCGCGACCCGATGATTCGATACTCCTTCTGATATGCGTACTTGGGCGTTTTGATAACGAGTTTGTGCGGGATGCCCTCAAAGATCTCGCGTATCAGTTTTGGCCCGGGAACGCCGTAGGAGATGGGACCGTGGGCGTAGATGCTTCCGTCGTCGGTGGTGTGCCTGTCGGCGAGGCGCGCGAATCTGCCGTACTGTAGGCAAGCATATCCGTAGAGGCATACCAGAGGGGTCGTACTCTTCTCTGGGATGTTATGTTTGCATAATTAATTAAGACAATATAATTGGTGGCAATTAATAAATGCAACGAACGTTTGTGCTTGCTATCGTTGCGCTGTTCATTCATGGATCGGAGATTGATCACGGATGTCTGATTACAATTTCTACTACGACGAAAGCCAGCATAGCCGCTTACTCAATCTCGAGACCATCAAAGCCGATGAATTCTATGATGGATTTGTTGTTGCAATAGTAGGGTGGGATTCTCAACGGGAGTCCGATTTAGCTGCCCAGTATTGTGAATTCGAGAAAAAGTATCTTTCTCCAAACGCTAAAGAGTTAAAGAGCACTTGTCTTAAAAGGAGCCAGTTCAAATATGGATTTAAATCTCTGTCTCAATATAACGCGCGTTTGATCAGTGATTATCTCGACCTGTTTGATGAAGAAATGTATGTCTATTGTTCCTTCTCAAGTAAGGTCGAATTGCTTGTTGATAGACTGTTCAGTCAATATCAAAACCAGCCCTGCTTTAATGCCGATCTAATGAAATACTCTCTTGCAAAGCTGTTAGTTCAATATAGACCTAATGAAGTTGTTGAATCGATATATAAATCGCCCGACGATTTATTAGACGCTTTGCGGGACTTTCTCCTAAATAGAATCGAAGATGACAAAGCGAATCCCGAACTTAAGTGGACCGAAATGGATCAATTCAGATCGATTTTGGAAGTTATGGACCACGTGATGCCACTGGATGATTATCAGTGGGAATACTATTCGCCTCTTGCGGGATTCGGACTATATCTGAGCGAGCATAATGAGATCGATAACTGCACGCTTATCATTGATCAAGAAGAGAATACTAGAGCTGCTGCAGAACGGCTTGGCTTTGATGGGGTGCGTGAAGCGGATTCTTCTGAGTGCTTCGGTGTCAGAATGGCTGACATGCTTGCTGGAATAGTGGCAAAACTCATGAAAGCTATTCGCGATGAACTGACCTATCGGTCGCGAGAAGATGAGATTAAAAAGAACCTTTTTGATGCGGAGTGGTTCAACCTAAATGATGATCGACTCGAACTATACAAAAAGCTATATCGAGTGTTGATTCAGTATGATAAATGCTGGTACAAGGTCTATGGAAGCGGTTTCTCTGATGATCTTGTCGTTTTAATTGCGCTGCTAAAGTACTTCAATAATTTTGATAGCGCCGCTCAGCTCCGCGAGCTTAGCGCTAATAATGCGGAAAGATTCAACACCTTCTGCTGCCAGAGTCTTTCGGAGCATTTTCAAGTGTTAAGCGATGACCCTTTGTATACGGGCGATTTGAGCGATCCTAAAATCTTATTTCGCCCCCGTCTTAGGATCACCGATCAGCCCAGAACCTATAAGGTGATGGATGTTAAGTTTGGCGAAGATGGTGCCCCAGTGGCTCTGATATCTGAGAATGGTTGCGAAACTGCCTGTCTACTACCTACCGACCTTGCTGGATGGATCGGTATGGTGCTTTCCAGGGATGAATGGAAAGATTTATTGTTTCCAGGAAACGTGAAATTCCAGTATTCTCAGGGTCGATTCTGCGCCGATTTTTTATAGAAAAAGAGATTAGCGCTTCTGAGAACTTAAGAGGGGGGGGGTCATGGCTGATTAAACTGAAGGGCCATGTGTACCAGCGCCCTGGATTTCATTTACTCACTGTGACAGATTTTATTGCGTAGGGGGTTATGGTCTGTAAAGTTGGAATCGATACCGTTGGTTAGTATTGTTATTTCCTGTTTATGTTTGACTTTCTACAAGCAGCCCACGCGTTTGACTTAAGGAGATCGTTGTATAGGTGGAATCGGTCATATTACTTTGGATTGTCTTCTACGTCTTTATTGGTTTGTCGAGCGTTCAGCTTGTCCACTATGCTGGACCCTTGGCGATTGGAGGGCAATACACCGTCGACGAACTGTATTCCACCGACGAGTCGGGCAGACTGAACGTTGCCTACCGAATTCTCGCTCCAACAATTTGCTGTCAGCTTCCGGTGTTTATTGTTGCTGCGATTTGCGATGCACTTCAGTTCCGGGTCCTTCGCTGCGATGCATGCCCACCCTTTTCTATTGGTTATTTCTTGGGGTTACTAAGCATGCAAGGGGTAAATTGCGGTACCGAACCCTTCCTTTCTTGTTTGAAGCGTTCATGTCTCTTTTACTTTCTGTTGCATTTGATCACTTTGTTATCGATGGTTATCTCGGAGGTCAGGGGTTAGATGTGCTTGATACCTCGAGTATTGCCTTTGAGTTTGAGTTGGCATTATTTGGTGTTGTGACCTTTTGGATTTCCACCCTTTTTAAACGTTACCAAATTAAGTGCACTAGTGTGCACTCAAATGTCCTTCCATCATATGTCGTTCCTTCGGACTCCGTATTTGGTTACTCTTCAATTGATACGGGCGAGGCCAGGCTCTTTGCATACGAGCGCGAATATGGTGATCTCTTGCCTCAGCGATTTTCAAGCGATCTTCTGTTGAGAAGTGTTTTCTTTGCAATTATGGCGATTGAGGATGGGAATCGGCCCGAGTTTATCCGAACGATCGAGCGCATGGCAGCTCATTTCCATTTGGCAAAAACCACTGGAATAATGCAGCAGACGAGCGATGCTCCTTTGTCTGATATGGATAGCGTTAAACTCGCAATTCCCTATGTTGAGCGCATGTGGGATCAGTTTCTTGTTGAATTCGCCCGTTCTGCCGAAGGGGCAGGGGGAGACGCCCTACGAATCTTCATGGGTTATTACACGTACGACTACTTGATGTTGTCGCAAGCTATCCGCAACCATTTTGCGCCATTTTATGGGGACTATTGTGGAACACGGCTACTCAACGCCAATCGTGTCTTTTGTGAAGTCCTGGAATTTGAAGAAAGGCAGCACTACGGGTTGCTTCCAAAGACGGTTTCTGTGGCTGGATCGATAGGTGACACTGAGCTTGGATGGCTTTCTGGTGAGTACTGTTATTGGTCCGATTACGATACTGTTGTATCCTGCTTGCTTGAAAACGATACTAATAGCGTCAAGCTGCGTAGCAAGAATGATGTGAGTAAATCTCAGATAGCCGAAACCACCTCTAGGCTTAAAGAGCAAGGCGTTTCCGTTCTTGTGGTTAAGTACGTTCCAGGCGCGTCGGCTATCATCACATGCAATGGTGATTCCTCTATGATTTCGAGCACTGCGGGTAGTGAATGGACTGTTGTTGACTAGGGGAGTTAACTTCATTGGCACTACCAGCGTAATGGCGGCATGGAGGAACGGAGGAATGGAGGAATGGAGGAATGTAGGAATGGAGGTCATTATTCTGTGACCAGAATTGGCGCCGGATTAAATTAGCCAAATAGAGTCGGCCGAGATAGACCAATCTCGGCCGACCCGTTTTAGCCAACGTGTCCCCATCTCGAGCTACCGCCCCTTTCCCGCCGTCGCCTGCCGCACGTTCATGTCGCCCATCTCGAGCCAGGCGGCGTTGCGGACGATGCGGTCCATAATCGCGTTCGCGTGCACGCCGCCGAGCCTCGGGTGTCAGTCCTTCTTTCTGAGCTGCGTGCACAGGACGGTCGACACTCCCCCCGTAGCGCAGCTCGAAAAGCTCCAGCAGCATCCCCCTGAACAGCTCGTCCGGCCTCTCGAGCATCCACTCGTGTCAGGAGGCTTTCGACGGATGAGGCAACTGTCCTCTTAGTTTCGCTTGGATAACGGTTTTACTAGAGGGCGAAAGGTCGCAAGGAAGCCTTCTATTGCGAACGTGCCGATTAGGTAAGCAACGGCCCAGTTTGCTAATTCAGAGCAACTAGCCCCCTTGTTTAGCTTGTCCAGAAGTTGAAAAACTCCAGCGGCCATTGCAAAGTACAGGAACAAAGAGCCTCTGACAAATGTTCCGACTAGCATTGACAAGAAGTTTCTCTTTGTGACATGTGACTCTATCCATTGTGTTGCATCTTCAATATATTGAGAACTTACTTTTTCAGGGAGCATTCCATTGGCTGCAAGTTCGCTCATTTCTTTAATCAATACAATCCTCTCCTTGAGGCCATTTGTCCAAAAGAGACGATCGAGGATCGTGCTCGCGGCATTTATTAAAAAAGTAATCGCTGCGAGCGCTGCAAGCGATCCGAGATTCAGCTCGGCACCGTTCCAGTTTATTGTCATGGTTGTTCTCCTTTTTCTGATGGTTTAACGAATATAAATACGGCTTGTTCTAGGAAAAGCGTCTGATGACACGTAAGTTACTTTGCAAATTGACAACCATATTGTGGAGCGCAGGCCATGCCTGCGCTTATCGTAACAGTCGACGAGGAGTCGCTGTGCAAGGATATTAAGAATTTAGTAAGGAATACTGTCGAGGAGACACCCAACGCGATACTAGTTGCTGGACGCCTATTTCGCCAGGTTGATTTGAGCAAGATTCTCGTCGCAGTCCCTCTATGGCTGGAATTACCTATCGCTAACAAATTATTGTTATAGACTGATTAGTCTATAAACAGGGTGAAAGGAACTGATAGTGAGTTCTGATTTCCGCAATGTTGATGTTGTTGGACAGATCGTTTCAATTTCCCAAGAAATCGAGGGCGTTCAGACGGGGATGTCGTTTTCGTTTGACGGTCATAACCTTCGGTTGTTTTCTTCGCACGGTCTCCCATCCGAAGTGTTTGACTCAGGACTCAAGAATATCCTGCTTTCGCAAAAGATGATTGTTGACTCAATAATTTCAGGACAGACTTTTCCAGGGTTTGACAGTATTTGTTTCCATGTTTGTGGGTCTGCCGCTATCGATGGCGTGTCTATTGCTCTCCCAGTCTGTTATTACTGGTCATTCACCTCAGGGTATTCTTTTGAAGATGTGGCAATGATCAGATTCTTTGGTAGCTGTATCGACTCCTTTTATCCTCGAGGCCGTGAGCTTATCGACGAAGACGGAACGTTAATAATACCCAACAATTCAGAAAAGTCTTTAGCCGGAGGATGCGCTGCGATAGATGACGGGAGCATTTCGTTCTTTTTCTCGTCTGGTTGGGAGGGGAGCCCCAGGTCGTCGATAAAATTCTATTCTTTTATCGGGGCGCTTGCTGAGAACATGGAGTCTAGCAGGATCGAATATCTTTACCAAGCGGTTGCCTGCGCACTGCGTTTTTGCCTCGGAAGGTCCAATGCTGATTGTGAGTTAAGGCTGTATGCATCAACTGAACAGGGCCGATATAAGTATATTGGACATTTATCGCACTCTGGCGTAGCTGCGGGGATTTCTGATGAGCGTGACGAACCTTGGAATCGTTTTATTCGGGCTGGCGATATTGGCGACAACTTCGGAATCCTTGTTTAAGCGTTTCTCGATAGGAAAATAGATCGGTCCGCTTTTGCGATTTCTCGTGCAGACTCTAACCTATTGACCAATTCGAAGATAATTGAGCTTACGGCCTATTTTGAGAAACGGTTTGGCGAGTATTTTCCTGAAGGTGTTAAGCATTCCCAAAAGACTGTTAGTCAAATTTGCCATGTCATTGATGAGTTTGAGCGCGTTAAGGACAATCTGAATTCCGATGAAAAAAGACGGGTCGACAGATGTATTAGCTACATTAGGGATGATGACAATTTGCAATCCCGCATCCTTCATGCGTTCAAAAGTCTTGACCCTGCTGTTTGTAATGCATGTGTTGACCGGCTTAGCGTCGATCCATGCGATGGTGATTTGGGTCGAAATATACAGACATTACGAAACGATATTGCACATGGAAATGTGCCGAAAATCGCCTTGGAGGATGTTTGCGATGAATACCATTTCTTGCTACGTTTGGTGAGGGCGTTGGAGCTACTAAACATCGACTTCAATACTGGGGATACGGCCGCACTCGTGAAATTGTTCTAATGAATAAAATTGTTGGTGCCTGAATAATAATTTGATTTGCTTGCGAGTATCCCGACGTACGCTTCTTTATCAGAACAAGATAGATTTGAATATCTTTGAAATCTAGAAAGCTTGCTTCCTGGCTTCGCGCTGATTAGGCTTTGTTCAGCTGTTGAGGGTGATTTCGAACGCAAAAAAGAGACCCAGTTCCCAACGGCTAAAAGGATTTGTTTCTCGATCATCGGGAAGACTCTGGCCAAGAGTTTTTCGTAATAGGGATCAAGTCTCTGATGCCTATCGTTCATGCGGCATATAGACGCTATAAGGTCGTCAAGCTGTACAATGGTCAAACTATTAAATGACTTGTAGATGTGCAGGAGGCTGCATGGATGAATTTCGCCCTAAGCCATGGCTGACCCCTGCTCAGCAAGTTCAGCATCTTGAATCGGAGGGCATTAAATTCGAGCTCACTTCGAAGGATGCTGCTGAACGGTATCTAAAGGCGAATAATAATTTCTTTCGCATCAATCTATTCCGAAAGGGGTTTCCAAAGTACGCGGGTGGTCTGAACGACGGCCTCTTCATCGACTTGGATTTTGGAATGCTTCGCGATCTTGCGATCATCGATTATGAATTTCGTCAGGTACTCCTTTCGATTTCAATTGATGTTGAGCATTTTTCAAAACTTCAGTTGCTGAGGTACTTGGAAGCGCATCGAGAAGACGGGTATTCGGTTGTCGAGAAGTACATCGCTTCTAATAATCGAAAGCTGGAAAATGGGAAAACGGTTAATTCTGTTAAATCGGAAATCGACCGAGGTGCAAAAGGGTGCTATACAAACCAAATAATTGCTGATTACCCTGGTTATCGCTATCCAGTTTGGGCATTTGTTGAGCTTATCCCTTTTGGCACCTTTAATCATTTTCTTTTATTTATCGCAAACAAAGATCGAGATAAAAAGTTGAAAAGCCGCTATTACCAACTTCAAAGCGTCAAAGCTCTTCGTAACGCCTGCGGACATAATAATTGCATTATCGACGACCTTAAGGGAGGAACTCCTTCTCATGAGATCAGCCGAAATGTTAAAAACGCTTTGCGAGCTGTTGGCTATTCGGATATCACTCTTTCAACGAAGTTGAGTAATGATAGGATTCAGCAAATTGCGACGACTCTTTATTTGCATCATCTGATTGCGTCTCCTGGCGTTGTTGCGGCCAAGGGCGTCCAGCTTCACCAGTCTGTCAATCGCATGTATCGGAATGCCCACTATTACGATAAAAATGATCCCGTTAAATCTTCTTTTAGCTTTTTCAAAGGCATGATTGATGCGTGGTACCCGATAGCCTGAGCTTCATGTACCATCTGAGATGATGTTTTTGTGGTAGTCGAGCTAGCTATGCTACACCATCTCCTCGAGATGGTGTAGCATAGCTAGCTGCAATACAAAAGCTCTTCGGGAGCTTTAAGGGTGACGCTTTCGACAAGAGAGTGTTGCCCTTTTTTCATGCGTGTAATGACGCGAGTTTAGTCGTTTTGATAATGAGGTTGTACTGGATGCCTTGGAATACCTCGCCAGTTACGCTTAGAGCACAGTGTCGAAAAGACGGGGCCGTGCTGGGAAATGCCATTTCCAGAATTGATCTTTCGATTTGGTAACCGCTCAAGGCGGACATGCCTCACGATGCCGATGCAGCCTTCGACGTTCCTGAACTCATCGATCATTTGCCTGGTAATCGCGATAGCGTTGTCAACGATGTCGCTCTCTTGCGCTGTGAACATGTAGTAGATAGGCAAGAACTAGTAGGCGTAGATGCTCATTCCGTACACTAAAGACGCTTCTAATGGATCGCCCTGCTGGCCAGAATCATCCCGGAGAGGTCTTTAAGGGTAAAGACCTCGAAGTAGAGGAACAACGGTCGCTTGTTCTCTTGTAGGCGTGCCTGCGGCGATTAATGTTCTCAATCTATTTGTGTTCAACCGCTCTTCGAAAAAGAGATGCTGCGGTATGATGTTCTAAATAAAAAACGAAGGCCTGCTATAGACCATTGTTTTGCAAGGGGGTTCCTTCCTAACGGAGGGCATCCCCTAGTTTAATTTATATGGAATTTGGGGCCGACCAACCGTATTCCTGATCATTGCCCTGTTGGGTTGTTGATCATTACGGTAAGATTCTCTCAGTGAAGCGTCGCGGACTCTACGTGAGGCGATGACAAAGAAGAGTCGTTGCTCGGTATTCCGGCAATGGCCCTTTAACGTTTCAGCGGCGCCTGGATGCTGTCGCGGATGCCGCCATTGTCGCTGGAACACGCGATACAGGGCCTCGTTTTCCGGAAGTGCGGGGAAAAATCGAAAACCGCAGAGCACAATGCCTTTTTGAGAACAAAACCGACGCTCCTATAAGTTGTCAAGAGGCAGTTTGCGGGAGCGCTCTCT
>ERZ1673752.2518-NODE-2518-length-20175-cov-5.028131_pt1 | contig 20175 bp, 17 predicted proteins | sample MGYA00580195_ERZ1673752 | MGnify/ENA primary metagenome ERZ1673752 (study PRJEB41218, sample SAMN15661744) | gut metagenome | host: Homo sapiens | place: Canada: London | collected 2015-08-20/2019-03-30 | study: EMG produced TPA metagenomics assembly of...
TAAAAAAATAGAAAACAAAATATTTAACATCATAGCATTTAGCAAAGGAAAGTCCAGAGATATTTTATATGTATTTTTAATGCAAATTATTTGGATAGCAGTTTTATTTAGCATTGCAAATTTTGCTTTCAAAATTGGTGTAAATAAATATGAATCGCAGGGTGGTTAAAAGTTAATAAGCTTCAAAAATTGTATATTAATTTTTATAAAAACAATTTTGCCCTTAAATATTGATTTATCCCTTAAAATATGATATATTTTAAGGGATAAAATTATTTTAAGGAGAAATTCAATGAGAAATTTTAATTATTCCAAAATTAAAGATAAAAAATGGGATTCTGAAATTCTATCTTTAGTAGCTTCAATTTATAAGTATCAAGGAAAACAGGAATTGTATTTAAAGCAAAGACCTGAAGAATTAAATAAGCTTATTGAAATTGCAAAGATTCAAAGTACAGAGGCTTCAAATGAGATTGAGGGAATTGTTACGACAAGTGCAAGACTTAAAAAGTTAGTTGAAGAAAAGACGACTCCAAGAAATAGAAATGAACAGGAGATTGCTGGGTATAGAGATGTTCTTAATATTATTCATGAAAATTTTGATGTCATTTCAATTTCAAAGAATTATATTTTGCAAATGCATAAAATAATGTTTAAATATATGGATAATCCACTTGCAGGAAAGACTAAGAATATTCAAAATTACATTACTATAAATTATTCAAATGGAGAGTCAGAAATTTTATTTACACCTCTTTCACCTTTTGAAACACCTGAAGCTTTGGAAAATATATGTAATGAATACAATAAGGTTATTGGAAATTTTAATATAGATCCGATTATTGCTATTCCAATTTTTATTCACGATTTTTTATGTATTCATCCATTTAACGATGGAAATGGCAGATTGAGCAGATTACTTACAACTCTTTTACTTTATAGAAGCGGTTTTTGTGTAGGTAAATATATATCTTTAGAGGCTTTGATTGCAAAGGATAAATCAGCTTATTATGAAGCACTTCAAAAATCAGGATTAAATTGGCATGAAGAAAATGAGGACATTTTTCCGTTTATGAAATATTTATTAGGTATAATTCTTGCAGGATATAAGGAATTTGAAGATAGATTTTCTATCGTGAAAGAAAAGCTTCCAGCAATAGAGCTTGTAAGAAAAGCAATTTCACAGAAAATCGGAAGATTTACAAAGCAAGATATTAGAGAGCTTTGCCCAACTCTAAGTCTAAGTTCTATCGAGGGCTCTTTAAGAAAATTAGTAGATGAAGGAGAAATCCAAAGAGAGGGCATAGGCAGAGCTACAAAATATATAAGACTAAAATAAAATCAACGGACATACGTTGATTTTTTTGTGGAGCTAATGTGGCTGAAGTTAAGGAAAGTATGTTTTGCGATGTTCACAGTCGATTGTAATCAAATTGAAGTTTTGGACAATCTTTGCGTCAAGCATACTATGTTTGTAACCAAGCAAAGTTAGGGTTAGATTGACTAATGCTTGGGGTGAGATGGTGAGGGGTTTTAAATGTTAAGATACTATGACGTGAAAAATTTCTGTGCCGGTCATCATGAGTAAGTGTGTAAGTACGCATCGAAAAAAGTACAAATTAAAATCTGGTAACTCATTGCTTATTTTACGGATTTATATTACAATAATATAAGAAGAAGTATGTTTTTAAGGAGTTGTTATGATTTATTTAGATAATGCCGCGACTACGAAAGTTCGCGATGAAGTTATAGATATTATGGTTAAGTATTTGAAAGAGTCCTTTGGGAATCCGTCATCTCTTTATGATTTCGGTTATTCTGTTTCGAGGGATATAAATTCTTGTAGGGAAGTAATTGCGAAGTACATAAATGCAAAGAGTGAGGAAATTTTTTTCAATTCTTGTGCGACTGAGGGAAATAATACTGCGATTTTTGGCTCGATTTCAAGTGCAAAGGGAAAGAATATTGTTTCAACGGATATTGAACATTCTTCTGTTTACAATGTGTTTAAGTCTTTAAAAGAGAAAAAAGAGATTAGGACTTTAAAGCTTGATGATAGGGGTTATATCGATATTCAAAGTGTAAAAAATCTTGTTGACGAGAATACAGAAATTGTTTCAATCGCTTATGTTCATAATGAACTTGGGGTTATTCAAGATGTTGAAGGCATTGGAAAGGCGATTAAGGAAAAAAATAAGAAATGTATTTTTCATGTCGATTCTGCTCAGGCCTTTGGTAAGGTTAATATTGATGTTAGAAAATCAAAGATTGATATTTTAACTTTGAGTGGGCATAAGATTCATGCTCAAAAGGGAATTGGTGCAATTTTTGTAAATAAAAATATAAATTTAAGACCTTTTGTTTTGGGTGGAGGTCAAGAAAAGGACTTTCGCTCAGGTACTGAAAATGTAGCGGGTATAATGGGTTTAAAGGTTGCGACTGAATTTATGTATGAAAATCTTGAAAAAAGAAAAGAATATTTGCATCATCTAAGAGAGCTTTTAATAGAGGGTATTTCAGAAATCGAAAATCACAAATTTTTGACTAATGAAAATGGCGTTCCAAATATTGTAACGGTAGCTTTTGAAAATATTAGAAGTGAGGTGCTTTTACATTTCTTGGAAAGCGAAAAGATTTATATTTCAACGGGCTCTGCTTGTAGCAAGGGTAAAAAGAGTAGAACTTTTGACGGTATAGGTCTTGATGATAAATATAATGACGGAGTTGTAAGGATTTCTCTTTCAGAATTTAATACGGAGGAAGAAATTAAAATTTTTATAGAAAAACTTAAAAAATATATTGATGAAATTAGAATGATTATGAGAAGGGGAAGATAATGGATTATTTAATTAGCGTAAGCTTTGGAGAGCTTACTTTAAAGGGCGATAATAGAAAAGATTTTGAAAATAGAATTATAAGAAAGATTAAAAAGGCTATCTCAAATTTTGAAGTTGAAGAATTTTATAAGGAGCAGGGAAAAGTCTATATCAAGGCTGATAAAGAGCTTTTTGAGGAAATGATTGAGCAAATTAAAAAAGTTTTTGGGATTTTTTATATTTGTGAAGTTTTACGTTGTGAAAAAAATGTAGAGAGTATAAAAGAGGCAACAAAGACTTTAATAGGTGATTTAAAAATATGTCAGGAAAAAACTTTTAAGGTTTTCGTAAATAGAGTTGATAAGAAATTTACTCCAAAATCTCCGGAACTTTCAAGAGAACTTGGTGGTGTAATTCTTAAAAATTTTGGCAATCTTTTAAAGGTTGACGTTCATAATCCACAAATGCCTGTTTATGTTGACGTTAAGGAATATGCCTATGTCTATGTTAAGAGATATAGAGGTTTTGGTGGACTTCCAATCGGCTCAAGTGGTAGGGGACTTCTACTTCTTTCAGGAGGTATCGACAGTCCCGTTGCAGGTTTTGTTATGGGAAAAAGAGGTATGGAAATCGGCGCGATACACTTCCATTCTTATCCGTTCACAAGTGAAAGAGGCGAAGAAAAGGTTAAGGACCTTGCAAAAATTCTTTCAAATTATGTTGGAAAATTTTCAATGACAAGCATAAATCTTTTACCTATTCAAAAAGAGATTGCAAGTAAATGTCCTGAAAAGGAAATTACAATTTTAGGTAGAATTTTTATGATGAAGATAGCTGAAAAACTTGCGATAAAACAAAATTATCACGCTTTGATTACAGGAGAAAGTCTTGGACAGGTTGCAAGTCAAACTATTCAAGGAATTACAGTTGTGGATAAATCTACTGAAATATCAATTTTAAGACCTTTAATTGCAATGGATAAAACTGAAATCATTGATATTGCAAGAACGATAGACACTTACGAAACAAGCATCTTGCCTTTTGAGGATTGCTGTACTGTGTTTTTACCAAAACATCCGGTAACAAAACCAAAGATTGAAGATATAAATAACAGTTTATCTCTTTTAGAAGTTGATAAACTTATTGATGAAGCATTGGCAAATAAGAAAGTGTATGAAATAAATGAACAATAATACGAAAGGTTTTTTATATACGATTTTAGGGGCGATTTGTTGGGGATTTTCTGGATTTTGTGGAGATTATTTGTTTTCTGTTAAAAAAATTTCTCCACTTTGGGTTGCTCCGGTAAGACTTTTAACGGCATCTGTGATTTTATTTGTAATTTCACTTTTTGTCGTCGGTAAAAAAACTTTTGAGCCTTTAAAAGATAAAAAAGACATTTTACGACTTATAAATTTTGGAATATCAGGGCTTGTCGGAGCCCAATTTACTTATCTTATGGCAATTTCCTATTCAAATGCAGGAACTGCAACAGTTTTGCAATATTTGGGAGTGTCTTATTTGGTTATCTATGTTTGTATAAGAAATTTAAGACTTCCAAGCAAGGTTGAAAGTATTTCCCTAGTTTTTGCATTAATCGGAACGTTTTTAGTTGCAACACATGGGAATATCAACAGTCTTTCCATAAATCTGAATGCTTTGTTTTGGGGACTTCTTGGAGGAGTTGGACTTGTAACTTACAGCTTAACACCGGTTGTGCTACTAAAAAAACATAATTGCTTTTCTGTTTTAAGTTATGCAATGTTTTTTGGTGGAGTTTTTTTGAGTTTGATTTTAAGACCGTGGAATATTGCTGTTGAATTGGATTTTTTAACAATAATGGCATTTTTAGGACTTGTGGTAATTGGAACGGTAATTTCATTTTTCCTTTATATGAGCGGAGTTAATCTCATAGGCCCGATAAATGCAAGTCTTTTAAATACCTGCGAGCCGTTGTCTGCAATTTTATTTAGCGTGGTGCTTTTGAATTTAAAATTACAATTAATCGACTTTGTCGGCTTTGCATTTATAATATCAACAGTTTTCATCTTGAAATTAGGAATGAGAGGAAAGTAATAGGAAATCTAGTGAATAATTTAATTTTATACTCAAAAAGGGGTCTTTTCGACCCCTTTTGTAATATATTTTTCTACCGAAAGTTTTAGTAAATTCGGTTATTTTTAAAATATCTTCCATAAAAACTTTCTTTTTGTTTGAATAGTAATTCATTTATTCAAAAACTTTATTGCTTTTGCTTTCCAAAACTTTTGAACTAAGTCCTATAAACCAGGCAATCATCATCGGGATAACCCAGCCAAGACTTAAGCTGTAAAGAGGAAGTCTTGAAACTAGATTTGTAATAAGAGGTAGGTTTATATTTACGCTTTGTAGGGATTCTACAACGGCTATGAATGTTACGACATAACAGATTAGTCTGTATGTGAACTTATTGTATGAAAAATATTTTTCAGTAAGTCCAAGTAATATTAAAACTATTGAAACAGGATAAATCGCAATTAAAACCGGAACGGAAACTTTTAGGATAGTGTTAAGTCCAAAATTTGCAACTAAAAATGATGCTAAAGTCCAAAAGATTATCCATTTATTATATGAAACTTTTTCCTTTGTTAAGCCCTCAAAATATTTACTTATACTTGTTATAAGTCCGATACAAGTTGTAAGACAGGCAAGAGTAAAGATACTTGCAAGTAATACAATTCCAAATTTACCAAAAACATATTGAGAAACAGTTGTTAAGATTTCAGCACCGTTTTTTGCATTTTCAGTCAAGCCTGAAGTTGTCATTCCAATGTATGCAAGCATTGCGTAGATTACAAAAAGGAAAGAGCCGGACACCAAACCAACCTTAACAGTATAACCTACAACTTTGTTTTCGTCATCAACTTGAAAAGATTTAATCGCAAGAGAGATTACAAGACCGAAGTTTAACGCTGCGATTGTATCCATTGTATTGTAGCCTTCTAAAAATCCCTTAACAGTTGAAGAAGTTGCATAATCTCCAACAGGGCTTGTTACGGCATTCGGATTTTTAAAAAGTACGCCTAAAAACATTATAGTTATTAAAAGTAGAAGAGATGGTGTTAAAAATTTTCCCATTCTTGAAACTAATTTGCTTGGCTTTAAGCAAACCAAATAAGCGACAAAGAAGAATACAAAAGTGTAAATAAGTCTTGAAAAAGTAACAGATACATTTGTTGGTAAAAATGGAGCGACCGCCATTTCAAAAGGCAAACTCCCAGCTCTCGGGATACCAAGACCCGGCCCTATTGCCATATAAATCATTGTTGTAAAAATTATTGCAAAGTATTTGTCAACTTTTCCTGAAAGACCTGCAAGACCTTTAGTCTTTGCAACACATACAACACCCAAGATTGGAAATACAACGGCAGTTATACCGAAGAAAAGTAGGCTTTGAAAAGCAGAACTTCCTGCTTGTTTTCCAAGAAGAGGGGGGAAGATTAAATTTCCTGCTCCGAAAAATAAACCGAATAGCATTATTGCTACACTAAAAAATTGTTGTTTTGATAAATTGTTTTTCATAAAAACCTCCTGAATTTGAATTTGAATTTGAAATTGTATTGTTTGTTGTTTCTTCGCAATAAAAAAGTCCCTTGTTCTAATAGAACAAAGGACGAAATATTTTCCGCGGTACCACCTTATTTTTTCAAAAAATGAAACACTCAAACATCTAACAATGTCGGGTTTTTGTAACGCAAACCACTGCGGGACTCCTTACTTAATTCACGAATCCTTTAAAAAAGATGATTTTCAAAAATCTTCCGTATTAGTTCTCACCAAACACTAACTCTCTGAAACTTTCAATTTTCTACTCTTTCTTTCAAATTTATTATTATGTTAGATATTTTACCACCTAAAAAAATATTTGTCAATATATTTTTGTGATTTTCTTAAAAATAACTTAACAATATTACATTGATACTTTGGTTTAATTTTTATAAAGTGAAAATTTATGTTCATCTGTTGATTTTATTTGTATTTAGTGATAAAATTATTGACACACAAAAGTTTTAGGAGGTTTAAATGAAGAAACAAGATGTAAATTTACAAAAGTTGAATATTTTTTCTGATTTATCTGATGAAGAAATTGATGATTTTAAAAAAGAACTTAATATATTAAAATATAAAAAGAATGCTTTTTTGTTTAAACCAGAAGATAAGGCTGAAACAATGTATATTATTGCAAGTGGGAAGATAAAAGTTTTTACTATAAGCAATTCAGGGATTGAGCAAATGCTATATATTTATCAAAAAGATGATTTCATCGGTGGACTTAATCTTTTAAAGAGGACAGCATATATTTACTACGGACAAGCTATTGAGGATACTTTGGTAATTTCACTTTCAAGGGAATGTTTTGACAAAATTATAAGTAAATATCCAAAGGTTACGATAAAATTTTTAGAGGAGTCATTTTTAAGAATACGACATGCAGAGGATTTGGTAACAAGACTTATAGAAAATAGAGCAGAGCTAAAGGTTGCATCTCTATTGCTAAGCCTTGCAAGAAATTTTGGTGTAAAAAAAATTGACGGAATTTTACTTGAATTAAATATAAGTCGCGAAAATATGGGCTCATTTGCAGGACTAACAAGAGAAACCGTAACGAGAAAACTTGCAGAACTAAATGCAAATGGAGTTATCGAGCTTATCGAAACAAAAAAAATACTAATAAAAGATGTAGATTACTTAAAAAATATACTAGGATAGACAAGTTTAGACTTGTCTTTTTTAATATATCTATTTAAGTTAGTAAAACGATAATTGGATTTGTTGACAGATATATTTTTTTTATGTTATTATCTAGAGGAAAAATTTTTAAAAAAGGAGGTAAGTGTTTGAAAAATACAAACTTTACAAAAAGAATTTCAACTTTTTTACTAAGTTTAATTGTTTCTGCAAGTTTGATTTCTACAAGTACAAGTGCTGAAGGTTTTTCTGCTGAGGAGCTAAAGAAAACTACTGCTTTTACAGTTGGAAATAAGGCTAGTGGAGTAAATATTGAAGATTCAATTAAAATCAATAAAGCAGAGTTGAATAAAGATAATGGTGGAGTTTATATTAACTGGGAAATTGTATCTAATACAAAATCTGAAGGTGGTGGAGTTTATACACTTTTAAACAAAAATAACTGGCAATACCATAATTGGCATTCAATTTTAATTCCGGATACATTAAAAGACCCTGTTGATATAAAGATAAACAGAAACGCTCCAAAAGCTCCAATAGAATCAGCGGGTAACGACTTAAACTGGGAAAATGCTTATAGATTTAGAAAAGTAGGCGATAAGGACTTCAGTGAAGATATTGCCAGATTTTTTACCAAAAATTCAGGAGATAAGCAAGAAATACTAAGAGGCTTAGCTAAAGATTCAAGATATATGCTTTATGGAACTAATCTATTTGAAGGAACAAAGGGTAAGCCTGTTACTTGGACTTTTAAAACTTATTTAAAAGAAGATTTCTTAAAAGACAGTAATAATGATTATGTTAAGTTAGCTATTTCTTATGCCGAAAAATTTGGTAAAGAACGTACAAGAGTTAAAGTTGTTAATGTTAAGGTTAAAAACACTGTTAAATTTGATAAAAACAGCAAAAACCTTGGAGATAAAGACGATCAAATCACAAAGGTTAAAGTTCTTGCAGGACAAAGCATAGCAAATTCTGCTGAAACAAATGCTAAAATTCCAGATAAGAGTTTGAAAAATTATAATTTTGAAGGTTGGAATACAAATGCTGATGGTTCAGGTACTAAGTTTACAAAAGATACTAAAATAACAAAGGATATGAAAGTATTTGGACAATGGCAACCTCTTGATGTTTTTGAAATCGAAAAAGACGGAAAAGCTCCCGAAGGATATTCAAAAGTAAGCTTTAAACTTGAAAAAGGTGTAAAGGCAAAAGATGTTAAGACTTATGCTGTTAAAAAGGGAATAGCTTTAGATAAAAAATATTTTCCAACTGTTGAACTTGAAGAAGGATATGAAAACTTAAAGTGGACTCCTGCTCAAGATACAGTAATAAATGAGGATACAGTTTTCGTTGCGAGTGCTACTAAAAAAGATACAATCCCTGCAACAAAATTGGTTCCAAGCCAAAAGAAAGAACAACCAAAAGAAAAGGAATCAATTCCTGCAACAGAATTGGTTCCAAGCCAAAAGAAAGAACAACCAAAAGAAAAGGAATCAATCCCTGCAACAGAATTGGTTCCAAGCCAAAAGAAAGAACAACCAAAAGTAAAAAAAGAAACAAACAAATCAAAATTGCCACAAACAGCAGTTGTTGGAAGTTCAATCACACTTGCAGTTGTTAGCTTATTAGGTTTAGGTTTATCAAAGAAAAGAAGATAATTTAAAAAGGCAAGTTTAGACTTGTCTTTTTTTTATATATCGTTAGATTTTTTTTAAGATAACTCAACCTTAGTTATTGACTTATTTCTTTTTAGGTGTTAAAATTTAGTTGACTAATAAAAGTCAAATAAATTTTAAAAGGAGATTTATATGAAGGGATTTTTAAAAAAATTTTTAGTTCTGACTTTGGCAGTTGGAATGTTAGGAGCTTGTTCTCCAAAACAAGCAGAACCTAAGAAAGAAACAAAGGTTGAAAAAAAAGAAGGCACTGAAAAGAAAAAAATTACAGTTTTTGCTGCAGCTTCAATGACTGAAACAATGGAACAAATCAAAAAAGTATATGAAGAAAAACATAAGAATATTGAATTAGTTTATACTTTTGATTCTTCAGGTACATTAAAAAAACAAATTGAACAAGGTGCACAAGCTGATATTTTTATCTCAGCAGCTCAAAAACAAATGAATGCTTTGGATAAAACTAAAACGGCGGATGCAAAAGCTGTTATTGATGAGGCGAGTAGGTTTAATCTTTTAGAAAATAAAGTTGTACTTGCGGTTGCTAAGGGGAATCCTGCAAAAGTTGAAAAATTTGAAGATTTAGCAAATGATAATATCACAAAAATTGCTCTTGGAAATTCTGATGTTCCTGTTGGACAATATTCAGAAGAACTTTTGAAAAATTTAAACATTTGGGAAAAAATTCAACCAAAAGTTACTTTAGGTAGCAATGTAAAAGAAGTTACAACTTGGGTTAAAGAAGGCGTTGCAAGTTGTGGTATAGTTTATGCAACTGATGCTTATTCAGCAGGACTTGAAGTTGTTGCTACTGCAAAAGAAGGAATGATTAAGACTCCTGTTTTATATCCTGCAGCAGTTTTAAAAAATTCTAAGAATGCAAAAGAAGCTAAAGAATTTTTAGAATTCTTAAAAGGCAATGAATGTAAGGCAATTTTTGAAAAAGTTGGCTTTGCAATGGCAAAATAATTTAAAAAATATTTTTAAAAAATAGTAGTACGAAAGGGAAGTGTTTATGGATCTTTATCCTCTTTTAAATTCGCTGAGAATTGCATTAATATCTTCTGTGATAACTTTTTTTATCGGAATATTCTTGGCATATTATATTTCAAAACTTAATAGATTTGTAAGGGGAATTTTGGATGTTATCCTAACACTTCCTTTAGTATTACCACCGACGGTTATCGGCTTTTTCATTTTGAGATTATTATCTCCGAGAAGTGCAATCGGAAGTTTTTTCTTGGAAAAATTTTCAATAAGACTTGTTATGAACTGGTATTCTGCAATCTTTGCAACTGTAGTCGTAACTTTTCCTCTAATGTATAGAATAGCCAGAAGTTCTTTTCAAAATTTCGATATGAATTTAAAATATGTTGCTCAAACACTTGGAAAGAGTAATACTTGGATTTTTTGGAGAATTACTTTACCTAATTGTAAACAGGGTATTTTAGCGGGACTTGTTTTAAGTTTTGCAAGAGCCTTGGGAGAATATGGAGCGACAAGTATGGTTTCAGGCTACACTCCAAACGATACGGCAACAATTTCAACAACTGTTTATCAACTTTGGAGAACGGGAAATGACGCTTTGGCTTATAGATGGGTGCTTGTAAATGTTGTAATTTCATTTACAGTTCTTGTCGTTATAAATATGTTGGAAAAGAAAGCGGTTAAAGATTAAATAAAAATTGGAGTAATTTATGATTTATGTTGATATTGAAAAGAATTTTGGAAAATTTAATTTAAGAACGAAATTTGAATTTGACAATGAAATAATGGGACTTTTGGGAGCGTCAGGAAGTGGAAAAAGTCTTACTTTAAAATGTATTGCAGGAATTGAAAAACCCGATAAAGGAAGAATTATATTAAATGATAGAGTACTATTTGACTCTGAAAAAAAGATAAATATTTCTCCAAAGGATAGAAAAATAGGTTATTTATTTCAAGATTATGCCCTTTTTCCAAATATGAATGTATATGAAAATATTAAAGTGGGTATAAGAGAAAAAGAGAATTTTGATAAGTTCATTATAGAAAAACTTGAAGAGATGAGGATTTCTCATTTAAAAGATAAAAAAATTTATGAAATTTCTGGTGGAGAAAAGCAAAGAGTTGCTCTTGTGAGATTACTTATAAATAAGCCGGAAATTATACTTTTAGATGAACCTTTTTCTGCCTTGGACGACTATTTGAAATGGAAAATAGAATTGGAAGTTGGGGAAGTTTTAAGAAAATACAAAATTCCTACAATTTTAGTTTCACATAGTAGAGAAGAAGTCTATAGACTTTGTAAGGAAATTTGTGTAATGTCAAGTGGAAAAAGCGAAGAGCTTATGCAAAAAAAAGAGCTTTTTAAAAATCCAAAAACTTTTTCGTCCTGCCTTATTTCAGGTTGCAAAAACTTTTCCGAAATTGAAAGAATTTCAGAAAATAGACTTTTTGCAAAAGATTGGAATGTTGAACTTGAAACTAGCGATCCAATTTTAGAAAATCATAAACTTTTAGGAATTCGTGCACACTTTATCGAATTTATAAAGTCAGATAAAAATTCATTTGAAGTTGAAGTTGATAAGGTTATTGAAGATGTATTTAATTATATAATCCTAGTTCGTAAAAAAGGTGCAAGAAAATCCATAAGGATTGAAGTAACAAAGGATATTTGGAAAAAGGTTGAAAACGAAAAAAATCTTTTTATAACTTTAAAAAAAGAAGATTTAATTTTGCTGGAAGAGAAAAATAATTAAATTAATCGAGATAGGAGATTATATGAAAGATAGATTTGGAAGAAATATCACCTACCTTAGAATTTCAGTTACCGATTTGTGTAATCTTAGATGTAAATACTGTATGCCCGAAAGTGGGGTTGAAAGGCTTTGTCATAGTGATATTCTATCCATTGAAGAAATTGTTGAAATAGTTAAAATAGCATCAAAAAACGGAATAAAAAAAATTAGATTGACAGGCGGGGAACCTTTGGTTCGTCGCGGTTTTATTAATTTGTGTAAAGAAATTTCTAAAATTGATAAAATAGAAGATATTGCAATAACGACAAATGGAGTTCATCTAAAAGCTATGGCAGATGAACTTTTTGAAAATAAGGTTAGAAGAATAAATTTTAGTCTTGACACTTTGGTAAAAGAGAAGTACAATGATATAACTCGAAGAAATGATTTTGACAAAGCTATGGAGAGTCTTTTTTATGCGATTGAAAAAGGTTTTAAGGTAAAGCTTAATGTCGTTCTAATCGGTGGCTTTAATGATGATGAGATAGAAAATTTTGTGAATTTAACCAAAGATTATGATATAGAAGTGCGTTTCATTGAGCTTATGCAAATAGGTGAAAGTGCAAATTGGAGTAAGGATAAATTCATTTCAAACAAGATTGTTTTAGATAAAATTCCTGATTTGGAGTTTGAAGGAGTGTCAGGCGTTGCAAAAATTTATAAAATAAAAGGCTATAAGGGGAAAGTCGGTCTTATAAGTCCAATAAGTTGCTCTTTTTGTGAAGATTGCAATCGTATAAGACTTACAAGCGACGGGAAACTAAAGCCTTGCCTACATTCAAGAGATGAAATAAATCTTAAAGGGCTTAGTGGCAAAGAATTAGAAGAAATTTTTAAAAAAGGAATTTACGAAAAACCTGAAAAACATCATCTTGAAGATGGAAAAAGTGAAAGTACAAGAGATATGAACAAAATCGGAGGTTAAAATGGAAGAAAAAGTTTTAACTCATATTAATGAGCAAGGTCGTGCAAAAATGGTAGATGTTGGCGAAAAGGAAAAGACAAAAAGAATTGCAAAGGCATTTGGGAAAGTTAGATTAAATGAAGAAACTTTTAATATCGTTGTAAACGGAAAGGCGAAAAAGGGTGATGTTCTAGCCGTTGCACAAGTTGCTGGAATTATGGGAGCAAAAAAAACTTCCGATATTATTCCAATGTGCCACCCGATAAACTTGGTCGGTGTCGATATTGAATTTAATATGAATTACGAAAATTTTGAGATAGAAATCATTGCGACTACAAAATGTGTCGGAGAAACAGGGGTTGAAATGGAGGCTTTGTCTGCCGTTTCGATTACAGCTTTGACGATATATGATATGTGTAAGGCTGTTCAAAGAGATATTGAAATAACGGATATAAAACTGTTGGAAAAATCCGGTGGTAAAAGTGGAGATTTTATAAGGGGGAAAGATGAAAGTTTTAGCAGTTAGTATAAGCGAAAAAAAGGGAACGAAAAAACATCCCGTAGAGTACATAGAATTAATAGAAGATTACGGAATAGACGGCGACGCTCATGCAGGAAAATGGCATAGACAAGTAAGTTTGCTTGGAGTTGAAAGTATGGAAGAAATGAAAAAGAAACTTCCTACACTGTCAGCAGGAGATTTTGCAGAAAATATTTTGACTGAAGGAATTGTTTTGTATAAATTACCGATAGGAACGATTTTAAAGATTGGCGAATGTACTCTTGAAGTTACACAAATAGGAAAGGAATGTCATCTAGGCTGTGAAATCAGACATTTGGTTGGCGACTGCGTAATGCCGAGAGAGGGAATTTTTACAAAAGTAATCAAAGGTGGAAAAATAAAAGCAGAAGATGAAATTGAAATCGTAGAAGGAACTGTTTAAGCAGTTCTTTTTTGTATAGATAAATTAAGATGAACTAAATTTTAAAATAAAAAAATTTTTACAATCTTGTTTGTATAAATTTTTTCAATTTGTAATTTTATTCAAAAAACTTTTTACATTGCACCAAGATAAATTGTTGAAAGTTGCTTGTTAGTTAGATAAATTGATATTAGAAATGAATTTTTTTCTAAAAATCAAGGGCGAAAATGAATAAATATACAAATGGAAAAGTATGTATTATTTTGAACAATAAACTTTAAAAATGTTTTCAAGGCACTTGATTATTCTTCATAAATATTGTATAATTATAACTAAATTTATAACATAAATACATTCATTGATAAAAATCGATTTAATTTTTATCTTTTAAAGAAATTTATTTTTTTGCTAAAATTTTTATTTTTTAAATTTTAGTTCAGTTTTTATTTCTTTTAACTTTAGCTTGTTACGTAAATGTAGTAATGCTTTGAATGTATTTATGATTTTATAGAGAATAATACTAAAACACAAGTTTAGGGGGAGAGTATCAATGGATGAAAAAGAATTACTTTTGGAAGTAAAGAACTTACATACAAGTTTTAGAATCCGTGATGAATATTTTGACGCAGTAGATGGCGTTGATATGAAATTATTCTCTGATGAAGTACTAGCGATAGTAGGGGAAAGTGGTTGTGGTAAATCAACTTTAGCTACTACTATTATGGGTTTACATAATCCGAACTTCACTCGTTCAACAGGCGAGATTATTTTTGAAGGAAAGAATTTAGTAGGTTTGTCAGAAAAAGAATTTAATGAAATTAGAGGAGAAGGTATTGGAATGATTTTCCAAGATCCACTTTCATCTTTAAATCCTTTACAAAGAATTGGAAAGCAAATTGAGGAAGGTTTGATTTATCATACAAAAATGAATGCTGAAGAGAGAAATGCTAGAGTTTTAGAATTGATTGAACAAGTAGGTATTCCTAATCCTCCTCGTGTTGCTAGACAATATCCACATGAATTATCAGGTGGTATGAGACAAAGGGTTATCATAGCTATTGCACTTGCTTGTAAGCCAAAGATTATTATAGCCGATGAACCGACAACTGCACTTGACGTAACAATTCAAGCACAAATACTAGACCTTTTGGTTTCTATTCAAAAGGAAATTAATGCCGGAATTATTTTGATTACTCACGATTTGGGAGTTGTTGCTCAACTTGCAGATAGAGTTTGTGTAATGTATGCAGGACAAATTGTTGAACAGGCACCTGTTTTAGAGCTATTTACAAATCCAAAGCACCCATACACAAGAAGTTTATTAAACAGTATTCCTCAAATGGATGCAGATGATGAAGATTTATATGTTATACAGGGAATGGTTCCTTCACTTAAAAATTTACCAAGACAAGGTTGTAGATTTAAAGCTAGAATCCCTTGGATAAAAGATGAAGAACATGAAGAAAATCCGACAATGCACGAAGTTGCACCGGGACATTTTGTAAGATGTACTTGTTACAAAAATTTTCATTTTAATGAAAAGGGGGATAATTAATGAGCTTTTTAGAAATTAAAAACCTAAAAGTTCACTACCCAATCAGGGGAGGTTTTTTCAATAAGATTATAGACTATGTTTATGCTGTTGACGGTGTTGATATGTTTATTGAAAAGGGAAAAACTTATGGACTTATAGGAGAAAGTGGTAGTGGTAAGAGTACTATCGGTAAATCTATAATCGGTCTTGAAAAGATTACAAGTGGAGAAATTATTTTTGACGGAAAACACCTTACTAAGAGAATGGTAAGAAAAGATAAAGAATTTACAAGAGATGTTCAAATGATTTTCCAAGATAACATGGCGAGCTTAGACCCTAAGAAAAGAGTTATAGATATCATTGGAGAACCTTTAAGAAACTTTGAAAAAATGACTGTAACTGAAGAAAGAAAGAGAATTTTAGAACTTTTAGATATAGTTGGTATGCCGGAAGATGCTTTGTATAAATATTCATTCGAGTTTTCCGGTGGACAAAGACAAAGAATTGGTGTTGCCAGAGCTATAAGTTTAAATCCTAGACTTATCATCGCTGACGAACCCGTTTCAGCACTTGACCTTTCAGTTCAAGCGCAAGTATTGAACTTTATGAAAAAGATTCAAAAGGATTTAGGTTTATCTTACCTTTTCATTTCTCACGACCTTGGGGTTGTAAAACATATGTGTGATTATATCAACATTATGTACAGAGGAAGACTTGTTGAAAGAGGAACAAAGGAAGATATCTACAAAAATCCACAACATATCTACACTAAGAGATTAATCGCTGCAATCCCTGGAACTGACCCAAGAGTTAAAGACGAATTAATCGCTAACAGAATAAAAGTAGAAGAAGAATATAAAGCTTTAGAAAAAGAGTATTATGATGAAAATGGTAAAGTATTCGACTTAATTAAACTTTCAGATACTCACTATGTAGCAAAAAAGGAGGTAAAATAATATGTGGAAAACCGTATTAAGAAGATTCCTTCTAATGATACCTCAATTAGTAATATTAAGTATTTTAGTGTTTATTTTAGCTAAATTAATGCCAGGAGATCCATTCACAGGAATGATTACTCCGACAACTGACCCTAAACAAATAGAAGCATTAAGAATAAAATATGGTTTCTATGACCCATGGTACCAACAATATTGGAGATGGATTACAAATATGTTCCATGGAGATTTCGGTACAAGCTATACATTTAAAATGTCTGTATCAGCTCTTTTAGGACAAAGAATCGGAAATACTTTCTGGTTAGCATTACTTTGTTTGATATTTATGTACACATTAGCATTACCACTAGGTATTTTATCAGGTAGATATAGTGGTTCAAAATTTGATAAAGCAGTTACATTCTACAACTTTGTAACCTATGCGATTCCTGGATTCATTTTCTATTTGTTAATGATTCTGTTATTTGCATATACATTGCATTGGTTCCCAGCGTCAGGTTCAGTTGACCCGGGATTATCAGGTTTTTCTTATGTATTAAATAGATTACATCATATGTTGTTACCTGCAATTTGTTACGCTTTAATTGCCACAACAGGAACTGTTCAATATTTAAGAAATGAAATTATAGATGCAAAGAGTTCTGACTATGTAAGAACTGCAAGAAGTAAAGGTGTACCTATTGATAAAGTGTATTCACATCATATCTTTAGAAACTCACTTTTACCAATCGCTGCATTCTTCGGTTTTCAAATAACTGGTTTAATTTCAGGTTCTGTATTTATGGAAACAATATTCGGTTATCCTGGAATGGGTAAATTATTCATCGAAGCTGTACTATCAAGAGATTATTCAGTATTAACAGCATTGATTATGATTTTTGGATTTTTAACTTTACTAGGAAGTTTGTTATCAGACATCATTATGAGTATAGTTGACCCAAGAATAAGAATAGAATAATAAGGGGAGTGATAAAATGAGTAAAGAAAAAGAAATGAAAAAAGATACTTCCCTAGATAAGAAAAATGTTACACCTAGTGCATTTAAAGTAATTGTTAGGGAATTTAGAAAAGATAAATTAGCAACATTTTCACTTGGAGTGTTCATATTAATACTATTAACAGTATTTATCGGAAGTTTGTTCTTCAACTTAGAAGATGTTATGAGAGTAAACCTTATGGACTCATTCTTAAGACCTGGAGAAGAAGGATACTTCTTAGGAACTGACCAAGCAGGACGTCCACTTTTAGGACAACTTTTCATCGGAACTAGAAACTCAATCATCATCGGTTCATCAGTAACTTTCTTAACAACATTTACAGGTATAATTGTTGGTTTGATTATCGGATTCTACGGTGGTATAGTAGATAATATCATAATGAGAATTATAGACTTTATCCAAGTATTACCGGTTCTTATGATTATCATCGTATTCGTAACATTAGTTCCATCATACAATATGGTTACATTTGTATTCATCATGAGTGTATTCTATTGGTGTGGTATTGCCAGACTTGTTAGATCAAAAGCCCTTTCAGAAGGAAGACGTGACTATATAAGCGCATCAAAGACAATGGGAACACCATCATGGAAAATAATGGTTGGAGGAATATTACCAAATATCAGCTCAATCCTAATCATTGACGCAATCTTAGGATTAGCAGGAAATATGGGTATTGAAATTGGACTTACATTCCTTGGATTCGGTTTGCCACCTGGAACACCATCACTTGGAACTCTTATTAATAAGGCGCTAGACCCTACAATATTAAGAGATAGAATGTATATCTGGTTCCCTGCATCAATGTTAGTACTCGTACTAATGCTTTCAATCAACTATGCTGGACAAGCATTAAGAAGAGCATCAGATGCAAAACAAAGATTAGGTTAGAAATAAAGATAATAAAAAGTTTAAAAAGTCGTTGGAAACAACGACTTTTTTGTTGCATTTTTAAGTTATGCTTAGATACATTCCATTACCTTTGTATAAATGACAGAAAGGTAAATGAAATCCCTACTACGCAGTGAACACATAATTTAAGATAAAAATTGATGATAGAACACAACTAGGGTAAAAATCCAAAAGATTTGTTGCCTTACAATTAAATCGGAATTATACTTGTCCAAAAAGTTGTATCACTTAAACATGAATTTATACCTAACTTCAACCTCAAAAACCTTACTAAAGTTCTAAAAACCACAACATTAACAAATATTTGTTCTAATTTATTCCATAGATAAAAGAAAAGTTAAAAAAATTTACAATTTTTTTCAAAAAGGTATTGCAAAAAATATTTATTTGTAGTATAATATGATAAAGTTAAATAGAAGAAATACAAAAGAAGTGTAAAATACTTCTTAATTTTATATCTTCTATAAAACACGATAAAGTGAGATGTTGATAACGCATTTTACCGATTTCTGCATATCACGATGAAATTGTGTTAATACATAAAGGGGGATTAAGATATGAAAAAATTATCTAAAGTCGTTGCTTTGGCCTTAGCAACAACATTTTTATTTACTGCTTGTGGTAGTAAAACTGGAGAAAAGAAGAAAGAAGAGAAAAAAGTTGGTGTTCAAGACCAATTAGTTATTGAAAATGAAGGAACACCTGTTAAAGATGCAACTCTTAAGATTGCATACATAAGTGATTCACCATTTACCGGAATTTTCCATCAAGCATTTGCCAGTGGTAATCCCGATATGGAAATTTTAACATACTCAACAAATGGAGCTTTCGCTGTTGATGAAAACTATAAATTAATAAACGGTGGTGGAGCCAATATTGAATTTTTACCAAAAGAAAGAAAAGCAATCGTAACTATTCATGAAAAATATACTTGGAATGACGGTACTCCTGTAACGTCAGCAGACTTTTTAGAATATTACAAAATTCTAGCTGATAAAGATTATACAGGCGTTCGTTTTGACGATGATATGCAAAATCTTGAAGGTATCGTTGAATATCACGACGGAAAAGCAAAAGAAATTTCAGGTTTTAAAACTATAAGTGATAAGAAATTTGAACTTACATTCAAAGTTTTTAACCCTAGTATCCTTTGGGGTGGTGGAATTCCACCTGAACCTGTTCCAAGTCATAAGTTAAAAGACATTCCTGTTAAGAAACAAGAGGAACATGACATTACTAGAAAGAATCCTCTTTCTCCTGGACCATACTACATTAAAGAAGTAGTTCCGGGACAACAAGTTGTTTTTGAAGCTAACCCTCATTACTATAAAGGTGCTCCAAAGGTTAAAACTGTTGTTTGGAAGATTGTTCCATCAGCTCAAATCGTTGCAGCTTTACAATCAGGTGAATATGATTTAACTGTTGGTTTAAATTCCGACCTTTACAGCAAAGTTAAAGAGTTAAAGAATGTTAAAATCGGTGTTAAAGATGAGTTATCTTACACTTATATAGGATTTAAATTAGGTAAATGGGATAAAGAAAAGAAAGAAGTTGTAACAGACCCTAATGCTAAAATGGCAGATGTTAAATTACGTCAAGCTATGGCTTATGCGATTGACAATGACGCTGTTGGTGAAAAATTCTACCAAGGTTTAAGAAGAAACGCAACACAACTTATGATTCCTGAATTTAAAGAATTCTATGATGAGTCTTTAAAAGGATATACTTGTGATATGGAAAAAGCTAAAAAACTTCTTGATGAAGCAGGATACAAAGATACTAATGGTGATGGAATAAGAGAAGATAAAAATGGTAAACCATTTAAGATTAAATTCGCTTCAATGTCTGGTGGCGCTATCGCTGAACCTATAGCTCAATACTATATCCAACAATGGAAACAAATTGGTTTAGATGTTGAACTTACTACCGGAAGACTTATAGAATTTAA
>ERZ1673752.2523-NODE-2523-length-20137-cov-4.510059_pt1 | contig 20137 bp, 18 predicted proteins | sample MGYA00580195_ERZ1673752 | MGnify/ENA primary metagenome ERZ1673752 (study PRJEB41218, sample SAMN15661744) | gut metagenome | host: Homo sapiens | place: Canada: London | collected 2015-08-20/2019-03-30 | study: EMG produced TPA metagenomics assembly of...
TTCTGTGTACTTCCTACCCACTCATAGCTGTTCGTATCATAATTATACATACGGACCGTATAACCCTGGGCATTTTCACCCGGATCCCAAGTCAGGGTTACAGCGCACTCACCGGCCACTACTTTAACATTCTGTGCTTCCTGCGGTTGAAGAAGTTCTATAACAGCCTCTTCTGGCGCTGTCATTAAACTATATTTATGCTGATTATATATTTTTCTGTAGGATCGAATCTGGAAACTGTATTTACCCGGTTTCAGATCTGTCAGCTTAAGACTGCATTTCTGTGTACTTCCTACCCATTCATAGCTGTTCGTATCATAATTATACATACGAACTGTATAACCCTGAGCATTTACGCCTTTATTCCAGGTCAAAGTCACTTCACATTCTCCCGGCACAACTTTCACATCTTCTGCCTGTTCCGGACTCAGAATATAAGGAAGGACTTTTGCATCTTCAAAGTCAGTAAAACTACTGTAAACGTCTTTTCCATCAACAGACCGTCTGGCTCGGATCTGATAATAGTATTCCTGATCAGGAACAAGATCTGTTACCTTGTACTTCTGCTCTTTGGTTGATCCAATCCTGGTTCTCTCATTTGTTGCCGGATCATACTGATAAACAATATATTCTTCTGCATTTTTGACAGCATTCCAGCTTAATACAGACTCACATTCTCCTGCTACTGCCTTTACTCCCTGAATGTCTTCCGGACCGATTTGCGCAATATCAGTATACTCATTGGAATATGGACTCTTCTCATCCCCTGAAACTGCACATACCCTGTATGTATATTTCTTTCCGGACTCTAATGAACTATCTGTATAATAATTATCAGAAATTCTGGCAAGCAGTTCCCATTCATCATCAGTTCCTGCTTTCCGTTCAACTTCATATTCTGAAATACCGTCTATTTTCTCCCAAGACAATATAAAGCCTAAATTTTGAAGCTCACCTGCCAGCACAGGTGCTTCTATTTTTGAATCACTTTCCTGAATAACTTCCTGCTCTATTTCTAATGTTTCTAAAACAGTTTCCGACTCAGATAGAGCCATACTCTCAGCACTCTCGGAAACCATGACTGTCTCTTCTGCACCTGATACTGTCTCTCCAACAGAAGCTGATACCGGCATTGCAAGATCAGCAACCATCATAGACAACACCAATAGCCCTGCCATCCATCTCTTTTTCATAATTTCACTCCTAATCTCAATTCTCTTCAAACATGTTTCATATTGATTATTTCATTATACAAATTTTACTTTCAAGAAACAAGTACTGCTAAATACTTTTATATAATTTTTTTCAATCCGGGAATCTGCTTCATGATCAATGTAATGATTGTTCCCGCTCCCCACGCACAGAGTACCCATACCATACACGCAGGGAAAATATGTATATGTACTTTCAAACTTTCAAACATCGGTTTTAACTGATTTCTCATAATATTTTCAATCAGCATAACACCAAATGTAGCACCGCCCAATGCAGATAATATCTTCGTCATTCGATTTGAAATTCGGATATGATCAAACCAAAAGCGCATCGTATAGAAAACCGCACACGTCGGAAAAATACTTAAACTATTATGGAACATCTGCGCATCTTTTTCCAAGGCAGATCCCGTCTGCGCAATCTGAAACTTTGTCATAAAGCATGAAATTGCAATGGCAATGCCCCCGACAAAAAGAAAAATAAGTGCTTTTTTTATTGTCATGCTTTCCTTTTTAATGACTTTTCCAAAATAATAGCCCGCAATAAAGTAAACAACATTCATACTCAGTAAATTTTCAAAAACACGACTATTCAGTGTCCACTGCCCCTTACCAGCTAAATACTGCACGATTGGAATAGCACCATTGACCAAAATACTTATGGTAAATAAATATTTATAGTCTTTCTCTTCCATATTGGCTATCAACTTCCTAAGAACAGGCAAAACAATTAAAATGCCTATGTAAGCATAAATATACCAATAGGCCGTCGCCCATTTGTTTGTATACAGCCTGTTTAAAAAATATACAATCCCCCCTATATCGCTTTGTCCTAAAAACAACAAATTGTATAAATACTGAATAAAAGAAAATACTGCCAGTACAATGACCATCCTTAAAACTCTTTTTCTGTAAACAGTTTTTATCGGCTCCTCTTTGCCTAGTAGCAATGATCCTGAAATCATCCAAAACAACGGCACTGCAATTTTACATGCAATCGAACAAAACAAATATACCGGTGTCCAAATCGATTTTCCTGATACCGAAAACAAAAAAAAGCCATTGTTCCCTGTATGATTAAAAATAACCAGAATAATTGCCATTATCCGTAATACTTCTAAATAAACCTGCTTTCCTTTTGCCGCATATTTTCCTTCTTTCAAAATAGTCTTCATTCATTCATTCCTCTCACTGACTGCGTCCATATTTTTCAAAAGCATCTTACTGCTCACACTAAATTATACCCATATGTTCTCATAAGAGCAACCTTTTTCATTGTTTTAACTTTTGGCGATGTTTATATTATGTTATAATAAAAATAAAAAGAGGTATTTATATGATCGATATCCACAATCATCTTCTGCCGTTTATTGATGATGGTTCACCCACTCTTGATAACAGCCTTGATATGGCCGAAATTGCCGCTGCCAGCGGCGTTGATACAGTGATTCTTACACCTCATTGCAATATACCCGGATATTTTGACAACTATTATGGACCGAACTTAATGCTTGCTTTTCAAAACCTGCAGACCGCCATCCGTCAGGCACATATTCCTCTGCGGGTACTTCCGGGGATGGAAGTATTTACCACAGATGATATTTCTGCACTAATCCATGACTGCCGGCTGATCGGACTCAATTTTTCAAACTATCTACTGACAGAATTCGATTTTACATCCCACCCCGACTGGATGAGCGCACGCCTTGAGGATATTCAGCAAAGCGGCAAAAGGCCTGTCATTGCACACCCCGAGCGTTATTCCTGTATTCAGGATGCCCCTTATATTGCCGAATCCTGGCTGAAATCCGGATGTCTGCTTCAATGCAATAAAGGCAGTTTTCTCGGGGACTTTGGCCGTCACGCTGAAATTGCCGCCCACTTTCTGCTTGAGCACCGAATGGTTTCTTTTATTGCCAGCGATGCTCATAGGGCAACTGTACGTACCCCGCAAATGCAGGAAATCTTCCGATATATTTCTCTCAAGTTTTCTGATGAAACAGCCCATCGTCTGATGCTGTATAATCCAATGCATATCTGTCGGAACATCCCCCTTCCCACACCGGATTTTATTCCATATATGCCTGTATCCTACTGGGAATTATAAACTGCAAAAAGACAGCATGTCAAACACGCTGTCTTTTATATTTTTATCTGTTATTTCACAATATGTACATCCATGCTGCCGGAACGAAAGCCTTCCGCATCTAATGTAATATAAGCAAAGCCAAGCTCCTTCATTTTAGCCGTAATCTGATCAGACATTGCGATAAAATCGGCAAAACGTTCCTTTTCTATCTCAATACGCAGAATATCACCATGTACACGGAGACGGACAATCGGAAATCCCTGCTCCTTCATCCACTGTTCACCTGTATCTACTCTTTCCAGCAATTCAAATGAAATCGGTGTGCCATACGGCAATCTTGTAGCCAGACAAGGGGATGATGGACGGCTGGCACAAGAAAGTCCCATATCCGCCGCAATTTCACGCACCTGGGCTTTTGTGATACCCAGTTCTGCCAGTGGGCTTAAAAACCCCAGTTCTTTGACAGCCTTTGTTCCCGGCCGATAGACATGAAGGTCATCGGCATTATTACCCTCCATAATCGTATCAATGCCTTTTTCAGCCGCAAATGCCAGTAAATTCTGAAACAGATATTTTTTGCAGAGATAACATCTGTTTTCCGGATTGTTGAGCATTTCCTCATTATCCAGCTCATTGACATAAATCACATGATGGATGGCTCCCGCCTCTTTGGCAACTCTCTGGGCCTGAGGCAGATCCGCCTTCGGATGAAGCTTTGTTTCAAATGTTACTGCATAAACACTTTTACCATTGGCCGCTGCCGCCTCACAGGCTGCTCTTAAGATAACTGAACTGTCCACGCCCCCTGAAAAAGCGACACACAGATCTTTATCTCCCAATTCTTTCATATAGTTCACTAAACGTGTTCTGATTTCCATGTCTGATTCCCCTCTTTTATGGCTCCCATTCGATGCCTATTAGACATTTTCATTGAATACTTATGTAACTATTCAAACTTCTCCTTGCTTTGCCACCCCTTATTCATTGATTTCTGCTTCGCAGGCTGCCTGATACACAACTTTGAATGGCACCCCTGCTGCTTCACAGAGCTTTTTAACACTTTCATACTCCGGATAACGATAAACCGTACCATTTTTTTCACAGATCTTTAATTCTACTTCACCATAAGCTGTTTTTGCCTTTGCCTCATGGCGTTTTAAAATGGTACGTTCAACCTTGTATCTGCGAATACCGATGGTTGTGGTCTCATTAAAAATAATCTCTTCCATTTCTGAAATCTGACTGCCATCACATAATACATGAAGCATATAGGCCGGACGATTTTTCTTCATATAAATCGGTGCATAGCACACATCTCTTGCACCGGCCGCAAGAAGTCGATCCATCGTATAACCAAGAACCTCACCTGAACAATCATCAATATTGCTCTCCAGTTTCCAGATATCCTCTTCACTGCCTGTCTGAACCTGATCCTTTGTCTCAAGAAGCATCGCTCTTAAAACATTTGCCTTCGGGAAGTCCTTCTTTCCGGCACCAAGACCAATCTTCAATAACTGATACTCTTCCGGCAGATGATCCTGTGTACGCAGTGCTGCTGCAATAGCTGCACCTGTCGGTGTTACCATCTCACCCTGAGCATCTGTAATCTTCATCGGCAGATGATTGGCCGCCACAATATTCACTGTAGCCGGCACAGGGACAGGCATCATACCATGCTGGCAATGTACATGACCGGAACCTTCATATAATTCAGACACAACAATATCATCTACACCCAGATTATCCACGCAAACTGCCACACTGATAATATCGACAATAGAGTCAATGGCCCCTACTTCATGAAAATGTACTTCTTCAATTGGCAATCCATGAGCTTTTGATTCAGCTTCAGCAACGATCATAAACATCTTCTTGGCCAGTTCTTTGACATGTTCATTCTCCAGTTTGTCAATGACAGCAAATACATCATGAATATTTCTGTGTACATGTGCATGATGATGTGCATGGTCATGATCGTGGTAATGTTCATGGGCGTGATCATGATCTTCATCGTGGTGATGATGTTCATGGGCGTGGTCATGGTCTTCATCGTGGTGATGGTGTTCATAATCATATTCATGATCCTCATCATGGTGATGATGCTCATGGGCATGGTCGTGATCTTCATCGTGGTGATGATGCATATGACCCTCATCATATTCCGGTTGATCCGGAATCAGAACATCAAAGTCACAGGCATCAATACCGCATTTGCTGCTTCTGCCAATTTTTATCTCATATCCCTCCACATGCAATAAATCCAGTGACTGCTTTAAAACCTCCGGATCTGCTCCCAGATCTAATAATGCACCAACTGTCATATCCCCGCTGATACCGGAAAAGCATTCCAGATATAATACTTTTTTACTCATTCTTCTATCCCCTTTTGTTGAATTATTCATGTATATTTTGTATTACCCAAAGCAAATAACTATCCCTGATATTTATTCAGGCTTATAAGCTTTTACTGCCAGGCGGTTAATCTGGGTACTGATATAGCCCGCACCATAACCATTATCAATGTTGACAACAGTAATCCCGTTGGAACATGAATTCAGCATAGTCAGAAGTGCTGACAGACCGCCGAAGTTTGCACCATAGCCAATGGATGTCGGAACCGCAATAACAGGCACTTCCACCAGTCCGGCTAAAACTCCGCCGAGAGCACCTTCCATACCTGCTACCGCAATAATGCAGTTCGCTTTACGGATTTCTTCCAGTTTTGCAAAAAGGCGATGAATACCTGCAACACCAACATCATAAAATCTGTCAACATTCGTTCCGAAATATTCCGCTACCTGTGCCGCCTCTTCAGCCACAGCAATATCTGCTGTACCCGCTGTACACACAGCAACGCGGCCGATTTTCTCTTTGCCCGGTTTCTCAATTTTCAAAATTCTTGAAAGCGGATCATAGGTCACTTCCGGAATAACAGCCTTGACCAGTTCATACTGATGTTCAGAAGCACGTGTTCCAAGAACCTCCGTATCTGTTTTATAAAATGTCTCGTAAATCTTCAACAGATGCTCATCAGACTTACCGCTGCAGAAGACGACTTCTCCAAAACCCGACCGGATCTGGCGATGGTGATCCAGCTTGGCAAATCCAAGATCTTCATAGGGCAGCTGTTTCAATTCTTTTGCTGCTTCTTCCAGTGAAACTTTGTCATTTTTCACATCTTCCAGTAATTTTAAAACGTCCATTTTTCCTCTCCCATACATAAACAAAGGCCACGAATACGCACTGAGTCAAACCATCATTCACACATATGGCTATACACTCTTAAACGCCTTCGTGGCCTTTTATTTATTCTAACTATTCAAAACTTGCTATGAACAATTATAATTATCTTTATACATCGTCTCTTTCTATTCACAGTTGGCTTCGTACCAAGCTTTTCTCAATTATTTTATCATATCCGAAAATAAGCGTCAATTGCAATTCCTACTGTGGTTATATGTTTTCCGACTGATGTTATGTCGTTATTATTTAACAGTTACAGATGAACCTTTTGGATCATAACCGCTGAGAATAATTTTACCGTTCACTTTACAGTAAGCCCTGCATGTATAAGTATAGATATTGCCTGGTCTTACTGTACTATCTCTAAATAATGTTTGTTCAGCCTTTTCATATAATGGTCCTGCATTCGAACCGGTAAATACTGGACAATCGTCTATTTTTTCCCATTTTCCATTATTGGTCTTTCGATAAACATAAAAACCATCTGCACCTTCAACATTCTTAGCACCAGTCAGAACATCATAATCTATCTGACCATGATGGATCTCACTCTTCTCTGAATAAGCCTCTGCAACCAACATCTTCGGTGTATCAATCCAATACACGCCTGTCTTGTTGTAATCACTCAAAGATGTCTGTCCATCTGCCTGACAGTATGCACGAACGGTATAAATATAGACTTTGCTGCTCTTTGCCGTCTTGTTCAATGTAAGATGTTTTCTGACCATCCTTTACCTGTACAATGCGATTCCAGGATCCGCCGGCTTCTTTACGATAAATATTGTAGCCATCAGCACCATCCACAGAAGTCCAGCCAACCGTAATCTTGTTATAGCCGGATGCAGAAATATTTTTCAGCTTCGGAGCACCTAATTTAACGTTGATCGAAACACCCTTGTGATCATAATCACTGTAGGATCTGTCCTGACCGGATATTGCCGCAGCCTTCACAGTATAGGTATTTTTTCGACCTCCCTGGACTGTCTTATCGGTATAATCGGTATCCTTCGTTATCCCTATCAGCTTAAAGGAACCTTGTGCATCTGTTTTGCGGTAAACTCTGTATTCTGCAGCACCGGCTGCCGCTTGCCAACTAACCTTCACACTGCCGTCCTTATTAGCTGACGGTGTATTCAAAACAGGTGTATCCGGAACTGTCTGAATCTGTATACCCTGAGCATTATAATCACTGGCAAGTTCCCTGCCGTTTACTCTTTGATAAGCACGAACCGTATAAGTATACTTTCTGCCGCATACAAGAGAAGTCAGCTGGCAGGATGTTCCAATCACCTTTGCTGTGTTTTTCCATTTTCCGCTGGCAGTATCCTTGACATAAACACGATAAAAATCTGCATCCTCTACTATATTCCATGTAAGCACCGCACAGCTATAACCATTTAATTGGCTGTTCATAACCGGTGCCGCTGGTGCTGCTGTACACCCAACGCCGTTCCTATCATATTGACTAAGATATCGGATCCCCTCAAAAGTCTGTATTGCACGAACCGTATAAGTGTACTTCTGTCCATTTTCAACAGTTGTATCTATATAGGAAGTATCTGTCACGTCCGCCAGTACTGCCCACTTGGAATTCGCCGTCTTTCTGTAAATACGGTATCCTTCCACTTCCAACAGCGAAAATGGCTACCACTGAATCTGCACCCTGTCAAACCCAATACTGGAAGCATTTTGTAATACAACCGATGTATTCAGGTAATCATCCAGTTCAACATCTACAGGATCCTCTGTCTGCTCCTCTGTCTGCTCCTCAGGTTCTGTCTGCGACTCGGGTTCTGCTTCAGTCTGTGATTCAATTGCTTGCTCTATGTCTGCCTGTAATTCTGCTGCCCCGATCTCTGATGCAAACTCTGTTCCTGTGCTCTGCACATTCACATCTGCCAGCACCGGCATTGTCAGTGATACAGTAACCATGAGACTTAACAACCATTTCCCCATTTTCTTCATACGCAATGCCCCCTTTTTTGTTCAATACATTCCAGATATCTCATATCTGCTATTAATTTGCGCCTGTAATAAATGCATCATAGATGACTTTAATGGCATCTTCAAAATACTTTTCTTTCACACCAATGATAATATTCAACTCACTGGACCCCTGGTCGATCATCTTAATATTGATATTCACCTTGGCCAGTGCATCGAATACTTTACTTGCCACACCACGTGTATCTCTCATACCCCGACCTACAACCGCGATCAATGCCAGACCGGATTCGAGATCCAGAAGATCCGGATGAACGGCACGGTGAATACCTGAGATGACCTGCTGTTCTTTGTGCTCAAACTCAGACTGATGAACAAACACAGTCATTGTATCGACACCTGACGGCATATGTTCAAATGAAAGATTATTATCCTCAAATACCTGCAGTACTTTTCTGCCGAATCCGATTTCGGAGTTCATCATATCCTTTTCAATGTTGATAGATGCAAAACCTTTCTTGCCTGCAATACCTGTAATCGTGTGCTTTGGCTTACGACATGTGCTTTCTACAATCCATGTACCCTGATCATCCGGTTTGTTGGTATTGCGGATATTGATTGGAATACCCTCTTTACGTACCGGGAAGATAGCATCTTCATGCAGTACAGATGCGCCCATGTAAGAAAGCTCACGCAGTTCCTTATATGTAATTGCTTCAATCGCTTCAGGATTCTTGATAATTCTCGGATCCGCCACAAGGAAACCGGAAACATCTGTCCAGTTCTCATATACATCCGCATGGACAGCCTTTGCCACGATAGAACCTGTAATATCAGAACCGCCTCTGGAGAAAGTTGTCACCACACCATCATCCTGAGCCCCATAGAAACCAGGCACAACGGCATATTCAACATCTTTCAATCTTGAAGACAAAATCAAATCTGTTCTGTCTGCTTCAAAATTGCCTGCATCATCAAAACGGATAACTGTAGCTGCATCAACGAACTCAAAACCAAGATAATTGGCCAGCACGATACCATTCAGATATTCACCTCTGGAGGCCGCATAATTTCTTCCGGCTTTCAGACGGAACTGTTCATGGATTGTCTCAAACTCTTTGTCCAGTATCAGATCCAGCTCAAGTCCTTCAATAATTTCATCATAGCGGGCCTTGATGTCTGCCAGTGCACCATCAAAATCCTTGCCGGCTTCTGCCAAATCATAGCATCCATATAACATATCTGTAACTTTTGTATCTCCATCAAAACGCTTGCCCGGTGCAGAAGGAACAACAAATCTTCTGTGAGGGTCTGCGTGAATAATATCTGCAACTTTCTTAAACTGTTCGGCACTTGCCAGAGAGCTGCCGCCAAATTTTACAACGATTTTCATGATTCAATCCTCCGATTAATTCGAAATATTTTCTTAATTACATAAAATACACTATTTCTGTCGATAATCAAGTGTTTTTTCCAACTTTTATGCTTTTTTCTTTTATTTTTATAGATACATGTGCTATTATAAACCTTATTGCAATACTTTACCACAACAAATTACGAGAGGTGAACATAAAATGAATTCAAAAAAATTGCACAGCAACCTCATGCTTCTACTAACAGCTTTTATCTGGGGCGTCTCTTTTGTCGCCCAAAGTGTCGGAATGGAATATGTCGGTCCCTTTACCTTTAACTCCGTCCGAAACTTTATCGGTGCTTTTGTCCTGCTGCTTTTTATTCCTTTGATCGACAAAACCAACCGGACATCTGCCTCCACAGATCCTGCATCTGATCCTGCTGCCAACGTATCCTCCTCCAACAGACAGACATTGATCATCGGCGGTATCCTCTGCGGTATCTGTCTTGCGGTTGCCAGCTCTTTCCAACAGATCGGCATCGCCTACACTTCCGTGGGAAAAGCCGGATTTATCACTGCCATGTACATTGTCATCGTCCCAATCCTCGGACTGTTTCTCGGCAAAAAAGTCCGCGCTCTGGCCTGGATCAGTGTCGGCCTTTCCGTTGTGGGATTATATCTTTTATGTATGACAGGCAGTATCGCACTGAATAAAGGCGATCTGCTGGAATTGATCTGCGCTTTTTGTTTTTCATTCCATATTATGATTGTGGACTATTTTTCACCAAAGGTAGACGGCGTCCGTATGTCCTGTATCCAGTTTTTCATCTGCGGTATTATCTGTGGCATTCCTGCTTTACTGACAGAATCACCGAATCTCCATTCCATTCTGACCGCATGGCAGCCAATTCTTTATGCAGGTGCCCTTTCCTGTGCTATTGGTTATACACTTCAGATTGTGGCACAAAAAAATACAGATCCCGTCATCGCCTCATTGCTTATGAGTCTGGAATCTGCATTTTCATTGCTGGCAGGATGGATCATCCTGCATCAGTATCTGTCTCCGAAAGAACTCTGCGGCTGTCTGCTGATGTTTGCCGCCATTGTGCTTTCTCAAATTCCTGAGAAAAAGCCTGGGGCTGCTTAACAGAATTCGACAGTCATTTTATCTGAAAATTTCAGTGTCTGCTTACTCTAGTACTTCGGCAGTTCAACAGGCCCGGCATACCGAACACCATTTTCTTTCAGCCACTGCCGCCGTTCCCGGTAATCCGGCAGATACGTTTCGATGATCTGCCAGAAAGCCGCAGAATGGTTCATTTCCCGCCGGTGAGCCAGTTCATGGACAATCACGTAATCCATAACCCTCTCCGGCATCAGAAGCAGCCGCCAGTTAAAATTCAGGTTTCCCCGACTGCTGCAACTTCCCCACCGTGTTCTCTGATCACGGATCGTGATCCTTCCGTAAGTCACTTTCATTCTCGCCGCCCAAAAAGCCGTCTTTTGCTGGAATCTTTCAGCCCCTTCTGTCCGAAGCCATTGTTCCGTCACATATTCCGGAATTTCCACCATTTGCGGACGTGGTTTTTCCACAAGTGCAGCCAGATATTTCTCAGTTATCCACCGTTCTTTTTCATTGATAAACCATTCAATATACGCTATCTTCATCCGCCTTGGTGCACGAATCAGAAGTTCCGCTCCGCCCTCCGGAATTTTTCTTATCTCAAGCCCCAAAGAACGTCTGTCTGAACGAATCAGCCGGCAGGGTATAGACAAATCATTCAGAATCAGTATATTTTTTCTTAAATTTAATATCATTTATATCGCCGCATTCTATCCTTTATTGTTCACAGATATTTTGGCTCATTATCCACTCAAATTCCTGTTTCTGCCTGTATCCTACCAAGCGCCGGAATAGGCAATGGTCACACTGCTGTTAGCCGCACCGTCCGCCATAGCTTCCTGAATTCCCTTTCCCGCGCAGATAGCATAAAGAAATCCTGCGATAAAGCTGTCGCCTGCCCCCATGGTATCCACCACTTCACAGGGCACAATACCGCCATAATAAAACTTCTCGCCGTCATAAGCCATGCTGCCCTTCTCGCCGCGGGTAACAACCATCACCTTCGGTCCTTTGGCATGCAGGCCAATCAGCATTTTCTTCAATTCTTCTTCATCCTTGTCATCATCCGCAAAGAAACCGTAATCTACATACGGAATAGCCTTGATAGATACCGGATCATCCGGTCTTGTGGCAAAATCAAAGGCTACTGTTGCTCCTTTTTCCTTCAAAACCGGCAGATCATTCTCAATCATGCCCCATAGACCGGAAACAACCATATCATAACTACTGAGAAAATCAATATCTTCCTCATCCAGCTTGAAATCCGCCATGACGCCCTCTTCATAATCACCAAGCACTCTGTCGCCATCCACAATCTCCACGTGGGTCACAGCAGTTGTTCCCTCAAGTATCTTCATCCGGGAAACATCCACACCTTTGCCCTGAATGGCATCCATCATCTGCTTACCGTAAGCATCTGTACCCACCGGTCCGATATATGCAGCCGCACCGCCAAGACGTGCCACATAAACCGCCACATTCACAGGATTGCCTCCCGGGAAAGCCTTATTCTCTTTATCGTAAACATCCATGCAGTTGTCACCAGCTGCTGCAATTCTTATTTTCTTCATACGAATATTTCTCCTGTTACTCATTTTTTAACATTTCACGAATACGCTCTATTGCCAGCTCCGCATAAACTGAAGGTTCCTTCAAATACCCTGTCACAAGTTCAATAGTCGCGCAGCCGTCATACCCGGCACGCCTGATCTCACGAAGAATTCCCTCAAGAGGAATATTTCCTTCTCCCGGTAAAATGTGACTGTCACTGACGCCATCATTATCAATCACATGCAGATATCCAAAACGTCTGCCAAGTCTTCGCACATACTCAGCCGCCGGCTCTCCCGTTGTAAAAGGCACCGCCAAATCACACATACCGACAAGATTTGGTGAATCAACTTTGTCCAGTGCCCGTTCCAGATCATTCAGTCCAGTGATCACATTGCTTTCATAAACCGTCAATGGTTCAAGTATCAATGTAACACTCTGCTGCTCTGCCTTTTGTACAAGACGTTCCAGACTTTTCTGAAGTCTCTCATCAATCTCCTGTACCGACATCCGATAACCGGCATGACCTGCTGAAAACAACATCTTCGAAGCTCCCATAGCCGCAGTCAGCTCTATGGCTTTTTCCAGATAATTCATGGATCGAACCCATTGAAAAGCATCTCCGGTCATATAATTAAACGGATAAGCATTGTGTTCCGGTGTAAAACATTTCACCGGTATGTGATATTTTTGAACAAGTCTTTCAACTTCTCTGACACCCGTAAGGGACAAATCTTCCACGTAGGCATGTGGATAACCGCCCCATAATTCTATGTAATCGTATCCAAAGCGACCGGCATCTTCAAAGGCCTGTTCTAACGGATAGCGCTGATAGCCGCAGGTAAAAAGTCCTAATTCCACAGCTTCCGCCTCCCTTCTCTTATTTTTCGATCATCGGAAATATCATTTCCCAACTTTTGTTGTTTTCTGAATTATATTGAAAAAGGCAGTCTCAATAAACTGCCTCTTCATCGTGATTGTCTATATTTTAGTAATCAAACTGTCTGTAATATCTTCTGATCTCCATTGGGTGGCAGTTGATCTTCTCGATATGCGCATCGATTCTCTGAGTAACTGCATGGCTGATCAGATGGCTGATGCTACCGCGGTATTTCTCGCTAATACCCTTGATCGGATAATCTTTTGTATCAATAATTGTGTAGTTAGCACATACCTTTGGCAGGAATGCTGCAACTCTTTCGCTGAGTCTTCTCTGGGAATCTTCACCGACAAATACAGTTACAGGTGTATCCTTGTCGATAACTTCCAGCATACCATGGAAGAATTCTGCACTGTGAATAGACTTTGTACGCAGCCAGTGCTGTTCTTCCCAATAACACATTGCATAAGAATATGTAGAGCCGTACTGATTGCCGGCGCCTACAAAGTAATGCAGTTTGTCATTGCAGTGCTTTTCAGCGTAAGCAGCACCAAATGCATCTGCAGCCTTCTCTACATCTACAAGACCCTGAGCCAGATGTGCATCCATTTCTGCATAATATTCATCGTAATCTTCAAACTCGCCTGCATTCTTCATGAAACGGTCTGCAACCATGAAGAATTTCAGCTGTTCATTGGCTGGATAAGAAATCACATAATCTACCATCTTCGCCAGTTCAGCTTCTGCCTTATCAATGAAACCAAATACTTTGGCACCGTCAGCCTGTGCTTTCTTCACACCTTCAACCATCTCAATCGTGCTTCCTGTAACAGAAGACAGAATCACAATTGTGCCTTTGCCGACACGCTTGTTGCCTGTTGTCACATACTCAGCTGCGTTCTCTGAGAAAAGTTCAATAGCAGATTTCTCCTTCATATGCACTTCAGCCTGCAGAGCGGAAGCCCATGTACCGCCAATACCAAGCCAGCAGATATTCTTGTAGCCTTCAGCACAAATAGCATCAACAATTTCTTCAATACGACCGCGAAGAGCCAGAGCACCATTGACGCTGTCCAGCTGCTTCTGTTCATCAAATTTCAGCATAATCTTTATCTCCATTTCTTAAATAATGTCAAAAAAATAACCTATCTCATCATACAGCAGAAGAAGCTCCGTTGCAAGCTTTTTAATCAGGAAATTTGACCAAAGTACGTCTTTGATGCCAGTTGGACCGCCTAAATTCCTTCAATGGAATGCGGTCAAAGACAAAAAAGCCCCCCGAACGGAGCTTATTCAAAAACAGGTGCTTCCAGCATGAGTCTGCATTCCACTCCGGTCGGTGCTAACGAAAGTCCACTGGACTTTCAGCACCAGGCAGTGCAAACGTGCCTGTGTTTGAATAAACTCCGTTCTGGGGCCTCTATTTTCCTAGACAACACTCCACTTCAATCAGAAGAGCGGTCCACCCTATCATCAAATCGGCTTATTCACCAACTTTAAGTTTCTGATAGTAGTCGTTGTAAATTGTCAGCGCATCGCCAACATCTTCCTGGAAGAATACATTTTCCTTGTAAGAGAAATCTCTTGCAGGGTCGTTCTTGTAATCATCAGATGCTGCTGCAACGGCTGCATCATTCGGACAGGAGTATGGGAACTCTTCAAGGTTCTTAGCCATAACTTCAGCTGTGCAGATGTAGTTCAGGAATTTTTCTGCAAGATCTACATGTTTTGCACCCTTAGGCATAACAAAGAGGTCAATACCAAGCTGGATCGGATCGCTTGTGAAATCTGCAACTTTGATTGTGTTCTTTTCTTTCATAGCCCATGAAGCATTACCATCGTATGTAACAGCAACATTCGCTGTGCCATTTGTCAGGTTCTGTTCTGCATTACCGTAGGCAACAACGTTTTCATTGAACTTCTGCAGCCACTCGTAAGCTTCTGCGATTTCACTCTCATTTGTGGAGTTAGGATCATAACCAAGGGCAACAAGTGCGATTGGGAACAGATTTCTTGCGCCATCAATTGTAGAAATCTTCAGACCGGACTGAAGCAGATCATTGTAGCTGTGGATTTCAACAGGGCATGTTTCTGAATCATATACAACATAGATGTAGTTCATCAGATAAGGTACACAGTAACCCTTGGATACCCAGTATGTATCGTTGATGTTGGATGAATTCGGAATGTTGTCCAGATTCAGTTCTTCAACATAACCGCCTGCGATCAGGGATTTCATGTAAGCATCACATGTCATGATCAGGTCATATTCATCACCGCCGCCTGCTGTCAGTTTATTGATGGCATCAGCATTATCACTCATGTAAGAAAGATTCACCTTACAGTTGTTCTCCGTCTCAAAGTTCTTGATCAGATCATCAGAAATGTACTGCTGCCACATATAAATGTTCAGCTCAGAGCTTGCATCGCCGTCCTGAGCAGCTGCCTGTGTTTCACCGCTTTCTGCTCCGGCTTCTGTTGAAGCATTCGCTGTTTCGGATGCTGCTGCGGATTCTGTTTTGTTGGCATTACTGTTGCCACATGCTGCCATTGATAAAACCATGGCACCGGCAAGGACAGTCGCCAGTAATCTCTTTTTCATAATGAAAACCTCCTTATTTTACCCTTTTATGAAGGGCCCCTTGAATAATATTATTCAAAATCATCGCTGCTACGATGATAAGAACCATAATTGTCGCCAATGCATTAACATCCGGCGTTACACCTGTCTTGTTCATAGAAAGGATCAGGACAGGCAATGTGGACTGTTTGGCACCTGCCAGCATATTACTCATGACAACGTCATCAAATGACATTGTAAAGGACAGAAATGCCGCACTCATGACACCCGGAAAAATATTCGGCAGGGTCACTCGAAGCAGGGTCTGTACCCGGTTAGCACCAAGATCCATGCTGGCCTCTTCCAAAGTCTCGTTGTCGCCGCTGATACGTCCTTTAATGGTAACGATGGCATATGGAATACAGAATGTACAGTGACCGATCAGAATGGTTCCCATCCCCATAGACACGCCGACTTTCAGGAAAATAATCAGCAATGCCACCGCCAGAACAATTTCCGGCACGATGATCGGAATATACAGCATATTGTCGATGAATTTCTTCATCTTGAATTCATACCGCTTCAAACCGAGGGCACCGATGGTACCGATAAATACGGAAATCAGAGTACTCAGTACCGCAATGATCAAACTGTAGATCAAACTGTCCACCAATGTAGAATTGGTAAAGAGCTTGGCGTACCACTGTGTGGTAAAACCATTCCAGTAATAGTTATACTTCTGGTCATTAAAAGAGAAAACCATCATAACTGCCACCGGAATATACAAAAGGGCATACACCAGAAATGCATACACATTACTGATGATGTTCAGTCTTTTTCTTTTCTTGGCAATTTTCGACATTATACTACCTCCATATCTTCAATCTTCGCAAATCTTGTATAAATGAAGATAAGCAGCATAGTAATAACGATCAGCATTACAGACAATGCTGCACCCAACGGCCAGTTTCGGATGGAACCGAACTGGTTCTTGATAATATTACCAATGTATAAGATCTTGCCGCCGCCCAGCATATCAGTAACGGTGTAAATACCCAGGCTCGGGATAAATACAAGGATGATTGCTGAAAAAATACCCGGAAATGTGATTGGCAGCGTCACACGCATAAATGTAGTGGCTGCACTGGCACCCAGGTCTGCGGATGCCTCAATCAGAGACTTGTCCAGCTTCTCAATGGTACTGTAAAGCGGAAGCACCGCAAATGGCAGCATGTTGGTAATCAGACCGATCAGCACCAGCCCATCTGTATAAATAAATGTAATCGGTTCCTTGACAATGCCTGTTCCCACAAGGAAATTGTTGATCGGACCACTTGTCTGGAACAAAAGCAGCCAGCTGTTCAAACGCATCAATGAATTCGTCCAGAACGGAATCATGATCAGCGTAATCAGCTTCGCAGCTGTATCCTTCGGCTTATGGGCAATAATATAAGCCAACGGATATCCCAACAGCAGACAGAGAATCGTCGTAATCCCTGCTGCTTTCAGCGACTTCAAAATAACCTTAAAATATGTAGGATTAAGAATCGTTTTGTAGCTTTCTGTCGAAAACTTATAAACGACATCACCGAATACACCTCTGGACATAAAACTGATATAAATAATATACAGCATCGGAATGGTCACAAACAAAATCATCCAGACAGATACCGGGCCTGCCATGGCCAATGCCGGAAGCATATTCTTCTTTTTCTTATTGTTCATCAGACCGCCCCCTACATACTCTTCTTGATGGCAACGGCCTTCTCAGGTCTCCAGTAAACATAAACCTGATTGCCTTCTGCAATATCTGCATCCTGCTCAAAACGAGAATACTTAATCTCCTGACCGTTCTTAATATCGAGGGCTGTCTTGACAACCGTTCCCTGATAAATAAAATCCTTCACGGTGCCAGGCAGATCAAATCCTTCAACAGGCGTCTTGCTCACATCCATATATTCCGGACGGATAGCCACATGCATTTCCTCGCCAACTTCAAAATCAGCCCCGCATACCTGCATCATACCAGCCTCTGTCTGAACAGTCAGCACATTGTCTTTCTTGTCTGTCACCTTACCATCAAAAATATTGGATTCGCCTATAAATCCGGCTACAAACTTTGTCTTCGGATGCTCATAAATCTCCATCGGTACATCTAACTGTTCCAGAACGCCATCATGCATAACCGCAATCCGATCACTCATGGTCAATGCCTCTTCCTGATCATGGGTAACATAGATAAATGTAATTCCCAGTTTCTTCTGAAGACGCTTCAATTCAATCTGCATCTGCTTACGCAGCTTCAAGTCAAGCGCACCCAAAGGTTCATCCAGAAGCAGTACCTTCGGTTTGTTGACCAGTGCTCTTGCAATCGCCACTCGCTGTTTCTGACCGCCGGAAAGCTCATCTGGCTTACGCTTCTCAAACCCTTCCAGCTGAACAAGTCTCAGCATCTCCATGACTCTTTGCTGAATCTCAGGCTTTGGTACTTTCTTGATCGTCAGTCCGTATGCTACATTATTAAAAACCGTCATATGTGGGAACAATGCATAATTCTGGAAAACAGTATTGACGTTTCTCTGAAACGGCTCCTTGTCTTCGATACGTTCGCCTTCGACCTTGATTACACCGGCTGATGCTTCCTCAAAACCTGCGATCATACGCAGTGTTGTTGTCTTTCCGCATCCCGATGGCCCTAAAAGTGTCAGAAACTCACCTTCAGCTATCTCAAGGTTCATTTTCTTAACAACCAGATTGGACCCGAATCTTTTCTCGACTCCCTCGAGAGAAATAATCGGATTGTTCATAATTTTTTCCACCTCATTTAATTATTTCAAATCGACCGTCCAAACCCTGCTTCCAAATGCCTCACAGCGCTATGAACAGTTACATTTTAAGCACGGGTTACCGCTTTAATACGATGCAACGACTCTACTCTTTAGTGTAGCAATTTTTTGGCCAAAGTGCAACATAATTTAAAATAAACTTGCCATATCCTATCAAAAATTGCCATATAGATTTTTGACAATTCACCTATCACGCAATGATTATTCAGAAACTATCTACATCGTGTTTATTGGTATTTCTTTCCCGAGAATTCTATTACTCTTTTTGCCAGAATTTCCATCGGGTCAATATACCAGTCTGACAGTTTTTCATCATTCTTAATCACAGAAAGCTCTGTACAGGCCAGCAGCACACGGCTGCATCCGGCTTCCAGACAGGCATCTTCTATCTTCTGCCAGCTTGCCTTGTCACATGGCAGCCCTTTTTTAATACGATCATAAATCTGATACATGACTTCTTTCTGAATATCTGCATCAGGTACCCATGGAATCAGATCTTCAGCCTCCAATGCACGCTGGTACAGTCCTGCTTTCACTGTTCCATCCGTTGCCAGTACCGCAACGACACTGCCCGGATGAAAACTGGCCACCTCTTTGGCCGATTCCCTGATCATGGATATAAAAGGAATTCTCAGTTCATGTTCAATCATATCCATAAAGAAATGTGCGGTATTGCATGTCACAACCACCGCCGTACAGCCATATTCCTCCAGAAACTTCGCATCCTCCATCAGTCTGTTATAAGGTGCATCATATTTCCCATCCAGAATAGCCCCTGTTCTGTCCGGCATCGTCACATCACTTAAAATAAGCAGTGGCACATGATCCTGATCACATCCTGCCGCCGTATGTTCTGTTATCATTTTATAAAAAAGCTGTGAGGCCAGCGGCCCCATTCCGCCAATGACTCCTATTGCGTCTTTCAATTCATGTCCTCCTCTCGAACATTCTGAACAATATTATCATTATATTCTAACTACAAAAAAATAGCAATAAAATCAGTTGATGTATTTTGTTCTGCCATGGTATAATACCTGTGAAACAGCCTGAAATTTTAATTATTGATGGTTCTGAAGCCACAGCCTTCAGAAGAAAGGACTGAACATGAGCGATTTTGATGAAACTCTCAACGAAGAAGAACTGAATATTATTACACTGACCGATGAAGACGGCACAGACAAGGATTTTGAATTTCTGGATTTAATTGACTTAGATGATAAGGAATATGTTGTTCTTCTTCCGGTTGAAAGCGAAGATGAAAATGCAGACGGTGAAGTAATTATCCTTGAAGTCCACCCTCTGGATGAAGAAAACGAAGAATACCTCAGCATTG
>ERZ1673752.2527-NODE-2527-length-20088-cov-32.964459_pt1 | contig 20088 bp, 24 predicted proteins | sample MGYA00580195_ERZ1673752 | MGnify/ENA primary metagenome ERZ1673752 (study PRJEB41218, sample SAMN15661744) | gut metagenome | host: Homo sapiens | place: Canada: London | collected 2015-08-20/2019-03-30 | study: EMG produced TPA metagenomics assembly of...
TCATCTTCTTTATCAATTTCTTGATCTAACAGTTTACTTACATCCCCTTCATAAAAAAACTCATCCCAACCATAAAAACGAACTCCGCAAAGAATATTATTTTCATCAAAATGTAATTCTGCCGAATCAAAATAGCTTCCAAATATCTCATAGTCAAATTCTACAACATATTCTCCAAATTCATAACCATGTTCTTCACTGTCTTTTGCGTCCTCTGGTTTAACTAATTCAAAGTTAGAATTAGTTTGAATAAATTGTAAACTTTTTCCCATATAAGAAAGTACTTCTGTAAAAGTTTCTATTGCAGCATCACTCCAATATTCATCATAATGTGAAAATCTTTCTTTAAGCCGCTCTTTATCTTCTACAATTTGTTTTTTCCATGTTTCCTCTTGTTTTTCATATAATTCGCTTAATCTTTCAGTAGAATCTTTATACGATTTTATTGATAGAAATATCTGTTCTGCTTGTGCATACTCTCCCTCAACTTCCAACTGTATTCCTTGCTGATATTTCTTTTCTTTAGTATACCGCAGAGCACATATACAACATAATATTGCACATAAAATAATACCTACACTACCAATTAATAGTTTCTTGTTCTTTTTCTTTCGTTTTTCTTCTAATATAATTTCTTGTTCACGAATTTCCTGTTGGTGCTTCTCCCACTCTTCTTCCTGTTTACGTTTTTCATTTTCTTTTTGACGTTTTCTTTCTGCTTCTACCAGTATTTTTTTTCTTTTCTCTTCTTCGATTTCTTTATTTTTTTCTGCAACCAATTCAGAAATTTTAGCTTCCGTTAGACATTGTCTTTGAGAACTTCTCGAATTCCCACAAAAAGTACATGTTCTATTAACATTACTATTAGCTTTTCCGCAAGTACATTCCCAGAATCCTTCACTTTCTTCATAAAAGTAATGTACATACTCTAAATCAGACACATGAATTTCTAATTCTCGACGAATCTTTTCCCTTATATCTTCCGGCACTTTAATCTCTTTTTGCAAAAGTTTGCAAGTTGATTTGTTTAGCGCATCCCATACTTCTCCGTCATCAAACACCACTTTTTCTAACTGTGCAGAAAAATATCTAGCATCTGCTGGCAACGAAATAGGGATTCTATTGCCGTATAATTCGCCAGAACTTATTTTCATATCCTGATAAATAAATCGTTCCTTTTCCAGTGTAACAGCCTCACCTGCAATATTAGCCGCACGCAATCTTACAAATATTGCTACAATCGTTCCTTTTGAATAGTTGATAAATTTTATACGTCCTAACATATTTTTATCAACAGAATCTTGTAACAAAGCAATTTCATCTATACTTACAGGTGCATCTACAATTCCTATACTCGGTCTATAACATTGTATTTTATTAAAGTATTCCATACACATCACCATTTATAGCCACAGTTATTGCACTTGTAGCTTTTCCTTATATTACTACTAAAGATACCAAACATAGCACCGCCTACAGCTTTTGAACCTAAAGAAATCTTAGTTACATTCTCTGAGCCGCAAGTAGGACAATGAGGAACATTCCTTGCAGGCGTAGAATAATTTAATCCTGTAATATTATTTTCTTTTTTCTCAATAGGCGCATATGCAATAAACTTATGCACAGCCCCACAAAAACATTGAACATCTTCTCTAAAAAAATAAGTTCCCATTTTAGCTTCATATCGCAGAGTATTTTTTCGGAATTTCATTATCATATTACACTCTGAACATTCACCAAATATCCAGCCATCTTCTTCTTTGACATAATTCATATGCATAAAAATATCTCTCCTTTTTCTTTATACTTTGCACATTTTGTTCCTCCTTAGAAATAATTATAGTTATCTTTCTGACTATAGTCAACAATATAACTATCATTTATCCTTATTTTATCTTACTGAAAGGGGAACTAACGTTGATAGAATACAGTCCGTTCTGGAATACTCTTAAAAATTCAACTGAATCAACTTATACGCTGATTACTCAGTATCATGTTTCCAGTGCTACTATTGACAAGTTACGCAAGAATAAACCTATGAACACTACAACGTTAAATGACCTCTGTCGTATCTTCGACTGCCAGATACAGGACATCTGTCAGTACACTCCCTCAACCAAAGACCAACACTTGTAAGTCTGCATTGCAGACTTTTTTCTTTTCTCCCAGAGTTTCATAACTTTTAAGTATTGACACTTGTTGCAATACAACGTAAAATAGCAGTATACAGAGGTGTCATAACTTAGTGTCGCTAACGAAAGGGGAAAATGAACATGATTTACGGATATTGTAGAGTATCAACCAAGGGGCAAGCCAAAGACGGAAATTCTCTTGATGCTCAGGAACAGGAAATTCTTTCAAGGTACAGTGATGCTCATGTTTACAAGGAAGCATACACAGGAACTACTACTGATAGACCTGTATTCAATGAAGTTATCCAACAAATGCAGGAAAATGATATGCTTGTAGTAAGTAAACTGGACAGGCTTGCAAGGAACACAGAAGAAGGAATCAAGATAGTAAAGAATCTGTTTCTAAAAAAGTGTTCTGTCCATGTTCTCAACGTTGGCTTGCTGGAAGATACAGCTATGGGACAGTTCTTCATAACTACTCTCCTAGCAGTAGCAGAACTTGAAAGGAATCAGATTATTGAACGCTGTCAGACTGGAAAAGCCATTGCACGACAAAACCCGGATTTCACCGAAGGCAGACCAAAAAAGTACTCCCGGCAGCAGGTGCAACACGCTTTAGACCTGTTAGAATCTCATTCCTATAAACAAGTCGAACAAATGACAGGAATCAGCAAATCAACGCTTATCAGAGCCAAGAAAGCCCTCAAATGAGAGGGCTTTTCAACTCAGCAATCATACAAGCTGTACCCTGCGGTACATTCCTTGAAAATTCTTCTGCATCTTCATAATTTCCGAAATGTCTTTCATTAATGATCTGAGACTCAAAAGCATCAATCTTTACGACAATCACTGTATAATATTTCATATGTAATCTTCCTCCCAGTTTATAGTTATAGTTGTCTCATTATAAACAACGGTCATTTCATACTCATTGCACGTACAGTTCTCTGTTACGTCTAACTTCATATTGTTATCACCAAACTCAAGAACTACTGAATCTTCACCTTTATAGATGTTTTCTATCACAGTAGTACAAGTACAGTTTAAACCTACACTTTTAATTGTTACACTTACTCTTTTTTCAATAGACCATAATTCATACAGTTTTTCTAACATATGTATCTCCTATTCTTCGATAAATAAACAGTGCATCATCTGTAAGCAACTTCTGACCCCGGCTTTAAAAGCATTTGCTTCTACTGTAGAAGAAAGTTCAAAAATTGTATCTTCTGTAGGATTCTGAATAGCTTTTTTCATGGCTTCTATCACCTCCGGCTCATGTCCAGAATTGCACCAATTATCAAAGAGTAAATAAATAATAGCTTCTTTCATTCCATGATTCCTCCTGTATTATCAAGCTGATTCCATAGCTGTACTGCTGTCTTGAAACCTACATCAAATGCCTGACGTTCATTGTTCTCACAGTAAGCCCTGATTTCCTGCTGTTCCTCTGCTGTCAGCTTCTCAATAGCTTCTGGCAATCCTGCTGTACATCTGTTTCCTGTCCACAAGCTGAACAGTACTTGCAACACATCCATAGCCTCACCCCCTTAATATCCAATGGATTATCATTGCCAGCGGCGGCACTGTCAGAATCATAAACATTGATATTCCGTAAAGCACCTGTGCCAGCTTGTGTTTAATATATTTTCTCAGTTGTCGTTTGAACAGCTCTAGCCACTGTTCATAAGTCATTAATCTATTCATAGGCTATTCGTTACCCCTTTATCTCTGTAAGCCCTGTTATCACATCATCATAACGGCTGTCTGTATTCTGAGAATCAAATGTAATAATTACAGGTGTACCGTCTGGAAGTTCTGCATCATAGCCCCACTCTTCACCTTCAGAATCAACTACTGACTGAATATCAGAATAATAAATACCTGTATCAAGATAGGTTGTCTCTGCTATGGGAGCAGTTACAGCCAGTGCTGAAAGAATAGCTTTAATCATTGCATATTTAATCATGTTCTCACCTTTCAGCGGTTAACCTCCACCGCAAGGATGAATATTTATTTAACATATAATCTTCTGTACTGGCTGATTCTCTGATACTCTGCAAGGCTTCCTAAGTCTGCCTCAAGTCTCTTTGTGTCAACTGTTCTTCTCTCACAAATGGAAAGCTTGATTGTGAAGTCGCTGCCTGTCTCTGTCAGTTTATGGTTACTATCCATGTAACCAATGATTTCATATTCAAGGCTTTTGACCTCTGCTTCGAGCTGTTCTTTCATGGCTTTAAGTGATCTGTAATCTGCTACGACTCTTGATAACTCATTCATATTTATACACATGATTCTTACCTCTTCTTTCTGCAACAGCCCCGGCAGGCTTTAAACATCTATGCTACTCAGGCACTCTCACTCTCTCTTATCCTGTTCCGACGTTATGCGATAGTCTTTGCTTCAATCTTCGCTGTTGCTCTGTTTTGTTTATGGCTATATAATACACCCATTTAAAGTGCATGTCTATTGATTATATGCACAATTTTCAAGTGTATATTTAGGTAGTTTTGCACACTTTTTACGAGTGTATATTTGTAATATTATTATACCTTCACGCACTTGTTGCAAGTGTACGTTTATGATATACTATTTTTATAAATAGAAAGGAGACTATATGTCATATGATAGTATATAAAATAGATGTATTACATGAATTAAAACAAAAAGGATATTCAACTTACTCTTTACGAAAAAACAAAATAATGGGAGAAGCTCAGATACAAAAGATTCGGCAGGGTGAACTTGCTAGTAAAGAAACTCTCAATACAATCTGTCGATTATTACAGATACAGCCCGGAGACTTGCTTGAATATATTGATGATGATACAAATACATGAAGGTTGTCACTTGTACGCATTACAGAATAATATCAAAGATACATCTAACAGAGGTATCTACCACAACAAGAGATTTAAAGCATTAGCCGAAGAAAGAGGTTTACAGATTAGCAGGCACGAAACTTATGGCTGGACAATCACAGAGCCTACAGAAAAGACCTTAGACTTCTGCATTATAAATCAGTTGGAAGATATACAAATTGTCAGGCAGACAGCTTACAGCATAGGAATCTCCGGCGGCAAAGCTGGCTCAGGTTCAGCACCTATAGCAAGACCAAAGAAGCCCAGCAGTACAAGAAAATACATTTGCCCTTGTTGCGGAAACTCTTTCAGAGCCACAAAAACATTAAGGGTACTCTGTATGGATTGCAATGTTCAGTTTGAGGAGGTACGGTAGTATGTTTTTAACAGCAGTTATTCTTATATTATTTTTCAGTCTGTCAGATTTAGCAAAATGGATGAATCAGAACGGGGCTACAGATAAACAGAAACTCTTTGTCTTTGGCGGTATATTTGTTCTTATAGTAGTAATCGTTAATCTACTCGCCATTGCAGGCGCATCATAAGAGAGGTGGACAACCTCTCTTTTTTTTGTATCAAACTAGGGGTACTTATGCCCTGAGAGGGTTTATAAATCTGGAAAAACTGTGTATGCTGGTCTGTTTCGATACCGAGTCCAAAAATAAGTCGATAAAACTATATTATATTTCTGTGCTTTTCTACTCCAAATTTATTTTTTCTTTTATACTCTACGGTTCCAGATTCTCGGTTCCGTCTGCATAAGTTAGATACGTTAAACTTATGTGAATTCTTTATCTGTACTATTTTTATCATTTTCGAACATTTTAATTTTTTTAAATTTTTTCAAATTTTTGTTGACTTTCGTATTTCAAAGTGTTACAATGTGAAATAATAAAATATTTCTAAGCAAAATCCAGTCCATTTCGGACAAGATTATCCAAACTACAGTTGAATATAAAAACTCCAAGGCAGGGATATTCCTGTCTCTTCCTTGTTCTATATATATTATAATCATTATAACAGAAGGGATGTGGTCACAATGATTGTCTATAGCAATCTCCCAAACACTATCACGCAGTACTAAAGAAAGTAGGTTTATAGAAAATGAATGTAAACAAAAGAAACAATTATCAACTCACTGGGAGCATTCACACGCTGTCACTTATCAGTCTGCCAGTAACAGACATAGACGAAAGTATAGCCCCCTGTTTTGACACTCTGTCCAGCAGAGAAAACTTATCCTACAGCAAAATAAACGCCAACAAGCTAGTAGGTGACTTATTCTCCTATGATGAGTTTAAAACAGCTTTTGACACGATTCTGGGCGGCGCAGGCATAGAGTCATACAGTCTTAGCCGCTTCGATATGAGATTCGATTCGTTTGACCCGGAACATTACAGGGATTATGCCAAACTTAACAGATACCTCATCTCTGCCCTTGCAGTAACCTATAATGTCCAAAACTGCTACGACAGCAGGAATCTGTTCTCTCAGAAGCAACTCTCTGTAGCAATCAAGAATAAACGCTTCGAGTGTGAAAACTACGACAAGGAAGCAGAAAGCGGCGGCAGAGACCCGGCATATGCAAGGTTGGAGCTGAGAAGCAAGTGCCTGACAAGTAATGACATTGAAAAGCAGTTTCATGGTTGGTACATACGTCTGGACAAAGCACTAAAGAACCTTGATAAAGTGCATCAAAGATACAATGATGAGCTGGAAAAGATATACAAGGAAGAAAAAGACGCTTTTCCAGTGAAGTTCAGAAGTCTTACTGATTTCCTTATACAGTATCAGAACTGCATCTTCTGTAAAGCCCAGATGATTGACCTGCTGTCAAGGTTTGATGAAGTAAAGAATCCTGAAACCAGAGCCAAGAATCACAAGAAAAGATACGGCATTGAGTATTTCAGCAAGATGGATGTAGAGTACGCTGTTGCAGAGATTAAAAGAGCAGCAGAAAAATTCTTTGAGGGTACAGAAATGAACCTTTTTGAAAAAAGTTGAACCTCCACTTTTAATAAATATAGCTTCAAAAACTAATGATTAAGATGTCGTCCTGATGTCTTAATATGTTAGACATTATACTTACTATACTAATACTAAGAAAGGAATGATTCTTATTATGAAAAAGAATGATTTTATCTACAGTGGTAGTGCATTGTACAGAATCTCTAAGATAGAGAACAACCTAGTCAAGGTAGTACCTACTTCCAGAAAGATGACCTGTTCTCTTGCTTCCAGAACCTATCATCAGTCACAGCTTGAAGATTTAGGCTACAAAATAAGAGGTGATCTGCTATGATGAAGAAGCCTACTACCAAAAAACTCCCGGAGAAGCAGGTTGCGAGAACAGTTACAGCTAAAGGCAAGCCGTTTATGAAACTCTTCTCTGATGAAAAATTCTACCAATATCCAAGATACACCAACGTCTTTGTTTCTCAGTACGGAAACGTCATTTCTACTACAGGAACAGTTCCGCATCTGTTAACACCTCAGCTTGAATCCAACAACTACTTATCCGTATTTCCCTGCAAAAAAGGAAAGAAGAAAAAATTTTACATTCACAGACTGGTAGCAGAGGTTTGGTGCCAGAAACCAGACTTTGAAATTCCAAACTGTCCTCTCGAAGTTCATCACAAATTAAAAGTACTCAGAAACTCAACGATAGACGTTAACTTTGCTATGAACTTAGAGTATTTGTACAAGCCACATCACAAGGCTATAGAATACATAAAGAGCTATCAAGTGCAAAGACCAACAGGAAAATGGTTTTATCTCTCAGATGTTCACGCAATAGCAGAATACTATAATACTTCTACTTATTCAATCTATCAACTTCTCACTCGTTCCCCTAAAGAAATCAAAGGTAACTACGAAATTTATGAATCAGACAATATCAAAATCAAAGTAAGAAAGGAACAATAACTATGACATTTTATACAATAACAGACCGAGTAGAAGAAGATATGCAGTGGCTTAATGATACCAAAGAGTTTCCGCTTGATTATTCCAAATGTTAAGGAGGTTCCTATGGATTATGAATTACATTTAGCAGGCTTAGAAATAGAAATCACAAGAGACTGCAATCTTAACTGCCCTCATTGTATGCGCTACGAGCCAGATGAGCCAATGGATGCCTACAGGGGTACAGTTATAGCCCCTGAGGTTATAGATGCCTTATTTGACCGCTACAGGCACATAGAACTCCTATTATTGACAGGCGGTGAACCTATGTTACATCCCGAGATGATTACTTATATAGTCGATAAGATTATAGAAAAGCAAGTCTACGTGGAACAGATACAGGTTATCACTAACGGTACAATAGCAAGCAAAGAAGCTGTTACAGCATTAAATAAGGCATACAACTATATCACTGAGAACTGTGTTGACTGGGAGTACCCGGTTCATATAGGAATCAGCACAGACTACCATGATAACCAAAGTTCAATACAGACTGTATACAACTTCTACAAACAACAATGTAAGTTTGATGTCAGATTACATCAAGTCGATTTATCTGATGCAAAGCAATTAGCGCTTACATACTCTGGCAGGGCTAAAGCTTTAACCAATATAAATGAATATCTTGACCCTATCAATCATAAAATCTGTACAGCCGCAGACGGAAAAGTTCTGTGTATGCTAGACTTGACTCTCACTGGAAATTTTGTTCTGGCTACTCAGCATTCGTTCCAAGATGCAGACAATCCAGAAAATATCCTCTGTCCTGTAGACGGAAATCTCTTACTTGCTATCATGCAATGGAACTATAAACATCCTCTGAACTGTGAAGAAGTTAAAGTAAAAGCATGGACGCAACATACTCTTGATACAGGAAATTATTTTGGCAAAAAAGCCACAGCTCACGATTATGAAATCTGCAAACAATCCCTTGAATACTACAATGACACAGAAATATACAGAAAAGAAGTCCATGAACAGTTTCCTGCACTGTACCCGGATGATATAGAAAATATCTCTAATATGTCAGAAGAAAAATCTTATCTCTGCTGTCAAATTCAAGCTACACTTCTACAGAGGATGCGCTCCTCTACACCTATTGATACATCTTGTTGGTGTACCTGTCCTAAGAAAGAATCACAAAATTAAAACTACACTTTTAAAACTACAGGCGAGGGCTGTTTTCAGTCCTTGCCCTTACAAAGGAGAAATTAATATAGATACTACAATTTCATTTATTTCATTTCAATATCTGCTAAAAAATGGTATAATAGATACAGCGGATGTGCTGGAAAAAGCACAAGAAATGAAAAAACAAGAATTAATAAATATGAACCCATGGGAAATGTATCAGGGAAAAGATTCCTGCTGGTACGTGTACCTCCCGTCTGAAAATGACCCTCAAAGGAGAGGAAAAAGAGTCAAGAGAAAAGATAAGAAAGATTTAGAGAATTTCTTAGCTGATTACTGGAAAGAGAAATCTTTCAATCCTACTGTCGAAGAAGTTTTTAATGAATGGAATGACCGAAGATGTAATTTAGGCAATATAGCCCAGTCAACCCATGAAAGAAATCAGCAAACATTCAACAGACACTACACCGACTTCGGAAAAAGAAAGATTAAATCTTTGGAGCCGCGCGACATTCAAGACTTTCTTGAAAGTGAAATCGGACAAAAAGAGCTGACTTCCAAGGCATTCTCAAATCTGAAATCTATTACTGTCGGATTTCTAAAGTATGCCAAAAGAGAACAGTATATTTCTTTCAATGTTAAAGAGACAGTGGATGATCTGGACGTGAGAGACAGCACCTTCAAAAAGACTGTCAAGGAAGATTATGAAGAAGTATTTGATGAACTGGAACTTCCGAAGTTTACAAAATATCTTGCTGAGAATGCTGATATTGCGAACCTAGGAATCATGCTCATGTTAGTAACAGGCATTCGTGTCGGTGAACTGGCGGCGTTAAAATGGGATGACTATGGCGGAAACGGCTTGAAAATTCGCAGAACAGAAACCAGATACCAAGTGAAAAAAGGACTGAATGCCTACGAGATTAAAGATTTTCCGAAAACGGCAGCAGGAGCAAGATATGTTATTATTCCTGAGGATTGTTTGTGGATAATGAAGAAACTCAAAGCTATGAATCCCTTTACAGAATTTATCTTTATGAAAAAGGGCAAGCGTCTGACTACTGTATCATTCAGAAACAGGCAATATAGAATCTGCAAGAAAATTGGATGCTATCCAAAATCACCTCACAAGCTGAGAAAAACTTACGCTTCTCTTCTCTCTGATTACAACGTAGACCCTAAAATGACAATCGAACAGATGGGACATACAAATATTTCCTGTACACAAGGACATTATTTCAGAAACAGAAAGAGTCTCAGTACAAAAACTGCAATTCTGAGCAGTATCCCGGAACTGCAAATTGCACAAAAAAATAATCAGAACCTATGTCCTGATTATCTTGAGTAACTTTTTGAGTAACTTTGATTTACTGGCACCTCACAAACCCAGTAAATAAGCCATTCTTAGCAAGCTGATGACGGGAATTGAACCCGTGACCCCTTCCTTACCAAGGAAGTGCTCTACCTCTGAGCCACATCAGCATTGTGTCGGATTTACCGCTCACATTTAAATATACTATCAGAACTTGTTTGTATTGTCAATCCCTATTTTTAACTTTTTGATTTTTATTTTTGGGTTTTATACAGATATCTTTCTATTTTTGATATTGCTCCAACTGCTCTCTGATCTTGATTCGGATACGCTGTAATGCATTATCTATGGATTTGGGTGTTTTTCCCATGATCCGGGCAATCTCTCCGTATCCGTTTCCTGCCAGATAATATTCAAGAACCTGGTTCTCCATTGGACTTAACGTTGCTGTTATCTCCTGCTCCAGATCCTGGACATTCTCCTGGTCAATAATGATAGACTCCGGGTTCTCTCCCCAGTTATCTCCAAGATGTTCTTCATTTTCCCCATCCTGTTCGCTGAGGGAAATATAGGAATTCAGCGGCTGGTGCTTCTGCCTGTTGGAACTCTGGATGGCGTTGTAGATCTGTCTGTCCACACATATACTGGCAAAGGTCTGGAATGCAGCATCCCTGTCCGGCTGGTAATCGCGGACTGCCTTAAACAGTCCGATCATGCCTTCCTGTATCAGGTCATCGTTCTCCCCGCCTATCAGGAACATGGTCCTTGCTTTCTTGCGGACCATGTTCTTGTATTTTTCCATCAGATAGTCGAGGATTTCTGATTCCCCGTTTTTGAAACGGGAAATTAATTCTTCATCTTTAATTCCGTCATACTGTTTCATCAATTTAACCCTTCCGTTTTTCTGAAAATCTCTATCATTCGCCCAGAGGGCTTCTTATAGCATAACAATATTGTGGAATAATTTTCTGCTGCAAAAATTCCTCTTAATAATCGCTGCACATCCTCACGAAGCCTTTATCTCAGACTGAGATAAACTTATTTCTTCTGCAGTCTCTGACGTACAATCTCATATCCAAGTACTCCGGCTGCCACAGATGCATTGAGGGAATCAATGTCACCCTTCATAGGAATAGATGCCACGAAATCACACTTCTCACGGATCAGTCTGCTTACACCTTCACCTTCATTGCCGATCACTACGCCGATCGGACCTGTCAGGTTAAGATTGTACATGGTTTCACCGCCCATATCCGCACATACAAACCACATGCCCTGTTCTTTCAGTTCATCGATGGTATGTCCCAAATTGGTAACCTTTGCAACAGGTGTATAGTTTAATGCACCTGCTGAAGTCTTGGCAACTGTGGAAGTCAGTCCAACTGCTCTTCTCTTGGGAATAATCACCCCATGTGCACCTGCAAGGTTTGCTGTACGGATGATCGCACCAAGATTATGAGGATCCTCAATATTATCTAGGATAAAGATAAACGGATCTTCTCCTTTTTCCTTTGCCTTCGCAAGAATATCTTCTACACTTGCATATTCATAGGCTGCCACCTGAGCGATTACGCCCTGATGTGCGCCTGTCTCGCTTAACTGATCCAGACGTTCTTTTGCCACATAGTTAATAATCGTATCTTTTTTTCTTGCCTCTCTGGCAATAGTGCGGACCGGTCCGTCCTGGCATCCGTCCAGGATAAAAAGCTTATCTACACATTTGCCGGAACGAAACGCTTCCAGAACCGCATTGCGTCCTTCTATCTGTTCACTCATATCTTATCCTCTCCGATTCCTGCACGGACCAGTTCTATGATCCTGCTGAAATCATCTTTTAAATATAAATAGCCCATCAGAGCTTCAAACCCTGTTGCCCTGCGGTAGTCTGCCATGGTTGCATGTTTAGCCATTGTAGGAGAATGAGCATTCCTTCCTCTTCTGTAAACGCTGTGTTCCTCCTCTGTAAGCATGGGCTCGATTACTTCCATCATGGAAGACTGAGTTCCTGCCTTAACCAGACTGCTGGCTTTTCTGTGAAGCTGGTTTACCGGACAGTTGCCTTTTTTTACAAGGATCGTGCGGATCACCAGTTCATAGACGCCATCTCCGATATACGCCAATGTCAGCGGAGAATAAGTGCGTAAGTCTTTATCCTCCAAATGAAATACCTGATTAAGCAAACCTTTCAAACTACTTAAACTCTCTTCATTAAGCCCGTTTATCTCACTCATATTATTCAAGCTCGCTTCCATTTTACTCCCTCGCGGGTATCCTTAAGGATGATTCCCTTAGCCAGAAGCTCATCTCTGATCTCATCTGCTCTTGCGAAATTCTTTGCTTTTCTTGCTTCCTGACGCTCTGCGATCAGGTCTTCGATTTCTTTATCAAGGATTTCTTCTGTTTTCACAGCCTTCAGACCAAGTACATCGCATAATTTCACCATTGTGTCAAGAAGTGCTCCTGCAAATTCTGCGGAACTTGCCTCTGATACATTTGTATTTGCAAATTTAACCAGTTCAAAGATTGCTGCCAGTGCATCTGCTGTGTTGAAATCATCATCCATAGCTTCTTCAAATTTCTTTACGAATTCCTGTGCCTGTGCAAGCAGTTCTTTCTCTGCATCTGTTGCTGTGTCTGTCTGTGCTGCTGCTTTTCTGTCCTTTAAGTTTGCTGCTGCATCTGTGATACGCTCTAATGCATTCTTTGCAGCTTCCATCAGATCTGCGCTGAAATTCAGCGGACTTCTGTAATGTGCGTTCAGCATGAAGAAACGAAGCACCTGCAGGTCATACTGTTCACTGATTTCACGAACAGTACGGAAGTTTCCAAGAGACTTGGACATTTTTCTGTTATCAATATTTAAGAATGCATTGTGCATCCAGTATTTTGCAAAGATTTTGTCGTTGCAGCATTCACTCTGTGCGATCTCGTTCTCATGGTGAGGAAAGATCAGGTCTTCTCCGCCTGCATGGATATCAATCTCATCACCAAGGTATTTTTTCGCCATAACAGAACACTCAATATGCCATCCCGGACGTCCGTCACACCATGGTGAAGGCCAGGATGGTTCTCCCTCTTTCTTCGGTTTCCAGAGAACAAAATCCAGTGGATCTTCTTTCTGGTCTTCACCGGATACCTGCAGAGAACGGAAGCCGGACTGCAGATCATCCAGGTTCTTGTGCGAAAGTTTGCCATATTCTTTGAACTTCTTAACTCTGAAATAAACAGTACCGTCTGCTGCCGGATAAGCATATCCCTTATCAACCAGAGTCTGGATCATACTGATCATTCCGTCGATTTCCTGTGTTGCCTGTGGATTGGTTGTGGCAGGTTTTACATTCATGCCATCCATATCTTTCTTACACTCTGCAATATAACGCTCGGAAATTTCCTGTGCGCTTACGCCCTCTTCGATTGCTTTCTTGATGATCTTGTCATCTACGTCTGTAAAATTGGAAACATAGTTTACTTCATATCCTTTGTATTCCATATATCGGCGTACGGTATCGAAGATGATCATCGGACGTGCATTTCCGATATGGATCAGGTTGTATACAGTCGGACCGCAGACATACATACGAACTTTTCCCTCTTCAAGAGGTACGAATTCTTCTTTTCTACGTGTCAGTGTGTTAAAAAGTTTCATGTTTTATTCCTCCAGTTTTCTCTATCATTAACTCTCTTTTCTTTCATTAAGAAGACAGATCGCCTGAGATGCAATTCCTTCTTCTCTTCCCGTAAATCCCAGTTTTTCCTCTGTAGTGGCCTTAATGTTCAGCTGAGACTCATTGATTCCCATTGCTTTTGCCATATTGGCTCTCATCTGTGGAATATGAGGTGCCATCTTTGGTTTCTGTGCAATGATCGTTGCATCTATATTTCCGATCTCATAATGGTGCTCTCTCAAAAGCTTCGTCACATGTTCCAGCAACAGAATACTGGAAATTCCTTTATATGCAGGGTCTGTATCCGGAAAATGTTTTCCGATATCGCCCAGTGCAGCAGCTCCCAGAAGTGCATCCATAACTGCATGGATCAGTACATCTGCATCTGAATGTCCCAGGAGACCTTTTTCCCAGTCTATCTTTACACCACCCAGGATCAGATCTCTGTCTTCGGTCAGTCTGTGTACATCATATCCCATTCCAACACGCATAATCATTCTCCTCTTATATCCAGCATCTTGCTGATTCTCAATAAGCTTAACCGTCTTCTTGTATAAGGAGCAAGCCTGAGGCTTGGCAAAACAGCCGATTCATCAAGTCCGATATCATAAACGGTTTTCGCACATCCAGCTTTCTCCAGCAAACGAAACATAGTCTGTTCACTGGGAAGCTCATCAATAATCTCCTCTATCCCGTTCAGGCATTTTTCCAGATGCTGGGGTGAAATAGTTTCTAACAATTCCGGCTCGTTTTCTTTTCTTATTTCTTCCAGAAGTCCTTTTTTTCCAAAAGTTTCTTTCAGAAGCTCCTCGTCTTCATTCTCATAGGGTTTTGCGTGACATCTTCCCTGTGTGATGGCTGCAGCGATACGCTTGTATTCTTCCAGTACAAGAAGAGCTGCTACAGAAACCTTCTCTCCGTGGAGTGCATCCAGCGGACCATTGATCACTTCCATATCCCACAGATGTGTGACCTGGTGCTCTGCACAGGACGCAGGCCTTGAATTACCAATCATCTGCATTGCAAGTCCGGAAAGAATCAATGCATACATAAGCTGTTCGCATTCATCTTCCTCTCCCTCTGTAATATCCTGAATCGAAGATTTCACAGTTTTTAACGCTTTCTCTTCCAGTTTTACAGTTTCGCGGCAAAAATACTCTCCGGTGACCAGGTTCGCGATCTTCCAGTCTGCAAGACAGATGTATTTCGCCATCAGGTCTGAAATCCCGGCTGCAGTCAGGCGCTGTGGTGCTTTTGAAAAAATATCTGTATCTGCATATACACAGATTGGAGCTACTGAAGGCACAGTCTTCTTTACTCCATCCAGGGTCATTGCTGCTACTGTTGTTACAAATCCATCTCCACTTGCTGCGGTAGGCACTGAAATGAAAGGTACTTTGTAATTATGTGCAATATAACGGCTGATATCATGGATCGTGCCTGCTCCTACTGCAAGGATCAGGTCAATGTCCTCTTCCATGTTGTTCTCCACAATTTTTATTGCATGCCGGTCTGCCTGAAGTCCCTCTGCATCCAGAACAAGTACCTGGCACCTGTCATAGATATCCTCCATAAGTTCCTCTGTTGCCGCATAGATATTGGTATCGCAGATGACCAGCGGGGATATGTACTCTCTGAGCATTCCCTCTGACATCTCTTCTTCAAGCTTCTCTACAGCTCCGGCTTCTATCAAAATCTCTTTCACTGCAATCTGGTGTTCCCTGCCGCAGCTGCAAGGTCGGGCAAAATCGTCCGCATCAACTCGCATTTAAATTCTTCCTCCTGACTTTCCTGAATCAAGCGGATAAAATCATCCGTTTGACTATCTGCTCATAATTGAATAGTTGTTTCACAGCCTGATTCGGTTAAACTTTTTTCTATAGGCATAGTTCGTTGGTATTATACATGATTTTCCTGTAAAAATCAATCATTCCGCGCAGGTCTGGCGGCTACAGGTTCAAATAATTATATACAATCTTTGAAATATTCTGTATGTTCGTCACCGCCGTACTCTCCGGGCAGTTTTCAGACATCACACATAGGATATAAGTTGTCTTTTCGCCATAGACAATTGCGATATCGTGCTGATCCTGGTCTGTCTCGCCGGTCTTGTTGGCAGATTTTATTCCATCCGGAAGTCCCTGGGGGATTTTCCAGGTGTTTTCCTGATTTGACAGAAGATTTAACATTTCTTCTGACGCCTCTTTGCTGACACATTCCCCCTTGTAGATTTTTTCAAGCAGAGTGCCGCAATCTTTTACAGAAGTCATGTTTCTGCCACCCAGACTCTCCTGTGCGGATGCTGCAGGATGGAGGGTGTGCTGCACACTTGTCTCTGTATAGCCCTCTTTTTCCAGATATTTGTTAATATCCTCCGCACCTTTTTTGAAATCAAGGGAATCTGTCTGAAGCTTCACCAGTTCATTGCAGGATTCATTGTCACTGACTGTGATCATATTCCACAGCAAGTCATTTAATTTTACATCTACAGTTTTTGTATCTGCAGTATTTAATTTCTTTGCCTCATCTGCCTTTACCTGCTCCATATCCTCATAGGTCTTTGCCATTACAAAGGCTTTGATCAGACTTGCAGAATAAAGGGAAGTATCATCGATCAGGATTTCCTTTTCTTCATTAAGGTCTTTCACATAAACACTCCAGGTTCCCTGATATCCGGACAGCATCTTCTCAAGCTGAGGCTTCAGATTATCCATCCCAAGATCATCCATATTCACGATCTTTCCCGTATCATCCACAATAAAACCATCATCCGTCACTGTGCTTTCCTGAAGCAGGGCGCCATTCGTACCGCCAAAATAATAGCTTCCGTCAAAATTCATCTCATAACAGTCCATCTCAAGTGAATGGATACCTGGCTCGGTTACCAGTCTGCCATTTTCATCAAAATAATAATATCCATTCAGAGTAATCCCGTCTATTGCCAGATTGTCAATATACCTTACCTGCGGTGCTGCTGACAGACGCCCCAGATTGTTCACAAAGTAATATCCGTCAAATTTCTCTGCCTCCTGGGCATTTTGTGTATCAGCTTCCTCATCTGTCTTATCCCCAAACACTGCAACACCTTTCAGATGCTCCATATGAGGACTGCAGGCTTTGAATTTCCCATCTGCATCATGGTAATAATATCCGTCAAATACAGTTCCGTCTATCTCATAATCCTGAAAATAATGGATCTCCGCCTGGGTACTTCCGGCGCCATTCACATCCAGACAGTAAAATCCGTCACTCTTCATCATATATTTGCCACTTCCGTCTCCCATGGGCTGAATCTGTGCCTGCCCAGTGACAGATGCAAGGCTCTGCTGTGCAGCCATAACAGGAACCGCCAAAGCCAGTGCCATGGAAATGGCTCCGGCCAGACTTCCGGCTATGATATAACTTTTAATATAATATTTCGCTGTTTGTCTATTTTTTCTCATGCAAAACTCCTTTTACGGTTTCTTTTCACATCCCATTCACAGTAAGCAAAGTATATATTGTTTTATTCAGGATAGCAAGATTTTTATCTTTTTTCCAGCAAAGACCAGAATCTCAGTATCAGTGTTCAGTTCTTTTCTCTTATCCTGTTCCAGAAGCTTCCCAGCTGTTCTTCCACAGTATTTAAAGTACAGTTTCCCCTGTCAGACCACTCAGCAGGAAACAGATTCCTGTAATCTTTCCCTGCAAATCTCTCGTCCAGCAGAAGTATGATCCCTGTGTCCTTCTGGGTTCTGATCACACGCCCGGCTGACTGCAGCACCTTATTCATCCCCGGATATCTGTATGCATAATCAAATCCATTCACACCCTTTTTATCATAATACTGCCTGAGGATCTCCCTTTCTGTTCCAATCTGAGGAAGACCAGTCCCTATGATGATTGCTCCGATCAGCTTCTCTCCCATCAGATCAATCCCCTCTGAAAAAATCCCGCCCATCACGCAAAATCCTACCAGCGTTCCCTCTGATGCAGAAAATTCCTCCAGAAATTCCTCTTTCTCCCTTTCATTCATTCCCGATGTCTGCGAAATACAACGAACCCATTCCGCTGAAAACTCATTCTCATACACCTCCAGAACATCTTCCATAAATTTATAAGAAGGAAAGAATACCATATAATTTCCTTTTCTTGTCCATACAGTTCTGGCAATGTAAGATGCGATCCTGTGATATTCCTCATATCCTCTTCTGGTATACCTGCTGCTCACATCCCGTCCTGTGAGAATGCACCTGTTCTCCTGCCTGAAAGGAGAGGTCACATAAATCCCATAGTCATCCTTTCTGGTGCTTAAAAGTGCACGGTAATAATCCATGGGAAGCAGAGTCGCAGAAAAGAACACCGCACTTTTTCCCTTTTCCAGACATCTATGAATATTTGCTGCAGGATTTACACAGAAAAGCCGCAAAATCACCTTTCCCCCTTCTCCCATTTCTGTATAAACCACATAATTTTCATCCAGAAGTTCATCAATGTTCAGGAAATCTCTCACACAGAAGTAAAATTCCAGCATCTGCTCCGGAAGTTCCTTTCCATGAAGTTCCTCCAGGAGCTTATCCATCTCCCCCATCACCTGAAGCATTCCCAGGGAAACTGCTCCGGGATTTGGAAGGATTTTGTATTCTGTACACTCCTTTTCCAGAATTCGAAGCTGTCGATTCACTTTTTCCAGTGCTCGTACCAGACCTTTGCTGTAATCAGCAGCCAGCTTCTTCGCCTCCAGTACGTCCGCTCTGTCCACATGAGCACTGTACATTTCCCTTCCTCTGTCCACCAGATTGTGAGCTTCATCGATCAGAAAAATGTATTCTCCGGAAGTACCCTCCCCGAAAAATCTTTTCAGATAAACATTGGGATCAAATACATAATTATAATCACAGATCACAGCGTCCACCCAGACTGCCAGATCCAGGCACATTTCAAAGGGACACACCTGCCATTTCTTCGCATATTCCAGCAGAGTATCCCTGTCATAGCTGTCCTGCGTGGTCCACAGTTCAAAAACAGCATCATTCACTCTGTCCAGATGTCCTCTCGCCCACAGACAGTTCTCAGGATTGCATTCTGTTTTATCGCAGAAGCACAGCTTTTCCTTCGCGGTAATGGTTATCACTTTAAATTTCAGTCCATGCTCCTTTAATATAGAGAAAGCTTCTTCAGCCACAGTCCTGGTAATGGTCTTTGCTGTAAGATAGAAAATATTTTCCCCCAGTCCTGCACCAACTGCTCTCACTGCCGGAAAGATCGTGGACATGGTCTTTCCTACTCCTGTAGGTGCCTGGACAAAAATCTGTCTTTCTGTGGATATAGTGTGATATACACCTGATACGATTTTTCGCTGTCCCTCACGATATTCAAAAGGGAACTCCAGATCACTCATGGACGCATTCCGTTCTTTTTTCCATGCAAGCTGGTATGCGATCCATTTATGATACCTGTCCAGAAGCTTCTGGTACCACAGCCCGAGTTCTTCCAGCGTATATTCTTCTCTGAAAAACTTAAGCTCCTCTGTGTCCAGATTCCCATATGTCATCTGCACTCCGATCTTCTCCGGTTTTTGCTCCTGTGCATAGATCCATGCGTAACACATTGCCTGTGCACGGTGAACCTCCACAGGCTTTTCCAACTGACTGACATCTGCATAAACACCCTTGATCTCATCGATCCAGCACTGTCCATCCTCTGTGAAGATTCCGTCAGCTCTGCCCTCTACCTGGATACCTACATCTTCATATTCTGTTTTGTATTTAAGAGAAACCTCCGCTCTGTAATGGCTTCCCATCCTGCCCTGTATTTTTCTGTGCAGTCTACTGCCCTTCTGCATTGCTTCTCTGTCAGAAGATCCTCCCCGGTTGTCAAGATCCCCGCTTCTTAATATAAACTCCACCAGATTTCTGACGGAAATACGAACCACCGGCTTATCCATATCAAAACACCTCACGCAACAATAGCTGTCAAATAATTATTCACATCGTCCGTTCATTATAACACAGAATTCATCATCATGTAAAAACTCCTGAATT
>ERZ1673752.2528-NODE-2528-length-20087-cov-12.030102_pt1 | contig 20087 bp, 14 predicted proteins | sample MGYA00580195_ERZ1673752 | MGnify/ENA primary metagenome ERZ1673752 (study PRJEB41218, sample SAMN15661744) | gut metagenome | host: Homo sapiens | place: Canada: London | collected 2015-08-20/2019-03-30 | study: EMG produced TPA metagenomics assembly of...
CACCGCCACGGCCCGCTGCTCACGCCTCTCTCTCCCCGTCGAAACCATTACAGCCCCGCATATTCGGTGGGGTGTCCCCCACCGGGAAAGTGAAGTGAAAACAACCTTATCGCTGCGTTTTCATAGCGCGGTCAATATCGCGCTTGGCATCGCGCGCCGCAGCAGACGCACGCTTGTCATACAGCTTTTTGCCCTTACACAGGCCCAGTTCCAGCTTGACGCGACCTTTTTTGAAATAGAGCGACAGCGGAACCAGCGTGTATCCCTGCAGCTTGATTTGCTGGCTCAGACGGCGGATTTCTGCCTTGTGTGCCAGCAAACGCCGCGGGCGGCGCGGATCTTTATTGAAGATGTTTCCCTGCTCGTAAGGGCTGATGTGAATGCCCTTTGCAATCAGCTCTCCATCGTCAATATCGGCCCAGGAATCCTTCAGGTTTACCCCGCCGGCGCGCAGACTTTTGACCTCGGTGCCGACCAGCTCGATACCAGTCTCCAACGCCTCGATCACAAAGTACTCATGGCGTACCTCGCGGTTGACGGCAATCATTTTTTTCCCGCTTTTGTCCTCAGCCATGGGTACACCTCCTTTGCACTGGCAGGATACTCATTGTAGCGCACCTGCGCTTAAAAGTCAAGAAAAATTGTGTCACAGCTCGCCGCGGCCTGCCATGGCGCGGTAAAGGGTGGTTTCATCGGCATATTCCAGACTGGAGCCGACAGGCAGGCCGTAGGCAAGGCGTGTCGTTTTGACGCCAAGCGGCTTGATAAGCTTGGCGATATACATGGCGGTGGCTTCCCCCTCGACCGTGGGACTGGTGGCCATAATGACCTCCTTGACGGTGTCATTCAGGCGGGCCAGCAGCTCCTTGATGCAGAGCTGATCGGCACCGATACCGTCCATGGGCGAGATTGCGCCGTGCAGTACATGATACAGACCATTATACTCATGGGTGCGCTCGATTGCCTTGATGTCGCGGGGGGATTCTACCACGCAGATCACGCTGCGGTCCCGCTTTTGGGACGCACAGATCTTGCAGACATCACCTGTGGTGAAGTCCTGACAGATACGGCAGCGGTGCAGATCCTTTTTGGCGTGCTCGATAGCCTGAGCCAGCTCCATCGCCTGTTCCGCAGGCATGGACATGACCTGATAAGCCATCCGCACGGCGCTTTTGCGGCCGATACCGGGAAACCGGGCGAACTGGTCAACCAGATTTTCCAGCGGCTCCGTTTTTTGAAACATGGTGTGCCTCTCAGCCCAGGCCGGGAATGTTCAGACCGCCGGTCATCTTGGACATTTCCTCCTCGGAGTCCTTGTCAACCGCAGAAGAAGCGCTGTTGACGGCAGCTGCGATGAGGTCCTCCAGCATTTCGATATCGTCCGGATCAACAGCCTCAGGCTTGATCTTGACGGCGGTGATCTCGTGCTTGCCGTTCATCGTGACAGTGACCATCTCACCGCTGGCGGTGCCGGTATATTCCTTGGCCTCCAGCTCCTCCTGTTTGGCGCGGATATCATCCTGCATCTTCTGGACCTGACGCATCATGGCGTTGGGATCGGGACGGCCGTAGCCTTTGGGCAGTCTTGCTTTCATAGGTTTTTCCTCCAAATAAATTTACTTGTCAATGATTTTCAGGTCAACGCCCAGCGCCTGCATGGTGTGCAGGGTTTCATCCAGACTGACAGCGGGGCTGCCGTTTTCGGCGGCTTTCGGCTCTTCATAAGGGCCGATGCTGTACTTGGTTTTGGAAACGCGGTAAATCGCTTCCTTCAGCCGCTTGCTGACCTCGCGGTTGCTGCGGATATAATCCCGGAAGGCATCGCTGCATTCAAACAGCACACGCTTTCCGTCACAGTAGGCTTTTGTGCCCCGCAGAAAAGAAATCAGCATGGCATCATTCTCTTCAAGGTCGGACAGCACAGCAGGCCAGAAGCCGAACGGCTCCAGCGGGCCGACAGACCGCGCCGGCTCCGCTTTGCGCGGTGTAGGCTTAGGGACGGCGGGCTGTGCGGCCGGCACGGTCTGTTGGGGCGCGGGTCTTAACTCGGGCTGCAGGAACGGCGGGTCGTCATCAATGGGCGGCGGCAGATCATCCGGCTCAGCCGAAGCAGCAGGTACAGCGCTTGACTGCGCAACCGGGGGCACGATGGTAGCAGCCGGCTGCACAGGCGGTGCGGATGCAAAGGCCTGCGGTGCTGCGGGGGCCGCGACCTGCTGTACCACAACAGGGGCGGTGGCAGTGATCTCCGGCTGCGTCAGCGAAAAGACAGCCAGCTCCAGTTCGATGCGCTGGTCGGTGCCGCGGCTCATCTTCTCAAGTGCGGAGCCGAAGGCGTTGATGGCGCGGATGGCATCGCCCTGCGGGAAATCCTGACGCTGATTGTAGGCAGCCTCCTCCTCGGGAGAGATACCGGCCAGCAGTGCCGTGCCGCCCGGCAGGGCGCTGAGCATCAGGTTTCGGTAATGACCGGCAAGCTCTATGCAGAGGCGCCGCATGTCAACACTCTGCTGGCGCAGGGCGGCAATCTTTTCAAGCGCGGCAACCGAATCCCCGGCTGCGATCGCATCACTGATCTCAAACAGGTATCCCCTGTCTGTGACGCCTGCCATACGGCGTACCAGCGCTTCATCTACCTTATTATCCACACCGGCGCAGGTGTCGAGTATAGACAGTGCATCACGCATGGCACCATCGGCCAGGCGGCCAATCAGCTGTGCGGCGTTTTCGTCCAGATCGATTTTTTCCTGCCCGGCTACATAAAGCAGGCGTTTAGCAATGTCATCTGCCGTGATACGGGTGAAATCGTACCGCTGACATCGGCTCAGGATCGTGACAGGGACCTTCTGAACCTCGGTCGTTGCCAGAATGAAGATGACATGCTCGGGCGGCTCCTCCATCGTTTTCAGCAGTGCATTGAAGGCTGCCGTGGAGAGCATGTGGACCTCGTCAATGATATAGACCTTGTACTTGCAGACCGAGGGCAGATACGCCACCTCGTCCCGCAGGTCGCGGATGTCGTCAACGCCGTTGTTGGAGGCAGCGTCCATCTCGATAATGTCCATGACAGCGCCGGAGTCGATACCCTTGCAGATCTCACATTCGCCGCAGGGGTCAGGGCTGGAGGTATCCAGACAGTTGACCGCCTTGGCAAAGATCTTGGCGCAGGTCGTTTTGCCGGTGCCGCGGGTGCCGGTGAACAGATACGCATGGCCGATGCGGCCCGCTGCGATCTGGTTTTGCAGGGCTGTGACGATGGTTGTCTGGCCGACAACATCTGCAAAGCGCTGGGGGCGCCATTTGCGGTATAAGGCGCGGTACATCTGCCCACCTCCCGTTAAGATACAAATAAAGCGGGCAGAGCACGCGGCTGCGCTGCTTTGCGTACAGATGCAGGCTTGACCGCGGCACTGTGCAAGCACCGCTTAATGCTGCTCGGTTCCCCGCCTGACATGGTTCACAGGCTGCCCACGCGCGGGACCTGCATCTGTACGCGAAACAGCGCAATTCAGCCCTGTCCGCTTTTAGTATTATACAATAAGTCCCGGATAAATGCAAGCGTTTTCCGTCAATCTTCCTGCAGGCGCTCCACCATCTTGTAAAGGGACTCAGCACTGTTGAAGTTCTGCGGCATGATCTCAGAGGCGGGGATAGAGATGTCATACGCTTCATTCAGTGCGGAGATGATCTGCAGGATGTCGAAGGAATCGAGAATGCCGTCATCGATCAGCGTGGTGCAGGTCGTGAAATCTACATCCTCCTTGATCTCGCTCAGAATTTCCAGTAATTGTTCCATAATAATGCTCCTTTTTGGTTTACATATCCCCCAACGGGGTGTTGAGGGGGTGAGTTGGCGTGAGGGCGCGGACAAGCTGCGGCGCACCGTTTTGCCACAGAACGATCTGCGGCAGGTCGCGGCTGAGGAAAAGGCCCAGTCCCTCTGTGACAGAGTAGGCGCCGGCGTTTTCAAAGACAAGCAGGTCGCCGGGCTGCAGCCCGGTCAGGGAGATGCTGCGCACCAGAACATCGTTGGTCGTACACAGGCTGCCGCAGAGTGTCCAGTCCTGCTGCGTCCCCTGCTGCGCGGCAAAATGGCGCAGGTGCGGGCGCTTCATTCCCATGATCTGTCCCAGATAGTTCAGGTGGTTCATGCCGCCGTCCACAATGCAGTAATGCTGGCCGTCATGATCCTTGCAGTCCATGGCGGTTGTCAGGTAAAAGCCGCATTCGGCGGTGTAAAAGCGGCCCATCTCAACAGTCAGGTGCGCCCACCCTGCAGCCTCCTGCAGTGCAGGGGCGAGGGCTCTGGCAGGGGCAAGGGTGTCGGTGAAGTCATCGCCGTCAAAGTACGGCACAGGCAGGCCGGGGCCGTATTCCAGCTCCGGCAGGCGCAGACCGAAGGTCTGCTCGATCTCATCATAAAGCGCCTGCAGCATGGTCAGCTCTTTTTGCTGGGAGGTCAGCTTTTTGCGCTGGGTGCCGACAAAATAGTGAATGCCGATAAAGTCAAGATCCGGTGTTTCTGCGCGGTTTTTTAAGGCGGAAAAAAGATCCTGCTTCGACATGCCGAACTGACTGCCGGCGTTCAGCCGCAGCAGCACAGGCAGACGGCGGCCCGCCGCGCGGGCAGCCTCCTGCAGATAGCGGACCTGCAAAAGAGATTCTGCGGTGTAGCTTCCGGCACCATCTGCGACGGCACGGGCAATGTCGGCAGGTGTTTTGTTGACGCCGGAATAGATGACGCGCGCATCCGCTGCCTGCAGGCTCTCGCATACGGACAACTCGCCGGGGCTGCATACCTCCAGCCGCGCAGTGACGGCGGACATGGCGGGCAGCAAAAACGGATTGGCCTTGATGGAATAGCAGAGCTTAATGTCCGGGCCGAATACCTCCTGTATAGCGCGCACACGCGCCTGCAGGGCATCCACATCAAAGACAAAGGTCGGCGTGCCGTAGGCGGCCGCAAGCTGCTGCAAAATGGCATCTGTCATTTTCGGGCTCCTTTTTTGGTCAGTGCGGCCAGTGCCGTGCGGTCGATCTTGCCGTTTTTGTTCATCGGCAGCTCGTCCAGCTGCAGGGCCGTGTTCGGCTGCATAAAGGGCGGCAGGGCTGCTTTGAGCGCGGCCAGCAGGGCCGCTTTTTCGCAGCTGCCGGTATAGAATAGATGCAGCCGCTGCTTCTCTGCATCAAAGATGCAGCAGGCGCGCGTCACAGCATCGCAGCGCATGGCTGCGGCCTCGATCTCGCCCAGCTCTACGCGATGCCCCATGTGCTTGATCTGAAAATCCTTGCGGCCTATGTAATAGAACTCCCCCGCCGCATCGCAGCGTGCAAGGTCGCCTGTGCGATAGATGCGCTCATACCAGCGGGTGTTCAACGGATTTTGGGTGAAGGCTTGCGCCGTGCGGGCCGGGTCGGCGTAGTAGCCAAGCGCCAGCGCCGTGCCGGAGACACACAACTCCCCTGCCTGGCCGGGTTCGGTGACAAGGCGGTCGTTTTCGTCCAATAGAAACACCTTTTCATTGGGGAATGCGTGTCCGATGGGAAGCACCTCCTCCGGGGCAAAGACACGGTCCGGCAGGATGTAGTAGGTGCAGTTGCAGGTGATCTCAGTAGGGCCGTAGAGGTTTACGAAACGGGCCTGCGGCAGGGCGGCCTTCCATTTGTTGAGATGCTTTATGGGCATGACCTCGCCGCTGAATAACACCTGCCGTATTGCGGTAGGCACGCGGTAGCCGAAGCCATTCATGATCGAGACAAAGCACATCGCGCTGACAGCCCAGACCAGCGTTGTGACCGCATGGTCTGCCAGATAGTCCATCAGCTTGGTGGGCTGGCTGAAATAGGCACGCGGGATGATCTGCACCTTGGCACCGGTGTATAAGGCGGTGTAGAGATCCTTGACTGAAACATCAAAGTCAAACGGAGCCTGATTGCCGAGAATGTCCTGCGCTTTTATGCCAAAGATGGCGGCAAACTGTGGGATAAAGTCCAGCACCGAGCGGTGGCTGACCGTGACCCCCTTGGGAACGCCGGTGCTGCCGCTTGTAAAGTTGATGTACAGCGGGTCTACATCCACAGCCTGCGCACGGCGTGCAGCCAGCAGCGAAGGCTGTACCGCTGCTGTGAGCAGATCCTCCAGCAGGTAAACGCTGCAGGAACAGCCGAGCGCCGCGGCGGCGTCCGCATGGTCGCGGTCAGTGATGAGCAGGCACGGCTGCAGTGTGCTCAGCACCTGCTGTGTGCGGGCGGCAGGCTGGCGGGTGTCCAGCACGGAATAGCAGCAGCCCGCATAGACAGTGCCGAGCATTGCGGCGAAAACCGGCGCGGATTTTTCCAGATAGAACGCGACCGGGCAGCGCGGCGCGGTATGACCGGCCAGAAAGCTGCCGGCGCGGCGGGCGTTTTCTGCCAGCTGTGCCCAGGTGTAGTCCTGCTGCGCATCGCCGACAGCGGCGCCCTCCGGAGTATGGGCTGCGGTAGCTTCAAGCCAATCCAGAATATTGGTCTGCATATAAAATCTCTTTTCTTAGAAGTTTGCGTAAAGGAAACCGGAGGTCTCGGTCACGCAGATGAAGCTGAGGGTGACCAGAAACATTACAAGGTAGTAAAGACCCCAGCGCAGGGCAAGCGGCAGCCGCTGAACCTCTGTATACGGCTCGCGGCCCAGCTCTGCAATCAGGCTGTGAACAAAGACCAGCACAGTGCTGATGGCAACGATGCCCCACGCCGGCCCCGTGACAGCGGTAAAGGCGGCGGGAGCCTCAGCAGTCAGCGCCTCGGGGCGGAAGCTCACAAAGGTGTTGCGCAGATAAGCGGCTCCGAGGGAAAGCCCCACCCGATCAAAATACCAGCCGATATTAACGATGACGAAGGTCCGCAGGATGCGGAAGATATGCCATGTACGGCTCTCGGTGGGGATATGCAGGGCAGTGTTCATTTTTTTGAAGGCAGGCTCGAGCAGATCGGCAAGGGCGATGACCATACCGTTATACAGGCCCCATACAAGATAATGCGCCTGCGGACCGTGCCAGATGCCGACTACGGCGAACACCAGCAGGTTGGCAACTGCAGCCGGCAAAACACGGCCGAAGTGCTTGCCCCAGTGCCCGGTGGCCCATTTGCCGAATCGCTGCATCGGCTTGGTCAGCGCGAACGGGTAGAACAGATAATCACGCATCCATGCGCCGAGGGAGATATGCCAGCGCCGCCAGAAATCTCCCAGCGAGGTGGAAAAATACGGCTGGCGGAAGTTGGGCATCATCTCAATGCCGAACAGCTGCGCGACACCCAGCACCATGTCGATGCCGCCGGAAAAATCCGCATACTGCTGCAGCGAATAGAGCAGGATCGCCAGCAGTGCCATCGACCCGGCGAGGGTGGGATCGTTCCGGTCAAGGATCGCGGCAATCGTAGGCGCAGTCAGGTTGGCAATGGCATACTTTTTCATCGCACCGAACAGGATCACAAAGAGGGCACGCTTGGTGCGCTCCCACTCCCAAGAATGCGCGGCGGTCAGTTGGGGCTCCATTGCTCCGTACCGGTTGATGGGGCCTTGGATCAGCTGCGGGAAAAATGAAATAAACAGCAGAAAACGGGCGGGGTTCTTTTCAGCCGGGTGGCGGCCGCGGAAGCAGTCAATCAGATAACCAATCGCCTGAAAGGTATAAAAGCTGATGCCGAGCGGCATGACCAGCCCCAGCGCCGAGGGTGCGGTGGCCGCCACCGCACCAGCCAGCAGGCGTACAAAATATGACCAATATTTAAAATAGCCCAGCACCAAAAAATTAGTGACCAGCACAAGCGCAACAACGCCCTTTTTGCGGCGCTGCGTCTTGGCCTTGACAGCTTTCTTTTCGTCCTTTGTGATGCCGGGCGCTTTGCGCCGTGCGGCGCAGTCGGCGTCAAGGCGGGCAAGCCAGAGCCCGCCGCCCCAGACGGTCAGTGCGGTAAAAAACAGAAAGAAAATCCCCTGCCAACCGCTTGCCGCAAAAAAGACAAGGCTGATCGCCAGCAGGCAGAGCCACTGGTAGCGGCGCAGCACGGTGTAATACAGCACCAGCCCGACTGTGACGAGAAGGACAAATGCAAATGAGTAAATCTCCACAGTTTTCCTTTCTTTCTGTTAATAATCAACTTGCTGCTCATAGTAGCGTTCAAAAGGAACATCAGAGCCTACAACACGAGCATTAACGCGGAAGGTGTAGGTGCCGTGCTCCGTGACAGGATATTCAGCCCAAGAACGGTCCGTATAATTTGAAAAAGTGTGGTATTCTGTGTCATTAGGACCCTTGACAAGGTATTCATACTCTGCCTGTACACTGGGGCCGTGGTAGCAATTTGCGAGCAGAATAAATTTGTCACTATGCGATTCAATTAGAAAATAAACATTTGTAATATAATTTACCCGGGCTAAATATTCCTGCGGAGTTATAAATAGGGCGTTGACATCCGCGCCGCTCTGACGCAACTGCAGAAACTTTGCCATCGACTGGCAGAAGGCTCGTCCGCCGGTTTTGTTCATGTGAGTATGATCGCTATAGTAGGAAAGCTCTTTATTTTCAAATAAAGAATCTTTTGCAAGATTAAAATCATGATAGGTCGCTCCGTGCGCCGCAAAAAAATCGCAGAAGGTCTGGTAGGTCTCAAAGTAATTTTCATAACTGACAATATCCAGTACCGGTTTCGGAGGACAAATTACAATCAAGTCAACATTATGTGTACGACATTGGTCGCAGATTTCAGCAAGCTCGTCATATCTTTTCTGTAAAAAGGTATGCGCAGAAAAATTCCATGTATTTTCAACACCAATGGTATCGAAATCAATCGTTTTATCTGGCGCATTCTGCCGATGGGATACATCGATTTCGCCAACAGAAGAGGCGGCAAAATTAGGCTGTAATCGTTCTTTGATGTTTGCTGTCTCTTGTGTGATAGCCGCTTTCCAGTCTTTAGGCCAAGTGCCGCTTTGCCAAGGAATAAGTGCGTTAAGTGAGGTGTCCTTGAAAAAGTTTGTTTTGCCTGTCATGTAGCGCAGTAATATGGAGGGAATCTGCGCTACAGGTGCAGTCTCCAGTTTACCGTACAGAAAAGCATATTGAGCCTTTGGATATGGGTCACTTCCCATATTGTAGTAATCCATAACCAAAATTGCGGTTTTGGGATGATGCTCCTGCAATATCGTATCGACTGCAATCTCAGTCATATCCCAGGATTGCATATTAGTTGCAAGACTACAGACGGATAGACCTGTGTTCTGGCTAAGTTCATCCTCTGGCAAGGCACAAGTAGCCAAGGACGAGCCGAAAACAGCCAAGTCGATGTCTGTTTTTTGATAATAGTTGCGCCACATGGCAAGGCTGGATCCATTGTCCGGCGGCATAAAGCAGCAGAGGATCAGATTTAAAAAAACGAAAATCGCCAGAAAAGCGGCGACCTTAGCAGCATGTTTCAAAAGAAAACTCCTGTAAACCATACAAAATAAGGAAAATCTACAAAAACGCTAAACAAAACCAGTATACCGCATTTTTACAGAAACTGCAAGGTGTATGGGGGCATACCTGCATTTTTTACAACTTATTGCGAAAAAACCGCGTTTCATCAGCGAAACGCGGCGGTGGCATTATCCCAAAAGTTGCTTGGCCAAATCGGCGCTGGCCTTGGCGTCCTTGCAGTAGTAATCGGCACCGATGTTGCGGGCATAGTCCGGTGTAAGAACAGCACCGCCTACCATGACCTTACAGTCGAGTCCGGCAGCGTGCAGCGCCTCAATCGTGGCCTGCATATTGGGGACGGTGGTCGTCATCAGGGCAGACAGACCTACAAGCTTTGCACCCGTCTGGCGCACAGCCTCGACCACGCGCTCGGGGGCGACATCGCGGCCAAGGTCAAGCACATCGTACCCATAGTTTTCCAGAATAACGCGGACGATGTTTTTGCCGATGTCGTGTACATCGCCCTTGACGGTGGCAATGACGATCTTGCCCTTGCTGCCCTGCGCCTGCCCGGAGGCGGCAATCTTCGCCTTGATGGACTCAAAGGCAGCCTGGGCGGCGGTGGCTGCCTGCAGCAGCTGCGGCAGGAAAACAGTTCCCTTTTCAAAGCCATCCCCCACGGCGTCTAACGCGGGAATCAGAGAGGTGTTTACGACATCGAGCGGCTCCCGCATCGTCAGGGCGGCGTCTGCGGCCGCGCGGGCCTCGGCCTTTAAGCCGCGCCGCACCGCCTCAAACAGTGCATCTCCGCCCGGGGCGGCCGCGCCGACCTCGGCCACGGTGGCGGCTGACTTGCTCGTCTGGGTGGTCTGGATCTGTACATCGGCGTAGGCGGCTACATAGTCGGAGCTTTGCTTGTCCTGACTTGTCAGCACCCGGTAGGCGCGCACGGCGGCCATCATCTCCGGCGTGTTGGGATTCATGATGGCAAGGTCAAGCCCCGCCGCCATGGCCATTGTCAGGAAGGTGGTGTTCAGATAGCCACGGCACGGCAGACCAAAGCTGATGTTGGAAACGCCCAGCACCGTGCGCACACCTAACTCCTTTTTGCAGCGGGTCAGCGCCTCCAGCGTCTGAACGGCACCCTCCTGCTGGGCGCTGGCGGTCAGTGTCAGGCAATCAATGTAAATATCCTCATTCGGGATACCGGCCGCATTGGCGGCAGCGGCAATGCGTTTTGCAATGGCAAAGCGCCCTTCGGCGTCAGCCGGGATGCCATGCTCGTCCAGTGCCAGGCCGACAACGGCAGCGCCGTATTTCTTGCAAAGGGGCAGGATGGTGTCCAGCGTATTCTGCTCACCGTTGACCGAGTTGACGATGGGCTTGCCGTTGTAGATACGCAGCGCGCGGGAAAGAGCCTCCGGATTGGAGGAATCGAGCTGGAGCGGCAGATCCGTGATGGCTTGCAGGTCCTTGACAAGCTGCTCCAGTGTGGCGGCCTCGTCAATACCGGGCAGACCGGCGTTGACATCCAGCACCTGAGCACCGGCCTCGGCCTGGGCTACGGCCTGGGCGCAGGGATAGGCGCTGTCACCGTCCCGCAAAGCCTGCTGCAGCCGCTTTTTTCCGGTGGGATTGATGCGCTCTCCCACAACAGTGATGCCGTCCACCTCGACAAAGCGAACCGGCGTACACAGACAGCTGCGGCGGATAGGGATCTTGTCGGCGGGAACCAGCGGGGCAAAGGTCTCCCGCAGCTTGGCGATGAAGTCAGGCGTTGTGCCGCAGCAGCCGCCCACCATGGAAACGCCGATCGAGGCATAAGCTTTCATCTCTGCGGCAAATTCCGCGGCATTCAGGTTGTAGCTGCCGTCCGGGTTGGGCAGACCGGCATTGGGCTTGACAAAAACCGGTACACCGGCCGGGACGCTGCGGCAGAGCCGCTGTGCAAACGGCAGGATCTCCTTGGGACCCAGCGAGCAGTTGATGCCCACGGCATCGGCACCGAGACCGGCGGCCGTGACGGCGTAGCTTTCCACCGTACAGCCGGTAAAGGTGCGGCCGCGGCTCTCAAAGCTCATTGAGGTAAAGACCGGCAGGGCACAGTTTTCCTTGGCGGCGAGAATGGCCGCCTTCAATTCATACAGATCGGTCATCGTTTCAAGAAAGACGAGATCCGCCCCGGCTGCCGCACCGGCACGGATGACCTGTGCAAACTCGGCGTAGGCATCCTCAAAGCGCAGGGTGCCGGCCGGGACCAGCAGCTCGCCCAGAGGGCCGATGTCCAAGGCTACCAGCGCACCGGTTTCTGCGGCGGCGCTGCGCGCACAGGCAATCGAGGCAAAAACGACCTGCTCGACCGTGCAGGGGCAGCCTGCAAGCTTTTTGGCGTTGGCACCAAAGGTGTTGGCCAGCAGAATGTCCGCGCCGGCGCGGGCATAATCGGCGTGGATGGCAGTCAGAGTATCCGGCATTTCCAGAGCGGCCAGCTCGGGCTTTTGCCCGGGCTGCAGGCCGCGGGTCTGCAGCTGGGTGCCCATGCCGCCGTCCAGAAGGACAAAGCGCTTACGGTCAAATACTTCACGGATCTGCATACGATTCTCCCCTATCGATCTTGTTTGAAACAGGTCGTGCCGCGCTTGCGGAACGAACAGGTATCCCGTAGATGGCAGGTCGCACAGCCTGCACGGGTGCCGGTCACGGGGTGATCGGCAATGCCTAAAATGGCGGTGGTGCTTTTGCGTGGGGTCAGCAGATGCTGGGGGGTCACAGCCAGACCGCAGCCTCGCACACTGTCCACGGTCAGGCAAAGGGTATCGTTCAGCTCCAGCGGGCAGTCGCCGTAGCCGGGTGCATAGCGCCCCGTCATGAAAACGCCCTGCGCCTGCACAGCGGCGCGCAACTCACTTTCCAACTCATCACAGACCTGCTCCAGCAGCACGGAGGCCAGCGCATCGGCGGCGGTTGCCAGCGCGATGTCGGATACCTCCATCCGGCGCAGCAGCTTGTCGATCTCAGACCCCAGAGTCGCAGCCAGCAGCAGCACCTCCCCACAGCCGAGCAGGTGGCGGGTAAGATCTGTGCCGCAGTCCTCAAGCGGCAGTGCTGTGCGCAGCAAGCGGCGGTATACGGCGCGCGGAGCAGCCGCTGCCAGCACCTGCTCCTCTGCCTTGTCCAACAGGGCTGCGGTAGCGGTGTCCGGCGTCCAACCGGCGGCCCCCATATAGCGCAGCGCTGTGGCGCGGTCAATGGCGGCGGGCTTGCGGCGCTCCATTACAGCAGATCCCGGATGCCGTCGTAGACCTTGGCGGCCACGGCGGCATCGTTCATGGCATACAGGTGGATGCCGTCGGCACCGCCCTCGATCAGATCGCGCAGCTGTTTGACAGCATAGTCGATGCCGGCATCATACAGCGAGGCCGGATCGTCCTGATAGCGGGAGATCATACGGGTAAACTCCGAGGGCAGGCTGGCCGAGGAAAGCGAAACCGTGCGCTCGATCTGGCTGCGCTTGACGATCGGCATAACGCCGGCCGAAACAGGCAGCGTGATGCCGGCGCGGCGCGCCAGATTGAGGAAGCGATAGAAATGCATGTTGTCAAAGAAAAGCTGGGTCACAAGATGCTCGGCACCGGCGGCCTGCTTGATCCGCAGATTCTCGACATCGTGCAGCAGGGTGTCGGCCTCGGGGTGTCCCTCCGGGTAGCAGGCACCGTGTACCGAGAAATCAGGCTTCTTCCATTTGATGAAGGAAGTCAGGTCGCTTGCATGGCGGAAGTCCGGGCTTTCGGGGCGGGTGGGGCTGCGGTCGCCCCGCAGGGCCAGCACATCGCGGACGCCGACAGCCTCAAGCTGGTCGAGGATCTCAGCCGCGCGGATCTGGTCGTTGCCCATGCAGATCAGATGCGCAAGCGTGGGGATCTGCAGCTCGTTCTGGATATAGTCGGCAACCTCGGCAGTAGAAACGCCGCCGGCAGAGCCGCCCGCGCCGAAGGTGACGCTGATGAACCCGGGGTTGAGCGTCTGCATCTGCTGCAGGGTGGCTTTCAGCTTGTCCATCTGGGTGGTCTGTCTCGGCGGAAAGCATTCGATCGAGAAAACACAGCGTTTGGCTTTGAATTGTTCGGTGATCGTCATTTGTTACTCCTTGTTATTACGCCGCAGGAGCGCAGGCATCTGCGGTGGTCTCCACGCTGAGCGTGTTATTCTGCCATAGAAAGGTGAGGCTGCCCTCCTGATCGGTGCGGTACACCTCGGCCCCGACAGCCGCAAAATTTTCAAGTGCGGCGCGGTGGGGGTGGCCGTAATCATTATCAAGCCCACAGCTGACGGCCACGGCGGCAGGCCTGACAGCCTGCAAAAAGGCTGCACTGTTGGAGGTATACGACCCATGATGCCCTGCCTTGTAAAGCACGGCATGCAGGGCAGAACCGTAGGTATCAAGAAGCCGCTGCTCGGCGGCTTCCTCGGCATCGCCGGTGTCGAGAAAGCGGAAGTCTCCGGCCGTGAACATCGTACAGAGCGAAATATCGTTGACGCTTGCGGCATCTTTGCTGCCGCCCTGCAGAATCATGAGCGTGCCGCCGCCCAGCGGGTAGCGATCCCCGGCCTCCGCTGTGGTCAGCACGGTGCCGTTTTCTGCGGCAGATTCAGCCAACTGTCGGGGCCAGTCGGCGGTATCATCGGCACCCGGCTCCCACAGCGGCAGCAAAAGCTGTTTGACCGGGAAATCGGAAAGCACCGCCCGGGCATTGCCGGTATGGTCGGCATGGGGATGCGTGAGCACCAGATAGTCCAGCGATTCGATATCGAGCGCATGCAGGTCGTAGAGCAGTGCCTCCTCAGCCTCGGCGGGGCCGGTGTCGATCAGGCAATACGCACCGTCCTGACAAATCAAAACGGCATCCCCCTGCCCGACATCCAGCACATACACGACGGTGCTGCCGGGTGCAGGCCTTGGTGCGCTTTCCTCCGTGCGGAGCGGTACGCCAAGCGCAGCGCGCAGCTGCCGCCAGTCTGGCAGGGGGCCGCGGCCGCCCGCCAGCTGAATGGCAAAGGCAGAAAGCAGAAGCAAGCCAGCCAGCACAGCGGCTGCGATGCGCCAGCCCTTCTGCTTATTCATCATATTGACCGTTGAGCTTGCGCTCCTCCCACTGGGCTTTTGTCACCAGCACGGCACGGGGCTTGGCACCCTCATAAGGGCCGATGATCTTTTCCTGCTCCATTTGGTCCATGATGCGTGCTGCGCGGGCATAGCCCAGCTTGCAGCGGCGCTGCAAAAGGCTGGTGCTGGCCTGTCCGGCCTCGATGACGCACTCAACAGCCTGCTCAAACATGGCATCCAGTGCGCCGCCTGCCTCGCCGTCATCGTCCCCGCCTCGCTTGCTGCCTTTTTCGGCAACGGCACGGCGCTCCATCTCGGCTATCATTTCCTCATCGTACTGTGCGGTGGAGGTGGACTTGATAAAGCTCAGCACGGCACCGATCTCCTCATCCGTGACAAAGGTGCCCTGCACGCGGACCGGCTTCGATGCGCCGACCGGCAGGAAGAGCATGTCACCGTTGCCCAGCAGCTTTTCGGCACCGCCGGAGTCCAGAATGGTACGGCTGTCGATCTGGCTGGAAACGGCAAACGCGATGCGGCTGGGGATGTTGGCCTTGATAAGGCCGGTGATGACATCGACACTGGGGCGCTGGGTCGCAACGATCAGATGGATACCGGCGGCACGGGCCTTCTGCGCAATACGGCAGATGTAATCCTCGACCTCCTTGCCGGCAACCATCATCAGATCCGCCAGCTCGTCAATGACGATGGCGATATAGGGCAGATGCTCCATGCCCGTCTGGGCGGCCAGCTTGTTGTAGGCCTTGATCTCACGGACATTGTTCTCGGCAAAAAGCTTGTAGCGGCGCTCCATTTCAGCAACGCTTGCACCCAGTGCACCGGCTGCCTTGCGCGGCTCGGTCACAACGGGCATCAAAAGATGCGGGATGCCGTTGTACTCCGCCAGCTCAACGACCTTCGGGTCGATGAGGATGAGCTTGACATCCTCCGGACCGGAGCGGAACAGGAAGCTGATGATGATAGAGTTGACACAGACAGATTTACCGCTGCCGGTAGAGCCTGCAATCAGCAGGTGCGGCATTTTGCACAGGTCAGCAACCTGCGCCGTGCCGGCAATATCCTTGCCAAGCGCCATCGTGAGGGGGCTGCGCATATTGATATAATTCTGGGATTCAAAGACAGCGCGGATGTTGACCGTGGAGCGGATCTTATTGGGAACCTCAATGCCGACTGCGGGCTTGCCGGGGATGGGGGCCTCGATGCGCACGCCCGCCGTGGCAAGATTCAGTGCAATATCATCGGAAAGGCTGGTAATGCGGCTGACCTTGATGCCCGCCTGGGGCTGCAGCTCATACCGGGTGACAGAGGGGCCGCGGCAGATGTCGAGCATCGTCGTCTTGACGCCGAAGCTGTCCAGAGTATTTACCAGAATATCGGCGTTTTTCTTCATCTCGCGGGCGGCACCGGCCTCGTCATCGGGGCGGGTCGCGTTGAAGAGATTCAGCGACGGATAGCAGTAGGGCTCAGGCGGCTGCTCCACAGAGGTAGGCAGGCGCATGGCGTTCGGGTCAGCCTTGGCCGCACAGGGCGGTGTATGGACCGGCGCACCGGCCGAGTTGCCGACGGCCGTGCTGACCTGCACACGGGCGGCCTGCCCCTGCTGAGGTACGGTAAAGCTGCTCTGGGTCGTCTCGGCAGCCGGGCGGGTCATGGGCTGCGCTGCGGGTGTGCTGTTGGCAGCGGGAGCCGCTGCAGGCTCTGCCGCCATAGCGTCCAGCATCTCGGACACTGAGCGGCCGGATTCCCAGGCGGCGCTGACTGCGCTGCCTGTATCGCTGAAGCTGCCGCCCAGCGTCGGAATCGGTGCGGCGATGGGGGCTGCCGGGGCTGCGGCAGCGGGCGCACCCAGCGGGGGCATATCCTTTGCAGCCATACCGGCGGCAAGATCCGCCGGAGAGAGCACTACGGTATCACCCTGTACCCGCCCGGTCATGTCGAGCTGCGGCAGCTGCACGGGGGTCTGTTCCGGCTCCTCCTCCACAGGGATAAGCGGTGTGTCAAAGCGCGGCTCCTGCGGCACCGGGGTCAGCGGGGTCTCAAACTCTGCAGGCACAGGCAGTTCAAGGGTCGTCTCGGCACTGACCTCCTGCGGGGTATAGTAGGGGGCATGGCCGCTGACGGCACGGTTGATCAGGGCGTCCAGCTCATCAATGGGCTGCTGGGCAGCCTGTGCAGCAGCGGGCGCTGCCGGTTCCTCGGCAGGCTCTAGCTGCAGCTCAAAATCCTCCTGCGGGGCAGGCGCGGGCTGCGGCGGCTGGGCGTAATGGAGCGGGCCGCTGGCCTTGCCGGACAGCGGGTCCATGCCGAAGGTGCCGCCCGGCCCGATGCTGACCGGCTCAAGCGGGTCGTTGGCTTCCGCCTTGCGGCGGGCGCTTTCGGTGCTGGACGGGCCGAGGTCTACATCAAAGCCCGGGCGTGCTGCGGCAGACTGCGCAGTAAAGGGGGCTTCGGGCGTGACCGGTGTGACGGGGGCTGTGTACGGCTGCCGGGACGGTGCAGCCTGCTGCTTCGGGAAGCGGCTGGTGTCGGCAATGACATCATAGACAGGATGGTGCGGCCGGGTGGCGGAATCGGGCAGCGCACCGGTCAGGTTCTCAACGCTCTCCTCCTCCGGTGCAGCGTTGAAAAGCCGGGTGTCGTAGGCTGTTTCAGCGGCAGCGCGCTCCTGCTGGCGGGTTTGAAAGGCTTTATACCGCGCGTCCAGAAAGAGGACAATATCGACCGGGGTGATGGCAAAAAAGAACATCACACCCAGCAGAAGGACGAGCAGCATAATAATATTGGAAGCCGGACGGCCGAACAGCGCCAGCAGGGTGGCGCCGATGGGGGCACCCAGAACGCCGCCCTCCCAGAAATAGGTGCCGCCGCGGGTGAAGAGCATCTTGATGATCTCCCCTACCTTGAGGCTTTCCACATTCAGCTTGGAGAAGATGACCGGCACACTGGCGCAGAGAATCCCCATCAGGGAGACCTTCCCCGCAAAGAGCGCTACGCGGTAGCCGGAGGCCAGCAGATAGGCAAGATACAGCAGAAACGGCCCGACCAGATAGGTCGTGATGCCGAAGATGCCAAAATACCAGCTGCGCAGCGTGCTCCAGAAATTCTGGCCGGGCACCAGCACAAGCGCTACGCACAGCAGGCCAAGGCCTACCAGCAGAACACTGCGGGTAAGGTTCGGAGTCTGCGCACGGCGCTGGGCGCGGCGGGACGGCTGACGCTCATGCCCGGCACTGCTGCGTGCGGACGCAGTGCGCCCCGCATTGCTGCGGGAGGTACCTTTGGCAGAGCCGGAGCGCTTTTTGGTGCCGGAGCTCTTTGTGGATTTTTTGCCGGAACGAGATTGTGCCATGGTATTGCTTTTCCCTCTCTTGCTTTCTCAAAAAACGATATGCATACAGTTTATAATAATACAGCCCGCATATACAGGCGGATAAGGACATACGACTTTTATTTTATCACGATTGAAAAACCTTGTAAAGTGAAATGCTGTCTTAAGAATGTAAGAATGTAAGAATGTAAAATGCAGATACAAAAAAAGAAATCCCCGCCCTGAGGGATGGGCGGGGATTTACAAGAAAGGAGGAGAAGAACACATGAAAAATGTGGTTAAAGCTATTTGACTTGGGGTTCATTTAGCTTGCAACTAAATTGTAACTGTTTTGTCACCGAATGTCAAGAGTGTTTTGTCATTTTTTTGTAATTTCTCAATTTATTCACAAATGGGCAGGCAAAGCTCGGCGCAGCCGCCGGGTGTGTTGGATACCCGCAGGGTACCGCCATGGGCTGCAGCGGTCCTGCGTGCAGAATACAGTCCCAAGCCCTGATGGGCACTGTCGCTGCGCGCGGCATCTGTGTAGAACATCTCCCCCGCCCGGGCCAGTGCTGCGGCGGTAAAGCCGGGGCCGGTATCGGTCACGCGCAAAGTAAAGCGGTTGTTTTCCTTTGCAACGGTCAGGGTGACGGTTCCGCCGCGCGGGGTGTGGGCGGCGGCGTTGTCCAAAAGGTTTTCCGCAGCGCGCAGCAGGTCGTTTTCTGCAGCACGGATCGTCCCCTGCCATTCCTCCTGTAGTATAAAATGGATTCCGGCAGGCGTGCAGAGGGCGCGGGCTGTCTGCGCCAGCCGTTCCGTGAGGGCGTGGCTGGCCAGCGGTGTTTGTACGGCAGGTGCTGCGCCGGCTGTGCGCAGAGCAGCCAAATAGTGGCGTGCGCGCTCTGTGCCGCGCAGGATGGCTTCGACCTGTGTCTGCTGGTCGGCGGACAGAGCATCCTCGGCCAGCAGGTCGGCGTTGCCTTGTATGACGGTCAGCGGTGTTTTCAAGTCATGGGCCAATGCGGCGATCTGCTCGGTGCGCTGCTGCTCCATCCGCCACTGGCTTTGCAGGCTGTCCGTCAGTTCGCGGCCCATCGTCTGTAAGGCCTGTAAGGTGGCGGCAAATTCCCGGATGCGCACGCCGTCCGTGTCAATTTGCTCCAGCTGCCGGGCGGCAATAGCATCTACGGCCGCGTTCAGCCGGGCAGTCTCGGCGGCAAAAGTGCGCACGGTGCAGTGGGTCTGCCAGCCCAGCCAAGCGAGAATGAGCACCGCCAGCAGCAAAATATAGCAGGTCTGGAAATCCGGCAGCGTGTCCCGCAGGGCCGGGTCAGCGTAGGGCAAGGCATAGTCGTACTGTAAAAGGCAAAAGCTTCCGTCCGCCATTTTAACATCGTACTGGTACTGCATCAGCACCAGATTGCCGCTGCCGCCGTGAAAGGCGTTGAGGGCAATTTTCAGATGGCGGTCATTCATGTTGGTCTGCAGCACCGTGTCATTCTGTACTACAGCCCAGCGGCACAGGTCGCTGATCTGCAGTGAATCGAATGTGTCAGCCGTCATCGAGGCCACAGTCTCCCGGGCCTCGGCGCAGGCCTGGGCGGACGCCACGGCAGGCAGCAGAAAACCGATGTTTATCAGCTGCATAAAAATGCCCCACCAGAGCACCAGAATCAGCGCACACCCGCCGCCGCACAAAAGGAGATACCGCAGCAGAACACTGCGCAGGGATGTCAGTTTTCGTTTTGCCATTGGTAGCCCACTCCCCATATCGTTTGCAGCACCTCCCCTGCCCCGGCCGCGCGCAGTTTGGCGCGGATGTTCTTGATGTGCTGGGTGATGGCCGTGTCATCGGCAGTACCGTCGTAACCGAACACCGCTTCATAAATTTGTTCTTTGGAAAAGGTCTGCCCTGCATGCAGGGCCAGCAGCTCACAGATAGCGTACTCGGATTTTGTCAGGTGCAAAGGCGTGCCGCCGACGCTGGCTTCCTTGGCGGAAAGATCCAGCGCCACCCCGCCGCGGGTGATCTTATGGGACGGCGTGCGGTTCTGCCGCCGCAGGTGTGCTGCGACCCGCGCACGCAGCTCCGCTATGCGGAACGGCTTGGTCAGGTAATCGTCCGCGCCAAGGCCAAGGCCTGTCAGCACCGATGGCTCATCGGTACGCGCGGTCAAAAATAAGATCGGCGCATCTGTCTCGGCGCGGATGCGCCTGC
>ERZ1673752.2535-NODE-2535-length-20051-cov-6.048260_pt1 | contig 20051 bp, 11 predicted proteins | sample MGYA00580195_ERZ1673752 | MGnify/ENA primary metagenome ERZ1673752 (study PRJEB41218, sample SAMN15661744) | gut metagenome | host: Homo sapiens | place: Canada: London | collected 2015-08-20/2019-03-30 | study: EMG produced TPA metagenomics assembly of...
TTTAGGTGAAAACATACTGTGTTTTAAAAAAAACATAGTATGTTTTAAAAATTTCATACTATGTTTTTGGGGAAAACATAGTACGTTTTTGGTAAAATATAAAAAAGACCTCATTTTTCAAAGACGATAAAAGGAATTTTAACGACCGGAGCCCCAGAGACATACGCCCACACTTGGTACTCTTGAAAGTAAACCGTTAAGGAAACGCTGATTAAAGGCTTGATGCCGTTTAACTGCCACTAGCTAAGAAACATTAGCTTTTGAGTCCTTGCTTTTCACTAGCGGTGGTAAGCTGAATGCTTACCTTGAACTATTGTGCTTTTCGGAATTTCGCTTTGATGGTAATAACACCGCTTTGCACCGCTTCTTTTGTAACATCATACAAAAAGTCGCCGTCACCGTTTCGCTTGTTATTTGCATCTTCACCGTTTACAAACCAATCCGCAACAGAGTTTTCAGCCGGTATCGCCTTAATCCAAATTCGAGAATACTCGTCAAGCTGATGACTGCCGAGGGTGAGCGGTGTATTATTTGCTTTTATTTCAATGGTACCCTTGCCTTCGACTTCAAAGTTGACGGTAACCTTGTCTACTTTGATAAATGCAAGTTCAACACTGAGTCCGCCTGCAGTTTTGTCGCTATCCGATAGTCGATAAAACAATGCTCTGTTATGATTTCCAGACCTTTCCTTTCCGTTGACATACCAGCTGCAGGCGTACCCCTCGTTCGGTTTTGCTTCAAATCGCAGTTCGGTATTGGCATTAAACTTTGTACCGCTCGGAAATTGTCTCCATGAATCCTGCAGCCGTGCAATTAAGCTTCCGTTTGCTTCACTTCCGGCTTTTACTTTGAAAGTTACCGGTATCTTGCCCTGTGGCTCTTTACTATTTACTTCAAATACCGCCTGAATGGTAATTTTGCCGTCGGAATCGCTATCGCCTTTTTTTAATGTGTAGAGAACATATGCACCATTTTCAGTAGGCTCTCCACCGAAGTTGTGCTCTGCCCCGTTGAGTAGCCATTTTTTGAATTTATAGCCATAGGAAGGCCTTGCATCAATTCGAACTTCCATCTCCTCATACAGTTTCGTTGTTTCGCTAACATCCTGCCATTCGCCGTTAATTTCTGCTCGGGCAGTAAGCGAACCCTTGCTCGTTGACGACCACCTTAGTTGTATTGGCTCAGCCCGTTTAAAATATGCTTCTATTTTAATAATACCTGAACTATCCTTATCGTTTTTATCGACATAATAATACAGGTAATTTGGCACTTCAGAATTTTCAACTGCTTTTCCGTTTATTTTCCAGCAGTCAACCATCCAGCCCTGCTTAGTATCGGCATGGATATTCAAGCACTGCCCTTCATAAAATTCAGATCCTGAAGGGAAGTTTTTCCAATCACCGTCAACTCTAACACCGGCATCTCGGAGTGTTCCACAGTCGGTATTTACCGAAGACCACACGACTTTTATCTTTTCCGCTTTTCTAAATGAAGCTTGAATATCGATTACATCGTCTTTTGCAATACTTTCCAAAACATCAAAAGTATATCCTTCCCCATCTTCAGCATCCGGTATGGGTTCGTTATTCATATACCATTTGTCAACGCTATAACCTAATTTTGGTCGTGCATCGCCGGCTAAACGCTCCCCTTCCGGCCATTGTTTTCCGTTTGTAACATCTAACCATTTTTTTGCGTCCTGGTTGTATTTAACCCCGCTAACATCACCTTGTGTAGTATTTTTTGATGACCAGGTAACGGTAATTTTTTTTGAAGCACCGAATTCTGCTGCAAGTTTTACGCCGCCTACGGGAGCATCTTTTTTTTGCGGGATAACCATATGGTACTGTCGGCTGAACCCTTTGTCCGCACCGTCCAGCGTCCATTTTTTAAGTATTTTGCTTTTTTGGGGAAGCGGATTGACGCGGAATCGTGTACCTTCATAGAGCTGAAATGTTTTTGTAGTAAAGCCCTTTATTTTATCTTTATCATCTTTGGAAATATCCGTTTCCGGTGTCTTTTCCGGATACACATCATTGATATAAAATGTATCTCCACCGGCACCTAATGTACAGCTAAAGTTCAGCTTTTCAGCTTTACGGAACGCTGCAGTAAGATTAATCGCTTCTTTAGATTGAGCTTCATAACTAAACCCATATTCCTCATCCAGTTCCACACCGATTTCTTTCAAAGTTTTTCCATTTAAGCGAATCTTTTCAATGTCGGGCACATAACCGTATGCATAGTCAAATGTAAACCATAGCTTTGAACCGACACTGACTTTCGCTCCTTGCGCCAAGTCTTTCAAATCGTCCAAATTTTCTATCCGTACGCGTACCGTACCTTGTGACGCATCCGGTACTTCCCATGAAACCGTTACTTTTTCGGCAGAAGCGGGTTGTACTACATCACGAGTATCAACTGTGTTTTCGGCGGAAGAGTACTGCACCACATCACGAGTGTCCACAAGCTCATCGGTTGTACTACCAGTCGTAACACATGCCGTCATACATGCAAGTGCACCAAGCATGCACAGCACGCTCAATCGAGCCACAATCTTTTTAACTGTCCTCATAATAATCTCCTTATTCTTATGATTATATAAAGTATAATATACGAAAAAAAAATGCAAGTACTTATGCGATAAAGCCCTGCTGAAAATCAGTTCTCATAATTTAAAAATACCGATAAAAACGCTGATTAAAGGCTTGACGCCGTGTATCAGCGTACGCCGAATTCTTACTATGGTTTAGGTGAAAACATACTGTGTTTTAAAAAAAACATAGTATGTTTTAAAAATTTCGTACTATGTTTTTGGGGAAAACATAGTACGTTTTTGGTAAAATACAAAAAAGACCTTATTTTTCAAAGACGATAAAAGGAATTTTAACGGACGGAGCCCCATAGGCATACGCCCACACTTGGTACTCTTGAAAGTAAAACGTTAAGAAAACGCTGATTAAAGGCTTAACGCCGTTTAACTGCGTTTAGAGATGCCCACAATTTTCGATTGAATTAATCAGTGTCTCATTAACGGTCTTTCAAAAACGTATTCGGTGTAAAAGGCGGCAACGCCGCCTTTTACCGTTTTATGCGATCATTAAAAAGCCAACTGAAGCCCGAGCTTTAGATTAAGCGCGTTCACCAGCCGTTCATCAGGCTGTTTTGACGTCGTAATACTTCCGATTTTTGCCTTACGGTTTACCGGTACATATATATTATCGCTTACACCGAAATACATGCCAACCATGTGAGTAAACATATAGGAAAAAATACAATTGACGCCGAAACCTACGTTTGCGGTATCAATTGTCTTTTGCGGACTTCGCGTTTTTTCACCGGTTCCGCCTGCTGCAAGACCGCCACCGAAAAACACATCGAAGTTTTTTTCAAGGTTAAACGTCCAGCCGAGTCCCAACTGCCAATCAATCAAGTTGGCACCGTATTGCTGGGTATCGTTGTGAGGACGTGCAGGAAAAGCCGCATTGAACAAGGTATATACCCCAAGCTTCTTGTAAAACGTGTAGCGTAATTGCACATCAAAACCGCCACCGATTCTCCCCGCTGATGACGACCAGTACGATTTACGTATCAAAGCGTTATCAGAAACGCCCCAATCGTAGTAAGCCGTATGGGTAAAAAGCGGACCGATGTCAAGAACCAAACCGATTTGTTTTGCTGAAAGACCGGCTGTGAGCATACAAATCATGCTAAAAAAAACAATTTTCTTTTTCATAAAGACTCCTCTCATAATATAAGATAACTATACTAAAAATTATAAGGATAATCAATAATTTCCGTATTTTACACGGTAAACTTATTCACTTCACCTTCCAGGTTTTCAATACTTCGGTTATTTTGCTGCGTCAACTCGTTAATCTGTAAAACACTCCGCTCGATTTCGCCGATACTACCTGAGACGCCTTTCATACTTCCATTGATTGTTGCCGTAATTTCCATCAACTTATCAAGTTCACTTGAAACTTTTTCATTGGCAGTCAGCATTGCGCTTGATCCTGATTTTACCTCACCGGTAATTGTGTTGATATCGGAAATCGCTTTGAGTACTTCCTGCGAACCGGCAGTTTGCTCGTGCATCGCGTTCATAACCGTATCTTCGCGATTTTTTACTTCTTCGGTCAGTTCGTAGGTTTCCATAAAAAGCGTTTCAACACGGACAATATCATTCGCAATACCGTCGATACGAGTTTTTAAGCCTTTGAGTACGGAGTTAATTTGCTTTCCCTGCGTACTTGACTCTTCGGCAAGTTTTCGAATTTCATCGGCAACAACGGCAAAGCCTTTTCCCGAATCTCCGGCATGCGCTGCTTCGATTGCTGCGTTCATCGCTAAAAGGTTCGTTTGGCTTGCAATGTTTTGAATAACATTGACCGCTTCCAAAAGACTTTCAGATTCGCCGGAAATACTTTTGCTCACTTCAACCGATTTTATAACCGTTTCTTTAACTTCGCTTGATTTTTCCTGTAAGTTGTTTACCTGTTCAGCATTTTGCTTGAGAATTTCGGTTGCGGAAGCGATATTTGCAACGAGTTCTTCAATCGTAGAAGAACTTTCGCTCACATTCACTGCCTGCATTTCAATATGCCCATTGAGATTTTTGATGCTTTTTCGGATATCTTCGATAGCGGTTGCCGTATCCTGAACACTTGCCGACTGGGTTTTAATTTGTTCATTCATCACCTGCAAGTTGGAATGTATCGTATTGATTGACTTCGTTGTTTCGTTTGTATTATTGGAAAGTTCGATACCGACATTTTTAACCGTTGCGGCATTATCTTCGACCAAGCGAATAATATGCCCGACATTTTCCACCGCCTGATTGAATTCGATTGCCATTTGAGAAATCTCGCTTTTACCCCGAACTGCAATCCGCTTGGAAAAGTCTCCGACAGAAACATTTTGTAGTGCACTGGCAACTTGTGAAATGGGCTTTGCAAGATAGTGGGCAATAGCGCGAAGAACTCCCATAGCGATTGCCAAACAGACGGCCGCAACGATAATGAGCGTGTTTCGTAATTTGGTAATCTCATTGAAAAATTCGGTTTTCGGAATTGCAACGAATGTCATAAAGTCATCGTATTCAAATTTTGAGTATGCGGCAATGTAATCAATTCCGCTTATTTTGTAGTATCCGGTTCCGGAGCCGCCCGCTTTTAGTGCGTTCCGAATAAATGTTACTTCTTCCGCTTTTCCCGGATCCTTTTTTTCAACATCGCTGATATTGGTGAGTGTCCGAATATCGATATTTTTATGCGCGATGAGATTTCCCGTACCGCCGATAATATACGAATAGCCGTTTTTACCGATTTCCAGTTTTTTTATGCGATTATCCATATTATCGAAAGCAATATCGGCGGCGAGTGCTCCGATAAAATTATGCTCATTGTCATAGACCGGAGCACCGTGGATTAAAATACTCCTTTTTCCTTCGGGCGTTGATACCTGTCCTTCAATGATGCTTCCGAAACCTTGTTTTGCAAAATCAAACCATGCCGTGTCGCCGCCGTATTCAGTTGTACCGTCGGAATGATGACTATAGCCGTTTACATCAAAAAAGCGGATTTTCCCGTACGGGTCAATTGTTTCCTTAAAATTTTTATCCGCAATATTCTTGAAAAAAGTTTCCCGTTCCAAACTGCTCGCTTTCGGATTGCGCAATATGGGAGCTTCACCGATACCGACAAGGGTATTCAGCGTTGCGGATATTCGCCACTGCATAGTATTTGAAATACCGTCCGCCTTATTGAGCACGCTTTGCTCCGCCACCGCTTTTACCGCTTTTAGCGACATCCTCATACTGATAAGCGTTTGAATCACAAAAGTAACAAAAACTAAAATACCTGCCGTTAAAAATATCCTCACGGCAATTGAACGACCTTTTGTTTTATTTTCCATAAATGCCTCTTTACACCGAACCTTAAAGTAGAATAAATGTAAAGTTGATGTAAAATTACGGGAAAATTATACCGATTATACGAATAAAATCAATATCTCACAACAAAAGCTCACGGAAATCAAGTTTTCGAGAATGATACCACACCTATTTGATGTTGCTAACGCAAAATGCGATAAAATTGTTTGAATGAACAAATTTTGGTACTGATAAAGCGGTAATTTATACAAAGCATTATCAAAATGCAAAAAAAATAGAGGAAGATTGTTAGATTTCTCCAAAATCCGTGTGGCTGTTAACTAAAAGTAGATGCGTACCGTATTAAAATGATTCTACAAAATTGATTTCCATGCATACACTTGATTTTATTTTTGTTTTTGCGTAAAATAAGTACTAATCATTAGCCGTGTTTATTGTCGGGATAAAAACTTTGGTATCGTGTACTACTTTTAAAATCCCAAGGTTTGACCCGATATTGTTTAGGTACTGCATGAAACTATTTGATAAAACTTTACTAAAATTTTTACTGGTGGGAATCATCAACACAGCAGTCGGAGCGACGCTTATGTTTTTGCTCTATAACCTTGCACACTGCTCCTATTGGTTTTCCTCGGCTTGTAATTATGTAACAGGCGGCATCGTAAGTTATATTTTAAATAAACGCTTTACTTTTAAAAACAACGAAACATCATTTGCTCAAATACTGCTCTTTGCCGCAAATATTGCCGTGTGTTATGTTGTTGCCTATAAACTTGCACACTGGGGTATCTATACACTTTTTGCTCAATCGACGGAAAAAGTAAAAGACAACATTGCCCTTTTTTGTGGAATGATAGTATATACGGCATTAAATTACCTCGTGCAAAGATATATTGTATTTAGAAAAAAGGAGTAGATAAATGAAAAAAAATAAGCTTTATATTGTTATACCGTGTTATAACGAATAAAAAGTACTTCCCATTACTCATAAAATGTTTCTTGACGAACTAACGCTTCTTATATCAAAAGGTAAAATCAGCGATGACAGTAGAATACTTTTTGTAAATGACGGCAGTAAAGACAGTACTTGGGATATCATAAAAAATCTTGCACGACACGATGAACATTTTATCGGCATCAGTCAAAGTCGCAATCGAGGACATCAAAATGCTGTCCTTGCAGGATTAATGGAAGCAATGGATCACTGTGATATAACAATCTCAATCGATTGTGACGGACAGGATGATATTACCGCAATGGAAGCAATGGTTGACGCTTATCATGCAGGCTCTGAAATCGTATATGGAGTTCGTTCTACCCGTAAAAAAGATAGCTTTTTTAAAAAATCAAGTGCACAAACTTTTTATAGGTTACTAAACGCAATGGGTGCGGATGTAGTTTATAATCATGCAGATTACCGTTTAATTTCTAATAGAGTACTTAAAGAATTGGCAAAATTTAAAGAAGTCAATCTTTTTTTACGAGGTTTGATTCCGCTTGTCGGTTTTAAAAGCTCTCAAGTCTATTATGAGCGAAATGAAAGACTTGCCGGTGAAACGCACTATCCGCTATCTAAGATGATAGGACTTGCAGTTGATGGAATTACCAGTCTCACCGTAAAACCGATTCGTATTATCAGTACTTTCGGCTTTATTCTTTCAACATTAAGTTTTATTTATGTTTTATACATTGTTATATCAAAAATTTTCGGGCTTGTTGAATCCGAACCGGGATTTTCCACAATTGTAAGTATCATTTGTTTAATCGGCGGTATTCAAATTCTTGCACTTGGAATAATCGGTGAATATATTGGTAAAATTTATTTGGAGACAAAAGAACGTCCGCGATTTATTATCAGCGAACGAACATGCGAGACCGAAGTAAAAGAGGAAGGCTAAGTTTTATGGAAAATACTATGACAAAAAACAAGAAAAATTCGGTAATGCAATGTGCGATATACTTCGTGCCGTTGCTTATATTTTTGTATATTTTAAATGCGGTGTTTCCGACACAGAGCGATGATCTTGGAGCCGGTATCGGCGGTATTAAAGCTGCAATATCTTCATATAATACATGGAACGGAAGATTTGGCGAGATGCTCAAAGTTGCTTTCGGCTCGTATTTAAGTACGACGCCGTGGTATGCACCGATCAATGCAGTTATCGGAGCCGCCGTTTTGCTTTTGAGCTTTACGGTAATCTTTGCACGGCTGCCGCGCCGTACACTCAAAGATGCTTCAATCTTTTGCATTATGCTGATGTTTGTTATGTTCGATCCGATTTTCAGCTTCGGCTCGGTTTTTTATTGGGCGGCGGGAAGTTTTAATTACCTTTGGATCTGGCTGCTGTTACTCTTGTGGATACTGCCGTATCGGCTCTATTGGCAGGAAAAGTTTAGTTCCGCTACAAAAGAACCAAGCACTGCCGCAACGCATACAGATATCGGAAAATCAATCGCAGTTTTTATTGTCGGTTTTTTTGCAGGCTGGGGATGTGAGTTCGGTATTGTGTTTATTGTCGTCACGGTTTGTTTTATGCTCTATTCTTTTTTCGGTCGAAAAGAAAAACTTCCGCTCTGGTTTTATTGCGGGCTTATCGGTTTATGTGCCGGTTGGTGCATACTCTATGCTTCTCCGGGTACGCATCAACGGGCAACCTTGTTCGATGAGTATTTAACTCTTAGTCAAATTTTACATTTACCGCTTCCTCAAATGTTTGATCGACTCTTAACGCTGTTTTATTATAATAAATTTCCGTTATATGAAACCCATCTTTTTATTATGCTTATTTTGATATTACTGACGGTATTTTACAAAAACGATTTTAAATCGATGCTCGTACTGCTTGTATTAACATTGCCTGCCCTCTTTTTAATCGGCACACCAAAAAGAATCATAGCAGCAGGAATCGGAAATGCTGCACGACCGACATTTTTTTTCTTTCTCTATCTCATTCCGCTCTTTTTAGTTTTCGCACATCGATTTAAAAATAAAAACGAAAACATCAGAACGATGTTAATCATTATATCGTGTTTACTTTTTGCACTGTTTCTCTTTTTCGGTTCCTGCATTCAAATTTTAGGAACTCCAAAAAGAGCTCACTTTCAAATTACCCTGATTAACTTTATTTTCATTACCCTTTCAATGCATATCTGTTTTGAACATTTCCGTGAAAAAGGCCGGATATGTCGCATTGCTTTTGCATGCTGTGCGTTTCTTAGTTTTTCGATGGCAAGTTTTGTCGGTTTTGAATGTATTGCAATGAGTCGCAAATGGGACAAAATGGTCGAAAGTGTTCAGCGACAAAAAGCGCAAGGAATAAAAAATATCGTTGTTGATAAAAACACTTTCCATTCACGATACTGGAATTACGGAGATTGGGGAAACCCGAAAGGAATTGAAAATATCAACAACTGGCCGAACACAAGCTATGCACAGCACTTTTCAGTTGACTCGTTTGTTGCGGAATGAATGACTGAAAGCAAGAGTGGAAAACTCCTATTCGATTTACTATATATAGTAGCCCAATAAAGTGGGCTACTATAGAGTGTGCATTACAACACATTGGTAATTTTTATCACTGCTTTTTTTTATTCGAGCAGATTTTTGATAAAGCCGGCCAATCCCTCTTTCATAATATTTAGTTTTTCACACAGCACATGGCATGCCGAATGCAGGTTTTAGAGATACCTATAATCTTTTCGTAAATCTTTCAGAAGGCTTATTACTATCAAAATAATAATACCAAGTGGAAAAGCGGCAATAATGGAAAGACTTTGCAGCTGAGTAAGTTCAGCCCCAGCGATAATAAGCCCAATCGGCAATAAAATGAACACAATTGACCAAAATGCACGAAGTCCTCTTTTCGGTTCGCTGTTTTTATCCAAGTTTTTTTGTGAATAGGATGCAATAACCATAGTGAGAACGTCAAACGTGCTTGAATAAAAAGCAATCATTGATAGGCATAAAATGCCAATAACAATTTTATTGTGCGGAATTGTTTTTACAATTTCCAAAATCACATGAGCGGGAGCCACATTGCCATTTTGCAGTGTAGTTGCAGAATCTAAAATACCGTGAGCTTGCAAGTGAAGCCCATAATTGCCCAAGATAATAAAAGAGCAATACGAACCTGCAATTCCGCAGAGTACACCGCCAATCACCGTGTTTTTTATCGTGCGGCCTTCCGAAATAATACCGATAAAAAAAGGCGCTCCTGCAAACCATGTAATCCAGTATGCCCAATAAAACACTGTCCACTGTTGCGGGAAGCCTGCCTCTTCTGTACCTGAAATACGTAACGGATCAAGCCGTGTCGACATTGGAATAAAATTCTGGAGCATATTACCTATGCTGGTAATAGCGGTTTCTATAATGTAAGTTTTCGGCAAGACAATAAAAACTAAACTTAAAAGTATGCAAAAAAGGACTACCGATATTTTGGCAAGTTTTGAAATACCTTTTATCCCGGTTAAAACTGCAGCCGTATACACAGCAGCAATAACCGCTAAAATGGCAATCGTGAGCATTGTAATTTCAGGAATACCAAATAGGTATACAACGCCGGCATAGATAAGCGGCGTTGCAAGTGAGAATGTCGTTGCCGTGCCGGCTAAAAGTCCAATAATTGAAAACACGTCAATAATTTTTCCTTCGATTCCATCAATGTATTTGCCGAAAAGCGGACGGCAGCTTTCGGAAAGTTTTTGTTTTATACGCCCTTTTACGTGAATCATATATCCGAAAGCAACTGCCGGTACAATATAAAAAAACCATGGTGTAACCCCCCAATGAAAAAGCGGATACGTCGCGGCCCAATCGTGACGTTCGGCAAGTGTCATCTCGGTTTTACCGAAAGGAGATGCCGAATAATAATATGCCCATTCAATAAATGACCAATATAAAATATCTGCGGCCATCGTTGATGTAAAAATCATTGCTCCCCAAGTAAAATTTGGATAACGCGGTTTTTTCAAACTACCAAGTTTGATATTTCCGTACTTCGAAAAAGCAAGCCACAATGCAAAACATACGAGACCAAAACCGAGCAATATGTAAAAAAATCCAAATTTATTTACAAAAATCGACCATTTAATGAGGCGCACTATTTCTGCGCCGAAATTAAATGTACTTTTAGAAGAAACGACAAAACGCTATTGTTTGGCGTCAAAAAAAGAAAAGACAAAAATTATTGATGAGTTCACCGCAACGACCGGCTACAACAGAAAGTACGCATTTCATGTGCTTAAAAATAAAGCCGTGTTGCATACGAGTAACTTCAACAATGTAAAAAACTTTGCTTCGCAAAGTTACCGGTAAACGGCGTCAAGCCTTTAATCAGCGTTTCCTTATGAATACCGCATTTATTAAAACTATTCTACAAACTTGATACTTACCGTTTTGCGATATTGTATTGACAATTAACAAAGACATAAATATAATGTTAGCATAGGTTAACTTAAGGAATAGGGGCAATATGGCTGTTTCTTAAAATTAACGATTTTTATAAAAAAACAGAAGGAGTAACTTTATGAAAAAGTTTTTCAAAACATTGGGAAAGAGCTCTGTTGTTATGGCAGCGGCTCTTCTTTTGACGGTCGGAATTGCAGGCTGTAAGCAGCCTGCAAAAGGCAATGGTAACGGCTCGGGAACAGTAACGCCGACCAAGTACACAGTCACCTTTAGCGTAGACGGCGGAAACGGCAGCATGAGTGCAACCGTTGACGGCACCGGTATTTCTTCCGGTGACGTGATAGAAAAAGGTAAAACGGTTGAGTTTACCGCGACACCTGATACAGGGTACGAAGTTGATACTTGGACGGGAGCAGCCGCGGACGCAGGAGATAAGCGGAAAGCAAGTTTAACCGTGAGCAGTGATATGACCGTTACCGTACAATTTGTTAAACAAGGTGGCGGCTCGACGGGAGAAGTGCCGGCTGAGATAAAACAATTCATTGACGCAGCGGTAAAAATTCCCGGAGCAACAATTGTCGGAGCGGAACACGATGCAGCGACGAATGGCGACTTGCCTGATACGAGAAATCAGTTAAAAGGCGTGTTTATTGCAGGACGGAATGTAACGCTTTCGGAGTATGTGATGGCAAAGACGGAAGTGCCGTATTGGCTGTGGAAAGAAGTGTACGATTGGGCAACTGAAGATAAAAACGGTGACGGGGATTCTGATCACGGCTACAAATTTGCGAATAAGGGACAAAAAGGCAGCGACGGAAGCGGCAGTAACAAAGAACCGGTAACTTATGTGAGCTGGCGGGACTGCATTGTGTGGTGCAATGCATTTACGGAAATGGTAAAGGGCAACACAGCCGAGTGTGTGTATTGGACCAAAAAAGAAAGTGAAGGCGGAACGGTTTTAAAAAATGCAAAGGCGAAAACCGATGGAAATTTTGACTGTGACACTGCTTATTTTGACCGAAACAAAAAGGGCTTTAGGCTTCCGACTGAAGCCGAGTGGGAATATGCGGCACGGCGAAAAACTGACGGCACTCTTCTGCCGCTTAACTATTTAAGCGGCGCAACTGCGAATTACAAGGATGAAGAGGCTTGCAAAAAGGTCGCGTGGTATAATAAAAACAGCAGCGGCAAAACGCAAGAAGTCGGCACTAAAGCGGCAAATGCACTAGATCTCTATGACATGAGCGGAAATGTATGGGAATGGTGCTGGGATTGGTATGACGATAATGCGGCAGCGGGTGACGGCGGTGTGGCTTCTGTAAGCGATCCTTCCGGTGCAGGGGCGGGGGAATCCCGCGTGTATCGCGGCGGCGACTGGTTATACCTCGCGGAGCACTGCATCACGGGTAATCGGGACAAGGACATACCCAGCGGCCCAAGCTACAGTCGCGGCTTCCGCTTGGCTTGGTATAAATAGCTTCGTGGGATAAGGGGCGTGCCCACCCTTATCCTACCTTGGACAAGGTAGCAGCCTCATAAAGTTGGAGACTTTTATGCACTAAATTAGACTGGAGTTTTCCGGTCTAATTGCTCCGAGATACTGTTTCGTTAAACGATAGTGCTTTCTCCAAATCGTTATACTCGCTCTCAACTTTCACCGTTCCAAAGAAGCGTTCCGTTCCATACACGCACTGTCTCGGCAATTCCATCGCCCGCTCATACTTTGTATGAAGCCCTGCAAGCTTGGCTCGAAAAATCGGCGATGTATATAAGCAATCTTAATCACGATAAAATAAGGCTCCGCACAAATCTACTCCATCCGGAAGTCCTTTAGGAAACGCTGATTAAAGGTGGGCACTGATTAATTCAATCGAGAATTAATCAGTGCCTCCATAGGGACGATTTTTCAGTAACTTTTCCCTCAAAACTTGGTAAATTTTTAAAATTTCTCGGCAAATATTTAAAATTTCTCGGCAAATAATTTAAATTATTTGGTAAATTTTCAGTGAAAATCCGGTAAAAATCGGTACCATGTACCCCTTGCTTTTAATTTCCAAAATCGTACACTTAATCCGTGGCAAAAGAAAAATACGGAGTAACGCCCTGGGGAGCATGGTTTTTACGGATGTTGCAGGCCTATGACGGGACGGGTAGAATTACGCGGGGAAAAACCTATGCAAATACCGGACGCGTTACAGACATCAAAGTCGAAGGGCAAACCGTCACGGCAAAAGTCGCGGGACACTTTGAAGACTATTACCATATCCGCATTGCTTTCCCCACACTTTCAAAAAAAACGGAAATGCAGGTTTCCGATATTCTTGCAAAAAACCCCGTCGCGTTGGTGGCTCTCCATTCGGGAATTATGCGGGAAGACTTAATCGCTGAGTTCGAAAAAAAAGAAGTACGCCTCATTCCGGATCGTTGGATAAAAAGCAATGCCTACTGTTCCTGCCCTGACGACGGCAATCCGTGCAAACATATCGCGGCGGTGCTTTTTATTTTAGCACGCGAAATTGATTTTGATCCGCGACTTATTTTTCAAATTGCAGGTTTCGATTTAAACAAAGTAACTGCGGACGGAATATCCGGCAAAACCGCTGCCGATGGAATAGTGTTTGAAACCGGTTCGACCGCCGCTCCGCTAAATCCGGAAACAGCGTTGACGTTTGAAGAGCCGGTTCCCATTTCAATAAAAAATAAAAAAACAATTTCCGAAATTTTGCAGACGGAAGAAAATCCGCAGCAGCTTTTACACTTTCCGTCGGGAGAATCATACTTGCCGCTCATTACCGGTTTTTTGCCGCCGGCTCCGATTTTTTCAAAAAGCGATTTTATCATAAAATTAACCGAAGCCTATCATACGGCGCTTTTTGCTTACGACTTTAACTTTTACAACGAAAGATCGGTAGGCGAATACAACGATGTATTTTACGTGCGTGCTTTCGTGACAAGTTCCAGACTTGCAAAAAGCGAAGATAATTTTCCGCTTAAAAATAATACGCCTCTTACCATGAAAATTAAGTTTTCAAAAACGAACGAAACCGAATGCACGCTCTTGCAGGCGGGAATACTCTTCGATAAAAAACCGCCGGTCCGTTCCGATTACACCGAAAGTTACGCTTGTGCGTTTTCGTTTTACCGGTTGGCAAAAAAGATCATTTGGGATTCCGCTTTTATTCCGGCAGTAAATGTGCACGCACATAAACTTTCTATCTTTTGGAAACCGCTCACCGCTTCTACGGAAATCAACAATGCAATTGACGCGTTCGCCGCTCTTTTAAACGAAGATTTTTTTGCGCCGGTAAAAAATTGGGGAAAACGATATTGTGCGGAATTGCTGCTGACGGCGTATTTAACCGAATATGTTTTTGCGTTGAATTTTTTCCCGAAGGCAACTTCCGTACAAGACAAAACCGTTGACCGATTGTTTTTTGTCGGAGATGAAGTCAGTACCAAAACGCCCGGAAATAAAAATCTTGCAACGGCGATATATACGTGGCTTGCAGTTTTAAACTATCAGCAAAACGAATACTTTTACCGGCTCACGTTAAAAAGTATCGACAATGCCGTTGAAAAAAATTCCGAAACTTTAAAACTTTCAGCGTCGGTTTCAAAAGCCGATGAACTGAACGCCCCGTACATTGAACTGCCGACCGCCGTTAAAAAGGCATCTGCGGCAAACAAAGAACGCATCCTAAAGTTTCCGATTGTACTTTCTTCGTATTTGCCGGTGATGACCGAGCTTGCGGTAGAACCTTTTATCACGTTGGATTTGGACGAAGTTGCTGACTTTTTACAAAATGCTTCAAAGCTCTTGCAAAAGTTCGGCGTTGAAATTGTGTTGCCGAAGGGATTACAAAAAGCGCTCACACCGAAAGCGGTGCTTTCCGTAAAAAAATCGACTGCGGTTAAAGCGGTGCAATCTTTTTTTACGCGCGATAGTTTATTGGAATACGATCGTAAAATTATGCTGGGAGATTTTGAACTTTCCGTTGAAGAATTTAAAAAATTGGTAAATCAAAATTCCAAGCTGATAAAATTCCGTGACCAATATGTATTGCTCAATCCGAATGAAGTTGCAAAACTGTTTGCGCAGTTGGACAATCAAGAGTCTCTTTCGCAGTTGGATATTATGCAAGCAGTGTTGGCGGATGAAGCTGTGGTCAGTCCCGAAGCGCAAATTCGACTGGATAGCATTTTCCGTGCGGAAATTTTACCCGAACCGAAAAAGCTCCGTGCGCAATTGCGCCCCTATCAGCGAAAAGGATTTTCGTGGATGTATGCAAATATCAAAAGCGGTTTGGGCTGTTTGCTTGCGGACGATATGGGCCTGGGAAAAACGCTTCAGGTAATTACGCTCCTTTTAACATTGCAGGAACAGGGAATATTGCACAGCGAAACGGGTACCGGCGTTTTAATTGTCTGTCCCGCGACTTTACTTGCAAACTGGAAACATGAAATTCAAAAATTTGCGCCGAGTTTATCGTACGATATTTATCACGGCGCGGGACGAAAAATCACGCACGCCGATGTTACGCTGACAACGTATCAAACCATGCAAAAAGATATTGAAGCGATTTGCGATGCGCAGTTTTGTGGAATTATTTTAGACGAAGCACAAGCGATTAAAAATACGGCAACCAAAACGTCCAAGGCGGTAAAAAAGCCGACACCACAATTTAGAATTGCACTGACGGGAACTCCGGTTGAAAACAGTTTAGAAGATATGCGCTCTATTTTTGATTTTATTTTACCGAATTATTTCGGAGATGCAAAAACTTTCCGCGAAAAATGGCGCATTCCGATTGAGCTCCATAGTAATGAAGAGATAAGTGAAAAATTTGCAAAAGTGACTGCGCCGTTTGTACTGCGCCGATTAAAAACCGACAAGAGCATTATTTCGGATTTGCCTGAAAAAATTTTAACCGACACCTATTGCAATTTAACACCGCAGCAAGCCGCAATGTATGAAGCCCTCGTTCAAAACGAACTTGCTCCCGCGCTCGAAGCGAAAACGCAGGTTGCACGCACTTCTCTGATTCTGAAACTGCTCACCGGCTTGAAGCAAGTGTGCAACCATCCGTGCGCATTCGATAAAATGAGCGAACCGCGTTCCGAGCTTTCCGGCAAAACTCAAACTTTGTGCCTGCTCCTCAAAGACATTTTAGCGGGCGGTGAAAAAGTTATTATATTCAGCCAATATGTGCAAACGATAAGTATTATTGAAAGTATTATTCAAAGTGAGCTAAAAACGTTTTGCTTAAAAATCACGGGGCAAATGCATCAGGAACGCCGCACCGAAAATGTAAAGCTTTTTCAAACCGATCCGCAATATCGGATTATGCTGATTTCGCTCAAAGCCGGAGGAACGGGTTTGAACCTCACCGCTGCGAGTCGTGTCATTCACTTTGATCTGTGGTATAATCCTGCCGTTGAAGATCAGGCAACCGATCGCGCGTTCCGCATCGGGCAAACTCAAAATGTTTTTGTTCACCGCTTTATTTGTGAAGGCACCTTTGAAGAAAAAATAAACGAGATGATTCAAAAAAAGCGGAACATTGCCGAATCGATCAGCGGCGGTGAAACATGGATTTCAAAGTTGAGCAATGCGGAACTCAAAGAAATTATCACGCTGGAAAAGTAACGTCCATCTTATTGCCATTTATCAAACAGCATTTTTTCATAATCTTTTGCAACACCTTTTTATGCCGATTCGTTTATCGGTTTATTTTATATTTTTCTTTTAAGTTTTTCGCAATACCCAAAAGTGTTTCATGATCGTTTTGCGCGGGATCATCAATCACCGTTTGCAAAAGCTCATTGAGTATTTGTCCGATCACTTTTCCTTTCGGGACACCAATCTGCAATAAATCGTCTCCGCTCATCTGTAAATCTTTTAAATGAAAGCATGATTCATTTTGTAAAATATACTCAATCCGCGTTTGAAATTCTACGATATGCGATACGTTACAGGCACATTCTTTTTTTAATCCGCGAATGTCAGCCAAACGCAGTTGCAATAAATCCTCGATATTATCTTCACCGACACTAATAATAAAACGTCGGACGGTGCTGTTTTTCCATTCGCTCGTATAGTTAAACATGTGATAACGTACAAGCGTTTTTACTTTATCAACGGTTTTATTCGGAAATTTTAAACGCCGTAAAATTTTTTCTGCCATTCGTTCACCGATGATTTCATGCCGATAAAAATGAACCGCACCGGATTCGTCAACCGTTCTTGTTTTCGGTTTTCCAATATCATGCAAAAGTCCCGCAAGCCGTAATTCGAGCGAGTTCGGCGTATTTGCGCATACGACAAAGCTGTGGGTCAACACATCGGCGTTGTGAAAATCTCCTTGCGTAATTCCTCGTCCTGCCGCTAATTCCGGCATTATCATATCGAGTAAGCCGGTTCGATCCAAAAGCTGCAATCCGATCATTGGATTAGCCGTTACAAGTATTTTGGAAAGTTCATCTTTTATCCGCTCCGGTGAAACGCTCACAATTTTTTTCGCCAGCGTTTGAATTGCCTGCTCGGTACTTTGTTCAAGCACAAACTGAAAGCGGGACGCAAAACGGACGGCGCGCAACATACGGAGCGGATCTTCGGAAAATCGTTCTTCCGCCTTGCCGACCGTGCGGATAATACCCGCTTTTAAATCGGCAGCGCCTCCAAATAAATCCAGCAGCGCACTCGTTTCCAACGAAATCGCCATGGCATTAATCGTAAAGTCGCGGCGCGACAAATCTTCTTCAATTGAAGGAACAAACTGCACGGCATCGGGGTGGCGGGCGTCGGAGTATTTTCCTTCCGTGCGAAATGTCGTGCATTCAAAACTTTTTCCTTTATGCCGAATCGTTACCGTGCCGTGTTCAATGCCGGTCGAAAGCACCCGCTTAAAAAGACGTTGTACCTGCTGCGGACTCGCATCGGTCGCAATATCAAAGTCGAACGGAGTTTTTCCCTGACAATAATCACGAACTGCACCGCCGACCAAAAAAACTTGGTAATTATTTTTTATAAAAACGGAAGCGATCTCACGCAACTCATTCGGAATTTTAATACTGTTCATCATTCGTTTTTTATTCGTGTTTAATTTTTCGGTGCCGAAGTCGTTTTGTCATCAGTCGGGGAATTTTTATCCGATGTGTTTGTTTTTTCCAAAAGCTGCTCCGCCCGTTTTTTTAACGTGCCGTTTTTTTTATCTTCTGCAATTAACTCAATGAGCGGCGTTAATTCCGTAAAGCGGTTTGTTTCAAACATATCCAAGCCGATGCTTTTGTACATACTATCCTGATCATTTAAAAATACTTCACAGATTTTTATCAGCTGCGGGCTTTGTATTTTTGAAATATTTTTTCCGAGTTCATATGCAAACTTTTTTTTCTTTTTATCAGCCATTGCCGTAATCACCGCTTGTTCAACGTCGACAATTATTACGGCTTCATTATTTTTCAAAAGAGTCGAGGCAACTTTTACCCGAAGGTTCGTTCCGCTTTTTTCTTCCGCAAATACTTCTTTAAGCCACGCCATACCTTCCGCATCGCCCGATTCGGCGAGCGCTTCAATTGCAGCATTTTTAACTTTGTACTCTGGATCGGTTTTTGCTCGATAGAGTATAAAAGGAAAGGCTGCAGCGTTTTTCGTTTCGCGCGCAACTTGAATTGCTTTTAGCCGAACCTTGTAATACTCATCTTTGAATGCTTGCAAAAGAATGTCCGTTGCCGCCGCATTGCCGCTAAACCCGGCAAGACCTGCAACGGCGGCTTCGCGTATGTTCGGGTCTTCGTCCGAATACGCCTGCACCAATATTTCGATTGCATCCGCATTGCCGATTTTTCCTAACGCGGTAACGGCGCGCGCGCGGATAATCGCGTTTTCATATTCGTCTTCGGCAACATCTTTCAAAAACTCAAATGTATCCGCCGCATGTAAATCAATCAGCGCCTGCATAATCGTCTGACGGAATATGAGGTTCATGTTTACATCATCCGCATTTTGATTTTCAAACGCTTCCGTTAAATAAACCGCATCTTCGGAAGAACCGATTTGCCCCAATGTTAAAATCGCAACTTCTTTGACATCTGTTTTATTTTCATCAATAATCGTATGCAACGCCTCGATAATGGAAGCGTCCTGCAATTTCAGTTGTGCCGCATATTGCATTCCGGCTTTTAAGAGTTCTGTTTTATAATCGTAAAAATTTTCCAACATTTCCGCAACTTCATTTTTTAATGCTTCATCTTTTTGCGCAATAAAAAAGCCGAGAATCGCGGTTTTCAATTTTACGTTTTTATCAACGGCAAAGAGGTGCGCAAGTTCCGCATTAAAGCGGGTATCATTTTCCGTTTGCAAGTCGCCTACCAATGCAATAACATCGGACGTCAATCCGTATTTCAGCGTTTCAAGTTTTTTATCGTACTCGCTTTTTTCTTTTTTCGGCTGATCGGCTAGGGGAATTTCCGCATCCATCGTTTTATTTTCATCGACGATATTTTTGAGCGGTGCGGAATCGGGCGTTTGTGCCGCTATAAAAAAATTAAAACTCAAAAATAAAAAAAATATAAGTGTCTTTTTCAAAATGTGCTCCTCAGTCTATGGCAGCATGTACTCTACCGAAATAAAATTTACGGTAGAGGGAAAAGTTACGTTTCGTTAGATATCCCCAGTAATTGTAGATTTACACCAAAAAGGTAAGCTGCGCCTCATCAATTATCGGCACAAATAAAAAAATGCTGAAA
>ERZ1673752.2538-NODE-2538-length-20034-cov-4.444317_pt1 | contig 20034 bp, 11 predicted proteins | sample MGYA00580195_ERZ1673752 | MGnify/ENA primary metagenome ERZ1673752 (study PRJEB41218, sample SAMN15661744) | gut metagenome | host: Homo sapiens | place: Canada: London | collected 2015-08-20/2019-03-30 | study: EMG produced TPA metagenomics assembly of...
AACAGCTTCTATCAGTGCATTTGTGGGCTGCAAAATGCTGAAGAAGCAGTTTGAAAAAGCGGGTATTACAGCATGATGGGTAACACCGTCCAGAAAGGGCTTTGGCTTGACCCGCGGGCCAAGCTCTTTCTTATTTTGATGTGCGTATTGAGTTCCATGTTCGCGCCTTCCCTTGCGTATCAGTTTGCACTTGTCCTGCTGATTGCTATATTGGGAGTGCTTTGCGGGAAGTGGAAATATTCCATAAAAGGGGTCTGCTTTTATGCCGTGGTCTGTGTACTGACAGTCTGGATCATGGCGACCATGACGGGGACGCTGCGGACCATGTTTGTTGCGTTCCTTGGGCTGTTCCATAAAGTTTATGCCTGTGGGATGCTGGCAGGGATTGTCCTGTCTACAACGAAGGTCAGCGAGTTTTTATCCGCCATGAACCGCATCCATGCCCCGAAAAAATTTGTCATCACATTTGCGGTCATGCTGCGCTATATTCCAACTATCCAGGAGGACTGGCATTTTATTAAGGACGCCATGCGGATGCGGGATGTATCGCCCTCCTTGGGCGGATTCCTTTCCCATCCGGGGATGACGGTAGAGTGTATTTATGTGCCGCTGATGATGATGGCCTCCAAAGCAGCAGACGAGCTTTCCATCGCCTCTGTTACCCGCGGGATCGAGAATCCTAATCCCCGGACCTGCCTTGTCCAGATAAAATGCGGGATTGCAGATTGGATGGCGATGTTGATTGCTGTTGCTTTCTTCATTTTTGAATTATGTATGCGGGGAGGTGTGACCGGGTGATTGAATTTGAAAATGTATCATTTTCTTATGAGGGGCAGGAGCATGACGGTCTGCATGGAATCAGCCTGAAAATTGCAGACGGGGAATGTGTCCTGTTCTGTGGCCGCAGCGGGTGTGGGAAAACAACGGTCACAAGGCTGGTAAACGGCCTGATCCCACAATTTTATCAGGGAGAACTTCAAGGGCGCGTGCTGGTGGACGGACAGGAAATCAGCAACCTGCCCATGTATCAGATTGCCGCAAAGGTGGGCTCCGTCTTTCAAAATCCCCGGACGCAGTTTTTCAATGTGGATACGGACAGTGAAATTGCGTTTGGAATTGAAAATGAAGCCAGGCCGGTAAAGGAACTGGAGGAACGGGTAGAACAGACAACAAAAGATTTGCATATTGAAAAACTACGGAACCGCAATATTTTTGAACTGTCCGGCGGGGAGAAACAGAAAATCGCGTTTGCGTCTGTCTATGCCATGAACCCGGAAATCTATCTGCTGGACGAACCCTCCTCGAATCTGGACATGGCTTCCATCCAGGAATTGAAAGAACATCTGCGGCTGATAAAAAATCAGGGCAAAACCATTTTGATTGCGGAGCACAGGCTCTATTATCTGATGGAGCTGGCAGACCGCATTGTTTATCTGGAAGATGGAGAAATAGCAAGGATTTTCACACCGGAGGAATTTCTTCGGCTGCCAGAAACCGAACGGGAACACATGGGGCTGCGGGCGGTTGACCTGACAAGGGTGCTTCCTCCGACCAGTCATCCGCCTGTTCCCCCTCCCACATTAACACTCCATGATGTTACTCTGCGCTATAAAAAACGGACGATCCTACACCAAATTGCTCTTTCTGCGGCAAAGGGGGAAGTCATTGGGGTGGTCGGTCATAATGGAGCCGGAAAGACCACGTTTTCCCGCGCCCTGTGCGGGCTTCATAAAGACGGTGAAGGTGCGTTCCTTTGGGACAACCAGCCGATGGAACACAAGGCGAGGCTGAAACGCTCTTACATGGTTATGCAGGATGTGAACTATGAATTGTTTGCGGAAAGTGTGGAGGCAGAATGTTCCTTCGGAATCCGAAACCCGGATCAGGATTTAGTAGAAACAACTATGGCGGAGTTGGGGCTTACAGCCTACCGGGAACGCCATCCCAACACGCTTTCCGGTGGACAGAAGCAGCGTGTGGCTGTGGCAGTCAGCATGATCTGTGGAAAAGATTTGCTGGTGTTCGATGAACCCACCAGCGGCCTGGACTTTGACAGCATGGCGCAGGTGGCGGGTCTGATAAAACGGTTATCCGAACAGGGAAAAATCATTTTTATTGTCACCCATGATTTTGAATTTGTCTGCCGTACCTGCTCCCGTGTCCTGCATTTTGATGAAGGGGAAATGCCGGATGACATCCCTGTTGTGATGGATTCCCTTCAAAAGCTCCGGGAACTGTTCTCTGTTTCAGAGAGAAAGGAGATGTGAAGTGATGAAACAGAAAAAAGAAAACAGGATTGCACTGCTGCTTCAATGGGCCGGTGAGCAAAAAATCTGGCTACTGCTGGCAATCCTGCTGGCCATGGCAAGCGGCCTGTGTATCATTGTCCCGTATATCGGGATTTATCGCCTGATGGATGCCGCTTTCCAGCATATCTGCACAAAAGAGCTTGTCGTACAGACGGTAATGATGATCTCCGTTTCTGTGGCCCTGCGCTTTGTTTTATTCGGGTGTTCTGGTGTGGCGGCCCATAAAGGTGCTTACGGTGCTTTGTTCAAGGTGCGCTGCATGGTGGCGGAACATCTGGCAAAAGTCCCCCTTGGTACATTGAATGAGCGGCGGACCGGGGATATTAAAACGGTTCTGAATGAAGATATTGAAAAGCTGGAGTTGTTTTTAGCCCATAACCTTCCAGACCTTGTGTGCTATATGGTAGGGCCGGTAGCAATTTTCATTTATTTGATGACGGTAAATATCCCGTTGGCGCTGGTTTCCCTGGTGCCGCTGATTCTGGCCGTTGTGGTAATGGGGGTTATGTTTCGGAATACGGACGATTTGATGGACCGGGCGAACCGCTCCATTACAACGCTCAATTCCGTTATGATCGAGTATATCAGCGGTATGAAACTGATTAAAGCGTACAACATGGGGAGCAAGTCGTTCCAGAAATTTTCTGGCGCAATCCAGGAGGAAAACGCCATGTGGAATGAAACCTCCCGGAGAATGGGGCCTCCTTACGCAACCTTTGTGGTTCTGATCGAATGTGGGATGCTGCTGATGGTTCCCCTGGGCGGGATGTTCTTTCTGAAAGGCTCCCTGGCGGCCAGTGCATTTTTGCTGTTCGTCTATGTCGGCTCCATGTATCTGACGGAGATCCGGCCTTTGCAGGAATTGGGGACAAACTTTGCGAATGTCCTGGGTGCCATTACCAAAACAAAAGAAATATTGGACGTTCCTGTTTATGAAGGCGGAATGGACTTCCCGGAAAACCATGATATTGAGCTTAAGAATGTGCGTTTTTCCTACGATGGGAAAACGGATGTCCTGCAAGGCGTCAACCTCAAGATCAGGGATGGGGAACGCATGGCACTTGTGGGACAGTCCGGCGCGGGCAAGAGTACTGTGATTGAACTGATCTCCCGGTTTTATGATGTGCAGGAGGGGGAGGTGTTGATTGGCGGGATCAACGTGAATGAACTGAACTACGATACCATCCTGAAGAATATTGCCATTGTATTTCAAAAGACATTCCTTACCCGTGACAGTGTCCTGGAAAACATCCGCATGGGTTCAGACGCCAGCCTGGAGGAAGTACGGGCTGCCGCCAGGGAGGCGCAGATTGATGACTTCATCATGTCACTGCCGGATGGTTATGACACAAAGGTAGGCAGCTTCGGCTCCCGTTTCTCTGGTGGAGAAAAACAGAGGATCGCCATTGCAAGGGCAATCCTGAAAAATGCCCCCATCCTGATCCTGGACGAAGCGACAAGCGCCTCTGACCCGGAAAATCAGATGGAAATTGATAAGGCCATTCAGAACCTCTGCAAAGGCAGGACGGTCATTGTGGTAGCGCACAGGCTGAGCGCCCTGAAAATGTGCGACCGTGTGGCGGTGGTAGAGAATCATACGATCACCAGCGTCGGTACCCATGAGGAAGTACGGAAAGAGAATGCCTACTATCGGAAAGCATGGGAAGATTACGAAACAGCGCGGGGAATTACGTATCAACTGGAAGGAGGCGGGCAGAATGAATCCGAATAACGTATGGAAAAAGAACCGGGAGTTTTATATTGGTGTTGCCGGGACTGTCCTGGAGGGGCTGCTCTCCGGCAGCCTGTTTATGCTGCTTTATTCCGTCATGCGGTTTTTATGGGACGGTCAGTTTGATATGAACCGTGTACTGGTCCTGACAGGTGTTATTGCATTTATCTTTCTGCTCCGTATTTTGATCTACAGCTATGGCTATACCAAAGCACAGATCGGCGGCGCAAAAGTCAGTAAAAATATACGCCTGTTTATGGGCGACCATCTCAAGCGTATCCCGCTCTCCCGGTTTACACAAGGGCAGACAGGCGATTATATCAACACCATTACCAGTGATGTAAATAACTATGAAAAAATTCTGACCCATAAAATCGGGGACATTGCAAAGAGCTTTGCCCTGTCGCTGATGCTGATCGTTTTTGTGATGACGATCTACTTTCCAGCCGGGCTGATCCTCCTGATTGCCGACCTGCTTTTGATCCCCGGACTGTGGCTTTCTTTCCGGCAGGTAGCGAAGTATGGCAAAGAGAAGAACGATATTTGTGCGGAGAATGTCAGCAGCATTGTGGAGTATGTATCCGGTATCCAGACTTTCCGGGCCTATGGCGTTGGCGGTCTGAAAAACAAAACCGTGATCCATGCCATGCAGGAGTTTAGCAGGATCAGCTTTGTGTATGAAGCAAAGGTTCTCCCGATTGGTGCGGGATTTGGTATTTTGAGCTGGCTGTCCTGCCCGGTTGTGATCTGGACGGCCTATGCCCCCTGGGCAGCCGGAACTTTAGATACCGTGTCCTATCTTTTGATTTGTATGCTGCCTTTGTTCTGTGCGAAGCTGGCAAATTCCATTTTTGTAGACCTCACCAGTTATAAGAACCTGATGATCTCGAAAAATAAAATCATGGCTGTGATGAAGGAACCGGAAGAAACCGGCAGCATGGAGCCACTACAGGCAGCCTCCCATGAGATCGTATTTGACCATGTGGACTTTTCCTATGTTCCCGGTGAGCCGGTGTTAAAACAGGCTTCCTTTACTGTGCCGGATCAGAAACTGACCGCCATTGTGGGGGACTCCGGCTCCGGCAAATCTACCATCCTGAACCTGATTGCAAAATATTACGAGGTGTCCGGCGGCACGATTTCCATAGGTGGCAAGCCGATAGGTCATGTGGCTGCGGAGCGGGTATTAGAGCAAATCTCTATGGTGGATCAGGATGTGTTCCTGTTTGATGACACAGTGCGGGAGAACATCCGCCATGCCCGCCCGGATGCTACGGACGCAGAAATTGAAGCGGCCTGCCGGGAGGCAAATTGTGACAGCTTTATCCGCAGGATGGAAAAGGGTTATGATACGCCGATTGGAGAAAACGGAAACCTCCTGTCCGGCGGCGAACGCCAACGCCTTTCCATAGCACGTGCCATTTTGAAAAACAGCCCGATCCTGCTGCTTGACGAGGCGACGGCCTCCCTGGACATTGAGAATGAATTGGCGGTAAAGCAGGCGATTGCGAACCTGCTGAAAGAGAAAAAAACCGTGGTGATGATCGCACATACCCTATCCATCGTAAAAAATGCCGATCAGATTCTGGTGGTTTCCGATGGTCGGATCATCGAAGCTGGTACACACGAAGAATTGTTAGCAAAGGATGGGAAGTACGCTGCCATGTGGAACGCAGAACAGCAGCTTTCCGCCTAAAAGGAGGCTACGATGAAGATTCATGCGTCCGGGGAGGATTATCTGGAGGCTGTGCTGATACTCCAAAAGAAGCAAGGCATGGTTCGTTCTGTTGATCTTGCCCGGCACATGGGTTTTAGCAAACCGAGTATCAGCCATGCGGTAGGCGTTTTGAAGAACGGCGGTTTTCTGACCGTGGATGAAGATGGATTCCTTCATCTGACCGCCATAGGCCGGGAGATTGCCGAGAAAATCTATGAACGCCATTTGTTTTTTACGGAGCAGCTTGTGGCCGCCGGCGTTGATCTGGAAACGGCGGAACAGGAGGCTTGCCGGATGGAACACGCCATCAGTGATACGTCCTTTCAGAAATTAAAGGAAAAGATACAATAGCATAGGACAGTGAAAAAAGCAAGTCCTATTTTGCATTTTATTCAAGAAAACTGTCACAGCACAAATCCAGCAGTGGAACATATCGCCCTCCATCTGCTGCACCCCAAAAAGTCAAAAAAGCAAGCTGCAGAACCATTCCGCAGCTTGCCATTTAAAAATCAGCGATCTTTTGTCGAATTTCCTCTTGGGTCAACGTGCAAATCCGCCGGTTTGCAATCTGGTAGACCCGGTTGCAGATGTTCAAAACGCTGGGGCGGTGGGTGGTGACGATGACGGTTTTATGCGCCTGTGCCTGGAGGACGTTTCGCAGGACCTTCCGCTCTGTGGCCACATCCAGCGCGCTGGTGGCCTCGTCCAGCAGCAGCACCGGCGCATCGGCCAGCAATGCCCTGGCAATGGACAGCCGTTGCACCTGGCCGGAGGACAGGCTGCCGCCCCCCTCCTTCAGCTTGGTGTCCAGGCCCTGGGGCAGCTTCCGGACAAACTCCCCGGCGCAGGCCAGGTCCAGCACCCGCCACAGGTCTTCCTCCCCAGCTTCCTGGGCCATCACCCGCAGGTTCTCCGCCACAGTCCCTGCAAACATGGTGTTTCCCTGGGGCACATAGGCAAAAAACGGCCGGGTGGAGGCCGACGCCGTGAGGCTCTGGCCCGTTCTCTGCCCTGTGACCGCCACATACCCCGCCTGCGGCCGCACAATGCCCAAAAGCAAGCGGAGCATGGTGGTCTTTCCCTCTCCTGAAGGGCCCACCAGGGCCACAATCTCACCGGGATCGGCATAGAAGTTGGCGCCGTCCAGGACTACGTCCCCATCCTGGTAGCGAAAGACCAGGTCCCGGGTTTCCACCCGGATGCCATCAGCCCGGTTTTCCTCCAGGAGCTCCCAGGCCTCCTTGTCCTGAGACCGGTCCTCCCTGGGCAGCTCCGTCACCGCCATGATGCGGCCCGCCGCCGTGGCGGCGGAAATGGCGCTGGGCACCAGCTTCACCAGGGCGCCAAAGCTGGCAGACAGGCTACCTGCCATTTGCAGAAACAGGATCATGGTGCCATATGTAATGTAGTTGCCCCAGAGCCGGTACACGCCCCACCCGAAGCAGGCAACAGACACCGCCGTCCCCACCAGGGACATGAGGGCAGAGGCAGCCACAGAGAACTTGTTGTATGCCAGCTTCACCTGGCGGTAATCCTCCTGAACCTGACGGAGCTTCCGGCTGTACAGACCGCCCAGGCCAAAGGATTTGATCACTTGGATGTTCTGAAAGGACTCCTCATGGAACATCATCACCTGAGAGCTGACCTCCCGGACCTGCCGGCTGTATTGGCGCATCCGGCCCATGAGGGTGCGGGACACCACCAGGGTCACCGGCGCGCTGAGGAGGGCCAACCCCGCCAGGGTGGGATCGTAATATAAAATGATTCCCAGCGCCCCCAGGAACTGCACCAGCCGGGTCACCAAGTCCGGCAGCCAACCCAAGACGCTGCTGGAGACGCTGGCCACGTCATTGTCCATGCGGTTCAGAAGATCGCCGGAGTGGTATTGGGACATGGCCTGCCAATCCGCCTCCATGATCTTGTCGTAGACCTCCGCCCGGATCTCCTGATCCACCTTCACCTCAATTTTGGCGGAAATACGGCCAGTCCAGGCATTTATACCAATCCGGGCCAACTGCATAGACACGTAAAACACCGCCGCCGGCGCCAAAGCGCCGGTGTGGAAGCCGGTGACCACGTCTACAATGTTCTTGCTGAGAACACTGGCCATCAGGCTCATACCGGTGCCCAGAACGCCTAAAAAGATATACCAAGTCACGGCAGACCGGTACCGCTTCCCGTAGCCATAAATCCATGCCAGCTCGCTCAGCACCTGGCGCAGCTTTCCCTCTTTGATTTTCTGCCAGATCCGTTTCAAGCGGGCCATGCCGTTCCATTCCTTTCTTCCTGCCGTCAGACCGGACGCAGACCGGCAAACAGGTCAGCGCCGTACTCTCCTGCCGCAATGAGGGCCCGGAAGGCCTCTGCCACCTGGGGCTTGTCCTCCCGATAGGTGACGCCGAACCACCGGTCCGCCGTGGGAAGGACCCGCACGGAAATCTTCCCCTCCTGCAGCAGCTGATCCACAAAAATGGGGATCAGGAATTCCGTCTTGTCCAGCTCCTCTTCCCCACGGCGGAAGAAGTCCCGAAAGCCCCGGTCCAGCTCCTGCAAAAACTCCGGCGTCATACCCCACATGTTCATAGACACAAAGCAATCCGGGTCCAGGGGCCGCAGGCTGCCATCCGGCTCCTGAACTGCCGCGCCGTGGGGCTGCTTTACCACATTCCGGGTCTCTATCACTCGCTGCAGATATCCGTCCTGGCCCACATGGCAGATGCCCCTGGTTACGCCCCCGTGCTCACTGAGGGTGTTGCGCAGAATAAAGCCGGCCATGCAAAATGCGCCTGGTTTCCGGGGATCATAGTGCTGAAGGAAGGCGTACAGGCGGCCGAAGGCCTCTTTTCCGTAATAATCGTCTGCATTGATTACAGCAAAGGGCTCATGGAGTACCTCCCGGCAGGCCAAAAGCGCCTGTCCGGTTCCCCAAGGCTTTCTCCGCCCAGTCGGAACCTTCGCGCCCTTTGGCACATCCTCCAGCTCCTGGAAGGCATAGGCCACCTCTACCCCCAGCCGGCGGCAAATCGCCTCGATCCGGTCCCCAATTACCTGGCGGAAGTCCGCCTCGATGTCCCGGCGGATGATGAATACGATCTTGTCAAACCCCGCCGCAATTGCATCGTGAATGGAGTAATCCATAATAATTTCGCCCATAGGGCCAACAGGCTCCAGCTGCTTGATGCCGCCGCCATACCGGGCTCCGATTCCCGCAGCCAAAATAACCAGTGCAGTTTTCATGCTGATCCCCTCCCAAATTTGTTTAGAAAAACGCCGCGCTGCCTGAGGAAAGGGACTTGCTGCCGCGCGGCTCAGGCCGGAAGTCCAGCCTTTTATGGAATCAGTATATCATGTTTTCCCCCATATTTCCACCCCCATTCTAGCCTCTTTCAGGGTGCTCGCCACCCATCTTTGCACTGGCACAGAAGCTCCCCTGGCTTCCCGCGGAGACAAAGGCGTACAGCTAGGGCGATGCTGTCTATGCCATGGTTGTCCATAGGGGCGGACCAGCGTGTCCCCCGGAGCGCCCAAAACGCTCCCTATCAATTTGGCCCCGGGAAAGCCCCGGGGCCAAACCTTGCTGCAGCCGCAGCGCAGCGCTTATTTCAGGAACAGGCTGTTGACTACCAGTCCTGTGCCGATCTCGCAGACCGGCGTGGCGCAGGCAGTGCCCAAACCGATGGTGCACAGCACAGACTCATGCCGGGCCCCGTCGTAGTACTCGGTGCGCAGATCGCGAATCGCATATACTGTACCCGTGAGCATGTCCTTCACAAAGCTGCGACCGCCAACAAAATCGCCCCAGTATTTGGCAAAAATCGCCTGCTGCACAGGAGATCGATTCCCTTCCAAGTCAATGCTGGTGAGCATACCTGTGGTAAAGCCATCCACAAAGTACAGCTTCCCATCGTGGAACAGGAGGTTCGTGGGACGAGACTCCGAGTCCTTCATGATCTGCTCCTTGATCGCACCAGTGGCAGGATCCACCTCGGCAATGATGGCTTTGAAGGAGTCCAAAATCGGGGAGATGTTGTAGGCCTCCATCGTGGCGTACAGCTTGCCCGTTTCCGGATCATAGGTCATATCCACCACGCTGTAAGGCGCATCTACATAATAGACCAGGTCTGCTCCCAGCTTATCCTGGGCCTCCAGGCTCTCGGTGAGGCCGTGGATGCCGATGCCCACCTGGGTCCGCTGGAAGGTCTCTGTGTCCACGGTGTAGAAGTACCCGTCTGCGTCGTAGGAGTACAGGGTCTCACCGGCCAGGATCGAAGCCGTGATCTTGGCCTCGCCCTCTGCGTCCTCCCGCAGGGTGGTCACCTCCCCTGTGTTTTCGTCAAAGCTGATCCACCGGGTATTCAGCTCGTCGTAGCCGTAAAACTTCCGCTCATGGTCCAAAACCGTGACGGTGCAGGAGTCAGAAGCCCCCTCAGCCGTGCTTGCGGTGATGGTCACCGTGCCGGTGGACACCGGCGTCACCACGCCGTCGGACACTGTGGCGACTGTCTCATCGCTGGAGGTCCAGGTAAGGCTCCCCTCCACCTGGGCCACGCTCACCGGCAGAAGGGTGGCATGCAGCGTCAAAGGCTTGCCCACTGCCGCAACCATCACCTCCGGCAGTCGGACGCCGGTAGCCTGCAGTGTGGCAGGTGTTGCCGGCTCTTCCGCTGGGATGCTGAAGAGGGAGGTTACCTCAATGCCCACACCCTTTTGTTCGCCGCTGGCGGCGTCAATGGTGCCCAGCGAGACAGCATATCCGGTCTCCCGGTCCAGGCGCATCAGCTTGCTGCCAAAGCCGTTGGTCCGTGCCCAGTAAATGGTGTCGTTGTTGTAATCATAATGCATGCTCTGATACATGGAGCCGGACATGTTGGTGCTGCTCCGATATGTGGCCTCAGCCGTGTCTTTATTGAGCTGATACATATTACCGGCGGCATCCACCGCGTACAGAATGCCCCCGTTGTCACAGGCCAGGGCGACCATCTCATAGCCGGTATCGCCCACCACCGTAAACAGGCCGGTCTTCAGATCCATCTGCGCCAAGGCGCCGGTGTTCCGGTCATCTGACAACACAGCAAACATGGTACCGGTGGTATAATCGAAGGCCATGTCCCGCACGAAGCAGTCCACCTGTGCCAGTACCTCATAGGAGAAGTTGCCAGGGTCTACCTTCAGGGTGTAGTAGAGGTAATCCTTATTGCTCTGGCCGCTGGCGTAGATACTTCCGTCATAGTAAGCGCCGGCGTAAATGCCAATGTCGCTGGCCGCAGACAGGAGCTTCCCTTCACCGGGACGCAGGATGGGAATTTCGCCCCAGCGTTCAATGGAGAAGCCATTCATGCCATCGCCAAAGTCATACAGCATAAAGCCATACAGACTGCCCAGATCCGGATTAACCACCACCTGGGCCGTCAAAGGCTCCAGGCCCTCCACGGTGACCGTGAGAACCGTCTCGCCGGCACAGACGCCGGTAATCAGGCCGTTTTCATCTACTGTGGCAACCGTCTCATCTGCCATGGTATAGGTGGGGTGGCAGGTGGCATTCCAGGGCTCCTGCGTCAGCTGTACCTGCACCGTCTCATGCTCCGCCAGTTCAACCCGCTCCGGGATGGAAACCCGGCTGGGCGCCACCACCGGAGTCTCCGGCTCCGGATTCAAAAGGATCAAAAGGCCGGTATTCTCCGCTGTCCGGCTCTGGCCGCCCACAGCGCCAGTGGTGATGATCCGCAGGTCCTCCCAGGTGCTGAGGTCAATCCAGTGAATGAGATTCTTCTCATCGGCCCACAGCAGACCGTTGTTTTCCTGAGAGTACACCAGAGAGCCGTAATCCGTCCGGTCTGCCAGGCCTTCTCCCAGGGATGTCTCGCCCACAAAGTCCAGACTGTCTCCCGACAGTTTCCCCTTCACCAGAGTTGCCTCCCAGGTCTCCTGGCTTTCAGTGATAAAGTAGAAATTCCCTTCGTAGTCAATGGCCATGCCGCCCTTGGGGGCGCCGAACTGACTGCTCAGCTTCTGTACCTTGGCAGTCTCGCCGCTGGCAGGGTTCACCCGAAGGAGGAAGTACTCCGTTTCCCAGGTGGAGGTGTTTTCCTCTTCAGTCAGACCATACAGGAAGCCATCGGCATAGTTTACAGCCATAGCCAGGATTTTGCCCTGGGTCTCGCACACTGCCGTTCCGGTAAAATCTGTGGGGTTCAAGCGGTAAAGGGTGCTGTTGTAAATGGTGTTATAGTCCTCGTCATAGCTCTCTTCACAGTCGAAGGCATAGACAAAGCCCTTCATGTAAGCGGCAGCCGTGATGGGGCCGGTCTCCGCCGTACCGGACAGCGCCAGGCCGTTCTGAGGCTGGCCCGCCGCCAGGTGGACCCACTGGCTTCCCTTGTTGTTGTACAGGTATGCCTCTCCTGTGACGGCGTTGACGTGCACCTGGCAGGAAACCGTCAGGTCGCCAGCCTGGGCAGTGACCGTGGCGCTCCCCACGCCAGTCGCCTTCACAATGCCATCGGATACTGTGGCAACCTCCGGATTGTCCGAGGTCCAGGTCACGTTCTCCATGTCTGCATAGTAAGGCTTCGGCAGACAGGTGAGGCCGGCGGTCTGATTCATGGTCAAATACAGTTCCGTCTTGGACAGGAGCAGTGCCGTAGCCGCTTCATTCTCAGGCAGCAGGGCCCGACCGCAGTCATAGGGCTTAAACAGGCCGGTGAGCTCCGCGTTGTCCTCAGGCTTCACCATAGACAGCAGGCTGCCATCTTCCTTGCTTACTTCGAAGAAATAGCCCTGGCCAACCTGGCCCTGGTAACCGGCCCAATAGAGCTTGTCGGTCTCATGATCCACCGTCATGCTCTGGGCATAGGCGGGGTAGTAGCTGCTCTTTTGCGCCATGCCAGTGGCCGTGACGGTCTCCGCATCCACAGTATAGAGGCGGCCCTCACTGATATCCACCGCAAACAGCTGACCCTCGTTATCGCAGGCCAAGGTCAGCAGCTGGGTATCTTCATGGTCTACCCCCTCAATCACGCCCAGATCCGTCACCTTACCGGTGAGATAGTCCACCGTCATCAGGTGGCCCCCCTCGTTCTCCTTCAGCTCGTCTGTAAGAACATAGAGGGTATCCGTGCTGTAGTCAAAGGCCATGTCCAGGGCGGAATAGGTCTTGCCAAAGTAGCCGCTGCCGATTTTCAGATCGCCCAGCTTCGTTCTGACCCAGGAGCCGGCCTTCATGGTGAAAATCTGGCTGTTGACATCAATGCCGATGATGTAGCCGTCCACATATTCCGCAGCCGCCACAGCCGGATCGCCGCTGTCATACTGGGAGGTATGCTGGAGCATTTCACTGGCATCTTCAAAGGAGTACCAACCATTGAGTCCATCTGTTGTGTACAGGTACCCGCCAATCACAGGGGAGCTGTACCGCCGGTAGGCATAGAAGGAATCAAAGCTTACGTTGTTTGCGCCTGCAAAGGAGATCTCATAGTAGGACTCGTTGCAGCCATAGTCGCAAACCGCAATGCGGAAGGTGGCGTCGTACTTGCTCACATCGATGGACACCAAGGTCTTCTCGCCGGGCTTCACATCCACAGGGATGTACTCGTAAGCCACACCAGCCACCGTCATGGGCACCACGGCGGCGATGTCGTAGTTGTCGGAGACGTAGAACTCCAACCGGCGTCCATCGGTATAGGGATTGTACAGATAGGCAATCTCATCGGTATAGAGCTTGGGGGCTTCCGTGTCAATGATCACCGGAACCTCAACGCGATCATCCAGATCCGCCTCATCGGCAATTCCGTCATCCAGCTCGCCATCATCCAGGAAGGCATCGATGGTAAGCGTCACCCGGTCGTTGTTCGCCACTGCGTAGCTGCCATCCGGATTTTTGAAGTCGTAAGGAGCGCAGGCATTGCTGTAGGCCAAGGGCATGCAGATGCCATACCCATTCATGTAGAAGCTCTTACGGGCATAGGGGTACCACTCATAGAACAGCTGATTTCCCGCTTCATCGGTCCAGGTAAAGTCCACCAGCTCCGCTGCCCGCATCATACCCAGATAGATTTCATTGATCATATCCAGATACCCATCGCCGTTGGGAGACAGCACATTGTGGGCCGGATCATAGGCCTCCGCCACATAGGGATTCAGTCCCAGATTGGAATAGCTGGAACCATAGTTGGTAAAAAGCACATTGGGATACCGGTTGCACAGCACATCCTGGCCCTCATAGTACCAGCCAATGTCAAAGACCTTGGAATCGCTCCAGTTGCCGTAGAAGCCCATGAAGGGAAGGCTCAGGTCCACCCCGTCCTCGCTCTGGGCATACAGCCGGACAAATCCGTCCACGTAAATGCCATTTTCGTAATACTCGTCCATGTAGGCCTTGTCCGCATCGGTCAAGGTCACCGTAACATGTACCGTAGCCGTGCCGTTGGCAGGCACCTTCACCACATCCAAGGCGGTAAAGCCGGCAGAGACCTTCTCAAAGAGGATCTGCACATCTGCCGTGTCCAAAATGCCGTCTCCACTCAGGTCCAGATCCCGGCGCACCGTCTCGCTCAGCTCTTCCAGGCCGTTGACACCGTCCAGAAGGACCTGAACGTCGGTCATATCCACTGCGCCGTCGCCGTTCACATCATAGAGCTTCGGCAGCTGTCCGTTTTCCGCGCTGAAGACCACAGAAGCGCCCAAGGCTCTGGAGGTCTCGCCCATAAAGGTATAACCGGGGTAATCTAGATTCACCTGATCCGTCAAAGCGACGCCGTCCAAGGTGTACACCTGCTCCCGGTCCGACAGGTTATTCACCTGGAAGGAGAAGCGGTACACACCGGTCCGGTTGTCGTCGTCACCCATGGAGATCTTGGGCGTCTGCTCCACGCCGTTCCCGGCAGTGAGGTAGGCGGGGCTGACAATGGCGTTGTACACGTTGGCAGAGCCCGCGCCTTGCTTCCGGGGGGAGTACAGAACGCCAGAGGGCTCTTCCACCGGCACAGCAGTGCTCATGATCAGGGCCTCGGCAACGGTATGAGTTTGGCTATCTGTGAGATCATACGTATCCCGCAGGTACTCCAGCACCAGGGCGCTCATACCGGCAATGTGGGGAGAAGCCATTGAGGTGCCGCTGAGGGTACCATACGTGCCGTCAGTCAACGTAGAATAGATGTTTCCGCCAGGCGCAGTCACATCGGGGGAAAGCTGTAAGTCCGGGGTGACGCCCCAGGAGGAGAAATCGCTCATGGTGCCGCCCAGGGGATTGGGGGTCTCCGTCATAACGCCGGCGGGCATGACCTCCAGGGTCCCCACGCCGTCTGTGGCATTGGCCGCCAGGATTTCTCCGCTGGCCTTGGTGATAAACGCATTGGGCACCACACCGGCGTCCAGCATGTTAATCAGGCTGCCGTCTACATTGTCATAAACCAAGCATGCAACCGCGCCGGCATTGGCAGCGTTCTGCTGCTTCACCGTAAAGTCCAGGGAACCGCGGGAAACCACCGCCACCCGTCCGGCAACATCCAGGCCCTGGTAATCCTCCTCCGTGCCGTAGCCCGGAACCATCACATACTCCAGGGATTTTCCGGACAGGGAGGTAAGGGGAATCTGGCCAGCATCGGAGAAGACGACTTTCTCTTCCCCAACCACCAGGTAGTTGAGCATCAGCCGGGTGTTCTCCAGACTGGCCACGCAGGTGGCGCCGATGTAAGTACCGGGAGAGGAGACGATACCATTGTCCGGGTCCTCGGTCAGGTTCAGGTTGGTGCCGAAGCCGTTGTAGGCGGCGGCAGAGGCGCTGTTGCCGGCGGCAATGGCCACCACCACATCGCTCTCCAGAATCTTTCCGTAAATTTTGTTGACCGTTTCCGACTCGTCCGTGAAACCACCGGGAGAGCCCAGGGACAGGTTGACCACATCCGCATTCAACCGGATGGCATCCTCCACAGCTGCCAAAACATCATCGTTATAAGCGCCGCCGTTCACGCCAAAGACCTTCAGCACCAGAATCTGGGCGTCGGGGGCCACGCCAACCACAGGCGTGCCCTCCGTGGCATTGGCGGCTGCAATACCGGCCACGTGGGTACCGTGGTCGCCCTGGTTGTCATGGTCATGGGTCACATCCAGGCCAGAATCCACGTAGTTGAAGGCATAGGGAATCTTCTCGCTGCGGTACAGCTTATCCGCCGTCAGTTTCACGGCGCTGCTGGAAGCATAGCGGGTATAGGCGTTCAGGGATTCCAGCACCCCGCTGATTTCCTCCTTGGTCAGAGAATCCTCTGTGAGCTCCGGAGATGCCGCAAAGGAGGGATGGTCCAGATCCAGGCCCGTATCAATGACGGCAATCCGCATTCCCTGGCCGGTATAGCCCAGCGTCTCCCAAGTCATCGCAGAGCCAAAGGTCTCCTTGGTGGCGTACATGCTGGGGTCACTCACGTCGGCTCCGCCGGCGGTCATGTCCACGGGCACATCATACTTCTGCGCCACGAAGGCATCGTACACCCCATCCAGCTTCCGGATGCTTTCCAGAGCACCGTAGGGGACTTCCAAGGCCAGGCCGCTGAAGGCCACATTATAGTGATAGCGCACAGCAAGGGGCACGTCCGGCTCCGAAACCGTGGCCGCCTTTCCAGCCAGCCCCGTCATCTCACCCTGGGCGCTCACCACCGCCTGGCTGATTTTCTCAACCATGGCATCCTGGGTCGCCGTCATCGCTTCCACCTGGCGGGCCACCTTGGCCCCATTGGCGGCAATCTGGTCTGTGGTAAAGCCCTGATCCAGCAGCGCCTCTTCCTCCAGAACCACGATCACGCGGACCGTCTCGTCCTCGTCGTAAAGCGCTTCGTGCATCTGCTGGCCAGCCTGGTCCCGCTTCAGGTCCACGCCGGGATTTTCAATTTCTTTTGCCGTCACCTCAGGCGTAGCTGCCTGCTCCGCCTGTGCTTCCTGAGGAAGCGCTTCCGGCAAAGCCTCCGCCTGCAGCCGGTCTTCTCCCGTGATGGGAGTCGCAGTTGCCTGTTCGCCGTCTGTCGCCAAAACTTGCGCTGGAAGCAGGGTGGCAATCATGCACAAAACCAACAGGAGGGAAAGTACACGGTTCATTCGTTTCATATCCGGCTCCTCCTTCTTTTACAGCTGCCCATAGCGGCAGAAGATTACAGCCGCCTGGGCGCGGGTAGCGCTGCCTCTGGGAAGCAGATAGCTCCCGGGGTAGCCTTCCAATATTTCCTCTTTCACGGCCCAGGCCACAGCGGCTTCCGCCCAGCCTGCCACCTTCCCGGCATCCACAAACTGGCTAAGGTCCGCCTGCCCGGTCACATCCTGTCCCGTTGCCTTTGCATACCGGTACAGCATGGTCACCAGCTCCTGACGGCTGATGGCTTGGTGCGGCGCAAATTGGGTCTGGCTTACACCATTGGTCACGCCTTGCTCCACAGCCCATGCCACAGCCGCTCCATAATATCGGGCCGTGTCCACATCCGTAAACGCCGTCTCCAGACTCTCCACAGCCGGGCTTCCCGCGAAGCGGTACAGCACTGTCACAAACATAGCCCGGTCCATCTTACCCTCAGGGACGAATTTCGTCCCGGTGACGCCCTGGAACAAGCCTCCGTGGTAGGCCTTCAGAATTTCCTCTTTGGCCCAGTGGTTCTCGATGTCCTGGAAGGGGTTGTATTCCAGAGACACGGTGTCTCCTTCTACCGTTCGTTTCTCCTCCCCGGCATAAACCTCACCGGCCTCTGCCGCGAAGGTCCCATCCTGGGTCACCTGGAAAGTCAACTCCACCATGGGAGTCTTCTCTGCCGTGAGGTTGCTGCCGACCCAAGCCAGGCAAACCTCCCCTGCCGTCTCCCCGTTTACGCTGGAGGCTCCGAAGCTCCCCAGAACCCGGGAACCGGTCAAGGTGGACACCTTGGGATCATAGGTGGCAGTGAGACGGCCATTGGTCACCCCTTCGCCGCCTTCCAGGTAGACTGTCACAACCGCGTTCCCTGCCCGGTACTCTGCGGTCATAGTCAACCGGGCTCCGGCTGTCCTTTCGCTTCCGGTCCCTGCCGCCCATACGCCAGTGGTCATGGTAAGCACTAGGACCAGGGCCAGAAGCAGTGCTCTGATTCTTGTTTTCACGTTGCTCTTCCTTTCTGTTTTGATTTTGGGTACATATAAGCCAGCGCCGCTTGCTGCTAATGCAGTAAAGCACATGGGTACAGCAAGCTCATCCCGCCGGGGCAAGATGAGATCCGGCGCTTCCTTCTGCTTCAGTATATCATAGAACGCAGCTCAAAGAAAGCCGACTACTTTGGGAAAATTATCCCACAAAGTAGCCGACTTCCCCTCTTAAGCAAGGTTATCTTAGGAAAACTTGCGCACCAACTCATATGCCTGACGGTACTGCCGGTTTGCGGCGTAGCACTCCTCCAGCCAAGGCACATGAAACCGGACAAACCCGATGGAAAACTGCTGCTCCATGCTTCTCACGCAGCTGTGAAGCGCTTTTCCATACTCAGGCTCTTGGAGATAGCCCTTGTGGTCCAGCCGGAACCGGATGAGGCCGCACATCTGCTCAAAAATCTCCCGCGCCTGAGGCGGATCGCAGGGCAGATCCCCCAGAGGCGCCTCCAGGGCCCGGTCCAAAGCCACCCGGGCCAGCTTCTCCTGCCCCAGGCGCTCATAGCAGATGGCCAGCTTGTGGAAATACAGAGCCTCATTCCAGGGGTGCTCCAGCAAATGGCGCAGGGCCTCTTGGGTGAGCCCCATTTGCAGCTCCGTGGTGGCCTGATTATAGGCAATCTCCACCAGAGTCACCCGTCTGCCCAGACTACGCGCCATCCGTCTGGCCGCCTCATAATGTTCCAGGGTCTGATCCAGCTGGTTCAGAGTGCTGTAGCAGTTCCCCAGGAACAGGTGGCACAGCATCATCACAGGCAGGCTGCCCTCCCTGGCCGCCCGCTCCGCCCCCTGGAAAAAGCAGGCCACCGCATAGCTATAATCTCCCCGCCAGTACGCATGCTTTCCCGCCTGCAGGAAGAAATAACTCCGCTCTGCAATCCGCAGCAGATCCTGAAACTGTCCCTTCAGGCACAGATGCAAGTTCTGCTGCCTGGCATCCATTGCAGAGACAAATTCCTCTACCTCCTCCTGTACCTGCCCGGTGGCCGCCCAGGACAGGAGCAGCCAATCCAGAAAAAAAGGGCTGTTCCGATATACAGTTTCCCGCAAAAGCAGTTCCTGGGTCATATCCTGCAAATCCTCGCCGGAGAAAAGTCTGTCGTAATATTCCTCAAACCAGGCTGCAGCCTCCCGGCAAAAGGCCGGGTCATCCTGCCACTGAATATCCAGACGGCGGAACAGCAAATCCAAAACCTCCGGGCTGCTCTCCACCTTCCCTTGCTCAATTTTCGACAGATAGGACACAGCGCATATCCCATTACACAGCGCCGCCTGAGACCATTCCCGCTCCTGCCTCCGCTTGCGAATGAGCAGCCCCTGCAACTTTTGCCCCAATGAAACCGCCCTCCCCTTTCGTTTTTTCTATGGTAGCACAAAAAAACGGAAATTTCTACAGGTTTTTCGAGGTATCAGCTACACGGGTATGGGTGTACGCCTGGAAATCGGGAAGTTTCCGGGTGTACCGGATGTAGGGCGCAGCTTCACAGACACGCATGGGTATGAGATAGCACCGGTTCATGCGTTTCAAAAAGTACGGGCGGTGTAGGAGCGCACCGTGTGCTCCTACGCCCTTTTCTGAATTGGAGCTTACAAAATCACAGTCAGCAGCCAAGCCAAGCCCGTAACCAGCGCGCCGCCTGCTGCCCACAGCGCCTTCCCCAGAGGCAGCGCCCGCCGCTTTCCAGCAGGCACATAGCTGCCTGCCGCCTGCTGAGCCTGGCGCAGAATGGCCCGGTCGGACATGCCGTCCTTCCCCAATGCATCCTCCCGCAGAATAAAAATGGCCTGCTCAAACAGCTTTGGGTCCGGGGAGCGGACCACAATCACCTGTCTGGAAATCCCTTTTACCATATCTTACCGCCTCCTCGCCCACCATTCTGCCCGCCTTGGGGCCATTCCATACCGGGCCTTCAAAAAGACATTGTGGACAGCATTGCCCACGAAGGCGAAAGGCTTCCCAACGTTGCAATATAGGGAAAACTGGGGTATAATAGCCATGATACTTCCAAATGGAGCAGAGATTTGCCCGTTTTCCGAAAGGAGCATATGCAAAATGGAATGGAATGTACTGGCCGTGGGCGACGTGGTAGCCGGCTGCGGCGTTTCGATGATTGAAAAGCATCTGC
>ERZ1673752.2546-NODE-2546-length-19975-cov-9.152058_pt1 | contig 19975 bp, 21 predicted proteins | sample MGYA00580195_ERZ1673752 | MGnify/ENA primary metagenome ERZ1673752 (study PRJEB41218, sample SAMN15661744) | gut metagenome | host: Homo sapiens | place: Canada: London | collected 2015-08-20/2019-03-30 | study: EMG produced TPA metagenomics assembly of...
TTCAAGATTTTGCTTTTTTATCAGAACTTCTTATGACTTTATTAAATACACAAGAAGGCGACGATTATATCTACACTATGATAATTACAATGCTAAACGTCATGGACATATATCCAGAAAAAGCTAAAATTATAATATTAGCCTTTATTTTGAAACTTATATACATACTAGGATATTTCCCTAGAATTCAAATAAAGGACGAAATTAATACTTATAGCTTTAATTATGAAGATGGCATGATTATCGCAAGAGATAAAGCATACTCAAATAAATCAATAACAATAAAAGAAATAAACTTTATGGATTATTTATTAAATAGCAAATTTAAGGATTTAATAAATATAGATTATGAAGAAAAATATATATTAAATTTAAAAAGATTATTTATAAATTATATTTTATATATATTTGATAAAGATGAATTTAAGACTCTTAAAGTCAAATATTGAGGAGGAAAAAATGTATTTTCAAGATTTAATGATGAATCTACTAAATTATTGGAAGGACAAAGGCTGCTTAGTAATGGAGCCTTATGACGTTGAAAAAGGCGCAGGAACGATGAATCCACACACATTCCTTAGGTCACTTGGACCTGAACCATGGAGAGTTGTTTATGTAGAACCATCAAGAAGACCAGCAGATGCAAGATATGGTGAAAACCCAAACAGAGTTTATCAACACCATCAATTACAAGTAATTCTTAAGCCATCGCCATACGATGTGCAAGATTTGTATCTAGACAGCTTAAAAGCAATAGGTATAGACCCATTGAAACACGACATAAGATTCGTTGAAGATAACTGGGAATCACCTACACTAGGAGCGTGGGGACTAGGCTGGGAAGTTTGGCTTGACGGTATGGAAATAACTCAATTCACATATTTCCAACAAGTTGGTGGACTTAATCTAGATTTAGAATCCTCAGAATTAACTTATGGACTAGAAAGAATAGCTATGTATTTACAAGACGTTGACAATGTATATGATATACAATGGAACGAAAACTTTACTTATGGAGACATATTCAAAAAGGCTGAGTACGAGCATTCTGTATATAGTTTTGAACTTGCTGACAAAGATTTATTACAAGAAATGTTTGAAAGATATGAAGCTGAATGCAAAAGAATTATCGAGAAAGGTCTTATACTTCCAGCTTATGACTATGTACTTAAGTGTTCACACACATTTAACGTCCTTGACGCGCTTGGAGCTATATCTGTTTCACAAAGAGCAAATTATATACTTAAGGTCAGAAGCTTAGCTAAACTGATAGCAAGTAAATATGTAGAGCAAAGGAAAGAGATGGGATTTCCTTTTACTAAGAAAGTAGGTTTTAACAATGACAAATAGATATTTATTAGAAGTAGGCATGGAAGAATTGCCTGCTAGCTACTCAAAATTAGCTATAGAACAATTTAAAAACGCTTTTGAAAAATTATTGAATGAAAACTCATATAAAGACTTTGAAGTTAATGTTTATACTACACCAAGAAGAATTACAACTATAATTGATAATATAATTGAAAATGAAAGTATTGAAAAAGAAGAGATAAAGGGACCATCTAAAGCAATATGTTTTGACCAAGATGGCAATCCAAGCAAGGCACTACAAGGATTTTTAAAATCAAAAGGCCTAAGCCTTGATGATATCTTTTATAAAGAATTAGGCGGAACAGAGTATGTTTTTGCATCTGTTGAGCACAAGAGTTTAAGCTTTACTGAGCTTATTGAAGCAAACGTAGAAAGCATTATAAGAAAGATAGTTTTCCCTAAATCAATGAAATGGGGCGGAAGAGATTTAAGGTTTGCTAGACCAATCAGATGGATAGTCTCACTTTATAATGATAAAGTTGTTAAATTTAATTTAGAAGATATTAGAGTATCAAATTTAACAAATGGACACAGATTCTTGTCAAGGAAAGACATCGAAATACCAGATGCTCATGATTATATGAAGATTATGGAAGATAGCTTTGTTATTGTTGATAACAGCGAAAGAAAGGCTAGAATAAGACTAGAATCAGAAAGACTAGCAAAATCAGTTGGTGGATCAATACAAAATGATGAAGCCATAATTGATCAAGTGAATAATCTAGTTGAGTATCCTACACCACTACTTGGAACAATTAAGGATCAATATCTAGAGCTTCCAGATGAAGTAGTAATTACACCAATGAAAGATCATTTAAGATATTTCCCAGTAGTTGACACAAAGAACAGACTTATGAATCACTTCATCACAGTTAGAAATGGTGATGACAAATATATAGACATAGTTAGAAAAGGCAATGAAAAAGTTCTTGCTGCTAGACTTGAAGATGCAAAATTCTTCTTTAATGAAGATAGAAAGAAAAATCTTGAAGACTATGTTGAAGATTTAAAGACAATAGTATTCCAAGATAAATTAGGAACACTTTATGATAAGACCATAAGAAATATGAAGCTTTCTGAAAAGATTTGCAATGACTTAAACGTAGGAGAAGAAACTCTTGAAACTACTAAAAGAGCTGCATATCTTTCTAAAGCAGACCTTGCTACAAAGCTAGTAGTTGAATTTACTGAATTACAAGGCGTTATGGGTAAGATTTACGCGAAATTATCAGGCGAGCCAGTAGGCGTTCAAGAAGCAATCTATGAACATTATTTACCAAGATTTGCTCAAGACTCACTACCAACAACAACTGCAGGTGTTGTACTTGCAATGGCTGATAAACTTGATACTATATCAGGATTATTCTCAATTGGCACTAAGCCAAGTGGATCACAAGACCCATTTGGTATAAGAAGAGCTACTTTGGGTATTATTAATATAGTATTAGAAAAATCTTTGGATATATCTATCGATTCACTAGTTGAAGAAACTTTATATAATTATGTTAATGTTAATGAGCTTAAATTTGACTATGATGAAGTTAAAAAGAGCGTTCTAGACTATATAGAAACAAGATTTATAGGTATATTACAAGATAATAATTATGATATAAATTTAATAAAAGCAGTTATGAATAAAAATAAAGATTTAAATTTATTAAATATAAAACAAAGTCTTGCTAAACTTGATAGCATTAAAGATAGCAATGAATTTGTTGATGCAGTAGCTGCATTTAGAAGAATATATCAAATATCTAAAGGTAAAGAATTCGAAAAAGTTGACCCTAATCAAGATATCATGGAAGAAAGCGAAAAAGAATTATTTAATTTATATTCAGATTTAAAGGCTAAAAATATTAATTTAAACGAGATAGATGTAGTTGAAGCAATTAAGGTTCTTGCAAGATTTAAGTCTAGCATCGATAAGTTCCTTGACTCAACTATGGTCTTAGTTGACAACAAACTTATAAAAAACAACAGACTTTCATTGATATCACTAGTTCTTAATGAATTTAACTCTGTATTAGATTTTAAAGAAATAGAGGAGATTTAATTGAACGATATAACTATATTTGTAATTTCAGACTCTATAGGCGAAACAGCTGGTAAGATTGCAAGATCATGTATTAAGCAATTTTCTCCAGATGCTTACGAGATTAAGAGATTCCCTTATGTCGATAGCAAAGACAAGATATTTAATGTTTTTGAAAAGGCAAAACTTGTTCCTTCAGTAGTTATTTTTACTACTGTACTTGAAGAGCACGCCCAATATATTGAAGCTTTAGGAAAAAAGTACAATATACCTACGGTTAATGTAATGAGTAAAGTTTTGGAATCTATTGAATCAGTATTGCATCAAGCGCCTATTAGAGAAGCAGGACTAATCAGAAGACTCGATCAAGAGTATTTTGACAAAGTTTCTGCCATAGAATTTGCAGTTAAATATGATGACGGAAAGGACCCAAGAGGTATAATCTTAGCGGATGTAGTTTTGCTAGGCATATCTAGAACGTCTAAAACACCGCTTTCTATGTATTTAGCAAATAAAAATTACAAAGTAGCCAATGTTCCGCTACTTCCTGAGATAGAACCGAGCGAATTTTTATATGAGAAGGACAAAAGAAGAATTTTCGGTTTAATAGCTTCTGATAGAAAGATTAATGAAATTAGAATCGAGAGAATGAAGTCCTTAGGAATCGAAGACATAGGCAACTATGCTTGTACAGACAGAATTAATGAAGAGCTTAGATATTCTAAGGAAATCATGGGCAAGCTTGGCTGCCAAGTTATTGACGTTACAAATAAAGCTATAGAAGAGACAGCATCTATTATAATTGATAGTTTAACAAAGAATTTTGGTGAGATTAATGATTAATTTTAGAGAAAATTATGAGGCTTTTCAAAATTCTTACCTTTCTGAATATGCTTGTAAGTGTTCAGACACAAAGGGAAGAAAGATTAAAGAGGAAAAGTGCAATATAAGAACTGATTTTCAAAGAGACAGAGACAGAATACTTCACTCAAAAGCGTTTAGAAGACTTAAGCATAAAACACAAGTATTCTTAGCGCCACAAGGAGATCACTTTAGGACAAGACTTACTCATACGCTAGAAGTTAGCCAAATTGCTAGAACCATAGCGAGAGCTTTAAGACTAAACGAAGACCTTGTTGAAGCCATTTCTTTAGGCCACGACTTAGGCCATACACCATTTGGTCATGCTGGCGAGAGTGCTCTTAATGAAAGATGTAAGGAATTTGGAGGATTCAAGCACTATGAGCAAAGCTTAAGAGTAATTGATGTGCTTGAGAAGAGAAATGGTAAGTTTGGCCTAAATCTTTGTGAAGAAGTAAGAGATGGTATACTTAATCACAGCGGTCAAAATGAAGCTTTTACACTTGAAGGAAAATTGGTTAAATTTGCAGACAGAATCGCCTATATTAATCATGACATAGATGATGCTATTAGAGCAGGAATACTAGCGGAAAAAGATATACCAAAGGATTTAATAGAAGTTTTAGGTGATTCACACTCAAAAAGAATAAATACACTTATTACAGATATACTAAAGGAAAGCTACGGACAAAATCATATTGCCATGTCTAAGGAGATAGGTGAGGCGATGGAAGCTTTAAGAGCTTTTATGTTCAAAGAGGTTTATTTCAGCCCGCTTACTACTAAAGAGCATAATAAAGCCAAAAATTTAATATCAATGCTATATGATTACTACGAAGAGCATCCTGATAAATTACCAGACAATATTAAAGAGATACAAGCAAGCGTAAATCAACAAATTTGTGACTACATCGCAGGAATGTCTGATATATACGCGATTAATGAGTTTAACAAGATATATGTACCACAAACTTGGAAGAGTGAGGTTATAAAATGAAAGTAATTAATGCAGCGGTCATTGATAAAATTAAAGAATTTAATAACATAGAAGATGTAATCGGAGAAAATATTAAACTTGAGAAAAAAGGTACATCTTATACTGGCTTGTGCCCATTTCACAAGGAAAAGACCCCATCTTTTCATGTTAATAGCAAAGACGGCTACTACAAATGTTTTGGCTGCGGAGAAGCTGGGGACGTTATTACTTTTATAGAAAAGTACAAAAATTATTCTTTTCAAGAAGCAGTTGAATATCTTGCAGATAGAGCAAATATAACTCTTCAAGAAGCTTCAGTTAAAAAAAAACTGAAAATGATCTCATAGAGAAATTTTATGATATCAATAAAACAGCTCTTGATTTCTTTCAAAATCAAATACTTAAGTCAAAAATTGCTATTGACTATTTGATGAAGAGAAAATTAAATAAAGATACTGTTTTAAAATATCAACTAGGCTATGCACCAAACGAGTGGACAGCACTTAAAGATTATTTATTAAGCAAAGGATATAATGAAGAATTTATTATAAGATCTGGTCTTGCTAAGAGAAAAGAAGGTAGTGACAGCTCTTATGACACTTTTAGAAATAGACTAGTATTTCCTATAGTTGATTCACATAACCACGTTCTTGGCTTTAGTGCTAGAAGCCTTGATAATAGTATGCCTAAATATCTAAACACAAGCGAAAATATTGTGTTTAAGAAGAGAGAATTATTATTTGGATATAATATATATAAAAAAGAAGCGGATAGAGACAAGATATTATTAGTTGAAGGAAATATCGATGTAATGAGTCTTTATCAAGCAGGTGTTAATTATGCTGTAGCTAATCTTGGTACAGCCTTTACCATTAACCAAGCTAATCTACTTAAGAGAAATGCAAGAAAGATTTACATTTGCTACGATGGTGATAAAGCAGGCAAGAATGCGACTCACAAGGCGATAGAGATACTTAGATCCATAGACGCAAAGTCAAATGTGGTTACACTACCAGAGGGCCTTGATCCAGATGATTTTATTAAAAAATATGGCCTTGCAGGATTTACGGCAAAATTAAATGAAGCAAAAAATTCTGTAGAGTATGAAGTTTCTGAGCTTATGGAGCTTTATGATGTCAACGACCCAGAAAGTCTTCTTCAGCTTATAAATGAAATTTCAAATCTATTGTCAAAGATAAGTGATAAGATCGAAAGAGAGATTTACATAGACTATATTTCAAGAGTCTACTCTATAGATAAAAGTCTTTTGACAAATCAAGTCTCAAAAACAAAATACGTTAACAAGTATAAAGAGAAATATACTGTACCAGAGGTACCAAAAATTAAAAAATTAGATATAGAAATTATCGATGAGAATCTTTTGATATATGCTTTAGCAGATATTAAATATTTTAAATATATAAATAAGGAAATTTCTATAGATAATTATAGTAAAGTGTTTAAAATTAATATGCCACTACTAAAGTCCAAATACGAGGGCAATGCCGATATAGAGCTTGATGACTTTGATATAGCTGATAAAGAAAATGCGCTTTTGGAGATTGATAGTATTAGAAAGAAATCTGAAGAATCTACTTATACTAATCTCAAAGAATTATTAGAAAAAAGAGAAAAGCTAAAATCAAAGAACTATGTAAGCGATTTATTGAGTCAAATTAGTGATGGCAAAGGTGATGCCATGGAGCTTTTAAAATTAATAAAAAAGCACCGTGATAATGAATGATGAAGGGAAGTGTTCTTATGAAAAAAGCGAAGAATACTAAGGCAAATAAAATTCAAGAAGAAAATCTAAATGATGAGGCAATAAAGATCATTGATGACAACGTGAGTGAAGAAAAAAGACAGGCAATGTATGATCTTCTTAATGAAGGAAGACAAAAGGGTTTTGTCAACTACAAAGATATTGAAGATGGCCTTGATAAATTCGATGTAACAGAGGATGAGGTAATATCTTTCTATGATGCATTGGATGCGGCTCAAGTAAGTATTATTGATTCAAAAGAAAATGAGGACGAAGACATTCTTATAGATGAAGATTTTGATATAGGTGAAGAAGATGATGATGAAAATATTGATTTAGACGAGATAAGATCTTTTGAAGAAGAATTAAGCAAAGAAGAAAAACTTGAGGCAATTAAAGAAAAAGGCAAAAATAAAGTCATCATAACTGATGATCCAGTAAGGACATACCTTAAAGAGATAGGCCGTATACCATTACTTACATTTGAAGAGGAAGTAGATCTTGCTAAGAGGATTGAAGAAGGCGATGAAAGAGCCAAAGATCAATTGGCAGAAGCAAATCTTAGACTAGTGGTAAGTATTGCTAAGAGATATGTTGGTAGAGGCATGCAATTTTTGGATTTAATTCAAGAAGGAAACATGGGTTTAATCAAGGCAGTTGATAAATTCGAGCATAAAAAAGGCTTTAAGTTTAGTACTTATGCTACTTGGTGGATTAGACAAGCAATAACAAGAGCCATAGCTGACCAAGCAAGAACAATTAGAATACCTGTTCACATGGTAGAGACTATAAATAAACTTGTTAGAGCACAAAGACAATTGGTTCAAGAACTTGGTAGAGACCCACTTCCAGAAGAAGTTGCTGAACTTATGAATATGGATGTAGAAAAGGTAAGAGAAGTTCAAAAGATTGCTCAAGAGCCAGTTTCACTTGAAACACCTATTGGTGAAGAAGAAGATTCTCATTTAGGTGATTTTATCCCAGACGAAGAAATACTTTCACCATCGGACGCGGCGACAAATACTATGCTTAGAGAGCAATTAATCACAGTTTTAGATACTCTTACAGATAGAGAAAGAAAAGTATTAGCTTTAAGATTTGGCCTTGATGACGGCAGAACAAGAACACTTGAAGAAGTTGGTCAAGCCTTTGATGTCACAAGAGAAAGAATTAGACAGATTGAAGCTAAGGCACTAAGAAAGCTAAAACATCCAAGTAGATCTAAAAAACTTAGAGACTTCCTTGAACTATAATGAATTATTCATATAGATTAATTGAGATTGCAAAATCAGTTAAAAAAGGCTCGTCACTAGTGGATGTTGGCTGTGATCACGGCTACATTGCTAAGATGCTTTTAGACTCAAATACAATTGATAAAGTTATAGAGAGCGATATTAGTGAAAAATCACTAGAGAAGGCTCAGATGCTTTTATCAGGAGAAAAGTATAAAACCAAAGTTAAATTCATTGTAAGCGATGGACTAGCTAATATTGATACAAGTGAGTACGATACTCTTTTAATCGCTGGCATGGGTGAAGAAACTATAATATCTATACTTAATACAAGCATTGAAAAAGTAAGATTCTTTAGTAATATCATTTTGCAAGCTATGGGCGAAGGCTCAAATATTAGAAAATATTTTAAAGAAAATGGCTTTTTTATAGAAAAGGAGCGTCTTTTTATAGAAAAAGATAAGTACTATAGGCTCTATGAGATAAGTAACAAGGAAACCAATATTATAGACTATAAGTTTCCTGTAAACTTTGATGTTAATGACGTTCATTTTTTAAAAGTTTATTATGACAATGAAGTCAAAAACATTAAGAATATTTTAAAAAATATTAATAAAGATAAAAACTTAATAAAATATAATGAACTAAACGAAGAATTAAATAAAATTTTACAATACATGGAGAAGATTGATGAAAAAAGATAAAATTATTCATACAATAGAAAGCATCTTCCCAAAGGAGCACGCAGAGCCTTGGGATAATTCAGGATTGATTATAGATGCCGACAAAGAAGATATTAATAAAATTTATTTAAGCGTTGATCTCTTATATGATAATATTAATGAACTGGATGATGTGGATATGGTCATAACGCATCATCCTTTAATTTTTAAGGGCATAAAAGAGATTGACATGAGCGCTAGCTCTAAGCTTATTAAAAAGATGGTTAAGAATGACATAGTTTATTATAGTGCTCACACTTCTTTTGATATACAAAGAGTAGGCTTTTATAAATTTTATGAAAATGAATTAAATATGAAAAATACAGATTTTGCCATAAAAGTATCTGATGATTTAGGTTATGGTATAAGAGGAGAAATTAGCGATTTATCTTTAAAAGAATTAGCTGAAAAAATAAAAAATATTAATAAGGCAAAGTATGTACAAGTTTATAAGAATAACGATAAAAATACTAAAATAATGATTTTAAATGGTAGTGGCAGAGATTTTTTAGACAATGTTCTTGAGTCTATGCCAGATACACTTGTTACATCAGATTTAGGCTATCATGATGTACAGGCACTAAGAAATGCAAAGATTAATCTAATCATGCAAGATCACAATAGCAGCGAAACTGCTTTTGTAAACATTATGGAAGATATTCTTAAAAAGAATTTTAAAGACATTGAAATAATTAAAAATTTCTCATCATTTACTGATAATATTGAAATTTTATAGAAATATTATAGAATTTTTATAATTTTTGTAGTATAATTAAATTTGTAATGAGTAAACCAGATGGTTGCGTGCTTAGGCATGAGGAAAGTCCGTGCTCCGTAGAGCAGAATGCTGGATAACGTCCAGTGAAGGTGACTTCAAGGATAGTGCAACAGAAATAAACCGCCATTATTGGTAAGGGTGGAAAGGCAGTGTAAGAGACTACCTACTTTTAGGCGACTAAAGGTGACATGTAAACCCCATTCGGAGCAAAACAAACAAGGATTAAAGGTTGCTGCTCGTAACCTCCTGTAAGGTAAGTTGCTTGATTTTAGTGGTAACACTAAAACTAGATAGATAACCATCTAATACAGAACACGGCTTATAGGTTTACTCATTTACATAAAATTTTCAGCAAGGGAGCTATTAAATGAAAACAAAAACAAACACTATTACAAAAGCGGCGATAATCGCCACACTTTACACAATACTAATACTTTTACAAACAGTATTGCCATTTCAACAATTGACATTTGGACCAATACAATTAAGATTAGCCGAAGGACTTACAGTTCTTCCTCTAATGGAGGCTGCAGCTGTACCTGGACTTTTCGTAGGATGCTTAATTTCTAACATATTTTTATCATTTATGTCAGGTTATGGCATGATAGATATTATATGCGGAAGCTTAGTAACATTACTTGCAGCTTATTTAACAAGAAAATCAAAATCTAAATACTTAGCAATGCTACCACCTATTATATTAAATGGATTTTTAGTATCAATCTGGGTATCATATTTCTCAAATATACCATATTTCACTACAGTTTTAGGAATCATGGGCGGAGAAGCAATAAGTGTTGCAGTATTTGGATCATTAATTTATTATATTTACGATAAAAGAATTAAAAAGGTGATTTAATGAAAAAAAGAAGAATAATTACAATAACTATACTAGTACTTATACTTATTGCGATTATATGGAAGATAAACTCATGTGTATCATGGATGTATAAGCCTTATGACCCTAATGACGACACTGAATATACTATAGAGATACCAGAAGGCAGCGGTGCATCAGCTGTTGCTAGAGAGCTTTATGATAAAAAAATAATTAGAAATGGAACTGCTTTTAAAGATGTGCTTAAGGACAATGACCTTGAAAAGCACATAAAGAGCGGTACTTTTAAAGTGAAAAAATCTATGACTTTGCTAGAAATTGCGAATATTATCGCTGGTGAAGGAGAAGCTCCAAAGGGCGAAACTATTAAGGTAACTATACCAGAAGGTTTTGAACTTACACGTATTGCACAAAGACTTGAAGAAAAAGGCTTGGTATCTAGTGAAGAATTTTTAAATGAATGCAAAAATGTTGATAAATATAAAGAAAAGTATGAATTTTTATCAAATATAAATAATGATACCCTAGAAGGATTTTTATTTCCAGCAACTTATGATATTGCTATGGGATCAAGCAGTGAAGAAATCATCACTATGATGCTTAATGCTTTTAATAATATTTATAGCAAGATTAGCTCTGAAGTTGATGATTTAAATAAGCTAATCACTTTAGCTTCAATTGTTGAGAGAGAAGCAAAGCTTGAAGAAGAAAGACCTATCATTGCAAAAGTTTTCTTAAATAGAATCGATAAGAATATCAGGCTTCAATCATGCGCTACAATTCAGTACGCACTTGGCGAGAGAAAGCCTAACTTAAGTAATGAAGACTTAAAGGTTGATTCGCCATATAACACATACACACACGATGGTTTGCCACCTGCACCTATTTGCAATCCTGGCGAAGCGTCAATTGTTGCGAGCCTTCATCCAGCTGATGTTGACTACTTATACTTTGTAGTTAAGCCTGGCTCAGATGGCGGACATAACTTCTCTTCTGACTACAATAAGTTCCTAGAAGATAAAAAGGATTATAAGAGTAATAATGATTAGTCAGTTTATTGATGAAGATGTTTTTAGCTATGTAGAAGATTTTTCTTCCGAGAAAGAAAAGTTTAAAGAATTAGTTTGTTATGCTGAAGAGTATAGAGTTCCTATAGTCTCACAGGATGTGGCTAGATTTTTAGAGTTTTTACTAAAAACGATTAAGCCTAAGAATATATTAGAGATAGGCTCGGCCATAGGCTATTCATCTTTGCTTATGCAAAAAGCATCTGGAGCTAATATATTTACTATTGAAAAAGATGAAGACACATTTAAGATACTAGAAGAGAATCTTAAAAAATATGATAAAGATAATAAGATAAAAGCTGTCAATGACGACGCTATAAGCGTATTAAGAAAGATGGACAGAGAAGAGAAATTTGATTTTTGCTTCATCGATGCGAATAAATCACAGTATGAAGAGTACTTAAACTTAGTATACGATTTAACAAGCAAGAATGCCATAATACTTATTGATAATATATTATTCAGAGGCTATGTAGCTAAAGACGAAGACAATAAAAGATATAGAACTATAATAAAGAATTTAAAAAAATTTATAGAAGATGTTAAAAGCGATAAGAGATTCACAGCAAGTTTACTTACTGTTCACGACGGCTTATTGCTTTTAAGGAAGGAGTAAGATGAAAAAAGTAGAATTACTAGCACCAGCAGGTGATTTAGAAAAGTTCAAAACTGCAATACAATATGGGGCTGATGCTGTTTACTTAGCTGGAGACAAGCTAGGCTTGAGAACTGCTTCTAAAAATTTTAGTTTAGATGATATAAAAGAAGCGACTAAGCTTGCTCATGATTTAGATAAAAAAGTTTATTTAACACTAAATGTTATATCACACAACAAAGATCTTGAAGGTGTAGATGAGTATATACAAAGTTTAGACGAGGCAGGCGTAGACGCTTTTATAGTCTCAGACCCAGGAATTTTTCAAAAAGTTAAAACACTTGCACCAAGTAAAGAAATTCATATAAGCACTCAAGCTAATATTACAAATACTGCTACAGTTGAGTTTTGGAAGAGCCTTGGAGCAGATAGAGTTATACTTGCTAGAGAATTAAGTTTAGAGGAAATAAAAGAAATAAAAAATGAAGTAAAAGATAGCATCATGATTGAGGCCTTTGTTCATGGAGCAATGTGCATGAGTTACTCAGGCAGATGCCTTTTATCAAACTTCATGACAGGTAGAAGCGCTAACATGGGCGACTGCGCCCATCCATGCAGATATAAATATTATCTTATGGAAGAGACAAGACCTGGTGAGTACTATCCTATAACAGAGGATGAAAAGGGCTCATACATCATGAACTCAAAGGATCTTTGCATGATTAACTATATTCCAGAGCTAATTGAAGCTGGGGTTGATTCATTCAAAATCGAGGGTAGAGTAAAGTCTGAATACTATGTTGCTACAGTTATTAATCAATATAGAAGAGCTATAGATGATTATTATGAAGATATTGAAAAATATAAATTCAATAGAGACAATAACATTTATTTAGAAGAGATAATGAAGGTTAGTCACAGAGACTTTACTACAGCATTCTTCTTTGGAGATGTTAAGGAAGCGTCTCTAACTTATGACAACTCTTCATATATTAGGCTGTATGACTTCATTGCAAGAGTTTTAGACTACGATGAAGATAAAAAGCTTATGAAGGTTCAAGAGAGAAATAAATTCTCCATCGGAGACGAAGTAGAGATATTTGGACCAAAATTTTATGATAAATTTACCATAAATAAAATTTATGACGAGAACATGAATGAGGTTGACAACATAAACACACCTATGAAGGAAGCTTATATACCGTATGATAAAAAAGTCGAATATAATTATATGATTAGAAGGAAGGCAAATGAATAAATTATCTTCTTTATATGACGATAAAGGCATACTAGAGATACAAAGTAGTAAAGCTGAAGAATTTATTAAAAATACAATTGATTACGCCATTAATAACAGAGCTAGCGATATACACTTTGAACCTTATGATAAGTATATATTGATTAGACTTAGAATTGATGGCGAACTTTTGTTTTTTAAAAAGATTAATAAAAATGCTTATCAAAACATTGTCAATATAATTAAAATTAAGTCTGAGTGTGATACTGCGATTAAATTTGCGCCTCAAGACGGAAGATTTAGCCATGGCGATGTTGACCTAAGAGTTTCCTTTATCGATGCTATATATGGAGAGAAAATTTGTATTAGAATTCTAAACAATAAAGAGATGTTTACTATTGACAACATAGGTTTGTCAGAGAAAGCAAAAGAATTATTTAATAAGATTGTTAAATATAAATATCAAATGACTATAATAACTGGGCCAACTGGTTCAGGTAAAAACTCAACTATGTATACTATGCTTAATAACTTAGATAAAAAGCGTCTAAGTATTGTTAGCGTTGAGGACCCTGTTGAGTATAGAGTTAATGATATAGATCAAATTGAAATACATGATTATAAAGATATAACGTTTGCAAATACACTTAGGGCCATACTAAGACAGGACCCTGATGTCATAGCCATTGGCGAAATAAGAGACGAAGAATCTGCACAGATAGCTGTAAGAGCTTCTCTAACTGGTCATAAAATAATTACGACTCTTCATAGTATGAGTCCTGTAACTAGCATTAATAGACTGTTAGAGATGGATATAGAGGCTTCGTATTTATTTACTTCATTAAACGCCATAATAAATCAAAGACTTGTTAAACGATTAAAGTCATCTTATGAAGACATAGATTTTGAGGATGATGGCGACAAATACTTTGGCAGAATTGCTGTATTTGAAATATTGCTTATCAATGATAAGATACGTGACCTATTACTAAAAAATAATACTAAGCTAAGCAGTGAAATTTATAATGAAATGAAAAAGCTATCTGACTATGTCAGTTTTGAAGACTCGATAAATTATTTACTTGAACATAAGTTTATAGATGAAAAGACTTACGAAGAGTTCAAAGAAGGCGACATCAATGAAATTTGAAATAATTTTTGAAAATAATAAATCTGAAAGCATAAGTGCAAAAAATATTTATGAAGCTTTTCAAAAGTCTAAAGAAAAAGACATAGATTTCATGGATGTAAAATATTTTAGACCTGCTAAAATATATAGAATTCTTAAGATTAATAGCGTTAGCAAAAAGCATATAGCAAATTTTTTTAGAATAATTGCTTTCAATCTTAAAATTAATAATAATTTACCTCAGATTTTGGAGCAAATGTATCAAAACTCATCTGCTCTAAGTGATCCATTGAAAAATTATTATCCATTAATTAAGGAGCTTATTGAGCACGGCTTTACCTTGTCAGATATATTAGCAAAGCTTGATATACTTGATAATTTATCCTTACTTAGTTTAAGAATAGCTGAAAAGTCTGAGTATATAAAATCAAGCAAAAACTCAAAAGACCTCTCAGAGCAAATTCTTGAGATAAGTGAAAATCTTTATGAACAAGAAGAGTATAAAAATACCATAAACAATATAATGATAAAACCAAAATTTTTAATGTTAGCCCTACTAGCGTTTATTATCATGATTATAGTATTTTTAGTTCCACAGTTTTCATATCTTTTTGATAACGATATGAATTTGATGCCAGATAGTCTAAAACTTTTACTTATTGTAAGTAATTCTATCAAATATAATTATATATATTATATATTTGCTATAATAATATTATTTATTGCCTTTGCTATACTAAATAAAAACGATGGCTACTTATATGTGAAGCAAAGATATTTACTCGAATCAAAAAATGGCTTATACAAGACAAGGATAAACTACAGAATTTTATATTACATGCTAAGTATGCTTAGATCAGGAAGCAAAATAAATGAGATTTTTGATTTCTTTTCAAAAAATTTTGATCTTATATATCTAAGGAAAGAATTTGAAAGAATGACTAAGATGCTAAACGAAGGAGAGACGCTTCATAATGTGCTTGACTCAAGCCATATATTCTTAGACGATGTAAAGACCATACTCATAACTGGTTACGAATCAGAAAATCTAGCTGAAATCATCGAAAATGTCTTGTCACTATACAAGAGAGATTTAAAGAGAAGACTTGATAAATTTGTAAACTCAATTGAGCCAATAATGACCATAATCATGGGACTAGTTATAATGTTGATACTTTTAATGGTATTTAAGCCTATGTATGACTCAATGACAAGTATTATTTCATAGAGGGAGGAAGTTCTTATGAAAAAGTGTAAAATGAAAAAAGGATTTACTTTTGTAGAGATAATCATCTCTATAGCTATAGTTGCTATACTTATTGCTGTTGCAATACCAGCTTATAAAGCAATCAAGACAAGCGCTGAAAGAACTGCTCATAATGCAAATGTTGACCAAGTAAGTTCAGTTGCTTTATTATATTTTACAGATTTTCCTAAAGAAAAGAGCGTTACATCAGAAGTTTTATTCAAGCAAGGCTACTTAAAGAATGATGTTAAGGTGCCTTCATCAATACCTGCAGGAACTGGAAATGATAGTAAGATATATACAGTTACTGTTGACGACAACGGCGTAATAAAAGTTAGTCCAGACAAAGTTGAAGCTAAGAAAACCACAGGCGAATAATACGTATCAATGCTCCCAGCTTTATATACAGTTCTAACACTTATACTTTTATATATTTCTTATAAAGATATAAAAGAAGCTCAGTACAATAATTTTTATTTCTATTTTTTAATAATTATAGTCTCAGCTATTGCTATATTAATTGATGTGCCATATATAAAAATTGGCCTAATATACTTAGCTTTATTTCTTTCGCATATTTTTAAGGATAAGTATATAGAATATATTGGCGATGGAGACGTTGATCTATATATTTTGCTTTTTATGATATTTTCATTTCAAAATTATTTAATTTTAATAATAATTTCTACCATAAGTGCAATAATTGTAAATCTTATCAAAAATCATGTCAATAAGAAAAATGATAGAGCAGTTAGACTTGTTCCATATATAAGTTTTGCGTTTTTAATTATTATGCTCTTTGATTTATTTAAGGAGAAGATTCTATGAAAAATATTATGTATATTGATTCATCGTATATTTTACTAAATAATAATAAAATTAAAATTGCAGAAAAAATTAACTATGATGATACTGATAAAAAAGCTAGCCTTAAGTATTTATTTAAAAAATTTAAAGACAATAAATATTTGAACAAGGACACATCTTTATTAAAAATCAATGATTATGATGAAGATTTATTTGAATATATTAGCAGTTTAAATAAAATTGATTTATTAGCATTAAATTTGAAAGAATATAAAATTTCGAAAATCATCACAGATGAGGCTCTTTACAAGTATGATGAGATAAGTGCTTCTTATGAAAGAACAAGTTTTGATATTAATTTATATAATTTAGATAAGGAGCAGCTTGAGAATTATTTATTAAATCAAGCAAATAATACAGATGGCAAGGTTTTTGTACTTTTAAAGACAAAAAAATTAGAAGAAGCAGAAAATCTTGGATATCTTAGAGATTTATTTGAATTAATAAGACCAAAATATAAGAGCAATTTTAATTCATCTTTAATTATAAATATTGCGCTAGATATCATTATTCTAGCTTTAATTTTATTGTTAATTTTGAGGTTTATTAGATGAGAAAGTACATAAATAAAGGCATAATTATAACATTACTGATAATAGCAAATTTATTTTTACCTATAAATAAAGAAAAGCCTAATTATAAGAAAAGTGAGATTAAGAAGAGATTTACTCTTGCTAGCGAAAAGAACGAATCACATCTTAAAAGAGCTAAAAAAATAAATATTGCAAAGCATGATGGCGCGCTAAATAATATAAGCAAAAATGAAATAATTAATAAGGTCTTAATGTCTACAAGCACTAACTTTATTCCAAACTATCAAGATTATGACGAAGATCCTTTTGATTTAATGGATGAGGGTAGCATATTTACTGATGATATAGATGAAAATGATTCTGAGGCTATAGTACTAGATACAGGTAAGGAAAATTCATTAAAAGATAAGTGGTCATACACCAATGCTAGTCTTTATTATGAAGATGAAAAGAATATTATTTATTATAATAATGACGGTTCTAATATAATTTTAAGTCCTAAAGGCTCATCTGTTATAAATAAAGAATATGTTAAAATTGATTTTCAAGGATGCAGCGATGCAAAATTAAAAGTAATTAAGGATGGAGAAATAAAAGAAATAAATCTAAGTGGCGCATCAGACTTTAAATATTTCTATATTGGCAAGGAGCTTAAGGGCTCAAGTATTGTATCAATTGAGTTTATTAGCGATGCTAAAAAGGCTTTTTATTTATCGATAGGTGAGATTGATTATGAATAAAAAAGGATTTACATACATCGATACAGTTATTTCTATATGCGTAGCAGCTGTAGTCATATCGATGTTTATACTTGCTTATTCACATTTTACAAACTACAGTGAACGAGCTGAGATGAAAAGTATTGTTCAAATCATCAAAAAATCAAGACTTAGTGCAATAATGCAATCGTCAGAAATTGATCTAAGTTTGGACGATGACAAAATAATTATTTTGGATACAAATGATATTAAAAAAGAATATAAGCTAAAGCACCTTAAATTTAAGACTAAAGAACATTTTGTTTTTACAAGCGAAGGCGGAACAAAGAGTTTTATGGATAAATACTATGTAATTGTATTGTCTAATAAATCTAAGAAGCAATATAAGATTGTGCTTGCTGCAGTTGGAGGACAGGTTAGATATGAAGAAATATAAAAAAGCGATTACAATGTTAGATATTGTGGTTTCCTTTGCTATACTTTCATGCTTCATACTTTTTCTGTCTATTTTTCTGAAAAATTTTATGGAGCTAGAAGCAGACAATAAAAAACTTAGACAAGCTGATAATTTTGCAAGTAATGCTATGGAGATACTTAGATCAGATGAAAGTAACGATGTCTACGCTATAAGTGAGAAGATAAAAACAAATTTAGGCGAAGAAACTAAATTTAATCTTGTTAAAGAGGCATACACAGGCGGCTTATATACATTTACTTTATACATTAATGATAAAGAAGGAAATACTTATGAAGAATATCAGATTATCAAATAAAAAAGCTGAGTCATTAATCGAGCTAGTGATGGCACTATTTCTTTTATCACTAGTGCTTTTTGAGGCAAGTTCACTTTTAAAAAATTTTACAAGTTTTTCTCAAAGATATGAAAAAAGTCTTGAGAACGAAGATGATATCAATCTATTCTTTTCATTTATGGAAAATGATTTTATTTTATATAGCAGGTTAAGTGTAAAGAGTGACTCAATACATTTTGAAAATAAAAATAAAAGCAAATTAAAGTCTTGTGATTATTATTTAAGTGATTCTAGAGTAAAAAGAATTGCAGGCGGACAATTAACAGGTATAACATATTTTTTAAATAATGTTAAAGATCTTTCATTTGAGTATAAGAAAGACGATGGAATTATCATTATGAATATAAAGCTTAATGAAAAAGAGTACAAAAAGATATTTAGCACTAATGACGTAGAGGTGATAGAATGAAGAAGGGCAGCGCAAGTTTAGTAGTTTTGTCTATAATGTTTCTAATTACAGCTCTTTTAATTTATCTTTTTGAATACGTCAGTATTGAAAGAATGATGTATGTCAATAGAATAAATATGAAGCAATTTGAATACAATAGCGAATCGCTAGAAAATATAATTGCTAAAGATATAGAGGCAACTTATTTAAACGGCGGTGACATCAATGAGATTGCTGCTAAAGATTACCAAGTATTTGAAGGACAAAAAGTAAGAATATATTATAATGGCATAGCAAAAAAGAACGCAATAAAAATACATTATGCTGAGCTTATGAATAACGAAAAGGAAAGAACAAAAGATACAGAATTTTCGCTTTTAAATAGAATATTTTTAAAAGACCAGATTGGAAGTAAAGAGAAAGAAGATTTTTTAAATTTAATTAAAGAAAATCAAGTTCAAGAATTTACTATAGAAGAGATAAATAATTATTTCTTAGATGCAAAGGATGGCGAAAAGACCTTTGATTTTGGCAATGCCATAGTCAAAATTAATAAAGATGCTAGTATGAATGATATTAAGGCAAATATTAATGGATCTGGCATATTAATTATAGATGGCGATATTACTATTCATGGTGAAATTGATTTTTCTGGTTTAATTATCATAGATGGTGAGTTAAAGATTGAAGGATCAAGCGATATATATGGAACTGTTATTGATATTAAAAACAAATCAAAAATAAATTATACAAAATCACTTCACACAATGTATGCAATGTGTAAAAATTACAAAGGAATAATTAAATTAA
>ERZ1673752.2549-NODE-2549-length-19966-cov-6.799006_pt1 | contig 19966 bp, 24 predicted proteins | sample MGYA00580195_ERZ1673752 | MGnify/ENA primary metagenome ERZ1673752 (study PRJEB41218, sample SAMN15661744) | gut metagenome | host: Homo sapiens | place: Canada: London | collected 2015-08-20/2019-03-30 | study: EMG produced TPA metagenomics assembly of...
CCTGTCTCTTTTCTTTTTACTATTCAAAGTATGGGGAATATGATAAACTTATATATGCAATCTTATGAAAATTCTCTTTTAAATGTACTGCTAAAATAACGGTATTTTGTGAGAGAATCACAGCACAAACAACGGGATACACAAAAGAAATGATAGTTATATAAATCTTGGAAATAGAAGCGTTTGATAGGAAGTAATATATAAATAGGATTTTAGGATGAGCTTAGATAGATTAAACAAAGAGCAAAGGAAGGCGGCGACTCAGATCGAGGGGCCAATATTGATTTTGGCGGGAGCTGGCAGCGGCAAGACGAGTACGATGACAGAGAGGATTGCCTACATGGTGGAGAATGGCATATCAAAGTATAATATCCTTGCTGTAACCTTCACAAATAAAGCGGCAAAAGAGATGCGAGAGAGAGTTGAGAGCCTCGTCGGAAACATAGATGGAATGTGGATTACAACTTTTCATTCTATGTGCCTTAGAATGCTGAAAAAAGATCCGTCCAAGGTTGGATATGGGAATAATTTTCTCATTTACGACACAACAGATCAGAAGACATTGGTTAAGGGGATTCTTAAGGATAAACAACTGAGCGAAAAGGAGTTTCCTGTACGCGGGATTTTGAGCACCATTAGCCATTGCAAGGAAAATATTTTGTCGCCGAAGAAATATCTTTCGGAAAATGAAGATAATTACAGAGAGAAGTTAATCGCTGAGGTTTATGCCGAGTACGAGAAACGTCTTAAATCAAATAACGCAATGGACTTTGATGATTTGTTGCTTAATGGATGGAAGCTTTTGGACGAAAACGATGATATACTTGAGGAGTACAGAAGGCGTTTCAGATATGTGATGGTGGACGAGTATCAGGATACGAACTATTTGCAGTATTTGATTGTGAAGATGTTGGCTGAGGAGCACCAAAATATTTGCGTTGTCGGGGATGATGATCAGTGCATTTACCAATGGAGGGGTGCAGATATCACTAATATTTTGGACTTTGAGAAGGATTTCCCTAGCGCTAAGGTTATTAAGCTGCAGCAAAACTATCGTTCAGTGGGGAATATCTTGGCTGGCGCACATTCTGTTATCGAAAATAACAGGCAGCGTAAGAGGAAGAAACTTTGGACAGATAAAGAGGACGGGGATAAGATACGGTATTACAGGGCCGAAACTGAGCGAGATGAAGCAAGGTATGTGGCTCAGGAGATAGAGAATTTGCATGTTGGGGAAAACTTTGCGTGGAACGACTTTGCTATTTTGTACAGGACCAATGCACAATCCAGGACGTTTGAGCGCTATTTGATGGATAGGGGAATCCCGTACAGAATTTTGTCAGGGATGAGGTATTATGACCGCAAGGAGCTCAAGGATATGATCGCCTATATGAGGATGATAATTAATCCTAAGGATGATATCTCCTTGAAACGTGTTATTAATGAGCCTAAGAGGGGAATCGGACCCAAGACTTTGTCTAACCTGGAGCATCTGGCTTCGGGTATGGGAATGTCGATGATGGAAGCACTTTTGAATGGTGTAGGGCTTAGTGCATTTAAGGGAAAAACTTTGGATGCTGTGCGTGATTTTACAGATGTGATTCGTCTGATTTCAGATCAGCAGGATAACCTAACCGTATCGCAAATATACGATGAGCTACTCGTGCGTACGGGTTATGTGAAGATGCTTGAAAATGAGGCAACTGTCGAGGCTGAGGGAAGACTAGAAAACCTGATGGAATTTAAGACTGAAATTGCGGACTATGAAAGGGAAATAAGTCAGAGCGGTGGAACATCAGAACTTGGAGATTTTATGGAAAAGCTAGCCTTGATGGCTGAAGTCGATAATCACGATGAAACTCAGGATGCAGTTGTTCTAATGACTATGCATAGTTCAAAGGGCCTTGAGTTCCCAGTTGTTTTCCTTCCCGGACTTGAGGACGGAATCTTCCCAGGGAGCCGTGCGATGGAAGATAACTCAAAGATGGAAGAGGAACGGCGACTTTGTTATGTTGCCATGACAAGAGCTAAGAAGAGATTGTTCCTTGTCAGTGCAGCAGTTAGGACCCAGTACGGCAGAACGGACTATACTAGGGAATCGCAGTTTTTAAGAGAACTTGATCCAAAACTTATTGATGGAGATGCAATTTACAGGCCTAGAAGTAGCCAGGGAATAGGAGTTTCTACGGGAAGTAGAGATGGCTTTGCGGTTAATAGACCATCTAAGCCATTTGACATGCTGAAATACGCAAAGGAATCAACCAAGTTGAACGCAGCTGCACAAAGGGGCGGGAGCGATTTCCACAGGGGCGATATGGTAAACCACACAAAGTTTGGGAACGGACTTGTAATTGAAGAAGACGAGAGAACTCTAACTGTGATGTTTGATTCAGTCGGTAAGAAAAAACTTGCAAAAGGTATAGCACACCTGAAAAAAGCTTGATATATGATAATGTATAAACAATTTTAGAAAGAGTGGATATGAACAAAATAGACGTCAAAGCTGAAATGCTTGATTTAATCGAGAGATTGAATGAGGCGAGTAGGGCATACTACCAAGGCACAAAGGAACTTATTTCCAATCTGGAGTACGATGAGTTATACGACAGACTTGAAGCACTTGAAAAGAATAGTGGAATAATCATGGCGGGCAGCCCTACGCAAAAGGTTGGCTATGAGGTGATTTCTGCACTTCCAAAGGAAGAACATGAGCACCCCATGCTGTCGTTGGATAAAACAAAAGACAGGGATACTCTCGCATCGTGGCTTGGAAGTCACAGGGGATTACTTTCCTGGAAACTGGATGGTCTTACAGTAGTTTTGCGATATGAAGGCGGAAAGTTGACCAAGGCTTTGACTAGGGGCAATGGTATTATAGGAGAAGTAATTACAGGAAATGCAAGGACTTTTATAAATCTCCCGCTGTCAATCCCATATATGGGAAACCTCGTGCTAAGAGGAGAAGCGATTATAACGTATGAAGATTTTCGAAAAATAAATGAATCGCTGCCAGAGGATGAAGAACATTATAAGAATCCGAGGAACCTCTGCAGCGGATCTGTCAGACAGCTGAATAGTGAAATCACTGCCCAAAGAAGGGTTCGATTTATTGCCTTCGGCATGGTATCCGGCCCTGAGTTTGACCTTAGGTCTGAGGAAATGGACTGGCTCGACAGCCAAGGTTTTGAAACGGTTGAACGTAAATCGTTGATAGGCGATGAAGTTGTGGAAGCAATAAGTGAATATGAAAATAAGGTAGCGGACAATCCATATCCATCAGATGGACTGGTGGTTGTACTCGATGATAAGGCATATGGAAAAAGTCTTGGTGCAACCGCTAAATTCCCTAGGGATGCCATGGCCTTTAAATGGCGAGATCAGATAGCAGAGACCACACTCAAAGAGATTTTGTGGAGCGCCTCAAGGACAGGATTGATCAACCCTATCGCTATATTTGAGCCAGTTTCACTTGAAGGAACCGAAGTTTCGAGGGCATCCCTTCATAATGTCAGCATTATGAAGGCTCTAAAACTGGGCGTGGGCGACAAAATAACCGTGTACAAAGCTAACATGATTATTCCGCAGGTTAGCGAAAATCTAAGCAAAAGCAATACTGCTGAAATACCAGAAGAATGTCCTGTATGTAGTTCGAAAACATTGCTCAGAAATGATAATGGTGTTATGACACTACACTGTTTGAACGACGAATGTCCAGCAAAAAGTGTAAAGCGCTTTACGCTTTTGACTGGACGGAACGCTCTCGACATAGACGGAGTATCCGAGGCTACACTTGAGAGGTTTATTGACGAGGGATTGGTGAAGGAACCTGCCGATATTTTTTCGCTTTCAAGTCAAAAGGAAAAAATCACTTCAATGGAGGGTTTTGGAGAAAAATCCTTTGAGAATCTTGTCAATTCTATTGAAAAAGCGAGAAAAACTACTGCGGCAAAACTTTTGTACGCACTCGGTATTCCTGGCGTTGGAGTGGCGAATGCAAAATTGATAGCCAAAGCTTGTGAAGATGATTGGGACAGAATAATTTCTCTCTCGGAAGATGAAATTCAATCGATTGAAGGCGTTGGGCCTGTGATTGCTAGGGACTTTGTTGCTTATTTTCGAAGTCCTGCAAAACTTGATGAAGTCGATAATTTGCGCAGGGAACTCGACATAGAGAAGAGGAAAGGTAGCGGAGACAACTATTTTGTTGGACTGACATTTGTAATAACTGGCAAGCTGGAGACCTTCCAAAATCGAGATGAATTAAAAGCCGTTATCGAAGACGCTGGAGGCAAGGTTTCTGGTTCGGTAAGCAGTCGAACGTCATATCTCATAAATAACGATTTGACTTCAATGTCCGGGAAGAACAAAAGAGCCAAAGAGCTCGAGGTCAACATTGTCGATGAGGCTACGGTTGTTAGCTGGATCAAAAACAAAAAAGTTTTGTAGGAGGGATTTGTTGTGACTGATAACTGTGATAAAAATGAAACTAAATGCAACGAGGAAATTTTGGGCCAAGGATCAGCTCAGGAGCAAGTACTTCCGATTGGCAAATTGGACAGCAGCCTACTGGAGGATCTAGTCTTTAAGCATCTCAAATACAGAAGAAGTGACGTTAAGGCACGCCCGGGCATTGGACTTGATTGTGCCACACTAGACTTTGGGGAGTATGACTGTGTTGTCTCGAGTGATCCGATTTCTGCAGCAACAAACGATATAGGAAGACTGGCGGTTCACATAAATTGCAATGATATCGCGACACAGGGAGTTGCACCGATGGCGATGACCCTTGTTTTGTTGCTGCCTGAAGGAACGACAACAAAACAGCTTGAAGATATAATGAAACAGGCTGGTTCGGAGGCCGCGGCCATTGGGGTTGAGATAGTTGGGGGACATACCGAGATTACGGATGCTGTTAATAAACCTGTTGCAGTTGCCACCTGCTTTGGGAAAACATCGAGTCGTAGGGAAAATTTCGAGATGAAGCCGGGTGATAAGGTCCTCATGTCAAAACTCGCAGGGCTTGAAGGCACGGCCATCGTCTGTTCTGATGCTGGAGATCGACTTGATTTTCTTACTAGTGAAGAGATTAGACATGGGAAATCTCTCATGAATCAGCTGAGTGTAATAAAGGAAGGCATTATTTCAGGAGAAATTGGGGCTTGTGGGATGCACGATGTGACTGAGGGCGGCATCCTTGGAGCAGTATGGGAAATTTGCCAGGTTGCAAATTTGGGCGTCAAACTGTATGAAGATAAAATTCCTGTAGATCCTGTAACTGTCAAATTAGCACAAAATTTAGATTTCGACTATCTGCGACTTATTTCGAGTGGTTCTATGATTATTGTAGCGGAAGCAAGTAGAGCATCCGAAATCATAAAACGCTGCGAAGTGGTCGGTGTAAGCGTAAGTGAAATAGGCGAGGTGACATCTGCGAGTGAGGGTTGTAAGATTCTTGTAGAGGCACATAAGGACGAAGCAAAAGACTGTAAGTCAGATGGTAAGGTGGCGGGAGTATGGCAAAAAATTGACCCGCCAGATGCAGATCATCTCTACAAGGCTTTTGAAAATCTAAGCAAATAAATTAAGGAATCATTTGACTGATTCCTTAATTAAGTGGCTATATAGTTAGCAAATTATTTCTTTTTACTCTACTCGTGTATATTGATAACATAATCATCGAATTCATCTTGGATTGCTTTTGAAGGCGATGCTGTCATAAGTGATACGCATACGATAGTTAGCATAGCCAGTACAAATGCAGGAAGCAGCTCGTAAACATCCCAGAAACCGCCCATTGGTCTTATTGCATATTTCCAAACGAATATCGTAACAGCACCGACGAACATGCCGGCGAGCACCCCTGTTTTGTTGGAACGGCGCCAAAATAGCGCGCAGAGGACCACTGGTGCAAATGTTGCGCCAAAGCCTGCCCAAGCAAACGAAACGATTTCGAAAACAGAACTATCAGGGTTATATGCGATGATGATGCCTATTAGCGAAATGAAAACGACGGTTAAACGGCTTATGAGCATAGATTTTTTTTCGTCCATCTTGATTTTGAAGAAGTCCTGAAATATGTTTTGACTGACGCTTGAGGATGCTGCTAGAAGCTGAGAGTCTGCTGTAGACATTGTTGCGGCTAGGATGCCAGCCAAGATTAGACCAGCTATGAGTGCGGCCAAAATTCCATGATTGCTAAGCAAACTTGCGATCTCTATTATTATCGTTTCAGACTTACTACTCTCCAATGCATCTATAACGCCATTTGCTGTCATAGCATTTCCTACTATTCCTATTAAAATTGCAATGGTCAGAGAAATCAACACCCAAATGGTTGCGATACGCCTAGAAAGAGAAAGCTTTTGCTTATCTTGAATGGCCATGAATCTGAGCAAAATATGAGGCATGCCGAAATAACCAAGCCCCCAAGCTAGTGTGGACAGGGTTGAAAAAAGATTGTAATTTCCCATACCACCTGTTTCAGGCACGTGAGTTTTAACAAAACTAAAATATCCAGCAAGGCTGTTTGCGTTTTCAACTACGGCACCGATGCCGCCTGCCTTGGATATTCCGAATGTCATTATAACAACAAGCGCCATAGTCATTATGATGCTCTGCACGAGGTCTGTGGTTGACGCTGCGAGAAAGCCACCGAGAGTCGTATATCCGACGATGACAGCTGCACTTATTATCATAGCAACAAAATAGTCTACTCCGAAAAGTGATGAGAAGAGTTTGCCACATGCTGCAAATCCAGAAGCCGTGTAAGGGATAAAGAATATTATTATGATGACAGCCGATAAAAAGTTAATAATATTTTTATCATCGTGATACCTTTTGCTGAAAAAATCAGGAATTGTTATAGCATCAAGATGATGGGAGTATGTTCTAATTCTTTTTGCAACGACTAGCCAATTTACATATGTTCCAATTGCAAGACCGATGCCAGTCCAAGCTGCATTTGCTACACCTGTAAGATAGGCTAGCCCAGGCAAACCCATGAGTAGCCAACTGCTCATGTCGGATGCCTCTGCGCTCATCGCAGTAACTAATGGACCGAGAGTACGGCCACCAAGGTAAAAATCGCTAGAGTTTGATGTTTTCTTGCTATAGTACACTCCTATCAAGAGCATGCCTAGAAGATATAGTCCAATTGTTAAAATAATATAAATTCCGTTTTCGGTCATTTTCTTTTCCTCTCGTTAAATTTTTTTGAGTAAAATTCATTTAAACATTATCAAAATTTTCTGAATGTCCTTAGTATAACACAAATAAAACTAGACTGAAACACAGAAGATAGTCCAAACTAAAAATATAATAAATACTGAATAAATTTAGTAAAAGCATTGCAAATGCAATAATTTTATATAGACTAAAGTTCAGACTATAAATATATTAATTTTGATATGAAAAATATTTTTATTTATCCATAAAAATAAGGCGGTATCTAATGACAATATCAATATTTTGTTCGCAGAAATTTTCCAAGAAATCAGATACAATTGGAATGTACGCAGGTAGTTTGATGTGCACTAGATTGTGAAATAAGTATTTCTATGATAAAATGTTAAAAATACTAAAATGTGATATTATAGGTGAAATATGGCAGATAAGCAAAATGATAAAGTAAATAATTCGGAGAAGTCAATGGAGAATCAAGAGGCTTCTGTAGACATTAAAGAAGACGAAACTCTTCAAGTTGAGGATGGGCAAGTAAACAGCCAGGATAGAGAGACGGAAGATGAAAGACCTGTTGTCGAAGGAATTTTGGATTTGGCTGATGGAGGTTTTGGATTTTTGCGGTTCAATAACTTCCTCACTAGCGAAAAAGACGTTTATGTAGCACCTACGCAAATTCGAAGATTTAACCTCAGGACAGGCGATTTAATCAAGGGAATTTCAAGGCATCCGAAACAAAACGAAAGATTCGGAGCACTTCTTTATGTTCAGGAGGTGAATGGAGACACGCCTATAGCTGCCAAGAAGAGACCGCAGTTTGAAGACCTGACACCTATATTTCCAAATGAGAGAATGTCGCTGGAGAGCGGATCACACGAGCTTGCTACCAGGCTGATAGATTTGATTGCTCCTATAGGCAAGGGGCAGAGAGGCATGATTGCTGCACCACCTAAGGCTGGCAAAACCACTCTTCTTAAGCAAATGGCTCAGGCAATAGAGAAAAATTATCCAGATATAGAGGTTATAGTGCTTCTAATCGGAGAAAGACCTGAAGAAGTGACCGATATGAAGAGATCGCTCAGAGGCGGCGAAGTTATTTTTTCGACCTTTGATGAACTGCCGGCGCATCACGTTAAGGTTGCAACCATGGTTCTGGAGAGAGCAAAGAGGCTTGTTGAACATGGGCGAGACGTGGTTGTTTTGCTTGACAGCATTACAAGGCTGACAAGAGCAAATAACCTTGTGATTCCTAGTTCAGGCAGGACTCTTTCGGGAGGACTTGATCCAGCTGCACTACATTTTCCTAAGCGATTCTTTGGTGCCGCAAGAAACATGGAAGAGGGTGGCAGTTTAACTATTTTGGCGACCGCACTTGTTGAAACCGGAAGTAGAATGGATGATATGATCTTTGAGGAATTCAAGGGAACCGGCAATATGGAACTGAGACTAGATCGTAAGCTACAGGAAAAGAGGATTTTCCCTGCTATTGATTTGAATCAGTCAGGAACGCGTCGAGAGGATTTGCTCATGAGCCCGGAAGAACTGGAGGCGATCTGGATTATGAGGAAGGCCTTGAATGCACCAGGTACAAAGGACGTTACGGAGTCAATTATCGACAGTCTCGCACATACCAAGAACAATGCTGCCTTTGTACAGGCCGTGAAGATGATTTTTGAATAGTTTATTTGATGTTAAAATTTAGCAATAGGAAATATTAATAGTATGGATTTAGATAGAATCTTTATGAAGGATGCATGCCCTACGGCAATAGGTGGTCAGGCCGTTATGGAAGGCATAATGATGCGTGGGCCAAAGAAAATTGCACTTGCGGTGCGCACCGGAGATGATAGTATACGTCTCAAAACAAAATACGGGCCAAAGACGGGCAAACTAGGCAAGGTTCCACTAATTAGAGGTGTGATTGCATTTTGGCAGTCGATGGTTGAGGGCACGAAGACTCTCATGGACTCAGCGACGATTCTGGAAGAATCGGGGCTTATAGAGGCTGAAAGCACGGAATCCATTGCAGATCGATTTGAGGAAAAACTTAGAAATAGATTCGGGGATAAAAAGGCATGGTCGATTATGATTTATTTGTCGGCACTGCTGGCAATTATCTTCAGCGTTGGAGTTTTTGTGCTTCTGCCAACATGGGTTGTCGGATTTTTCAGCAACTTCATCAAAAGTGAGGTTTGGCTGAGTTTTATAGAAGGCATTTTTAGGCTGATTCTATTTCTTGCATACATAGTGGCTATAAGTAAACTCGAGGAAATCAAACGCGTTTTCCAGTATCATGGAGCGGAACATAAGACGATACACTGCTTTGAGAAAGGGCTCTCGTTGACAGCAAGTAATGCGCAGAGTTTTTATAGATTGCACCCAAGATGTGGAACTAGCTTTTTAATTTTTGTGATGATTATTACACTTTTGATTTTCCCATTGTTTGGGTGGCCATCGCTATGGGAGCGTTTGCTCAGCAGGATTATTATGATACCTGTTATCGCAGGGCTTTCCTATGAGGTCCTCAAATGGGCAGGCACAAGCAACTCCACTATTGTAAAAGTTTTGAGCATGCCGGGGATTTATCTTCAGAAAATAACCACGCAAGAACCCGATGAATCGATGCTTGAGGTTGCTATAGTAGCGATGAAAGCTGTTTTGCCAGAAGAAAACGATAAACCTTTGTTCAATGGCATTGTGGACAACGATGGTAATGTAATTTCCGATACGCCAAGTCTTGATCAAGATGATTGCGAGTATATGATATTAGAAAAAAAGGGGGAGCAGAGCGATGACGATGCCTGTTAAAGAACTTTTGATACTGGGCGAAAAGCGTCTTGCTAATGCTGGGATTTCAAATGCTAAGAGGGAGAGCCAAGACCTTTACTGCTATAGATTTGGACTTAATCAAAGGCAATTCCTGATGGAGTGGCAAAAAAACAGGGAATTCGAGGACTGCGAATCTTATTTAGAACTCCTTGATAGAAGGGCAGATAGGGAGCCCATCCAGTATATAACAGGAAGTCAAAATTTTTATGGCTATGATATCCATGTTGAGCCTGGCGTTTTAATACCGAGACTCGATTCAGAAACCGTAGTTGAGCATGCGATTGAACTCATTAAGGATCGACATTACAAAACAGTTTTGGACCTATGCAGTGGAAGCGGGGCGCTAGGCATTGCAATTGCTAAGGAGTGTCACGGCTTAAAGGTGACCTTTAGCGACGAGTCAGAGGATGCTGTACGCATTGCAAAATCAAACATCGAGAAACTTGGGCTTTCGAAGGAATGCAAGATTGTGAGAGGGAATCTATTCGAGCCATTTAAAAAATTTTTTGGCAACCAGAAGTTTGATTTGATTATTTCCAATCCTCCCTACATTCCGACGAATGTTATTCCTAACTTAGATAGAGAGGTGAAAGATTTCGAGCCAATTTCTGCACTTGATGGCGGTGAAACAGGGCTTGATTATTACAACAAAATACTTGATTCGGCAGGGAACTATCTAAAGAAAAACGGTGCAATCGTTCTTGAGATAGGTCATGACCAGGCTGATGATATTTCTAAAATTTTAGAGGATTCTGGATTCAAGGATATAAAAGTTTTCAAGGACCTTGCAGGTAAGGACCGCACTGTAATTGCTGATATTTAGAGTAAATCCAGGATTTTTGAACATCGATATTTTGTTAAATTAAGCAGATAGAGCGCTTAGAATCATTAATCAAAAGAAAGAAATGGCAGGTGAAATAATTTCTCGGATTTTTTCGCTGAGATGTAGAATTAACTTGCAAAGATGATTTGCAGGTTAATTTTTTTATTGAAATTCCAACGTTTTTAAAAATTAATAATTTATTAACTTGCAAATCACAATAAAAAACTGTTGTGATTTTTCTTTTTTTAAAGGAAAAGGCTTGGGACAATGTCCCGACATATAACTATTACTATTACTATAACTATTACTGTAAAAAATAAAGAATATATATAACTTAATAATATATATAAGGCTAGGCAGTTAGTAATAATTATAAGTAAAAGAAAAGGGAGGAAAAATGAAAAGTAACTGGACATTGGAAAAAAGACAGCAACTAGAGCATCTGTTAGCGGAGGGATTTAATGTAAATCAAGTTAGAGAATTAGTAGGAGGATCTGCTTCAACAATTCTAAAAGAAATTAAAAGAGGCGTTAGCGAAGAAGAATACGATCAAAAAAGATTTGTAAAGTATTCATTTAAACAAGCTATTTACAAAGAGGTTCTTGAAAACATTGGAAAGGAACAATTAGATATTTTATTAACTGAATATAAAGGAAGATAATTATATGAGTGATAATAAAATATGGTACTACAAAATGAAGAGAGGATTTTGGCAAGATGACAAGATTGTTAACATGGAGAATATTCCAATGTATGGAGATAAATTCATTGTTACACTACTTAAACTCTATGACTATTCTATACAAAATGGGGGAGTTATAAAAGTCACTAATTATGCTAGTGAAGCAAACTATGCAACACAGCTTGCAAAAATATGTAGAGTCGATACTGAAATAATGGAACTTGCTTTATCATATTTTCTTAAACATGGATTAATGGAAATAGAAAACAATAATGAATCTCCGTCAGTAGTTTGCCAACTTCCTTATGTACAAAATAATACTGGAAGCATATCAGAAGATGCGATCAGAAAAAGAGAGTATAGAGCAAGACTTAAAAATAATGAAAAACCACTTCTTGAAGCAAAAGAAAATGAAAATGAGAAAAATGTATATGGAGCATTTAATAATATCTATCTTGAAAAAGATAAATATTACAAACTAAAAGGCATTTATGAAAATATTGATCATGTAATAAATCGTGCTTCAATTGCAAAAGATGCTAATCTCCATAAAGGTAAAGCTGATGAAGAGTTAATAAATGAGTTTATTAAAGAATTTGGGAAACTAAGAGAAAATTAAACAGAAAAATCTAAGGAAGGGAAAAAGTAATGAGTAAATTTATAAAATTAACGGCAACTGTAGATGATGAGGAAATATACGTAAATGTGGAACATATAGTTAGTATTTACAGAATAGAAAGAGGAACACAAGTAACTATAAAACTTTATGCTACTGAGAAGATTCAACGTAATTTAGGCTATATAGTTAAAGAATCGCCTGAAGCAATTATGTCAATGATTGAATGTTATTAAAAAGAAAATTAGGATAATCCAGTAAGCAAAGGATATGTTATGAAAAAAGAAAAATGTATAGAGATTATAAATAAGCTTTTACGTCTAAGTAATTCTAGTAACGAACATGAAGCTAAATTAGCACTAGAAAAGGCATATACTCTAATGCTTAAATATGATATTTCAAAAGATGATGTCGGGGAACCAATGGGTGAAGTAATAGAATATACAACCTCTATATACTATACCGCATATAAGAATAACTATATTTGCAATTTAGCAAAAAACATTGCAGAGTTTTACAGATGTGTTTCTTACTCTGCCTACATCAATAAAAGTAAAAAAGGAACAGTAGTATTTATGGGAAATAAAGATGACTGTAAAATCGCTGAAAGTGTAATCCTTTTCATAAAATCTCATGTAGATAAATGGTTTACAGAATATAGACGTAAAAATCGTGGGAAATACACCTTAGAGTACCTACAAGCAACAAGAAATAATTACGGTGAGGGCTTCACAAAAGCCATTATAGAGCTACTAGAAGATAAACGTAAATTTGCCCAGCAGGAATGGGGGCTAGTCGTTAAAATTCCACAAGAAGCTATTGATTATAAAAACACGTTAAAAGAACAACATTTTAAAACCAATTCCTTTGATACAAACGGAATACTAGAAGGATATATGGATGGCAAAAATACTCAATTAGAAAAGCATATCACATATTCAAGAAATATATAATTATTACGAGGAGAAAGGAAAAGGTAACATAAATGAATAGCGTAGTAATATCAGGAAGATTAACGCAAGATATAATTTTAAAAGTATCAAGAACAGGAAAATCATATACCTTTAATGTAATTGCCGTTGATAAGTTTGTAAACAATGAAAAAGGCACAGATTTTATTCCTATAGTAATCTTTGGTAGGAATGCAGAAAATACAGAAAAATATAGCCAAAAGGGAGCAAGAATAACGGTTGCAGGAACACTACAGTCGGGATCATATGAGAAAGAAGGCGAAACAAAACACTCACTAAGTGTAGCCGTTGAAAAAATAGATTTTATTGACTTTAGAAGTAATGACACAGATCCAATAAGATCAAAAGATATTTTAGAAGATGTTCCGTTTTGAAAAATATAAAAATAAGGCTACAAAATATGAAAGGTGTGGAAAGTGAATAATAAAGATGAAACTAAAAATTTAATAAACTCTCTTCTACACGAAAATAAAAAGTATGTTAGAGAAAGTCTAAATAAAAAACATTCAGGAGGAGATTATTATCCTAGAAGTTTTACAAAAAAGCTATCAAGCAACCTGATATTAAAATACAAAGCATCTGCACGTGACATCATAAGAAAAATATATCTTTTAAAAAATGAGGAAGAAATAACAGCAATATTTTTAGGAGATGAAGTTGTAACAGAAGTAGAAAAAAGGGTTATACCTAAAGCTACACTTGAACAAGACATAGACGACTTTATAAATGCACTTAACTGTCTTTCTGATAGAGAAAAAAGGTTAGCCTTTGAAAGGACATGTCTTAATGCACCAATAATTGATATTATGCAAAAATATGGTGCATCGGAAAAGGAAATAAAACAAGCACAAATGAAATTTTTATGTTTTTACGCATATCAGTGCGGTGAAGTAATATAAGGAGGTGGGACATCGTGGACGGAATGGAAGCACTAAACAAAATAGCAGGAGATATGAAAGAAGGTAAAGTTGACCCTGTAGCAGATAGTGTAATTGATGGAATTTTAGGAGACTATAATCCTAAATTCAAATTTAGAAATCAGAATATACCAATTGGTGATTTAATACCATCACCTAAGAATCCATACAAGGTAAATACAAATACTGATGAATTTAAAGAGCTTAAAAACAGTATAAGCATTCAAGGTATATTACAACCAATTATAGTAAGAGAACTTGAGAATAATAAGTACATGATATTATCAGGAGAGAGAAGATATACATGTGCAAAGGAACTTGGAATAAGATCAATTGAAGCAAGAGTATGCGAAGATATAACAGAAGAAGATGAAGATCTTATAATTGCTTTTTCCAATAACTATAGAGAAAATAAGACGGTGTCAGAGAAAGCAAAGGATATAAAACTTAAATATAATGCTCTAAAAAATAAACATGGTGGCGATAGAAAATCAGATGATTTTAAAAGCAAAAAACCAAGTGGCAACGATTGCCACTTGGATTCAGAGGGAGAAAAAACTAGAGATATAATCGCTGAAAAACTAGGAATATCCCCAAGGACAGTCACTAACTACCTAAGAATTGCAGAGCTTTCTCCTGGTTGGCTTAGTGCAGTAGATAACAAACTAATAAAGCAAGATATAGCAATTGAAATATCTTATGTAGATCCTACCATTCAGGAAATGTTATATCAACTTATCGGACTGTGCATGATGCCAAAATTAAATATAAAGACAAGTAAATGTAAACTTGAAAAAGAAGATATAGAACCAATAAAAGATGTGGTATATGACGAAGAGTATAGAGTACCAATAAAAGAAGAACTCGTAAGAATTCTTACAAATAGAGCCGACATAATAAATGAGCAAGTCCAAAATGAAAAAGAACAAAAAGAAGATAAATTAGAGAAAAAGAAAAAAAGAACAAGAGAAAAAATAATAAGGGAAGCTCAAACTATTATAAATAAAAATGAAAAAGCAAGTTTTAATAAGTCAGAAATTATAGAACTTCTTGAAGCGTTACTGTAATGACAGAGAAAGAGGTATGAAGATGTTAACTAAGAAAGAGAAAGAAGCCTTAAAAAAACTACTTGAGTATTATGAAGATGATGGAATTACCTTAGAAAAACTTTGTGATTGTTCTGCCTTTGCACGAGATGTTAAATATATAAATGATTTTTGCGATGAGGAGACATCAGACTTTATTATATGTTTTGGCAGTGCAGAAATAGAATCATCAGTCATGAATGTAAATGATCATCTTATAAGTTTTAGCGATCGCCCTGAATTTGATGCCTGCTTTTCACTACCAAGAGTAAAGGCGATAAACTATGATGAGGAGTTTGGGAAATGAAAACTATTAGTATAATAAATCAAAAAGGTGGAGTTGGTAAAACTACAACAGCAATCAACTTGAGCTATGGTTTATATGAAAAAGGAAATAAAGTGTTGATGGTAGATCTTGACTCACAAGGTTCACTCACAAGAGCAAGAGGGATAAATAATCCTGATGATCTTAGTAATGACTTATCAAACCTTTTTAACAAACTGATGTCGGATATGGAATACGACACAAAGAAAAGTATAATTAAAATTAAAGAAGGACTTGATATATTACCATGTAATATAAAATTAACCTCAATTGAGAATAGAGTTACAAGCACCTTATCAAGAGAATATCTTTTAAGGGATATACTAAATCAAATAGAAAATGAATATGACTATGCTGTAATTGATTGTTCACCTTCTCTTAATATCTTTACTATAAACGCACTTACAACAACTGATGAGATTGTTATTCCAATTACACCTTCAGGCCTTTCAATGGCAGGAGCAGTAGATCTACTTAAATCAATAACAAAGGTTAAAAATAAGATAAATCACAATTTAAATATAGCAGGTATGCTGCTTACAATGGTAGACAAAAGAAGTAATTATGTAAAAGAGTTTATTGAAAATATTAACAAGATCGAAAATATAAATATATTCAAAACAGAAATACCATGCTCCGTAAAGGCAATTGAACCTCTAAAAAAAGGAATATCTGCAATAGAACATGATAGAAACTCTAAAATCTCAAAGTCATATTTACTTTTTACAGATGAACTAATTAACGATGCTCGATAGTTTACAAAATATTTTTAGAAATAAATCTAAAAAATCAAAAATAGGTACTGAATTGCAAAATTAAAGGTGATATTATAGTAGTATAAAATAGTGTAAGAAAATATATGTAAGCTATGATCTTAACTAGTTATGTAATTTTAACCTTGATGATATTTTGTAAATTGCAATTAAGAATTTGAAGATGCAGAAGATAATTTACTGTTTAGTTTAACATACATAGAAAGTCTGAAGACTTTTCCAAAAATCAATTGTGCAAAGTTTGCACAATTGATTCTAAACAGGAAAACACTAAAAATGTCATAGGGAAACAAGGAGGTTAAAATGGCAATTATTTTTTCTTTGATATTAAGCACATTTTCTTTAATAGTATCAATTTACTTATTTTACAAGGAACTGGAAAATAGAATCGATAAATGTCAGGAAGATATAAATGAATTAAATGATGAAGTTATAGAGCTAAACTTAATAAAGAAAGAGTACGAGGAGTTAAAAAGTATAAAAGAAAATAAAAGGAGACGCCATGAACAAGATAAAAGAAAATAAAAAGTTATTTGTTATAATTCTTATCATCTCCCTTATCGCAATACTGCTTGGAAGCTATGCGATATATAAAAATAGCAATAAAGATGAAACGGCAAGTAAAATAGAAAAATCAGAAAAACTTGAAAAGAAAACAGAAAAGAAGCTTAAAGAAGCAAAGAAATCGGGCAATAAAGAGGAAATCGCAAAGGCTGAAAAAGAACTTAAGGAAGCAGAAGAAAAGACAAAGGAAGTTAAAAATAAAAAGAGCACAAGCTCACCATCAGCAAGCTCATCAAATGCAAACACAGGTAAATCGACACCAACAACTTCAAAACCTAGCACAAGCTCCTCATCAGGGACAACAAGCTCATCAAAACCTAGCCCAAAACCTAAAGAAAAAAAGAAGGTGTGGATAGTTGATAAGCCTGCATGGACGGAGACGGTGACGAAATATAGGAATGAACAAGTTACAAAATATACTTGTGGTGGGAAAATATTTGATGATTATGAGAGCGGATATGAATATTTAATTTGGTGTACCGATAATGGAATTGAGTGTGGAAATTTAGGACCAGTAACAGTTACGGTGCAAGTGCCATACACCGAAACCATAAATCACCCTGAACAAGGACACTATGAATATAGATAAGTTGAATATATAAGTTAAGTTATAGACAAGCAAGGCTAATAACCTTGCTTTTTTAATGGAGAAATGATATGAGTATAAAAACAAAAAGCAAATTATTGTGTATTTTATTAAACATTATTATTGGAATTGTTAATTCATTGAAAATAATAATATACTTAACAGAACAATATATAAGAACTATAGTAGCTTTTATTACTTTTATAGCAATTGTTTGGTTTTTTTATCCGCAAACTGGTAACGATATTTTTAAAGAATTACAATTGATGAGTATATATCATAAGATGAATTTTATCTCTGTATTTTTTATGATATATATTGTATTAACTATTTGTATAAAAGGACGTTTACCAATTATATATTTATCCTTTTGTTCAGTAATAAATTATGAGGGAGAGTATATGATTGTAGAAAAAAACAAGTTAAAGTCTATTGCAACAGCTAAGGAAATTAAAGAATAGGGTAATATTTTTAAAGAGAGGTTTAGCCTCTCTTTTTTAATATCTAAGAAAGGAGAAAGTAATGAGTAAATTTATAAAATTAACGGCAACTGTAGATGATGAGGAAATATACGTAAATGTGGAACATATAGTTTGTGTTTACAAAGTAGAAAGAGGAACACATGTAATTATAAAAGTTTATATTGACAAGAAGATTCAACGTGATGGAGGCTATTTAGTTAAAGAATCACCTGAAGCAATTATTTCAATGATTGAAAGTAATTAAAAAGACACGTGCATAAGAACAAAAGAAATAATACAATAAATGGTATAAATGGGGTAAGTATCATTTCGCCCATCAATTTTATAGTTAGTGGGAAATTTCTTTCACCAAACACATAAATTTGCCATTGCTTAACGGTGTTAGAAGATAAAATTGATACAGTATAGCATGAAGTTATTAAGATTACTGCGGAAATAATATATTCAGAAGAAATAAAGAAATTTTTGTTAAATATTGATAGTGGAATACCAACTGTAATGTATTCCGTTAATGTAGGAATATATTGATAAATAAAATATTTATATGTAAATAGAAATATCAAAGTAACAACTGTAAATAAACAGTTAAATTTAAACACCCAAAATGAGCGATATTTATTTGGTATTTTATACGACCAAAATAAAATGGAAAAAATAAAAACAGCATCTAAGAAATATATGGGATAGATCACTTTTGTTAGAAAAATTAGTAAGAGTGAAATAATAAGAAATATCAAAGGTGTAAACCTTAATAATGTATTGATTGCATCAGCAAATATTGAATATTCAAATTTATTTTCAGGATCACTAGTATATATAGTCTGATTAGTGCTTGAAGATTGATTAATAGTATATTTATCATTCGATGACTGGTCAATATACTGGTTATTGTCACCTACAACCGAAACTTTACTAATAGAGCCAATAACTTTATTTTTTTCAATATTCCCTTTGCTAAATAAAGATAATAAAAATTTTAAAAATTGCTTCATATGTCTACCTCATCAATTCAAAATTTATAATCATATTTTACTATATAAATATATAGTAGTAAAGGAGGGAAAATATGAATAAATATTGGAGAACTATAAAATGTGAAATGGATAGAATGGGAATAATGTCTTGGTATGAGTTAGCTAGATTATCACAAGTAAATGAAAGCACAATAGCTAATACTAGGAATCGAAACGGATATTTGTCATTTAAAAATACGTGTAAAATAGCACGAATTTTAAATATTCCTTTAGATACTCTAAATGAATGGAAAGATTAAATGAAAGTAAACATGAATTTAACGTTTAAAGAAAGGAGAAAAATGGATAGGGTTAAAAAGATAACTTTTTGCATATTGAAATTCATCTTTAAATCAATATATTATGCGTGTTTTACACTAGGAGCGATGTATTTTATAGCTGTCATATGCTTTTTAAATGGTATTTCAGATTTTAACTTTGAAATATTTTCAAATGCAAATCCCGAAGAATTAAAACTAATGCTGAAAATGATGATACAAGCGTTTATCCTTTTAGGAATACTGTTGACTATATTAGAATATTTCTTTAAACATTTTTCAAAAGAACCGTGTAGTGTAACAGTACATAAGTTAAAGCCTACAGGAAAAGCTAAAGAAATCAAAAAAATATAGGAGATAAGAAATGATTGATAATTTTCAAGAATTAGTTAGGATAATATGTATTTACTGTAATAGTGAGTGGTACTGTCCAAATTATTGTGATGTACTTAATAAAGCGAGGAAAATACCTTTTGAAAAAATACAGAAAGCATATGAACGAAATGATAAAGATGTATCAAAGCTTATTAGATATATTAAGAGATATAGAATAAAGAGGAAGTTCGGAATTTAACTTTTTCCGAAAATGTCCGGAAGTTAAAAATAGGAGAGGGAGAAAATGAAATATAAGGCAAGAATACCACCGTGATGGTGGTTTTTTAATGTGAAAAATATAATTTAATTTTTAATGAAAGGAAAAGAAATGGAAAGAAAATTAAATCTTAAGAAAATGGCAAGCATACTTTTAACTCTCATGGTAACAATTAGTATGATAATGCCTAGTATGTTTATGCCAAAGGAAGTAAGTGCTGATACAAGGACTACTAATATATCAATACCGTC
>ERZ1673752.2552-NODE-2552-length-19956-cov-55.384755_pt1 | contig 19956 bp, 14 predicted proteins | sample MGYA00580195_ERZ1673752 | MGnify/ENA primary metagenome ERZ1673752 (study PRJEB41218, sample SAMN15661744) | gut metagenome | host: Homo sapiens | place: Canada: London | collected 2015-08-20/2019-03-30 | study: EMG produced TPA metagenomics assembly of...
TCGTTCTTTGGTTACTACTTATGTTATAAGCCTATGGGGCGATTGTTTCACTCTAAATCTGACTCAAGAATTAGGTCTCAACTTTACTCTTGCCTTAACTCAAGAGTTAGTTCTTGACTCAACTCAGAATTGACTTAGCTCAAGAGTTAGTTCTTGACTCAGCTCAAAATTGACTCAGTTCAAGAGTTAGTTCTTGACTCAACTCAAAATTGACTTAGCTCAAGAATTAGGTTTTGACTCAACTCAAAATTGACTTAGCTCAAGAGTTAGGTTTTGATTCAACTCAAAATTGACTTAGCTCAAGAGTTAGGTTTTGACTTAACTCAAGACTGAGTTTGGTTGCAAAATAACTAGCTCTTAACCTAAGTCTCAACCTCTAGTGAAGTATGAGGAAAAGGAGTGAAATCACAGGAATGTCGTTTATAGTGAATTAGTTACAAGGTCGCTGTAACTTTGCAGGCAGATAGAAGTCGTGGAGCTTTTCTCCCCGAAGTAGACACCCCCGAGGGGTGGATACTTCATCGTATCACTTCTTGATATTGGCAAGGTGTGTCTTTGTAACACAAACCGCAGTTTGTAACACAAAGACCCTTGCCCCGAAGGGGAGATGAATTACTCCAAAGTCGTAATTAGAAAACAAATAGATATGGATAAGAAAGAGGAGCATCGTTCTGAACGAAAAGCGGCAGAAAAGCCTCGCTGGGACAACTGGCACGTACGCTTGCCTGACCCGAAAGACCAGCAACGGGCGATTGACTTGTTCCATAAGTCAGGGGCGGAAACGAAGTCCGACTTCGTGCGGGCAAGGATATTGGGAGAGCATTTCAAGGTGATAACGGTAGATAAGTCTGCCGTGGAGTACTATCGTAAGCTCTCCGAGTTGACTGCCCAGATACATAAGATAGGCGTGCTGTATAACCAAGCTGTACGAGCCATCAACAGCTATCATAGCGTGAAGACTGCTCAGATACTGCTTGAGAAACTGGAGCAACTATCAGCTCAGATTATTGCTTTGCAGGAGCAGGCTATCTCTCTGACCATTGATTACCGCAAGTAATGATTGCCAAGATTTCAGCAACGGAGAACCTCGGAGGTGCACTCGGCTACAACTTCAAGAAGGTGAATAAGAAGGAAGCGACACTCCTGCTGGCACATGGCTTGTACCAAAACAGAGCGGGCGAATATACGATGTCGGAGGTGCTTGCAGATATGCAGGCATTGATACCCGAAAAGTGTCGAACAAAGAAAACGGTCTTCCATTGCTCGCTCAATCCCCATCCAGACGAGAAGCTGTCCGATGAAACGCTCTCGCAGATAGCTAAGGAGTATATGGAGGCTCTGGGCTATGGCAAGCAACCCTACATTGTGTTCAAGCACAATGATATCGCCCGTGAGCATATACACATCGTATCGCTAAGGGTAGATGGTGATGGTCGAAAGATCAATGACAAGTTTGAAGGCAGACGAAGCAAGAAAATTACGGATGCGCTGGAGAAAAAGTACCATCTAATTCCCAGCACAGAGATTACAGATAAATCGCTACAAGAGCTCTCAAAGGTGGATATGGCAAAAGGAAATATCAAAGAGCAGGTAGCATCTATAGCTCGTTCTGTTCTGAAGCATTACCGCTTCTGTTCGCTGGGAGAACTCAATGCCATTCTCGCTCACTATAATCTTGCCGTGGAAGAAGTCAAAACAGAGTTTCGAGGGAAGAAGTACGATGGACTGGTCTATGTACCGACTGATGATAAAGGCGATAAGGTAAGTACACCTATCCATGCCTCGGAGATCGGTCGTGGTGTGGGCTATACAGCCGTGCAGAATAGGATGCAACAATCTAAGCAAGCTATCAAGCCACTGATACCAGCCGTAAGGGAGAAAGTCTTACAAGTAATGCGTACTTCTCCCCAGACAGAGGAAGCACTGCGACATCGATTGGAGGAGCAAGGCTTGCGAACGGTTATCCGAAAGAATGAGAGCGGGCGTATCTATGGTATTACGTTCATAGACGATGCGAATGGCATTGCACTCAATGGCTCCCGACTAGGCAAGGGGTACTCGGCCAATACATTTAATGCCTACCTCTCCAACCCGACCTACAATCCATTTATGGATGAAACATTGTATGGCACTTCTTCTGCTCAATTGAAAGAAGAAGCCCCAACTGTTCAACCGTTACAGTCAGATGCGGACGATGGAGACAACCTTGTCGATGAGCTAGTAGATGACATCGTCGGTGAACTCCCGCTCGGTAGTAGCAACGATGATTGGAAAGAGGCGGCTTGGCAACGCAAGCTCCGCAGACAGAGCAAGGTTCATCTCAGACGAAGGAAGAGGTAAGTCAAGGCAGGGCATGATAAGGAGGAGGGCATCGCACTCTTCATGGAGGAAATCGAAAATAGAGACGGAGAAAAGAAGAAATCTCCACGGAAGGACAGAGTGATAGTTCGGAAGAATGAAATCAAACTTCGGAAGAATGGAATGAAACTTCGGAAGAAATAGATCGCTCCTCCGTGGAAAATAGAAAATGGTCACGTAGGTATCTACTGTTTTCTCTGTGAAGATACAGTTCGGTGAAAAGGGAAAGCAGCGAAGCCTACGCATTTGACTTTGACGAAATAGTGATTAGACAACGATTAAACAACAGATAATTATGGCACAAGAAGATGATTTGAGAGCATTGGGCAAGATTATGGACTTTATGAGAGGGATCTCTGTACTGTTCCTGCTCATCAACTGCTACTGGTTTTGCTATGAAGCATTCCACACCTGGGGCTTGACGCTCTCGGTACTCAATAAGATTCTGATGAACTTTCAACGGACAGCAGGGCTCTTCTCCTCGATTCTCTGGACGAAGCTCTTTTGTGTGCTGTTCCTTGCTCTTTCTTGCTTAGGAACTCGTGGAGTTAAGGAAGAGAAGATTACCTGGGCTAAGATTTGGACGGTTCTGACTATCGGCTTTGTGCTATTCTTCCTCAATTGGTGGCTGCTGGCACTTCCGATTGGAGTCGTTGGTGCAGCTTCGCTCTACATCTTCACAGTCTCTGTGGGGTATATCTGCCTGCTGATGGCTGGCGTATGGATGAGTCGCCTGCTGAAAAACAACCTTATGGACGATGTATTCAATACGGAGAATGAGAGTTTCATGCAGGAGACGAGACTGATGGAGAACGAGTACTCGGTCAATCTGCCGACACGCTTTTACTACAAGAAGAAGTGGAACAATGGCTGGATCAATGTGGTCAATCCGTTTCGAGCTTCAATGGTCTTGGGTACGCCTGGCTCGGGCAAGTCTTTCGCTATCGTGAATAACTACATCAAGCAGCAGATTGAGAAAGGCTTTGCAATGTACATCTATGACTACAAGTTCCCAGACCTATCGGAGATTGCTTACAATCACTTACGAAATCACCTTGATGCTTATGAGGTGAAGCCCCAATTCTATGTGATTAACTTTGATGACCCACGTAAGAGTCATCGTTGCAATCCGATTAACCCTGCTTTTATGACCGACATCTCCGATGCGTACGAATCGGCACATACGATTATGCTTAATCTCAACCGAACGTGGATACAGAAGCAGGGGGACTTCTTTGTGGAGTCGCCAATCATTCTGCTTGCAGCTATCATCTGGTATCTGAAGATTTATGAGAATGGAAAGTACTGCACCTTTCCACATGCTATTGAATTCCTCAATCGTCCCTACGCTCAAATATTCCCTATTCTGACTTCATATGACGAGCTTGCTAACTATCTCTCTCCCTTTCTGGATGCGTGGGAGGGTGGGGCTCAAGATCAGCTTCAAGGACAGATTGCTAGTGCTAAGATACCACTTTCACGAATGATTTCTCCTGCCTTATACTGGGTGATGACGGGCGATGACTTCTCTCTAGACATCAACAATCCAAATGAGCCGAAAGTGCTTGTGGTAGGGAACAACCCCGACCGACAAAACATCTATTCGGCTGCGCTCGGACTCTACAATAGTCGCATTGTGAAGCTTATCAATAAGAAGCATCAACTTAAAAGCTCGGTGATTATAGATGAGCTACCGACCATCTACTTTCGTGGTCTCGATAACCTGATAGCCACAGCCAGAAGTAACAAGGTCGCTGTGTGTCTAGGCTTTCAGGACTTCTCGCAGCTGACCCGAGACTATGGCGATAAGGAGAGTAAGGTAATCCAGAACACCGTGGGTAATGTCTTTAGCGGACAGGTCGTGGGAGAAACGGCTAAGACGCTTTCTGAGCGTTTTGGCAAAGTGCTTCAGCAACGGCAGTCCATGACCATCAATCGTAACGACAAGTCCACATCTATATCTACGCAGATGGATAGCTTGATTCCTGCAAGTAAGATTAGTAACCTTACACAAGGTATGTTCGTTGGGGCTGTCTCAGACAATTTCGATGAACGCATCGATCAGAAAATCTTCCACGCTGAGATCGTTGTGGATGTTGCCAAGGTCTCTGCTGAAACGAAAGCTTACCAGCCTATCCCCATCATAGCGGACTTTACAAACGAAAATGGCTCCGACAGTCTGCGGGAGACTATTGAAGCCAATTATCGCCAAGTCAAGCAAGAGGTGCTATCCCTCGTAGACTCTGAGACTGCTCGTATCAAAGCTGACCCAACACTCTCTCACCTGATTAAAGAGTAACTTGGATGCTAAAAGCCAATATCCCCAAGTAGCTTTTGAAGCATATTGCCCGAGGTTTGCATCAATCTAAAGTCAACGGTTTGATTCTCTAGGGGCTTGATATCTATCGTCTTGAAGTGACATAAAGCCTCTTGACGTGCTAAGGTATCACGAACAGCAGATAGATTGAGTATTTCTCCCTCTATTTGGTATTGCCCCGCCTCTAGTGACAAAGTTTGTTGGGTAGCTTGCGTTGGTCTCGTACGTTCGAATTGAAGTAGTAGCATCATCTTTGTACTATCGCTCGTTGTCTCTTGTTTTATCTTCTAGAGACGACGCTTGAGGTAGAGGAAGACTTCCTTGCCCATAGCTGAAAAGGCCTGTAATTCGATGTGGTTTGTATAGCCGTCTAAGACTATGTTTGAAAGGTCTCCATTGACCTCTTTTTTCAACTCTCTGGGAATATGGTCAACGTCTTCTTTCTTTACCATGTAGATGCGGTAAATACCACTTTCTTCAACCAGTTTTTCGAAGACAAATTCTTGGAGGATTTCTTGGGGAGCGAACAGTTCAATCCAATCTAGTCCTTTGGACATATCTGAGGTGTAAGCGGGGAACCGAAGAGCCCTTCCTACTCATTTAGCGAGGCAAGTTAATCAATTCACTTCAGTTAGTTTTTTTTGTGATGCTTCTCCCCCAGTACCTCAAAATAGGAGTTAGCCAGAATTTGGTAATTGTTCAGAAAATGATATATTTGCGAGCGTGTCGTACTTAGTATTGGAAATTGCGGATGCGACACTCCATCAATAACTAATTTTACACTAATAGAAATATGCCTAAAAATGAAATGTATGTTCTATATGCTGATATAATGGGCTTTAAGGAAAGAGTTATGAGAACAGAACATTCAAGATTAAAGGAAGAATTTGAAAAACTAAAAACTGCATTAGATGCTTGGTTCGTACCTACCATGAAAGCAGACTCTTTCAAAACTTCTTTTTTCTCTGATTCAATCCTTATTGTTGACGAGAGTACAAAATGGGGCTTTAATAGGATATCTAAAGCTGCGGCAGGATTAATGCAAGTCTCCTTAGAGCATAAATTTCCTCTTAAAGGGGTTATTTCTAAAGGCTCTTTTACGTATGACGAAGAGAAGCAATTGTTCTTTGGTAAAGCCATAGTTGATGCCTATCTGTTGCAAGAACAAGTTTATTACCATGGTATTGTTGCTCATCACTCGGTAGAAGAGGATATAAAAGAATACGCTAATGGATTGGGAATGAAAGGCAATGGTAATATCAAAGGGGTTAATCCTTATGTCCTAAGCCCCATTCCTTTGAAACATGGGGATACGACTCACTATCATTTGGCCTATAATCTATTTAGCGAAAAACGGGAAGCAGGTAAAAATGTAGAGACCGTACACAATAAGATACTATCTTGGATAGAGAGTATTAGCGCAACTGTCTCAGGAACTCCACGTATCTATGTGGACAAAACGATAGAAGTTCTAAGGAAAGATTTGTCTATTTTCAAAGAACACGAGTGCGAGTGCAATGGGAAAATAGAATTCCCGCTATTGATGATTTAGTGTAGAATGACTCCAAAAAGGTAAGTGGAATAATGCGTAACAACAAATGGCTGCCAGATACAAAGACTCGCTTCTAAAAAACAATAATATGTTAGACGGCATAAGAAACTATCTCTCAATGGAGAGTACTGGTGCCTTGATGGTGTCAGGCGAATGGGGGTGTGGTAAGACTTATCATATAGAGAAAGTGGTAATACCGACCTTACGACAGGAAGGATGGAATCCAGTGAAGGTTTCATTATTTGGTATTGAGTCGGTTAATGAAATACCACTTCGAATAGCAGATAATTATAAACGGGCAGAGAGCGATAAAGGTGAAAGAACAGAGAAGGAGAAAAATAAATCGAGGCTGTGTGGTTGGGTAAAGGAGAAGGTTGGCAAGGTTGTAACCAAAGGGACACAATTCGCTTCTAGTATATCATGGCTAGAAAGTTTTGTGGACGTGAAAACATTAGTTGGTAACAATAGTGGCTTGCTTTATAAACTTATTCCCACAGAAAATACCGTTATCATTCTTGATGATATAGAACGCGTGATAAATACAATTGATGTTCATACTCTCTTGGGAGTCATCAATGACTTGGTTGAACAACGAGGCTATAAGGTGATAGTGATTGCCAACAACTCATACATGCAGCAAAAGGGTGAGGCAAAACTTGTGTTCAAAGAAAAGGTGATAGAGAAAACCTTGGTATATGAACCAGAAGTGGTGTCCATCTTTAAGGAATTATGTGGGAAGGGCTATTCTTCACCATTTACCGCATTCATGACGGCTCAAAAGGCGGTGGAGGTAATTGATCCGAGTTATCCATCATATAAAGAAGATAAAGGTTTGCAGGTTGAACTGCATAACATCAGAATACTGAAATTCGCATTAGCCCATTTTAGCAAGATTTATGAGGTCTGCAATGCTTTTCTTAAGGATGAGAATAAAGATACTGCTGATAGCTTTCTCCTGTCTTTATGGGCTTGTACGGTAGGTGTTGCTATTGAATATAAAAAAGACCGTTTGACCTATAAAGATAGGTTGCAGTTTGCTCAATATGTTGAACTGTCATCAATTGACTGGGAGTTTGGTGACGATGACAGGAAAGCAGACGGATTGTTTGATGAAACGCAAGAAGATGAGGAACAGGAAAAGCAGAAGGAAGAAAAACAACGCGAATATACAAACCGTCGTATTACGTACATCTTTAAGAAGTTGGTGAAAGTTCATAATTTCCCTGTCATTGTTTCACCGCAGATATTTGACTTTGTTACGGCAGGTATGTCATTGGATAAGGAAGGACTAAAAGCGGTGTGGGAAGGATATAAAAATCAAGTGCAAAGGAATAATATAAACTCCGCATATGCACTGTTGCAGAAGTTTATACATTCGCAATGGGATATGAGTAATAAAGAAATGGCGGATGCTGTGATGCAATTGGCGCAGTATGTGGAAGACGGGGAATTCTCTGATAATATGGCATACGTTAATTCTGCTACATATCTTCAGCACTTCTATCCTCTTACCTCTTTTTCTAAGGAGGATATGCAAAAGAAAATTCGCTGTGGCATTGACAAGATGTATGAAAGCATAGATACGCCGAACCTTCTTGATAAGCTAAATCTGGATGTTGTTGAAACTGCAATCCCAAAGGAAAGCCGATGGGTAGTTGAGTATGAACGTGAGAAGATGAATGAAATAAAGAAAGCCAATTTAAATGCAGATATTAAAGAGGTGCACCGCCAGTTTATCGAAGACCTACCCACTTTAGCCAATAGACTGACTATTCAGTATGGAGATACCAAGACACCGGATTTCCTAAGTTATCCAATATTAAAGCATATTCCGAAGAAGGATATTACCAAGAAGGTGAATAATATACAGCCCAAAGAAGTGATGGCTCTCTATCAAATACTGAACGGACGTTTCTTACAACAGGTTCCATATCCCGAAGTATATGATGCAGAATTGCCATTTGTGAGGAATTTGGAGCAAGCCTTAGCGCAGAAAAATAACAATAAAACGACCTATGCAGATATTCTGATTGAAGATCATCTGAAGGATGTAATTAAGAAAATACAGAAGTAAGAAGCGATGGTAAAAATAGCTGATTTCAAGAAGTTTGTAGATGGTTTATTGAAGCCAGTGAACAATAAGGCTGGGAAAGTAGATGCCCGTATCAAGGCACTGCTTCCATCTGCCGGTGATGAAATAATTCTGTATAAGGATTTCCAGAGGCTGGGTAAAGGCTTGCTGAGAGAGCAACTACTGGATGGTGTGGATAACCAATGCTATATAGATATAGTGGAGATTATTCATAATTATCTTGGCTGGAATCAAAACGCCATAAAGGGTTTTAGTACCCCTTGTTGGCAAGACGTGATAGCAGCCTGCAGTGAGGAAATGCCCTTGCCGCAAACAGATTGGTTGAAAGAATATGACAAGGAGTACAGACTGGCAGCAGCGGCAAAGCGGTTGAGAGAGTTTGGTCTCCAAATAAAGATTGAGGGATGCAGCTATGTGACAGAAAATGATGATATAGTTTTTGATGCCTTGATCAAATGGATTCGCGAGGCAGGTGGAAGAAGGTTTTTGAAGATGCTGTTAGCGCAGATGGAATATTTGGAACCTGAAGGAAGATTTTTGACCGATATGAACGGCAATACTCCCAATCCTAAGGATTTGATAATAGTAAAGCCATACAATTATCTTGTAAATTTGGCTTTGGCAAATATCAAAGCAGATGGAGGAAGTAATAGAGAGGCTACAAAGGCATTCGGAAAGGCTATACGACTGGCAACTGATTACTGTTTCCTTAAATACCCTGTTCAGAACTTCGGAAATTTATGGGGAGATTTATTCCACAGAGATAGAGACACGGTGGAGTTTTTTAGGGATTTGGTGTATAAGGAGAGTATTTTTGGATTGACGCAACATTCTGTTTGGTTTACTAAAATGTTCTGTGAGCGTGTACTTATGTATATGCGCGATACAGGAAGGGTATTGGAAGGCGGATACACATTTTATGAATATGAGCGATTGATGAACTATGTTCTATCTGTTGCGAGTGCGAAGAAATGTGTGGAGCTAAGAAAAAACAGATTAAATGAATTAGGAATCAATGCTATTAACCAATTGATAGATGATGTAACGACAAGTGATGACGTATTAAACAAAGGATTTAGAACGCCCTTGGATGTAGAAAAAGAGAATGCCAACAACAAACCACTGATTAAAGCAAATGGTAAGATATATGCCTTGCCTGCTACCATAGGTTCATGGGGCTGGTTTGAGGCTCTGATGACGGTTGTACGCAATCAAGAAAAAGAGGACAACAAGAAAAACATAGATAAGGAAGTCGGAGAGTTGATAGAGGTTTATATCAAGGAGAAACTTGACGAAAAAAGCATTAAGCATTGTTGTGGTCATTATCTTCATCCAGTTGATGGTGAAGCAGATCTTGTGGTTGAGGCCACAGAAGGTATCATGCTTTTTGAAATAAAGAAGAAAAGTCTGACCAGAATGGCAAAGTCTGGTGATGAATTCAGAATTGTAGCAGATTTACTGGGAAGCCTTATAGATTCACAGGCCCAATGTTTTAGGACTTCGCATCTTATGATTAAAGATGGGTATGTGGATTTAGATGATGGAAACGGGAATGTGACAAGGGTAGAGAAACAGGGTAGAACGGCTGAGTGCATCTCGATATGTCTAGGTGCTTTTGGTCCACTCCAAGACAGAACGCTCATCAAGAGTATTATGGATGAAATGTGTAATAATCAGTTGACTGCTGGGTATGAGGGCATTGACAAACAAACCATCAAATATGTTAAGAAGTTCAACATGGACCTGCAGAAATGGATGCCTTTCTTAAACAAAGAGATAACCAACGGTGATTCGAAAAGTAATCCTTTCTTCAATAGTTGGTTTCTGGATTTGGAACAATTGATGCTAATTGTGCAGGATTCAAATTCAAACGACGAACTGCTTACTCGACTGAGAGAGACAAAGCATGTAACCGCGGGGTCTTATAATTTCTATAAAGAGCGCAGAATAGCAAGGGAGATCAAGGGTAATAAAGGGTAACGTTGGGAAGAAGATAGAATTACAGAAGTAGGTATTCTTGCATCGTGTAGTCTATCTAGACCGACACTCTAAGACAGAAGACTTGTCCCAAGTTTGATCCTTAGTCTCACCTAATTGTGATGCTCTATTCGGAGATTATTCACTTTGACTCACTTCACGAAATTACCACCTCCCAAGAGGCAGATGTATAAGTTTAAGTCGCCTAAGAATCAACAATGCCCACTAAAAGCACTCTAGCTGAGCCAACAAACATCGCACTGAGGCTATATTTGAGGCTACTTACAAAGATCCGTATGCTATAAGTGCCAAAGCTACCTTTCTTCGGACATCCAAAACCATTGTCGCAGAAATTCTGCTTGGATGAAGAATCTTCAGATTCATTGCTGTCCGATAAAAGTTTTCAACGAAAAAAGTCTCTTACTTCATCGGACAGTATCCTGAGACGAAAGCTTACCAGCCTATCCCCATCATAGCGAACTTCACAAACGAAAATGGCTCCGACAGTCTGCGGGAGACTAATGAAGCCAATTATCGCCAAGTCAAGCAAGAGGTGCTATCCCTCGTAGACTCTGAGACTGCTCGTATCAAAGCTGACCCAACACTCTCTCACCTGATTAAAGAGTAACTTGGATGCTAAAAGCCAATATCCCCAAGTAGCTTTTGAAGCATATTGCCCGAGGTTTGCATCAATCTAAAGTCAACGGTTTGATTCTCTAGGGGCTTGATATCTATCGTCTTGAAGTGACATAAAGCCTCTTGACGTGCTAAGGTATCACGCACGGCGGATAGATTGAGTATTTCTCCTTCTATCTGGTATTGCCCAGCCTCTAGTGAAAAAGTTTGTTGGTTAGCTTGCGTTGGTCTCGTACGTTCGAATTGAAGCAGTAGCATCATCTTTGTACTATCGCTCGTTGTCTCTGGAACTTCATAGATAGTTGCTACCCCTGTATATACCTGCCTATAAGGTAGAATGTAAGCGACAACAAAAAGACAAACTAGAACAGCACCTATGGCTGTAATACCATAACGAATGAGTGATGAAGGTATTTGACCTACAATACTCCGTACTTTTTCGCTACGAAGCTCAAAGCTCTGCTCCTGTTTCTTCTCCTCTTCCATATCAGTTCCCTAATTCCAGTTGGTTCTTAACGAGTGCAAAGTATTTGCCTTTTCTAGCAGTTAGCTCTTCGTGGTTGCCAACTTCTACGATTTGCCCCTCATCTAGGACTACAATCTGGTCGGCATTGCGGACTGTGGAGAGGCGATGAGCCACTACCACTACTGTCTTACCCTTGTAGAAGCTCTTTAAGTTATCGGTGATGGCACGCTCGTTGTTGGCATCGAGTGCATTGGTTGCCTCATCTAAGAAGACGAACATAGGGTTCTTGTAGACTACCCTTGCTATCAAGATGCGCTGTCTTTGTCCTTGACTGATGCCTTGTCCATCTTGTCCTATCATCGTGTTGTAAGCCAAAGGCAAGGCTTCGATGTAGTCAGCGATGTTTGCCACACGGGCAGCGTATCGGATGCGTTCAATGTCGGGTTCATCGTCAGATATGGCAATATTCCTAGCGATGGTATCGGAGAAGAGATACCCTTCTTGCATCACAGCTCCACATTGGCTCCGCCACCAACCAAGGTTAAATTCATTCAAGTTGGCATCGCCTAACTGAATCTTTCCTTTTAGTGGCTCGTAAAAGCCTAGCAAGAGCTTGATAAGTGTGGTCTTCCCACTACCACTGGCACCTACAATAGCTGTTACCTTGCCGTTAGGAATAGAGAGGTTGATGACAGAGAGTATTTCCTTGGGGCTGTATATGTCGTATTTGAATGAAAGATCTTTGATATGGATAGAATGCCCATCCGCTGTCTCGTCAGTGTAGTTGTTCCGAATCCGATCTGTATTCTCTTCGTTGGTCTCGGTGTGGATTTCGTTCATACGATCCAAACTGATGCTCACATCCTGCCAAGAATAGATGAATTGGATTAATTGCTCTACAGGGCTATTGAGCTGTCCGATGATATACTGTACCGCTAACATCATTCCGAGGGTCATATTGCCATGAATGACGGCTGTGGCAGCAAGCACAGTAATCAAGATGTTCTTTACTTCGTTGATGGTGATGCTTCCTGCTTGTTGTATCTGTTGCAGATTGAGGGATTGCAGATTGACCTTGAAGAGGTCAGCTTGCACATCTTCCCACTCCCAGCGTTTGCGTTGTTCGCAACCTTGTAACTTGATTTCCTGCATACCACCTATGAGCTGATAGGTGACATTGCGGTTTCGACCTGCCTGCTCAAAGTATTTATAATCCAGCTGTCTGCGCTTTTTGAGAAAAAGGATAATCCAACCTGCATATAAGGCTGTACCAAGGAGAAAAACGACAAAAATAGGGAGATTATAAATAGCTAATACAATGCCGAAAACGAGAAAGGTAAAGAAAGAGAAGAGCAGGCTCAAACTGCTTGAGGTGAGAAACTGCTCTACACGTCGGTGATCTTCTATACGCTGTAAGAGGTCACCCATCAACTTAGTGTCGAAGAACTTCATTGGGAGCTTCATCAGCTTGATGAAGAAGTCCGAGATGAGCGAGATATTGATGCGTGTGGAGATATGCAGTAGTATCTTAGAGCGGATGAAGTCGATAGCTGTACGGCTGAAGAGGAGCATCATCTCCGCCAAGAGTACTAACCATACAAAGCCTATATCTTTTCCTCCAATACCTGTATCCACAATAGATTGGGTAAGGAAGGGAAAAACTAGTTGCAGGAGCGAGCCAAGCAAAAGGCCGAGAATGAGTTGCGTGAAGAAGCGTTTATACTTCTTGAGATAGCCCCAAAGGAATTTCAAGCGATTTTGAGTAGGAACTGCTTTTGCATCCTTTTGCGTATAAAATTGCTCCGTGGGTTCAAGAAGCAGTGCGATACCTTTTTCTTCTCCATTGGTCTTGGTACTTACCCAATGCTCACAAAACTCCTCCTTAGTGTAGGTGACCAGCCCCTTTCCTGGATCTGCGACATAAACCGTATAGCGACCCTTGCGACGCCTCTTGATCTTGTAAACAACGACAAAATGATTTTGATTCCAATGGACGATACAAGGTAAAGGAGCTTCACTAGCAAGCGTTTCAAAACTGAGACGACCACCGACAGTCTTGAAGCCAATCTCTTCGGCAGCTTTGCTAATACCAAGTAGAGAGACCCCTTCTTTCCCTAATGCACAAGTGTGCCGTATTGTATCAATATCCTTTCGAACCCCATAATACTCGGCAATCATCACCAAACAAGAAGGTCCACAATCCATAGCATCTTGTTGTTGGGTTATATGCATATCCCTATGATTTTAACAATTCTAACAATACCTTGTTTTTCTCTTCCATATCGTCGTTGTATAAACAATAATGTCTTCCACTTGTCTCGAATAATATTCTCCTACATCCACCACCACAAATAGGAACAAGAAAACATTTTAGACAAATTGGATCATCTAACTTGCTTGCCATCCATACAGATTCTTTTTCATTCCATTGTATACTCCCATCGGACATCAATTTTCCCAACTGCCTTTCTTCTGTAAAATCACGAGCATTGCATTTGAAAACACTTCCATCATAATTAATGAGACTCTCATTTTTCTTATCAGCATAGCAAGAATTCACAAACGCTATCCCTAACTCCTTAGGGACATTTTGCATCCCTAATTCTAAAATGCTTCTGTTTATCCTGTCCATTTCATCGTCCATCTTTTTCTGTAGAGATATACTACATTTTTCATCTTCATCTTGCCAAACTCGATTGATAGCAATGGTTATCCTTTCTTTATTCGAGAAAGAAGATAAGATTTTCAAGACAGAATGAATTCCCCAAATGTTATCTTTAGTGAAATTAAAACGTGCAATAACATCTATGTTGTTGTTGATAGCTAGTTGAATATTTGACATAATCCTGTCAAAAGAGCCTCCAGAATTTCCATAACGAGTTTTGTCATGATGTGCTTTATCTCCATCAAGAGTGATTTGTAAACTCGAAACACCCAATAAATTCATCTGTTTGACCATTTTCTCAGATAACAAAAAACCATTTGTCGTGAAATGGATGTTTGCAATGACATCTTTTTTATGCTTATTCAATTCTTGAATTAAAGGAAGAGCCACTCGTTTATAGTAGAGTAAAGGCTCTCCTCCGAAAAAAGACAAAGTAAACTTTTTTATTTTTTGTTCTTCAAGAACCCTCCTAATATGCGTACAAACATTTGCCAAAACAGATTCTGACATAACAGACCCCTTATGTTTATTTTCGAAACAATACCAACACTTGAAATTGCAATCAAGAGTCGGATTGATTATCAAATGATAAGAGTCCATACCAAAGTCTGCGTTAATCTCGATATCTCTTAGTTTAATGTGCTCATCTACAGAATCATCTATGATAATTCCTTTGTCTATAAAAGCTACATATAATGAATTATGCGCGTTTTGCAACTCTTCCACTTGCAATTCTCTAATAAGATTATGCAACTCTTCTGTTAGTACAACATATCCTAATGTGATAGTATTACATATGATTATGTGTTGCTTATAGTAGAGATGCGTATTGTATAAACTGTATTTCATAATCTATTGGCGTTTTAAAGGACGGTCTGTCAACCCGTGTTAACGAAATATGACAGACCATCCAGGTTCATTTTAGGACAAGGTCAACCTCTTATGATTATGGTGTGACCGTTTTCTTTACATGCACAGCGACAGTGAGCACCAGAGCTAACATTCACATTAACATTCAGATTCTCTTCCGAAGAACCTAAAGTTGTTGTGCCTGAAGCAAAACCACCATGCATTTGTCCCATTTCATCCGAAGACAAAACAGACATTTTTTCAATTGCTTGATCCAATGCGTTCATAGTCATCTTGTTTTTGGTTATACCTACTCATTGCTGGCTTTTCGGTTTCCGCCATTAGAGTCTATCTCTATTCTCTGTTGTTATTTTCTTTATAGGTGTTCCTGTTTTATTTTGGGATTGAAAATGATAGGAAACGCGAAATAACAGGCAAGGAACTGCAACCTGAGATCTCTCAGTGTTGACAATATAGGGATTTATTGTTTTGGTTCTACTCGAATGCTTAGCAAACAAATTCTGTATTTTGCACCCCAAAATCCATCGCTTGTTAGAAGTGGTATAGTTCACCTCTATCTCAGATGTGAATCGTCCATCTACCCAACGTGTTTGCATAATCCAAGGAGATGCAGCATTGAGATTAATATTCACTTGCCATTTTGGTGTTATTGTTAGCGTATTGTGCAGAGAAGCGTATCCTTGTATAATGTTTTTTTGAACATATCCATTAGGGATCCACATACATTGCAAACCTCCATTTAGTATAATACGCCAAAATGAAAATAAATTTCCATTACATCCCCCACCAACCCCAATCTCATGCCTTGTATCCACATTATCATTAGTTAAAAATATAATATCGTCTTTTGTGAAAAACATCTCCTCAATAACATTTTTATGCAATTGATACTCTGCAAAAATTGAAAAATTAGAAGTGGTATACGATAAGGCAAATTGATCTGTTTGTTGTGCTTTCAACAACGGGTTTCCCACAAAGTAAAGGAAGTCATTGACTTTCACTCTGTAATTGCTCAACAAATCAAACGATGGGCGAAGTAAATAGCGAGAGTAGAAGAATGAAAGATCATTAAGATTATCAGTAGTATAACTTACGGAAAAAGAAGGTAACCAATTCGTATAGCCCTGCGAAACACCTTTATTTTTGCTCTGCAAATAGGTGTATTCCATACGTATTCCTCCTGAGACGAAGAACTTGTCCCAAGATTTTGATAGTGACACAAATGCTGCACCAAGTAATTCTTTATAACGATAATATTCTACTGCATCGTTTATACTCTCTGTTCTATGTTTATAATCATTTGTTCTCGAGGTTATATTCAACTCAACCCCAGCATTTAAACCTATTGCTTCCTTGAAAGCAGAACTCCATTCACTCTTAAAGAATAAAAGGTTGTTAAAGGCTTTGCTCATTCCTTCTTCTTTTCTCAATTGACTTCCTTTTTCAAATTTGGTATCAATCAACGATATTTCTTTATCCCTGTAAAAGATATACGCCATTGAAGTTTGTAACTTTTTCTTTTGAAGTTCTTTTGATTCCCACAGATGCGTAAAAGTAATTGAACCCAAGTCTGTTTTTTTGTCTTGTGAAGATTCTGAGTAATAATGTAGATACTCGTCTTTTCGATTAGGCTGATTAAACTCGTTGTTTTGCTTCTTTTTATCTTTAAAAACAAAATCGCCTTCGATCTCTGCTAACAAGCTATGTTGACCGAAAATGCCAGACATCCCTATAATTCCCACACATGAATTATTTTTAGAGTTTTTTCCTTCAGTAGTTTGGTTAATCTTCTCAGAATTGCTCAATACATGGTAGGAAGATTCGTGATTTATACCCGTGTACGTTCCGTTATGAGTAGAGAATCGTGAATACAATTGCCATTTATCAGTTCCGTACAATAGAGAAAAATTTCCATCTTGCATTAAAGCGGAAGTAGAGGAGTTATTAAAAGGTTTACCAGAGAGTGATAAAGAGTTCTTAATGGCAGAAGATAGCCCTCGTTGCTCTTTTAGTGAAATACTCACGACACCACCAGATGTTTGTCCTGACGTTGAGGCATTTCTGCCAAATTGCACTTCGAGCTTTTTGATGTTATCTGCACTTATCATAGACAACAACTCTTGAGCATTTATTCTTTTGACGCCATTAACATGTACTTCTGCAGGTTTTCCATCAATTAATACTTGATTACCAGCCACTTGAACTCTTGGTGTCCGTGATAATATGTCGTAAGCATTGTATGCAACAAGAGCATTACCCAATCCTGCCGATTGTATTTGAAACGTCATCTTCCCTTTTGCTACACCAATTGGCTTGGGCAGAACAACGACCTCTTCCAATTCCTTTGTATTGGATATTAGAACTTTTCTCTCTACGTATGATTCCTCTTTATTTATCATAAAGGCTTCATCATAGACAACATCACTCAAAAAGCTTGCTTTAACTCGATATGTATGTCCTTCTTTAACGCTAAAAGAAACTTCTCCCAAATAATTAGAGTAAGCATACATAATAGGAGTTATAGAATCATTGATATCAAAAAGCAAAGTTGTTATATTTTCAACCCTTTGAGAAGTTAAGCTATCTATATATACTATTTTTATTTTTGAGGTATTCTTGGTGCTTTGAGCATTGAGATTTGTGCTAATTAGCCCCATTACGGTGTAAATAAATACAAGAAAACAACTATATCTCATGATAATGCTTTTCATACTTTTAATAATGCTGTTCCATAGGAGAACCTACCACTCTCAGGTACAAGTAGCAGTATCCTCTGTCCCTGTGTTATTTCTTTCGTTCGCATCAGCTCTTCCAACGCCACGTAAATGGCAGCGGATCCGATATTCCCGACAGAAGTAAGATTTGTAAACCACTTCTCTTTCGTCAGGGCAATACCACGAGCCGTAATTTCGTCATTCAACTTCCCGTAAAAAAACATCGAGGAGACGTGTGGTATCACATAGTCTATTTCTTCTGCTTTTACATTATGCTTGAAAAGAACCTCTTCTATGTGGTCTACCCAATACTGAATAATATATTTTTTCAGCTGACGTATATCTTGCTTTCCGACAAGAACACCACGCTCCTTGATTTCTTCTGGAGAGAATTCTTTCCAACTTTTTAGCCGTCCATTTGGTTCCAGCTCGGATGCCATAAACATACAGGTCGGCAACTCATTGGCATAAGATGTCATTTCCACCCACTCCACTTTAAGAGGGCAATCCCCCTCGGGGTGGTCTTGTAGCAATACAGCTCCGGCTCCATCTGACAACATAAACCTCATGAAATCCTTCTCAAAAGCCATATAAGGATCTTTATCCGGATTGTCGTGTGTCGTCTCATACTCGGGATCGTAAAACTTAGAGACCAATGCGGGAGAGGTCAGCTCGGAAGCTACACAAACAGCATTATCGTGCAACCCTGCGAGGATATTGCTATAGCAAATCTTCAAAGCTTGTAATGAGGTAAGACATACGCCAGAAGAAGAGAATATCTCCATCGGGAAGTTACCCAACTCCCCATGTACCATAGAGGCGTGGGATGGGAGCAACTGATCTGGAGTACTCGTACCACAAGCTAAGAGAGTGATGTCAGTCGGTATAACGCCATTCTCAAATAGTTCCAATATGGCTTCTTTTGCTAGTTGCGCATTGGAGTGAGTCATCTTATGCTCCTTGTCCAGCCCATAGTAACGAGTTTTGATGCCATTTTGCCTGAGAACAATGGATCTGACTCTTGATGGTTTTCCCCCAATTAAACCAATATAATTTTCAATCTCTTCATTGCTGATGGGAGCATTGGGAAGAAACGAGGCAATCTTGTTTATATAAACACTTCTGTCCATAATTCACTAGTCTTACTTAATGGTTTGTTGTTGGTATACATAATCCCAAAGTCTTTGTAATTCTGGGATAGATAATTTGTCCACTAAGGCTCCTTCATAAGATAATCCTAGATACAGGTCATGAAAAGTCTCGGCGAGTAACGCAGTATCTACGTCAGAGCGTATTTCATTCTTCTCTTTAGCTAGGTTGATGGCTTTTGTCCAAGCCCCTATCTTTTGTCTCTTGTATTCAAGTACTTTCTCACGCCATCCTTCGTAGTGGTCTGTCAAGTAAAGAGTAAAACTCATAAAACTTGCGGGAGTTACTTCAATGTCTTTCTCGTGTATAATCATCTCCATCCTAGCTTCAATGAGTTTCAAACATCTCATCATAAAGGTCTTTAAAGGAGTAGGACAACTCAAGTACTCCTCACCATAATCAGCCTCTTGAAAGAAAGCAAGGACAAAATAGTCCGCAGATTGCTTGAATATATCCTCTTTATTAGCGAAGTGATGAAATATGGCACCACGAGTAATTTTTGCAGCACGCTCAATGTCTGGCACACTAGTGCCATCATAACCTTTAGCTAAGAACAGCTTAAAGCTTTTCCTCAGTATAGTTTCTTTTGTATTCGTCATATCTTGTTGGTTAATACAGAACGTTATGTTTTTCGTCCTGATGCAAAGGTTGCAATAAATTCTGACATGACAAAATTTTCTCTCAATTTTCTTTTTCATCATTTCCTTTCCTTATAAATCCCTGAGACTTAGAAGAGGTGATTTTAGCTTATATATTTGCTGTCTGAAAGGTATTATTCAAATCAAACAGAGTGATTTATGGAAGCAAATAGCAATGACAACTACGTGCTGGTCTTAGAGGATCGCACCGAGGTAAAGAACCAGCAAGAAGCGGGGAAACTCTCCGTGGTTTCGGGGATCGATGATAAGGGCAAGCTCAAAACAACTGAGCCTCTTGAAGCTAATCAGGCTGCATTTCTAAAGTTCAACAGCAAAGATGGACTGCTGAAGAACTTCATGACCAACTTTCTCAAGCAGTTCAATAACCCCTCCCATTTCGGGCTATACAAGGTGTTGGCGAACAATGTGGAGCAAGGTGTAGATAACCTGCGTACTCTGCTCCAAAACCGAGAGACTCCTGAAAGCAGACAGCAGTTGGCAGAGGTCGGTGTACCCTTTGAA
>ERZ1673752.2555-NODE-2555-length-19937-cov-50.006790_pt1 | contig 19937 bp, 19 predicted proteins | sample MGYA00580195_ERZ1673752 | MGnify/ENA primary metagenome ERZ1673752 (study PRJEB41218, sample SAMN15661744) | gut metagenome | host: Homo sapiens | place: Canada: London | collected 2015-08-20/2019-03-30 | study: EMG produced TPA metagenomics assembly of...
GATGGGTGTTCATAAAACAGTCAATGGAGCGTATCGATACAGATACGCTCCATTTTTCACGTCAACATACTATGTAATGGGGTACAGTCCCTTGGCTCTCCCTTTGGGAGAGCTGTCACCGCAGGTGACTGAGAGGGCCCTGCAGCCTTTTTCGAATGATAAGATCAATTTGTGCGCACACACCGCGAAAATCCTTGTCGATATCCCGGTTGGAAAATCGCAGAATCTCCAGCCCAAGAGACATCAGAAATTGAGAACGTTCAGCATCATAAGCAAGCCCCTGAGGTTCATAATGCTGAGAGCCATCCAATTCAATGACCAGTCTGGCCGAAGCACAGTAAAAGTCCACGATGAATCTGCCGATAATCCGCTGTTTGTAAATTTTTACTGGATATCTGCGGAGAAAAAGATACCAGAGCTTACGCTCGTGGGGTGTCATCTCCCTGCGAAGCCGTCGGGCATTTTCTAATTGGGTGTTGTCTTTTGGTATTATCATGGTTTGCCCTCTCCGTCCTCGCTATGCTCGGCCACCTCTCCCAAAGGGAGAGGCAAGGGATGCTCGCACGGTACACCGAAAGGTGTATAGAAGTGCGCCCTTTATCAGTTCGGCAAATTAAGTTTACCGCTCGATACGGTAGTATTTGAATGTTTCATCTTCTCCGACAAAGCGAAAGCCTACCTTTTCCAGCACATGCTGACTCCGGGTGTTTTTCCTGATGGTATCTGCGTTTACCGCAGCCATTCCAAACTCGTCAAAGGCGGTTTTTACTGCCAAACGTTCTGCCTGCGTTCCATATCCCTTTCCCTTCACCGCGTCGTTTTGCATATGGATACTCAGGGAACATTCTTTTTTATCATGGTCAATCTGCTTCAATTGCAATTCCCCGATCGCCTTATACCCAAGCATGATTGCAAACAGTCTGCGTGAAGCATCCTGCCCCTTCATATCAAAATATCGATTTACCGCAGCTTCGTCATATACATAGGGCTGAAACAGGTGCATATCCATATAGATAGACGCATCATTCGTCCAATGCTTGTACAGTTCGTGACATAGTTCTCGCGTCATCGCCTTTAACTGAATTGTTGGCATGTTATACCTTACCTACCTTATCATTCCGATTTATTGCTTTATTTAATTCTATCATATGGCTTTACTATGTGCAAGAACAGTCCCGGCAGACATTACTGCCGGGACTGAAACTGTCTTACGACCACCCGCATTTCCGCCGTCCCGGTTTTTATAAAGCATGCCTTTCTGTTAGGACTTCCTGTCATCCCGCAGAGCGCCGGTTTCCGGATCGCGCGAATAGTGGCGCAGGAATTCCCACACAAGCTCCGCCATGGACGGCGCGGGCCAATGCGGGAAATTGTCCACGGAGACGATTTGCAGCGTGTCGTCTCCGTAGCGGTCCGTCACCGTGCCGATATAGTGGTCGCAGCCGTAAATGCGCCGTACCTCGGTTTTGGAGAACGGCATGCCGATGCGGCGGCAGACGATATCCTCGCTCTCCGCACAGGCGAGGACCTCCTCGAGCGTGACCTCGGGGCAGTTACAGGAACGCAGGCGAAGATTCAGTGATTCGACCTTGTATGCGGCATTCGGGGCCTGCACCGGCAGGCGGTTGCGTGCCGTCTCCCGCCCGTGCGGATTCGTGCGGCGCACGCCATACATGCCGCACTGCGGGGCGTCCTTGTAATAAGGCACAAGATACAGGCCCTCCTGCTGGCCGCAGACGGTCAGGATCGGGACGCGCACCTGGGCCGCGTGCTGCACGCGCTCTTCCGGCTCCATCCCCATGGAAAACGGCCCGGCAAGGCATCCGCACGGCGCGGCTGCAGCCAGAAGCTCCGGCCGGGCGAACAGCAGGGCATTTGTCTGCGCGCTCCCCTGCGAATAGCCCGTGCAGTACACGCGGCCGGGGTCGACCGGATAGTCCCGCGTCAGAATGCCATACAGACGCAGGAGATTTTGAAGCGAGTGATCCTGCGGAATGCAGACGATCAGCTCCTCGCGCGCTGCGATGGGCAGAAAACCGGAGCACTCCTCCCAGTTGATCGGCATGCTACTCCCGTGGAGCACGAACAGCAGCGGGTAGCGGCGTGAGCTTTTTTCTCGTGCCGAAACGGGCGTGAACAGCGCCCAGCGGTGATAGAAGTCATTGCGCTCCATCACTTGCTTGTCCAGACCCTGCGCGTGCCACTTCTGCACATAGGCCGGGTCCATTTCGTCGCCGTAGCGGATGTAGTCTTCAAATTGCAGCACCATCTGCCGCCCCATTTCGCTGTGGATAAGCGCTTCGATGTCGCAGTCCTCTGCCGCGATGCGCGGCGTGCGGTCGCGTAGGGAAATCAGCTCGCGGTCCCCGCTTTCCGGCTTGCTCCAGACGACCGGGATGTCCCAGAGGTACAGCTCTGCATAGTCCATTTGGTTTCCCCCAAATATAGAAAGGACCTGCTGCATGCGCTGCGGCAGGTCCGTTTTATCCTGAGATCGGAATTGCCGTTTACAGGCCGTTCTTCTTCTCGTTCTTTTTGCGTTCCTTTTCGGCCTTCTTGGCGGCGGCCTTCTCCTTGGCGGCAGCCTGCGCCTCGGCGCGGGCCTTCTGCGCAGCCTCCTGTGCGGTGTTGTTCGTCATAACAGACCACTTGGCCAGCTCCATGCGGACGCGGTCCATGCTGGTCTCGATGACGATGTTGTCGCCCTTGATGTCGACGATCTTACCGACGATGCCGCCGATGGTCGTGATCTTGTCGCCTTCCTTCAGAGAATTGCGAAGGTTCTCTTCTTCCTTCTTTTTCTTCTTCTCGGGGCGGATGATCATGAAGTAGAACACCGCGACCATAACGACAAGGATAAGGATCATGCTGTAGTCCATAGGATTTTCCTCCAGTTTTTCACATTGTTTTTATTATACAGGCACACGGCTCTCAATGCAAGGAAAATATTTTGAATTTTTTTCAGATGCGGCGGTCGAGACGCTCGGAGTATGTCCGGCGGAATTCCTCGAACCGGCCTTCGTCCAGAGCCTGACGGATGCGCTCCATCAGCTTGTTGTAAAAATACAGATTGTGCATGACGGAAAGCCGCATGGCCAGCATTTCCTCTGCCTTGAACAGATGGCGCAGGTACGCGCGGGAATAGCGGCGGCAGACCGGGCAGTCGCAGGCCGGGTCGATGGGCTGCATATCGCGCTCGTATTTCGCGTTCTTCAGATTGATGGCGCCCTCCCAGGTGAAGAGCTTCGCGTGGCGCGCATTGCGCGCGGGCATGACGCAGTCGAAGAAGTCCACGCCGCGCGCGACGCCCTCAATGATGTTCGACGGCGTGCCGACTCCCATGAGATAGCGCGTTTTGTCCTTCGGCATATAGGGCTCGACGGCGTCGATGATGTCATACATCGTCTGCGTGCTCTCGCCGACGGCTAGGCCGCCGATGGCATAGCCCGGCAGGTCCAGCTCGGCGATCTGCTGCATGTGGCGGATGCGCAGGTCGGCATAGGTGCCGCCCTGATTGATGCCCCAGAGCATCTGCTGCGGGTTCACCGTGTCCGGCAGGGCGTTCAGGCGGGCGTTTTCCGCCTTGCAGCGGACGAGCCAGCGATAGGTGCGGTCGACGGAGCGGGCTACATAGTCATAGGGGGCGGGATTTTCGATGCACTCGTCAAAAGCCATGCAGATATCCGAGCCGAGGTTCGACTGGATCTGCATGCTCTCCTCCGGGCCCATGAAGATCTTGTGCCCATCAATGTGCGAGGCAAAATACACGCCCTCCTCTTTAATGCGGCGCAGGCTTGCCAGCGAGAATACCTGAAATCCGCCGGAGTCCGTCAGGATCGGGCCGTCCCACGTCATAAAGCGGTGCAGGCCGCCGAGATCGTGCACGAGGCGGTCACCGGGGCGCAGATGCAGATGGTAGGTGTTGGAAAGCTCGACCTGACAGCCGATGGCCTTGAGGTCCGCCGCGCTCAGCGCGCCCTTGATGGCGCCCTGCGTGCCGACGTTCATGAACACGGGCGTCTGCACCGTGCCGTGCGCGCAGGTAAATACGCCCCGCCGCGCCTTCCCTTCGGTTTTTAACAGTTGAAACATGGTATACTCCTGCACATATGCTTATATTTAACAATATAGAAATTATGTGAAATTACTCAATGAACATGGCGTCGCCAAAGCTGAAAAATCTGTAACGCGACTTTACGGCCTCGTGATAGGCGTGCATGACATGGTCATAGCCCGCAAAGGCGGACACCAGCATGATGAGCGTGCTCTCTGGCAGGTGAAAATTCGTGATGAGCGCGTCCATCGCACGGAACTGATAGCCTGGATAGATGAAGATATCCGTCCAGGCGCTCTTTTCCGTGAACGTGCCGTCCGGTTCGGCCAGCGATTCCAGCGTCCGGCAGGATGTCGTGCCGACGCAGATGATGCGGCCGCCGTTCTGCCGCGTGCGGTTGAGCACCTCGGCCGTCTCGGCGGAGAGCATGCAGAACTCGCTGTGCATATGGTGCTCCGTGATCTCGTCGGCCTTGACGGGGCGGAACGTCCCGAGGCCCACATGCAGCGTGATATACGCAAGCGAAACACCCTTGTCGGCAATGCGCTGCAGCAGCTCCTTTGTGAAGTGCAGTCCGGCCGTCGGCGCGGCGGCGGAGCCGGTGACACGGGAATAGACCGTTTGATAGCGCTCGCCGTCGGCAAGCTCCTCGCGGATATAGGGCGGAAGCGGCATTTTGCCGAGGCGCTCGAGCAGCTCGAGGAAGATCCCCTCATAGTGGAACTGCACCAGGCGGTTGCCGCCCTCCTCCTCGGCCGTGACCGTCGCGGTGAGCGCGCCGTCGCCGAACGAGAGCTCCGCACCGGGGTGCAGCTTGCGGCCCGGCTTGGCAAGGCATTCCCAGACGCCGCCGCCCTTGTCCTGCAGGAGCAGCAGCTCCACGGCCCCGCCCGTCGGCACGCGGTGGCCGAGCAGGCGCGCGGGCAGCACGCGCGAATCGTTCATCACAAGGCAGTCGCCCGGCTGCAGGTAGTCCACGATATCATAAAAATGTCGGTGCTCCAGCTCGCCGGTCTCCCGGTGGAGCACCATCAGGCGGGAGCTGTCGCGCCGCTCCAGCGGTGTCTGTGCGATGAGCTCCTGCGGCAGATCATAGTAAAAATCACTGGTTTTCAAGAAATTCGTCCCTTTCCAAGCATTAACGGAATACCTCGCCCTGCTCATCGAGCATTTCGAGCCTGCGGCAGCGGACAAAGTCCGGCTTTGCCTCCGGCAGATAGCGCTCGATGGCGGCGGCAAGCAGCATGGGGTTGAGCGACGGCTCCTGCGCGCTGACCTCGCACGTCAGCAGCAGCGCGCCCGGCGCAGCCTCCACATGATAGGCGTGCAGCATGGGACGGATATCCGTCTCGGCCATGCCGCGCTTCGTGCGCTTTTCGACCACGAGCTCCGGCCGTTCCAGCAGGGTTGTGATCGCGGCAGGCTCCGGCACGGCACCGTCATATTCCAGCGTGAGCAGCGCGCGCAGGCGGCGCAGCTCACGGGCCTTGCGCGTGCTTTCATAGACCTCCAGCACCCGCACGCCCTCCGGCAGGACGGCGTTGAGTGCTTCCGGCGTGACGGCAAGTTCGCCGTCCAGCTCGTATTCCATGAGCTCGCACACGCTCTCCATGCCGACGCTCAGCGGCAGCAGCATGGACACATAGGCATGCGGCGTGAAGCCCTGCGAATGGTGCAGCACCACACCGGCCCGGCGGAACGCGCGCTGCATGAGCCGCATCAGGTCCAGATGCGACATCCAGACGGCGCGGCCTGTTTTTTCAAAGCGGATCCTATGCATCGCAGCGCCCTCCCTTCAGAAGGCAGTTTGCGCCGCAGCCGTTGCAGGCCGTCCGGCAGTCGGGCGTCGTTTCGGAGCGGTAGGCACGCTCGCGCTCGCGCAGCAGGCAGCCCGTGCTCACGCCGTCGGAGATCGTGTCCCACGGCAACAGCTCGTTCAGACCGAAGCCGCGCGTCGTATAGAAATCCGGGTCGACGCCACAGGCCGCGAATGCGTCCAGCCACGTCTGATAGGAGAAATACTCATCCCAGCCGTCCAGCCGCGCGCCGCGGCGCACGGCCTCCTCCAGCACGGGGCCGAGGCGGCGGTCGCCGCGGGCCAGAACGGCCTCGAGGCGGCTCAGATCGGCGGCATGCCAGTTATACTCGATGCTCTTCGACGGCATATTGTCCTTGAGCAGGCGCGCCCGGCGGAGATATTCCTCCGGCGTGATCTGCTTCTCCCACTGGAAGGGCGTGAACGGCTTCGGAACAAAGAAGGCCGTTGCCACATGGATGCGCACGCCGCGCTTTTTGTTGCTGGCGTGCTCGCGCCACGTCTTCAGGATCTCATAGACAAGCTTTGCGATGCCGAGCACATCCTCATCCGTTTCCGTGGGCAGGCCGAGCATGAAGTAAAGCTTCACATTGTTCCAGCCGCCCTCAAAGGCGATGGCGCAGGTATCGAGGATCTCCTGCTCCGTGACATTCTTATTGATGGCGTCGCGCAGGCGCTGCGTACCGGCCTCCGGCGCGAACGTCAGGCCGCTCTTGCGCACCTGCTGCAGCCGCAGCATGAGATCGCGGGAAAAATTGTCCGCGCGCAGCGACGGCAGCGAGAGATTGATCTTGCGCGGCGCGCAGTAATCGAGCATGGCATCTGCCAGCTCCGGCAGGCCGCGGTAGTCGGATGTTGAAAGGCTGGAAAGCGTGATCTCATGGCAGCCGGAATTTTCCAGAGACTCAATGGCCTGACGGTGCAGCGTCTCGGGCGAGCGGGGCCGCACCGGACGGTAGGTATAGCCCGCCTGGCAGAAGCGGCAGCCGCGGATGCAGCCGCGCATGACCTCGAGATTTGAGCGGTCATGGACGATCTCCGTATTCGGGACGATGCCGTCCGTCGGATAGAGCGCCGTATCCAGATCCTGCACGATGCGCTTTGTCACGCGCGCAGGCGCGCCGTCCAGCGGGGTGACCGAGGCCAGCGTGCCGTCGGCATTCCACTCGTGGCGGTACAGCGACGGCACATACACGCCCTCGATCTGCGCCACGGCGCGGAGAAATTCCGATCTGCTCCAGCCCTCGCGTTTGGCGCGGCGATAGAGCTCCAGAATTTCCGGCGTGCTCTCCTCGCCCTCGCCGACGGAGAAGAAATCGATGAAATCCGCCAACGGCTCCGGGTTATACACGCATGCGCCGCCCGCAAAGACCATATGCTCCAGTCCCGTGCGGTCGGCCGCATGCAGCGGCACGCCGGATAGGCGCAGCATATTGAGCACATTCGTATAGCTCATCTCATAGCCGATGGTAAAGGCAATGAGGTCGAATTCCGACACCGGGTCGCCGCTCTCAAGCGCATACAGCGGCAGGCCGTTTGCGCGCATGGCATCCTCCATATCCCCCCACGGGGCAAAGACGCGCTCACACCACACGCCCTCCATGCGGTTCATGACCGCATAGAGGATGCGCATGCCGAGATTAGACATGCCGATCTCATAGGTATCCGGAAAGCAGAAGGCAACGCGCAGCTCAACGCTGCGCTTGTCCTTCATTGTCTGTCCATATTCCCCGCCCACATAGCGCGCAGGCTTCTGTACGGTGGGCAAAATGCGTTCCAACTTTTCTGTCATAAAGCTTCCTTACTTGACGAGACTCAGCAGATACTGGCCATACTCCGTCATGCGGAGCTCCTGCCCCCGTGCTGCGACCTCCTCATCTGAAATGAATCCCTGCTCCCAGGCAATCTCCTCGGGACAGGCAATATAAAGTCCCTGCCGGGACTGCACGGCCTCTACATACTGCGCGGCATTGAGCATGCCTTCGGGCGTGCCGGTGTCGAGCCAGGCCATGCCGCGGGCCATCAGCTCCACATGGAGCCTCCCCTGCTGCAGATACAGCTCGTTGAGGGCCGTGATCTCCAGCTCACCGCGGGCGGACGGCTGCAGGGTGTGCGCCAGCTTTGCTGCGTCGCCGTCATAGAAATACAGGCCGGGGACGGCGTAGCGGGACTTGGGCTTTTCCGGCTTTTCCTCGATGGAAAGGACCTGACCCTGTGCGTCGAATTCCACGACGCCGTAGGCACTCGGATTCTTTACGGGATAGCCGAAGACCGTCGCGCCCTCCGTTCGGGCTGCGGCGGCACGGAGCAGCTGCTCGAGCTGCGCGCCGTGGAACATGTTGTCGCCCAGCACAAGGCAGCACGGCTCGCCGTCGATGAACTCCTCGGCGATCAGAAAGGCATCCGCAATGCCGCGGGCGACCGGCTGCACGCCGTATTCCACATGGATGCCAAACTGGGAGCCGTCTCCCAGCAGACGGCGGTAGGACTCGCAGTCCGCCGGAGCCGTGATGAGCATGATGTCGCGGATGCCCGCCATCAGCAGTACGCTCAGCGGATAATAGACCATCGGCTTGTCATAAATCGGGATCAGAGGTTTGGAGACGGCGCGGGTCATGGGGTACAGGCGGCTGCCCTTGCCGCCAGCGAGAATGATACCTTTCATCCGAATGTCCTCCCTATGATGTTGAATATGATATGCAAGCCGGGGTATCCCGGCACTCGTACCGTTGTGTTTCCTCCCGGCACTTATGACACGTTCGCGGCCGGTCTTCCGCCTGCCTCCGGGTGATAGGTCGGCACGACCTGCGCCAGCAGCGTCCGGATCGCGGGTGAATTTTCCCGGCAGGCCGCTGCGAGGGCCGTGAGCTGCCGCTCAAAGGCAGGAACGTCGATGTCCAGCGGACGGCCGATATGGATCAGATGGTTCGGCGTGGAGCGAAGCCCCTCTTCCTGCATGAGCATCTCTTCATAGAGCTTCTCACCGGGGCGCAGGCCGGTATAGCGGACCTCGATATCCACGTCCGGCTCAAAGCCGGAAAGACGGATGAGGTTGCGGGCAAGATCGTCAATGCGGACCGGCTCGCCCATATCCAGCACGAAAATCTCGCCGCGGCCGGCATAAGCGCCCGCCTGCAGCACGAGGGATACCGCCTCAGGGATCGTCATAAAATAGCGGATGATGTCCGGGTGCGTCACGGTTACGGGGCCGCCCTCCTCGATCTGCCGCCGGAACAGCGGGATGACGCTGCCGTTGCTGCCGAGGACATTGCCGAAGCGCACGGCCACGAATTTTGTTTTGGAGCGCTCCGCCATGGTCTGCACGATCATCTCGCAGACGCGCTTGCTCGCACCCATGACGTTCGTCGGGTTCACGGCCTTATCCGTCGAGATGAGCACGAAGGTCTCCGTGCCGTAGCGGTCCGCAGCCTGCGCCACATGGAGCGTTCCGAATACGTTATTTTTAATGGCCTCGTTCGGGCTGCCCTCCATCAGCGGCACATGCTTGTGCGCCGCAGCGTGGAACACGATGTCCGGCCGGTACTGCGCAAACAGGGAGCTGACCCGCATTTCGTCGCGCACGGAGCCGATGCACACGGCAAGGTCCAGCTCCGGATGCGTGCGGTGCAGCTCCTGCTCGATGGCATAGGCGTTGTTTTCATAGATATCCAGCAGCACAAGGCGCTTCGGCGTATGACGCGCGATCTGGCGGCAGAGCTCGCTGCCGATGGAACCGCCGCCGCCCGTGACGAGGATCGTCTTGCCGGACAGGTAGCCCGCGATCTGGGAAAGGTCGACCTCCACGCAGTCACGGCCGAGCAGGTCCTGCACGTCCACATTGCGGATCTTCTGGATGTTGACTTCGCCGTTTGCCAGCTGATAAATGCCCGGCAGGATCTTCAGGCGGCAGCCTGTCTTTTGGCAAAGCTGCAGAATATTTCGCCGTTCGCGCACGGCTGCCGTCGGAATGGCCAGCACGATCTCTTCGATGCGGCGGGACTGTGCCAGTGCGACAATGTCGTCCCGCGTTCCGGCGATTTTGACGTTGCGAATGTACTTGCCGAGCTTGTCGCGGTCGTCGTCGATGACGCACACCACGTTGTTCTGGGAATTTTCGCTCGTTTGGAATTCCCGCAGCACGAGCATGCCGGCACTGCCTGCACCGATGAGCATCGTGCGCTTCTTGCGCTTCTCGCTGCCGGAGCGGTGCAGGATCGTGCGGATGAGACGATAGGAAAAGCGTGATGCGCTGAGCAGCGCCACCAGATACAGCCCGGCCAGAACCGGGAAGCTGCGCGGCAGGTCGAGCACGCCGAACAGGATCAGCAGCAGCGTCGCGGCGGCAAACAGGAAGCAGGCACACAGAATGTGCAGCAGCTCCTCCACTCCGGCAAATTCCCAGAGGCTGCTGTAGAGCTTCAGCGGGATGAACAGGGCAATCATGCCGATCGCCATCCACGGGAAAGCCGCATGCAGTGCAGGCAAAAAGCCGCTGTCGCGCATGAGTGTGTGGATACTGAGGTCGAATCGCGACAGCAGCGCCAGCAGGCATGCCAGATACAGCAGCATGACGTCGAGCAGCATCAGGCATGCGACGCGGACGACGAGCTTCCAGTTGATTTCGGATTTGCGTTGTTTCATAGACTCTCTCTCATTTCTGCCCTTTCCTGCCGTTCCCCGGCAGGACTGCCCGCAGGTGGAAGATCGCCTGCCTGCACCAGCGCAGGCGCGGCCACAGCGCGCAGTAGACCCGGTAGCCGGGCGCCCTGCGCGTAAAAAAATGTCCTTTTCGTTCGAAGGCCACAGCCCGCGCGATGACCTGCTCCGGCCGGATCCCCCGCTCCGGCTCGGTCTGGCGGTCCCCGCAGAAAACGAGCGTGCCGTCCTGCCCAAAGCCGGTCAGGCGATGCAGCACATAGCTGCCGTCGGTGCGGCGGTAGAGCAGGACCTCACCCCGGCGCAGACGCTCCGGCACGGGGCCGAGCGTTACGCGGTCACGGCCGCCGGCCAGAAGCGGCAGCATGCTTCCGCCCGTCACGGTCAGCACGACGGTAGCTTCCAGCCGCTCCCGCAGCAGAGGCTCCGCCTGTGCAAGATGCAGCGGACGCGGCGTATGCGTATTTTTCTCCACTCGCCGCGCCCCCTCTGCGCAAACCGCTTTTCTTCCGCACCGGTTTGTGGTATACTAGGATTATAATTCTGCAAGCACCTGCAGCGTCTGGGCTGCGGCCCGCAGCTGGATGACGCGGACGGCCCGCGGCATACGCGCCAGCTCCACGACCGGCTCGATGTTCAGAACGCCGCGGAAGCGGATGTCCCGCAGGGCGTCGAAGATCGGCTTCCACTCCAGCGTTCCGTAGCCGGGGAACAGATGCAGGTCCTCAAAGACCGGCCGGATCAGACCGTAGTTGTCGTTCAGATGCAGCGTGGCCAGATTGCCGCGCCACGCACGGATCATCTCCGGCACGTCCTGCCCGCTGATGTGGGCATGGCCGGTGTCGAGGCAAAGCTGCACACGGTTCGAGCCGATGCCGTAGACGAGCTCCAGCATGTCCTGCGCCGTTGTGTAGGGCACGGGCGCGTCGCCCGGCTGCTGCAGATGGCGATAGTCGAACGTGTTTTCCAGATTGATCACAATGTCGAACTTCTCCGCCAGCGGCAGAAGCTCGTGGAACCAGCGGACGTTCCAGTCGTGGATGCGCGGCCAGAGGCTGCGGTCCGGCATGCGGTGCAGATACAGCACCGGATGGAAGATCAGCTGGCGGCAGCCGAGGATGGCGCAGGCCTCCATCGTCCGCTCATAGATTTCATAAGGTGATTCGTAGTGCAGGTCGTCCGGAATGGCCTGCTCCCAGGAGGCGTGTGCCTGCGTGATGGGCAGCCCGATCCGGTCCGCCGTGCGGCGCACCCCGCGCGCCCACTGGCGCCAGTCGTCTCCGCGCAGCGGCGCGTCCTGCGGGCGGCTGTATACGCTCAGCGGGAAATCGAGGCTGTCGAACCCCGCGTCCCGCACCGTCTGCATCGCGTCCTCGACGGTGGTCTCCAGGCAGAAGCTTGCCATGGCGCTGCTGATGAAATGCACGATGTCCGTGCCTCCTTTGCCGCATTCTCTTTTTCCAATTCAGTATACCATCGTTCTGTTTCTTTGTCAAATGAACTTCGCCGGAGGGAGATATAAAATGAAAAGAATGCCAGATCGGCTCGCGGCTCCCGTCCGCTTCATCCGCCGAATCGCTTCGTTCCGCGTTCCGCTCTATGCCGCAAATGCGTCGTTTTATCTGGTGCTGTCCGTCTTCCCCGCGATTGTGCTTGTTCTGGCGCTGCTGCCGCACACCGGCCTGACGGAGGCGGACCTGCTCTCTGCCCTGCACGGCGTGATCCCATCTGTGTTCGAGCCTGCGCTGGAGTGGGTCGTCCGGGACCTCGGGAGCAATTCGTCCCTCACGCTCATCTCGGTCTCTGCCATTATGGCCATCTGGTCGTCCTCCCGCGGCGTTTACTGCATCAAGACCGGCCTGAACGCGATCTACGGCGAGCGCGAGAGCCGCGGCTATGTCTATACGCGGCTGGTCAGCGTGCTTTATACCGTGCTGCTGCTTGCCGCCCTCCTGCTGACGCTGGTGCTGCATGTCTTCGGCAGCCAGCTTACCGCGTGGATCGCCGGAAAGCATGTGCCGATCCTGCGCCTGCTGTCGCGCGTGCTTCGCTTCCGGGGCCTTGTGCTGTTTGCCCTGCTGACGCTGCTGTTCTGGGCGATCCTGTGCGTTTTCCCGAACCGCCGCATTCCCCTGCTCCGCGCGCTGCCGGGCGCGGCCGGTGCCTCGCTCGGCTGGCTGGTGTTTTCATCGCTGTTCTCCGTCTATGTGCAGCACTTCGGCTCCTACTCCGTGTTTTACGGCAGCCTTGCCGGCATCGCCATGGCCATGCTGTGGCTTTATGTGTGCATGTCCATTCTGTTCTACGGCGGCGTGCTCAATTGCCTGCTGTTCGAACGAAGATCGCAGCAAGGGAAATAGGAAATATATCGTTTTAATATGAATTTTTGAATCTGTATTCTGACGTCAAATTTTTCTGCCGAAAAAAATCAAAAAAATTTGAAAAAAGTACTTGCAATTTGGCAGGAGGTTTGATATAATACCCGTGCACTGAGGGAAACGACACAGCGTCAGAAAAGTTCATATGGGGGTATAGCTCAGCTGGGAGAGCGCTTGAATGGCATTCAAGAGGTCAGCGGTTCGATCCCGCTTATCTCCACCAAAAACCATCGATTTCAAATGAAATCGATGGTTTTTCTATATTTTTCAGTCTGTTTTGTGCTGGGCGTTTTTGCCTTGGACAACAAATGGACAACAGACCTTCTCAATTTCTTCTTTCTTACTGTGGGAAGGAAGAAGTTATGGCATCTGTCAAAGAAGAAATAATCACGCCGGACTTCCCTTCCCCGGGAGCCCGGCTTTCTTTTACTCCAGATATTTTTTCAGCTTCTTCATGTGGTCGATGGCCTCCTGCAGGGAGGCTGCTTATGCCGGAAGTGGGTCTGTTCAAACTGCGGCGGATATGCTATACTAAATATTTGGGAAAAACATTTGCCCTGCGGGGCGTGAGGTGAAGCATGAAAAAGCTGCTGGTCTATTTGAAGGATTATAAAAAAGAGAGCATTCTAGGGCCGCTGTTCAAGCTGCTTGAGGCTTCGTTCGAGCTGCTCGTGCCGCTTGTCGTCACGAAGATCATCGACGTCGGCATCGCCACGGGCGACGTTCATTACATCGTCCGTATGGTGCTGCTGATGGTCGGTCTGGCGCTCATCGGCCTCATCTGCTCCATCACGGCGCAGTATTTCGCGGCGAAGGCCGCCGTCGGCTTTGCGGCCGGGCTGAAATCCGCTCTGTTCCGCCATATCCAGAGCCTGTCCTACAGCGAGATGGACCATCTCGGCACGGCCTCGCTCATCACGCGCATGACGAGCGACGTCAATCAGCTGCAGTCCGGCGTGAATCTGGTGCTGCGCCTGTTCCTGCGCTCGCCGTTCATCGTGTTCGGCGCGATGGTCATGGCCTTTACCATCGATGTCCGCTCGGCGCTCGTCTTTGCGGTGGCCATTCCCCTGCTGTCCGTCGTCGTGTTCGGCATCATGCTGCTGACCATGCCGCTCTACCGCCGTGCACAGGCCGGGCTGGACCGCCTGCTGCGCCGCACACGCGAGAATCTCAGCGGCGTGCGCGTCATCCGTGCCTTCCACAAGGAGGCTGAGGAGACGGCGCAGTTTGCGGAGGAGAATGAGAGCCTGACGCGCCTGCAGCTCTTTGTGGGCCGCATTTCCGCCTTGATGAACCCCCTGACCTATGTCCTCATCAACAGCGCGATCGTCGCCCTGATCTGGACGGGCGCGTGGCAGGTCGAGCGCGGCGCGCTGACGCAGGGCCAGGTCGTGGCGCTCGTCAATTACATGTCCCAGATCCTGGTCGAGCTCATCAAGCTCGCGAACCTGATCATTACGATCACGAAGGCGGCTGCCTGCGCCCGCCGCATCGAAAGCGTGTTTGACGAGAATTCGAGTATGACGTTCCCGGGCGAGCCCGCTCAGGATGATCCCACTGCACAGGACGCCGTCGTGTTCGAAAATGTCGCGCTGCGCTACGGCGGCGCGGGCGCAGAGTCGCTGTCCGGCCTGAGCTTCCGCGTGCGGCGCGGACAGACCGTCGGCATCATCGGCGGCACCGGCTCCGGAAAGTCCTCGCTCGTCAATCTCATCCCCCGTTTCTATGACGCGACGGGCGGGCGCATCCTTGTCGACGGCGTCGATGTGCGCGACTATCCGGCCGGGCAGCTGCGCAGCAAGATCGGCATCGTGCCGCAGAAGGCCGTCCTGTTTGCCGGGACCATCGCGGAGAATCTCCGCTGGGGCAAGGAGGACGCAACGGATGCCGAGCTGCAGGTCGCGCTCGAGACCTCGCAGGCGGCGGAATTTGTCTCGACCCGCGAGGGCGGTCTGAACGCCGAGGTCGCGCAGGGCGGCAAGAACCTTTCCGGCGGCCAGCGCCAGCGACTGACCATTGCCCGCGCACTCGTGCGCGATCCTGAAATTCTCATCCTGGACGACAGCGCCTCTGCGCTGGACTACGCCACGGATGCGCGCCTGCGCAAGGCCATCCGCGCCCACGATGCGAACGTCACCGTATTTCTGGTGTCGCAGCGCGCGGCCTCCATCCAGTATGCCGATCAGATCCTTGTGCTGGATGACGGCGCGCTCGTCGGGCAGGGCACGCATGCCGAGCTGCTCGAATCGTGCCCGGTCTATCAGGAAATTTACTATTCCCAGTTCCCGAAGGAGGCGCAGAACGCATGAAAAAGAGAAATACCATGCGCAGGCTGCTGCGCTATCTGAAAAAATACTGGCTGCTGCTGATTCTGTCTCTGCTGTTTGCCGCGCTGACCGTGGTCATGACGCTGTATCTGCCGATCCTCATCGGGCAGGCCGTCGACCTCATCGTCGCGCCGGGGCAGGTGGAGTTTTCCACCATCGCCCGTCTGCTGCTCAAAATGGGCATCCTCATCGGCGCAACGGCGCTGTCGCAGTGGATCATGAACGCCTGCAACAACCGCATCACCTACCGCACCGTGCGCGATATCCGCAGCGATGCCTTTGCGCGGCTGGAGATCCTTCCCCTGCGCTACATCGATGCGCACAGCTACGGCGAGATCGTCAGCCGCATGATTGCTGACGTCGACCAGTTCGCAGACGGCCTGCTCATGGGCTTCACGCAGTTCTTTACGGGCGTGCTCACCATCGTCGGCACGCTGCTGTTCATGCTGTGGATGAATCCGCTCATCACGCTCGTCGTCGTGGTCATCACGCCGGTGTCGCTGTTCGTTGCGAGCTTTATCGCCCGCAAGACCTATGCCATGTTCAAGGAGCAGTCCGCCGCCCGCGGCGAGCAGACCGGCATCATCGACGAGATGGTCGGCAATCAGAAGGTCGTGCAGGCCTTCGGCTATCAGGATCGCGCACAGGGCCGCTTTGACGAGGTCAACGAGCGGCTGCGCAAGTGCTCGCTGCGCGCCATTTTCTTCTCGTCCATCACGAATCCGTCCACGCGCTTTGTCAACTCGCTCGTCTATGCGGGTGTCTGCGTGGCGGGCGCGCTCAGCGCCGTGCACGGCGGCATCTCCGTCGGCCAGCTGACAAGCTTCCTCAGCTATGCCAACCAGTATACGAAGCCCTTCAACGAAATTTCCGGCGTGGTAACGGAGCTGCAGAATGCGCTGGCCTGCGCCGACCGCATCTTCGAGCTCATCGAGGAAACGCCGCAGACCCCGGAGCCCGCCGATGCGAAGACGCTCACGAACCCCGACGGCAGCGTTGCGCTGGAGGACGTCTCGTTCTCCTATGTCCCGGAGCAGCACCTGATCGAGCATTTTGATCTTGCCGCGAAGCCCGGCCAGCGTATTGCCATCGTCGGGCCGACCGGCTGCGGCAAGACGACGATCATCAATCTGCTCATGCGCTTCTATGATGTGGACAGCGGCTGCATCCGCGTGAGCGGCGAGGATATCCGCCAGCTGACGCGCGGCAGCCTGCGCACGTCCTACGGCATGGTGCTGCAGGACACCTGGCTCAAGACAGGCACTATCCGTGAGAATATCGTCATGGGCAAGCCGGACGCGACGGACGAGGAGGTCATCGCTGCGGCTAAGGCCTCGCATGCGCACGGCTTCATCCGGCGCCTGCCGCAGGGCTATGACACGCCGATCACCGAGGATGGCGGCGGCCTGTCCCAGGGGCAGAAGCAGCTGCTGTGCATCACGCGCGTCATGCTCTGCCTGCCTCCGATGCTCATCCTCGACGAGGCGACGTCCTCCATCGACACGCGCACGGAGATCAAGATCCAGGAGGCCTTCAACCGCCTGATGCAGGGCCGCACGAGCTTCATCGTCGCCCATCGCCTCTCGACCATCCGCGAGGCAGATGTCATTCTGGTGATGAAGGACGGCCACATCATCGAGCAGGGCAACCACAGGACCCTGCTGGAGAAAAACGGCTTTTATGCCGAGCTGTACCGCAGCCAGTTCGATATTTGAAGATCCCTGCCCGGCGGGAGCGGATGCTCCCGCCGGGAGATTTTTATGCCTCGATCGCCGGATTGTAGAGATATACGTTCCTGCGGTCGAGGTGCTCGCGCAGCTTCTCGATCGCCTCGCCGAAGCGCTGGAAATGCACGACCTCCCGCGCGCGGAGGAAGCGGATGACGTCGTTCACATCCGGATCGTCCGACAGGCGCAGAATGTTGTCATAGGTTGAGCGGGCCTTCTGCTCGGCCGCAAGGTTCTCGCACAGATCGCTGATGGGGTCGCCCATGACCTGCATCGTTGCGGCTGACCAGGGCGTGCCGGAGGCTGCCTGCGGATAGACGCCAGCCGTGTGATCGACGAAATACGGCGCAAAGGAGCTCTCCTGCTGCTGCTCCTCCGTCAGGTTCCGCGTGAGCTGGTGGACGATCGTGCCGACCATCTCCAGATGCCCGAGCTCCTCCGTGCCCAGAGAAGCATCGGAAATGTTCCAAAGTATCAAATATGAGGACAAGCGTGAGGTCTTTGGCTTTAAGATACATAGCTTTTCGACACACGACAGAATTAGAAAATACGACGACTCTGACAGCGAGAAAAATGCCGAAAAGCCTTATTCTATCGAGGTTGGCGAAACAAAACGGACGATAAATCTATACGCTATCGCTTCTACAAAATTTCAAGTTGCCGTATAAATCAACGCTAAACTTTGTGCGTCCATTGTGGACAAGCAGGTGTTTGTAACCGCACCATCTTATAATTTGAATGGTGTGGTTTACTACACAGTTGACTTGGCAATGCGAGCCAAATATAATGGGCTAAAACAACCTAATAAGCTACTTTTACGGCACGATTTGGTGCAGAGGTGAACGTATGATTTCAATAAAAGACAGAAAAATCCTTGGACAGATTTTCTCACATTATGATTATGTAATGACCACGGCTCAGTTGAGTAAAGAAAAACTATATTACAGGGATGTTCAAAGAATGTTGGAAGCTGGCTTGATAGAAAGAATCAAGCGAGGCTATTATCATTGGGCTGCGGGGTCTGGCAAAGGCGATGTGGTGATAATCAGCCGTTTATTCCCCGACGGTATTCTATGTATGGAAACAGCTTTATTCTATTATGGGTATAGTGATAGAAATCCTGCCGAATGGAACATTGCTATTGACAAAAACGCTTCCAGACAACGCACAAGAATAGATTACCCATCTGTAAAGGCTTATCGGTTAGAGCCAGCCCTGCTCTCTATCGGAGCTACCAGAGGAGAAATAAATTTTACTGATGTTCGCATTTATGACCGTGACCGTACCATCTGCGATATTCTGCGTAATATGAATAAGATAGACAAGGAAATCTTCAACAAAGCAATTCAAGGTTATGTAAACGACCCTCAAAAGAATATTCCTAACCTTATCGAATATGCGAAAGCATTGAGAGTATACGGCTGACAGCAAGGAGCAGCTTGACAGCGACACAGAAGCGTTGCTCACGACTGCCAGAAAGCACCTGTGTCAGTTTGCCGTGCTGAAATATCAGCAGATGGACGGACTGAATACGGTGCTGCCTTTCGGTGTGCGAAAGATTGACGCCTTGCGTACCCTTACTACGGAAAGCCTTGCGGTGTTTATTCCGTTTCGGGTGCAGGAAATCTATCACGAAAACGGCGTTTATTACGGGCAGAATGTAATCAGCAAGAATATGATTATCGCTAACCGCCGCCACTTGCTCAACGGTAATTCCTTTATCCTCGGCGTGTCGGGTGCAGGCAAATCCTTTACGGCAAAGGAAGAAATGACGAACATCATTCTGACCGACCCCAACGCCGATATTATCATTATTGACCCAGAGCGAGAGTATTCGCCGCTTGTAAAGGCAATGCAGGGCGAGGTCATTCACATCTCGGCAACGAGCGAAAACCATATCAACGCTATGGATATGAACTCCGATTACGGTGACGGCGCAAACCCCGTTATCTTGAAATCGGAGTTTATTTTGTCCCTTTGCGAACAGCTCATCGGCGGCAGCAGTCTTGGCGCAAAGCAGAAATCCATCATTGACCGCTGTACCGCTTCGGTGTATCGGTATTATCAGCAAGGCAACTATATGGGAACGCCGCCGACCTTGCAGGACTTCCGTGAGGAGCTGCTAAAGCAGGACGAGCCAGAAGCGCAAGAAATCGCCCTTGCCATTGAGCTTTTCACGGACGGCTCTTTGAACACCTTTGCCAAGCATACAAATGTGGATACTCACAGCCGCCTTATCTGCTATGACATTCTGGATTTGGGCAAGCAGTTACAGCCAATCGGTATGCTTGTTGTCCTTGACAGCATCTTGAACCGTATTACCCAGAACAGAGCCAAAGGCAGGAACACATTCATTTTCATTGATGAGATTTATCTGCTCTTTCAGCACGAATACTCCGCAAACTTCCTATTTACGCTTTGGAAAAGAGTAAGAAAATACGGTGCGTACTGCACGGGTATCACGCAGAATGTGGACGACCTTTTGCAGAGCCACACGGCAAGGACAATGCTTGCCAACAGCGAGTTTATCATTATGCTCAACCAAGCGTCCACAGACCGTATCGAGCTTGCCAAGCTCCTTAATATCTCCGACCTTCAGCTCAGCTATATCACGAATGTCGGCGCAGGACAGGGGCTTCTCAAGGTCGGCAGCTCTCTTGTGCCGTTTGTCAACAAGTTCCCACGCAATACCGAGCTTTATAAGTTGATGACGACCAAGTTCGGAGAGGTGTAAAATGCAGAAATTGCGGTGTTCGTGTCGTATCGTGAGAGGTTGCTGAAAATAATCGTGTTGATTAGTGCGAAAATCCAAGGAAATTTCATTGATTTTTACACGAATATCTGCTATACTATGGTCAGTACCTTTAAGGAGGACTATTTATGTATAGAAAGATTATGGGCTTCTTGGAAGCGTGGAAAGGAAACGAACACCGCAAGCCCCTTATTTTACAGGGCGCAAGACAGGTCGGAAAGACC
>ERZ1673752.2561-NODE-2561-length-19877-cov-4.056654_pt1 | contig 19877 bp, 13 predicted proteins | sample MGYA00580195_ERZ1673752 | MGnify/ENA primary metagenome ERZ1673752 (study PRJEB41218, sample SAMN15661744) | gut metagenome | host: Homo sapiens | place: Canada: London | collected 2015-08-20/2019-03-30 | study: EMG produced TPA metagenomics assembly of...
CAAAGAAAAATACTTTTGTTGATGAATGGGAAAAACTTCTTGAAGAATATAAAGTAAAATATCCTGAAAAATATGATTTATTTGAAAAATTTATGAAAGAAGAAATTGACGAAGAAATTTTAAATGATAGCTCAATTCTTGAATTTGATAAAGATATGGCATCAAGAGAATCAAGTGGACTTGTTTTAAATAGATTTGCTAAATTACTTCCAAATCTTTTTGGTGGTTCAGCAGACTTAGGTCCTTCAAATAAATCAGTTATGAAAGATTTTGATTTCTATTCACCTGAAAACAGAAGTGGAAAAAATATTCACTTTGGAGTTAGGGAACACTCAATGGCTGCAATCTGTAATGGTATTTCACTACATGGAGGACTTTTACCATATTGTGCAACATTCTTTGTTTTCAGTGATTATTTAAAACCTGCAGTAAGACTTTCTGCACTTATGAATCAAGGTGTTATATACGTTTTAACTCACGACAGTATCGGAGTTGGGGAAGATGGTCCAACTCACGAACCAATCGAACATTTAGCTATGTTCAGATCAACACCAAATGTTTCAATGTATAGACCTTGTGATGCAAAAGAAACTGCTTATGCTTGGATTTCAGCTTTAAAAAACAGAAAGACACCAAGCTGTTTAGCATTAACAAGACAAAAACTAACTAATCTTGAAGAAACTTCAAACGAGGCTCTAAAAGGTGGATATGTATTAAAAGACTTTGGAAAAGATTTTGAAATGATTGTAATGGCATCAGGCTCAGAAGTTGGATTGGCATATAAAGTTTGTGAAAAACTTCTTGAAGAAAATATTTCAACAAGACTTGTTTCAATGCCTTGTATGGAAGAATTTGAAAAACAAAGTAAAGAATATAAAGAAAAAGTATTACCAAAAGATATTAGAAAAAGAGTTAGCATTGAGGCACTTTCAACATTTGGTTGGGGAAAATACGTTGGATTAGACGGACTTTCAATCGGACTTGATACATTCGGGGCATCAGCACCTGCAAATTTATTATTTGAAAAATTTGGATTTACAGTTGATGCAGTCTATGAAAAAATTAAAAAAGAATTATTCTAATTAAATTAAAATGGCGAAGATTACTTCGCTATTTTTTTATAAAAATATTTTCATTAAAATATTGAATATATTGGTGTAATTTGTTATAATCATCTTGAGTTATAAATTATTAAGATTATTAGGATGATAATAGGTAGTATCAAGTTTTTGTGTAAACTCTTTTTATTAATTCTGTGTTAAAATTAGTCATGAGGACCTCCATCTTCTTGAAAATTTTTGTGTGATAACTTAATTTTACAAGAAATGGTCCTCTTTTTCTATATCAAGGAACAAATTTTTAGTTTACACATAATATATTTATTCTTTAAAATACTTAAAATTTTGATTTAATATTACTTTTTATATAATTTTTGATATAATTAGTAATATATTTGGAGGGGAAATGAAAGCTATATTTTTTGATTTGGATGGAACTTTGCTTCCTTTAGATGAGGAATTATTTGTTGATATTTATTTTGAGGAATTGTCAAAAGTATTTTCTGTTTATAATATTGATAGTAAGAAGCTTGTTGAAAATATTTGGATTGCAACTCATGAAATAATTAAAAATGATGGAAAGAGAACTAATGAAGAGGCCTTTTGGGATAAACTTAATAGTAATATAAATATTGAATTATCTGATGTTAAAGAAGTATTGAAAAAGTTTTATGCAAATGAGTTTTTTACTAAGTTAAAAAAGTGTTCAGCTGAAAATAGTTTGGCAAAAGTTGCCGTTGAACTTGCAAAGAAGAACGGAAGAAAAGTTGTTCTTGCTACTAATCCGGTTTTTCCTATAGATGCATTAGTTAGATTGAAATGGACAGGACTTGATATTGATGACTTCGATTATGTTACTCATTATGGCAATAGTTCTTTTTCCAAGCCGAATCCCAAATATTATTTAGATTTATGTGAAAAACTGGATGTTGAACCTAAGGATTGCTTGATGATTGGAAATGATGAAAAGCAAGATATATTTGCAGCTAGTAGTGCTGGGATGAATTGTTATTTAGTAACGGATTATCTTTATACTTATCCTGATTGTAAAGTAAATTGTGAAAAAGGAAGTTTTAAAGATTTAATTGAAAAATTAAAAACTTTATAATATAAATATGTATAAATTAAAAAGACAACAATTATATGAATTGCTGTCTTTTTGTTTGTTTTTATAATTATTTCTTTTTTGCTATTAGGAATTTTATGTTTATTCCTAGTGTTTTGAATTTGTTTTCGTATTCCGTTTCTATGTTTTGTGGGTAGTCGAAGTTTGCTAGGTCGTAAGTTATTAATATTACTTCGAATCCGTTTTCGTTAAAATATTCTAGGCTTGCCTCGAAAAGGTCATCGTCATCTGTTTTGAAATGTATTTCGCCTTCATTTACGAGTAAGTTACTATATTTTTTTAAAAAGTTTGGGTGTGTTAATCTTCTTTTGTGATGCCTTTTCTTTGGCCAAGGGTTGCAGAAGTTTATGTAAATTCTTGAGATAGATTTTTCGTTAAAAAATTCGTCAATTTTTTCTATGTTTGTAGGGATTGCACGAACATTTAATAGTTCCAAATCTCTTATTTTTCTTGTTGCATATACGATTGCATTTGTGTCTAGGTCTAATATGCAGTAATTTATATCTTTGTTTCTTTCTGCAATTTCGCTAATGAATTTTCCTTTTCCACAGCCTAGTTCAAGGTTTATCGGATTATTATTTTTAAATTCTTCATTCCATTTTCCTTTTAAGTTTTGAGCATCAAATATTACTTGCTCATTTTCTTTCATTTCGGGAACTGCCCACCATTTTTTTCTAAGTCTCATTAATTTTCCTTTCATAAAAAATTTTTATTCTTACATATTATATCATATTTTAGTTTTAGATAATTTTTTAATGGTAAATATGATGAAATAAATATATTTTTGTAAAAAACACAAAACTATATTTATTATATCACATTTTTTATTTAATCAAAAATTTTTTAAACTACTGGTAGTTTTATTTTTGTTTAAGTAGAAATTTTTAAATAAAAATAAACAAATATACTATATATAGTTTAAAATAAAAATTTTATTCTATATATATTTTGTTTTGTATTGGGTATAAATGACCAGAGGTGATTTATTTGAAGATTATAAAGAGGGATTTATCAGAGGTTTTATTTGATATTTCAAAGATTGAGAATGCAATTTACAAGGCATTTGTTAGTGTTGGTGATGAAGATAAAAAAATTCTTTCAAAAAATTTAGCGAATGAAGTTTTTGAAAATATTTTGAAAGACAAGGGAGAAAATGTAAGTATAAGTGTTGAAGAAGTTCAAGATTATGTTGAAAAGACTTTAACTAAAAATAATCATTATGATACTTTGAAAAGTTACATTTTATATAGAGAAAAGAGAAATTCTTTGAGAAAGGAATTAAATTCTTTTAGAGAATATATTGAAGATGAGAATTTAATTGAAATTTTTGCAAAAATTCAAAAAGATTTTTCAACTGAAGGTTATGAGCTTGATAGGTTATTTAGAAAATTTTTATCTTTTGTTAAGCCTAATTCAACTTTGAATGAAAAGGTTGAGCTTTTGATAAAGGCATCTTCTGAATTAACTTCAAAAGAAAATCCAAATTGGGAGTACATTTCTGCGAGAATTTATGCTTATAAGATTCATAAAGGAATTTCTAATTACGAAAAGGAATTGCATATTGTTGACTTTAAATCAAAGATAAAAGTTTTAACTAAACTTAATTTATATGGGGCATATATTCTGGAAAATTACTCTAATGATGATATTGATGAACTTGAAAAATATATGGATAATTCAAGAGATGAACTATTTACTTATTCATCTTTAGATTTAGTTTATAAAAGATATTTAATATGCGATTCACATAAAAAGGTAATTGAAACAATGCAAGAAATGTTTATGGGAATTGCAATGCATCTTGCTATTCCTGAAAAAGATAGGGTTTCTTTTGCTAAAAAAGTTTATGATGTACTTAGCAATTTAAAGGCAACTGTTGCAACTCCTACGATGTCGAATGCAAGAAAGCCGTTTCATCAACTTTCTTCTTGTTTCATAGATACTGTTCCTGACACTCTAAAGGGAATTTACAGAAGTATTGATAATTTTGCACAAGTTTCTAAACATGGTGGTGGAATGGGACTTTATTTTGGCAAGGTTCGTGCAACAGGTTCAGATATTCGTGGCTTTAAAGGTGTTGCAGGTGGAGTTATAAGGTGGATAAAACTTGCAAATGATACAGCTGTTGCTGTTGACCAACTTGGTGTTAGACAAGGTTCTTGTGCTGTGTATTTAGATGTTTGGCATAGAGATGTTCCTGAATTTTTAAATCTTAGAACAAATAACGGCGATGATAGAATGAAAGCACATGATGTTTTTCCTGCAATTTGTTTTCCCAATCTATTTTGGCGTTTAGCAAAGGAAAATATCAATTCTAATTGGTATTTATTCTGTCCTCATGAAGTAAAGGAAGTAATGGGATTTTGTTTAGAAGATTTTTATGGAGAAGAATGGGAAGAAAAATATAAACTTTGCATTAAAGAGCCGAGACTTGATAAGAGAGTTTTAACCGTTAAAGATTTAGTTAAGTTGATTCTAAAAAGTCAGGTTGAAACGGGAACTCCTTTTATATTTAATAGAGATAATGCGAATAATACAAATCCAAATTCACATAAAGGAATGATTTACTCTTCAAATCTTTGTACTGAAATTATGCAGAATATGAGTGAGATTTTAGATAGTGAAGAAAAGATTATGCAAATAGATGGAGAAGAACATGTTGTTACTGATGTAAAGGCAGGAGATTTTGTTGTTTGTAATCTTGCAAGTCTTGTTCTTGGAAATATAGATTTGAAAAATGATGATGAAATGGAATTTGTCGTTTCGACAATGGTAAGAGCTTTGGATAATGTAATTGACTTAAATTACTATCCAACACCTTTTGCTAAGATAACAAATTCAAAATACAGAGCAATCGGACTTGGAACAAGTGGTTATCATCATGCTCTTGTTAAAAATAAAATTATGTGGCAAACTGATGAACATTTGGAATTTATGGATAAAGTTTATGAAAAGATAAATTATTTTGCAATTAAGGAAAGCTCAAAAATTGCAGAAGAAAAGGGAAGTTACAAATATTTTGAAGGCTCAGATTGGGAAAATGGAAAATATTTTGAAAAAAGAGAGTACAATTCTAAAAAATGGCTTGAGCTTAAAGAAAAAGTTTCAAAAAACGGTCTTAGAAATGCATATCTTTTAGCAGTTGCACCAACAGGCTCAACTTCGATTATTGCAGGAACTACGGCAGGTGTTGACCCTGTTATGATGAGATATTTTCTTGAAGAAAAGAAAGGTTCAATTATTCCAAGAGTTGCTCCGGATTTAACTCCTGAAACTTTTTGGCTTTATGAAAATGCTCACGAAGTTGACCAAACTTGGTCTATAAGAGCAGGTGGAGTTAGACAAAGACATATTGACCAAGGACAAAGTTTGAATCTTTACATTACAACTGATTACAAGATGAGTCAAATTTTAAAACTTCTGATTTTATCTTGTGAAGTTGGATTGAAAAGTATTTATTATATAAGAAGTAAAAGTTTAGATATTGAAGAATGTGATAGCTGTTCAGCTTAGAAAGGAAAGATTATGAAATTAAATAAAAAAGCTCTTTTTAATGAAAATGGAGATATTGAATTATCAAAAAGAAAAATGATAAATGGAAATACTACAAACTTAAATGATTTTAATAATGTAAAATACACTTGGACAACTGAATGGTATCGTAATGCGATGAATAACTTTTGGATTCCTGAAGAAATTAATTTATTTCAAGATTTAAAAGATTATAAGGTAATGGACGAATATGAAAAAACTGCTTTTGATAAAGTTTTAAGTTTTCTTATATTTTTAGATAGTATTCAAACTGCTAATCTTCCATACATTGGGGAATATATCACTGCAAATGAAATTAATCTTTGCCTTACAATTCAAGCGTATCAAGAGGCTGTGCATTCACAAAGCTATGGCTATATGTTAGATAGTATTTGTTCGCCTGAAGAGAGAATAAATATTTTATATCAATGGAGAGATGATAAGCATCTTCTTGCAAGAAATAAATTTATTGGTGATTTATACAACGAATTCCAAGAAAACAAAGACCCATATAGCTTAGTAAAAACTATGGTTGCAAACTATATCTTAGAGGGAGTTTATTTTTATTCAGGTTTTATGTTCTTCTACAATTTAGGAAGAAATGGTAAAATGCCAGGCTCAGTACAAGAAATCAGATATATAAATAGAGATGAAAATACGCATCTTTGGTTATTCAAAAAAATGATTTTAGAATTACAAAGCGAAGAGCCTGAACTTTTTACAGAAGAAAAAGTTGCTGTGTATAAAGAGATGATTAAAACAGGCGTTGAGCAAGAAATTGCTTGGGGACAATATGTTTTAGGTGAAAATATACCGGGACTTACAATGCAAATGGTTGAAGATTATATAAAATATCTTGGAAATCTTAGAAGTACAGCTTTAAACTTTGGTAAACTTTATGACGGATATGATGAAGAACCGGAAAGTATGAAGTGGGTTAGTGAGTATTCAGACCCTAATGCAATAAAAACAGATTTCTTTGAGGCAAAACCATCAGCATATTCAAAGTCAAGCATAATAGATGACGATTTAGATGATCTATAAAAAACAAAATTAAATATAAAAATAAATTAAAAACTAACTTTTTTTCAATTAGTTAGTTTTTTTATTGAAAAAATTTATATTAAATTTAGTTTAACTATTGAAAAATAAAATTAATAGTAGTATAATATTAACACAAATAGGAATTATTTGCATTAAAATTTTTTAAAGGGGGATTATTATGAATATTAAATTTAAAAAAATTATTTCAATGATTATTGTTGCATGTATTTTTTTAGTAGGTTGTTCTTCAAGTAAGAATGACAAAACAAAAGAAATAGCAACTACTGAACAAAAAGGCAGAAAAAAAGTTATTTATACTACATTTTTTCCGGTAACTTATTTAACAAATAGTATTGTTGGAGATAAAATGGAGATAAAAACAATTATAAAAGGAAATCAGGAGCCTCACTCATTTGAAATAAAAACAAATGATATGAAAGATATTTTAGAGGCTGATTTAATAATTTATAATGGAGCAAATATGGAAAGTTTTATTCCAGATTTGGAATCAGTTGTTAATGATAAAAATAAGTTTTTGAATATGTCTCAAGGACTAACTCTTTTAGATAATGGAGATGGACTTTCAGACAAACATGAAATGGTAAATCCACATACTTGGCTTAGTATAAAAAATGCAATTATTCAACTTGATACTATTTATAAAAAAGTTTCTTCTATAGATCCAGAAAATGAAGCATATTATAAAGAAAATTTAAAAAAAGCACAAGATGAATTTAGAGCTTTAGATAAAAAATTTGAAACAGAGCTTGCAAAAGTTAAAGATAAGGAAAAATATTTTGTTGTAAGTCATGCTGCTTTTAATTATCTTGCCAATGATTATGGATTAAAGCAAGTTGCAGTTACAGGTATTTCTCCTGAAAATGAACCTTCAGCAAAACAACTTCAAAAAATTGCCGAATTTGTTAAAGCACATAATATAAATACTATATTTTTTGAAGGAAAAGCAACTCCAAAGGTTGCTGAAACTCTTGCAAAAAATACTAACACAAAAACTTCAACTTTATATACTATGGAAAATTTAACTGACGAAGAAATAAAAATGGGCTATTTAAAATTAATGGAATTAAATTTAGAAGCGTTAGTTAAATCATTTAATGAATAGGGAGATATTATGAGTAAAAATTTAAAGAATAAAATAAATAGAATGAATTTGATTTTAGTTTGTAGTGCAATTCTACTTACAAGCTGTTCAAAAAAACAGGAAGAAAAGGAAAAAAGTTCTACAAAAAATTTTGAGTTTGTAGAAAAAGAAACAAATTATAAAAAGGATGAGACAACAGAAGTTTTAATTGATGCGGAAATAAAAAAGAGTGATATAGTTAGGTCATATAAACACGGAGACCACTGGCATGTGTTTACTAAAGACGGTAAAGAACATATTACTTATACAGACCCTTCAAAATTGGGAGATGGAAATTCACTTTCTCTTGTTAGTGTTGTTTCAAAGAGTAAATTAAGAGGATTAAATGTAACATCAATATTAAAACATGGGGATCACTGGCATGTTTATACTGCTGATGGGAATGAATATTTAACTTATGAAAATCCATCTAGTATGTTTCCTAATATTACTGTTGGAAATTATGTAGGCTCACATAGTTCTAATAGAAATAGAGGAAGTTCAAACAACTATTCACATGCTAATATTATTGAAGAGAAAAAAGATAGAGTTGTAAAGATTTTAAGACATGGAGATCATTGGCATATTTATACTGAAAGTGGTAAAGAGTATATCAGTTATACTGATCCTACTTCAAAATATCCAAATGTAGAAGTTGGAGAATATCAAGGAAATCATGGTGATTCTCAAGATAATACGGAAAATGAAAAACCTAATGTTCCAAGTGCTAGTGAAAAATTATTTGAAGCTAGAAAGAATCTAAATATAATAAATGTTTTGGGAAAAAATGCTGTTGACAGATATGATATAGTAAAGATTTTAAAACACGGAGGTCATTATCATATTTACGATTCAAAAGGAAATGAAGGCATCACATATACTAATCCAAAATCACTTTATCCTGATGCTGAATTTGGAGAATATCAAGGTAATCACGGAGATGATTCAAATAACCATTCACATGATAATATTATTGAAGAGAAAAAAGATAGAGTTATAAAGATTTTAAGACATGGAGATCATTGGCATATTTATACTGAAAGTGGTAAAGAGTATATCAGTTATACTGATCCTACTTCAAAATATCCAAATGTAGAAGTTGGAGAATATCAAGGAAATCATGGTGATTCTCAAGATAATACGGAAAATGAAAAACCTAATGTTCCAAGTGCTAGTGAAAAATTATTTGAAGCTAGAAAGAATCTAAATATAATAAATGTTTTGGGAAAAAATGCTGTTGACAGATATGATATAGTAAAGATTTTAAAACACGGAGGTCATTATCATATTTACGATTCAAAAGGAAATGAAGGCATCACATATACTAATCCAAAATCACTTTATCCTGATGCTGAATTTGGAGAATATCAAGGTAATCACGGAGATGGAAATGAAAAACCATTTGAATGGCCAAAAGGTGTAACAAGAATCGTAGATCATGGAGATCATTGGCATTTATATGTTGGAGATAAAGAGGTTGCAGTTGTTCACGAAAATCCAAGAAGTCATTATCCTAATGCAGAATATATCAAAGAAGGAAGTGACCACTCTGATATTGGTGTAGATGAAAATGAATTATTTACTTATGAAAGTGTAAAAGCGGAAATAAAAGACAAAGTAATTCCATATCTTGACAATAATCTAAGAGCAATGAGACATTATGGAGATTTAAATACAACATTACCAGTTTATGGATCTAACGGAGTTACAAAAGGAATATTTTATTGGTTACATGGAAATCACTACCATGCGATAACTATAAAACAAATTATTCAAAATGCAAAAGCTGGTCAATATGGTGATTGTACTGCAAAAGAAATTGTATCTGCTCTAAAATATATAATTGAAAATCCAAATGCAAAAATTGAGTCTAAAATAACTGTTGATAGAGAAGAAGTAGAAAAATATCTTATGAAAGTTTATAATCTAAAAGATAAATTGGATGTACAGGTTATTGGAAATATTGCTTATGTTTATATAAATAATGAGACTTTAACATTTAGTTTAGCGGATTTTGAAAAAGTAAATGGAGAAATAAGATATAAAAAGGAACTACCGAAAGCACCAAAAAAAGTAGATAAAGATAATAAAAATTCTGATGTAGAAAAGGAAGATAATAATAAAAACACCATTTCTAAGTCTGAAGATAAAAAAGTTGATGAAAAGAAAAAAGAAAAATTAAATACTAATAAGTCAACAAAATTAGACGAAAATAAGAAAGAAAAAGACAACAAAAAGAAGTAATCTTCTAAATTTAAAATCACTCAAATAGAGTAAAATCTAATTGAGTGATTTTTTTGTAAATAAATAAGTTTTATTTAAATAAAATTTTTTAATTAAAAACTTTTTTTGTAAATATGTTTGTAAAATGTTTTTTATGTGGTATAATATATTTGTAATCAATTAGCACTCAAGTTAATAGACTGCTAATAACTTTAATAGGAGGGATATTATGAAATTAAAACCAATAGGAGATAAATTAGTTATAGAAATGGTTGAGGTAGAAGAAAAGACAAGCTCAGGTATTGTTCTTCCTACTTCTGCAAAGGAAGCGCCAAGTGTTGCAAAAGTTTTGGCAATTGGTGATGAAATTTTAAAAGATGAAGATAAAAAAGATTTAATCAAGGTTGGAGATAAAATAATTTTCTCTAAATATGCAGGAACTGAAGTTAAACTTGATAAAAAAGAATATATTGTTGTAAAAATTGCTGATGTTTTAGCAGTTGTTGAAGATTAGGAGGTTTTTAAATGGCTAAAGAAATTAAATTTAATGAAGATGCAAGAAAAGGAATGGAAGCTGGTATTAATAAACTTTCAAATGCAGTAAAAGTTACTCTTGGACCTAAGGGTAGAAATGTGGTTTTAGATAAAAAATTCGGTGCACCTCTTATAACAAATGATGGTGTTACTATTGCAAGAGAAATTGAATTGGAAGACCCTTATGAAAATATGGGTGCTCAACTTGTTAAAGAAGTTGCTACTAAGACAAATGATGTTGCAGGGGACGGTACAACTACTGCAACACTTTTAGCTCAAGCAATTATTAGAGAAGGATTAAAGAATGTTGCTGCTGGAGCAAATCCTATGATTATTCAAAAGGGAATTAAAAAGGCAGTTGAAAAGGCAGTTGAAGGAATTAAGGAATTTTCAAAACCTGTTGAAACAAAAGAAAGTATTGCTCAAGTAGCATCAATTTCTGCTGCTGATGAAGAGGTTGGAAAACTAATTTCAGATGCAATGGAAAAAGTTGGTAAAGACGGTGTTATAACTGTTGAAGAATCAAGAAGTATGGGAACAACTTTAGAAGTTGTTGAAGGTATGCAATTCGATAGAGGATATGTTTCTCCTTATATGGTAACAAATACTGAAAAAATGGAAGCTGAACTTGAAGACCCATACATTTTAATTACTGATAAAAAGATTAGTAATATTCAAGAAGTTTTACCTGTTTTAGAACAAATCGTTCAACAAGGAAAACCACTTTTAATTATCGCTGATGATGTTGAAGGGGAAGCAATGGCAACACTTGTTGTTAATAAATTAAGAGGAACATTTAACTGTGTAGCAGTAAAAGCACCTGCTTTTGGAGATAGAAGAAAAGATATGTTACAAGATATTGCTATCTTAACAGGTGGTACAGTTATTTCAGAAGATTTAGGATATGAATTAAAAGAAACTTCTATTGAAATGTTAGGTAGAGCAAGAAGAGTAACTGTTGGAAAAGAACTTACTGTTATCGTAAATGGAGCAGGAGAACAATCAGCTATTGAAGAAAGAGTTGCATTAATTAGAAATCAAATTGAAATAAGCGATTCTGAATATGATAGAGATAAATTACAAGAAAGACTTGCTAAACTTGCAGGTGGAGTTGCTGTAATCCAAGTTGGAGCAGCAACAGAAACAGAATTAAAAGAAAGAAAATTAAGAATTGAAGATGCTTTAGCAGCTACAAGAGCAGCAGTTGAAGAGGGTATCGTTCCAGGTGGTGGAACTGTATTGTTAAATGTAATTCCAAGAGTTAAAGCACTTCTTGAAAAAACAAATGGAGATGAAAAAACAGGTGTTAGCATAATTGTTAAAGCACTTGAAGAACCTGTTAGACAAATTGCTATTAATGCAGGTTTAGAAGGCTCTGTAATCGTTGAAAATGTTAAAAATGCAGAAGTTGGAATTGGTTTTGATGCTTTAAATGAAAAATATGTAAATATGCTTGAAAGTGGAATTGTTGACCCTACAAAAGTTACAAGGTCAGCATTACAAAATGCATCAAGTGTTGCATCAATGGTATTAACAACAGAGGCTGCTGTTGCTGATGTTACTAAAGAAGAACCAATGGGACAAATGCCTGGCGGAATGAATCCCGGAATGGGATATATGTAGGCCTTAATCTACACATAAGATTCAGTTGAAGTATCTTTTAAAATTAAAATTTAATTTTGAATATATTTAAATTTATGGTAAAATAGAACTTAGATGGTGTCTAAGTTCTTTTTTTATGGAGATTTTATGATTATTTTATTTTTTAATATTATATTTTTAATTTGTATTACTATTTTGGTGATGCATCAAGGTTTTTATTTATATGAATTTAATAAAATTTTAAAAAATTTAAAAGTTTTAGGTGAAAATAAATATTTAAAAGAAAATAAAAAAAAAATTATAGATAATAAATACAATCTTTCACAAAATAAATATATATTTTGTGTTTGTTTTTCTACACCTATGAAAAAATATTTTGAAAAAAAGATTAAATTTGAATACATTGAATAGGAGAAAATTTTGAAAGATTATTTATTTATACATAAAGATGAAGAAGAAATTGAATATGGAAAAGTTGTAGATAGCAAGTTAAATTCCTATTTTGTAAAAAAAATTAGTGATTTTGAAATAGGAGATATTTATAGAGTAAGAGTTGTAAAAAAAGTTGTAGCACTACATTGTTTTTTTGTTGAGCTTAAAAATGGAAAAAACGGATTTTTGGATTTTAAAGATACCATTGGAGAAATCAAAGTTGGAGATGTGATTTTTGTTGAAATATATAAGATAAACGCAGGAGATAAGGCGCCTAATGTTTCAATGAATTTTTCAATTTCTTCTCTTTTTTCAGTTGTTTCATTTAAGAATAGTGAAGAAATTTTGATTTCAAAAAAATTAAAAGATTTTAAATTTGATATTAATAAAATAAAGGCTTTAAAATCAAATTTTTCAATAAAATTGAGGACGAAGTCTGTATCTTGTGATGAAGAATTTTTGTTAAATGATATAAGTGAAAATTTGAAAAAAATGCAAGAAATTGTGGATAGTATAAATAATTTACCGGTTCCAAAATTGATATATAAAAAAGAAAATTTTTTGGAAGACTTTTTAATTGAAAATGAAAAATATAGTTGTATCTTAAATGAAAAAGAGTTGTATAAAAAATTTAAAAATGATGAATTTTTAAAAAATGAATTGATTTTTGATGAAGAATATTCTCCAAAATATGACTATAACATTGGAATTTATCTTGAAAATTTAAACAAAAAAGTTGTTGAAGTTGAAAATATAAATATAGTAATAGAAAAAACAGAGGCACTTACTGTTATAGACGTAAATTCAAAAGGAAAGACAAGTGAAAGCGATAAAAGTAAAAATGCACTTAGTGTAAATTTAATTGCTATTGATGAAATTTTAAGGCAAATTTCTTTTAGAGATATTTCAGGGATAATAATCGTTGATTTTATAAATATGAAAGCAAAAGAAAAAGAAATTTTAGAAGAAAAAATTAGTAAAATACAAGTTTTAGATAATAAAATTTGGAATTTTCACGGATTTACAAAACTTGGACTATATGAGATAACAAGACAGAGAGGCAAATAATGGAAATAAAAAATTTAGAAATAATAGACAACACTAATGAGGGATTTGGAGTTGCAAAAAGCGATGAGGGAATAATTTTTGTAAAAGGTGGACTTGTTGGTGATATTGTTGATGTTGAAATAACACAAAAAAAGAAAAATTTTTCTAATGGATATGTAAAAAATTATGTAAAGTTTAGTGAATTTAGAGAAAATAAATATGATGAAAACTTAACGGATATATATCCTTTTATAAATTTGAAATATGAAAAAGAACTTGAATTAAAGAAAAAAATGTTTTTAAACAATCTTAGAAAAAATACTAAAATTGAATTGGAAAATGTTGAAATTTTAGGAAATGAAAAAAATCTTAATTATAGAAATAAGATAGAATTAAAGACAAATGAAAATTTTGAACTTTGCTATTGTGTAGATAATGGAGAAAATAAATTAAGGCTTGAAAACTGTCCGATTAGTGATTTAGCCATCAATGAATTTTTACCATTTTTACAAGAAAAGTTAAGAGAATTTAAAATAAAGTCTTATGATGTTAATACAGATATGGGAATTTTGAAGAATATCAGTATAAGAGCAAATTTTAATTCTGAAATTATGATTACCTTTGTTGTAAAGAAAAATACAAAAGAAGTTGAAAATTTTGTTAAAAGTTTAAAGATTTACGAAAATTTAGTTAGTGGATATGTAAATATAAATCCTAAAAAAGCAAGTATAATTATGGGTAATGAATGTATTTGTGTATTTTCAAAAAAACTTTTTATAGATAAAATCGGAAAATATGAATTTAATATTTCTCCAAAGAGCTTTTTTCAAGTAAATAAATTTCAAACTGAAAATTTATATAAAATAGCAAAAGAATTTTTGAGAGAAAATAAGGAAGAAACTTTGCTTGACCTTTACTCAGGAATAGGAACGACAAGTATATACTTTGCAGAAAATTTCAAAAAAGTAATCGGCGTTGAAGTCGTAAAAGATGCAGTAAAAGATGCAAAAGAAAATTTAAAACTGAACGAAGTTAAAAATGTAGAATTCATCTATGGGAAAAGTGAAGAAAAAATTGAAGAAATACTAAAAACAAAAAATATAGACATAGTTTCAGTGGACCCTCCACGAAAGGGATTGGATAAAAAAGTTGTAGATACAATATTGAAAAGCAATATAAAAAAATTAGTTTATATAAGCTGTAACGGAGCTACATTAACAAGAGATTTAAAACTTTTCATTGACAGTGGCTTTGAATTACAAAAAGTAAAACTATGCGATATGTTCAGTAGAACAGCACATTGCGAGGTTGTTGTAGAGATTGGGAGATTAAAATAATTATTTAAGTGATTTTGATAAAGGTGTAAGTTGGTGATTTTATGGAAAACAAACAAATTTATGATTTTGCAGTTAAGTGGGAGTCTGTTTTTAGAGATTTTACAAATTATAAATTTCAGGATATTTATTTTAAACTTATTAATGATTGTGAAAAATTGGGTTTTAAAGAAGACTTAGGGATAGGTTTTGAGTATAGTTATGAAGAGGCTTTTTGTGATTATTTAGATTTTGAAGATATTGTTGACTATATTAGTGATGTTGATATTTTAGGCTCAATTATTTACCATAAACTTAAAACTTTTGATAAAAATTCTGATGCTTATGAATTTTCTTTGTGGTTAAACATTGCATTTACTAGATTTGTTGAAATTTTTTGTGTAAAAATTATAGATAAGAGGTTAAAAAATGTAAACATTTCATCTAAAAAACATTTGAAAAAATTAGGTGTTTCTAAAGTTGTAGAAGAAGTTGTTACCCTAAATAATTTGGGAGAAGTTAAATTTTATATATATGAAAATTTTGCCGGTATATCAAGAAAAATAGAAGAAAAAAGTTTTAATATAGATTCTGAAATGGTAGAAAAAATTTTTGAAAATTTAATTTGTTCAATTAATAAAAGAAAATTCCCAAAAGATGATATAGATGAGAATTTTTGGACTTTAAGCTTAGAGGATATATCCGGTGAAAAATATAAATTTAAAGATTTTTTAGGTAATGATTTATTTTTTAATTCGCTTAGCTTGTCCGAATTTATCAGGAATACTTTAGATATTGATGATTTGTTATTGTTTGACAACAACAAATATGATGAAATCAAAAAATTTGAAATAAAATATGATAGGATTACTAAAATTTCTGATGATGAAATAAATTATAGTGAGAATTTTATTATTGATGCAGATTTAGGAACTATTGAGCATATTCAAAATATTAGTGAGGATATAGTTGTTTCTAAAAAGTATCAAATTAAGTATGAAATAAAAAAATTATTAGATGAAATAAATTCAAAAAATTTATTTGAAAACAATAAACAAAATTTAAATGAAATTATTTTTCCAAGTAATGAAGAAAGAAAATATAGTATAATAATTGATTTTAAAAAGAAAGGTCAAAAGGTTATTAACGGCTTTTATTATAAAAATAATTTGCCAAAGTGCTGGAGAAATCTTATTTATAATATAGAACATTTAATTAAATTTTTTGATTATAAAGAATTATTTGACGAAAAAGTTTATGATAAGAAACTTTTTTCTAAGGACTATTTTATGTTTTGTAGTGTTGTATTTTCAGATTGTGGTAAGAAATATTACTATATTTCTGAGGATAATAACATAAATATAGGTGATGATGTTTTGGTTTCCGTTGGTAAGGAACATAAAATAAAAATAGTAAAAGTTGTTAAAATTGAATATTTTAACGAAAAAAATTCGCCGTTTCCTATTGAAAAAACTAAAAGAATAATTCGTAAATGTGATAAATCTGATTATTATCTATATGAAGATTATGAATAAAAATATAAAAGACCTGTTTTAGCAGGTCTTTAGTTTTTATCAATTTTTATTTATAATCTTCAACAATCATCTTTGCAAGTTCGTGTGGGTTTCCACAGCCTGTTGTAATTATTGTATCTTTGTTTTTGAATGTTTCAAATATATAATCTCTTGCCTCTTCAAAAGTTTTTAAGTAAATTGCATTTATTCCATTTTTATTTAATTTTTCAACTAAATCTATTGAATGGATTGTCGGGTCAAACTTTTCTCTTGCTGCATATATTTCTGTAACTATTACTTCATCACAATCATCAAAACATTTTGCAAAGTCATTTAATAATGTTTTTGTTCTTGAGTAAGTATGTGGTTGGAATATACAAACAAGTCTGCCTTCTTTATGTTCGGCGATTGAACTTAAACAACTTTTTATTTCTCTTGGGTGATGACCGTAATCTGTTAATATAGTAGCTTTTTTATCATTTCCAATTACTCCATAAACTTCCATTCTTCTATGAAGATTTCTATACTTTGAAATAGCCTCTTTTATAGTTTCTACGTCAATTCCTGTTTCGTAAGTTGCAATGATTGCAGCAGCTGCATTATAAATATTATGCCTACCAATTATATTTAAGCAGAAATGATGTTTTCCAAATTTTTCATTTTCAATGTCAAAACAAGGATGACCAACTTTGTCAAAACTTATATTTGTAATGTTATAAGTTGCTTTTTCGTTATTTACGCCAAAGGTAATAGTTTCTCCTTTTATATGTTCTAATAGTGGAAGACAGTTCGGGTCGTCAATATTTATTATAGCTTTTGAATCTTCATCAAGATTTTTCATATAACCGATAAAAGTATCAACAATATGGTCTAAATTTTTGTAAAAATCTAAATGGTCCTCGTCAATATTTAAAATAATTGCCATACCTGGATAATAATGCAATATATTTGCTTTGAATTCACAAGCCTCAGTTACCAGATAGTCTTCGTTTCCACATAGTACATTTCCGTCTATTTCATCTAAATTTCCACCGATTAAAATTGACGGCTTAAAAGGGGAATTAATTAAAATTTTTGAAATCATACTTGTAGTTGAACTCTTTCCGTGAGAGCCTGAAATTGCTATTGAATGAAGATAATTTCTCATCAAAGCTCCTAAAAATTGTCCTCTTGTAACACAAGGCACACCAATAGATTTTGCTTTTATCAATTCTTCATTATCCGGTAAAATTGCATCTGTATATACAATTAAATCCGGATTTTGAATATTTTCTTTCTTTTGTCCAATAAAAATTTTAGCTCCATTTTTTTCTAAAATTTGAATTTCTTTAGAAGTATTCCTATCACTTCCTGAAATATTATATCCTTTTTTCAAAAGTAATTTTGCAATTCCACTCATACTTATTCCACCAATTCCGATGAAATGTATATTTTTATATTTTTTATCATTAAAATCAAATTTAAACATAATAAATCTCCATTGTATTAATTGTATGACTAAGTTATTAAGTCATACTAATTATATCATAGTTTCAATATGATAATCAAATAGTTTTCGTTTAATTATTAAATAATTATGTACGAAAAGCAATAAAAATTTATTAAATTTTCAAAAAATTCAACTTTATGTTTTGGAGAAAAAAATGAAAAAAATACTTTTGATTGACGGTTCAAGTCTTATTTTTAGGGCTTTTTATGCAATAAAAAATTTAACAACTAAAGACGGTGTTTTCGTAAACGGAGTTTATGGATTTTTAAATATGTATTACAAAGCGTTGGAGTTAATAAAACCAACTCATATTTTTGTTGCCTTTGATAAGGGTTCAAAAACTTTTAGACATAATGAGTTTTCTTATTATAAAGGAACTCGTGATAAGGCTCCTAATGAAATAACATACCAATTTGGAATTTTAAAGGATTTACTTTCTTCTATGAATGTAAATTATTTAGAGCTTGATGAGTATGAGGCTGATGATATTTTGGGAACTGTTGCAAAACTTGCTCAAAAAGAGGGCTTTGAAGTAGATATTTTTACAGGAGATAGAGATTACTTGCAATTAGTTGATGAAAATATTTTTGTTCATTTAACTAAAAAGGGAATAAGTGAAATTAAACTTATGAATATGGATTCCATTTTAGAAGATTATGGTCTTTCTCCTAAACAATTAATCGATGTTAAGGCACTTCAAGGCGATAGCTCCGATAACATTCCAGGTGTTAAGGGTGTTGGAGAAAAAACTGCTTTAAAACTTATTCAAGAGTATGGAACGCTTGATAATTTATACGAAAATTTAGAAAATCTTAAAGGGAAGTTAAAAGAAAATCTTGAAAATGAAAAAGATAAGGCATATTTGAGTCGTTATCTTGGAGAAATTTTCTTAAATGTTCCACTTGAAAAAAATATTGATGATTTTGTAATTAAGGAAGTAAATACTTCTGAATATATTGAAAAACTTGAAAAATTGGAATTTAAAAGTATTATAAATAAATATTTTAAAGATAGTAAAAAAGAAAATGCAGAAAAAACAAATCAAAATATTGATTTTGAAATTATTAATTTTTCTGAAATTTTTGAAAAAATAGAAGATGATAAGGCTGTATCCATTAAATTTTTCTCCGATAAAAATTATATTTATAGAGATGAATTTTATATTGGAATTTATTCAGATGTAAACAAAAAAGTTTATATTTGTAAAGAATTTACTTTAAAAGATTTTGAAAAGTTTTGTAATTTAGATGTAGTAAAAATTGGTTATGATATAAAGGAAGAATTATTTTTTGCTTTAAAAAATAATTTAGATTTTAAAAATTATGAAGATGTTATGATTTTAGAATATCTAATTGATTCAAATAAGGGAAGTTATGAGATTTCAAGAGTTAGTAAAGAGTTTTTGGACTTTGAAATTTTAGATATAAAAGAAAAATTTGGAAAAGGTAAAAATAAAAAGACTTTTTTTGAATTGGACGAAGAGATTATTTTTAAATACATTTCACAAAATGTATTTGCTATTTTCAAATTGTATAATTTATTTAATGAAAAGGCGAAAGAAAATAATTTAATTTCATTGTATGAAGAAGTTGAAAAGCCTTTGGTTAAAGTTCTTGCAGATATGGAAAATGTTGGAGTTTTAGTTGATAGAGATAAGATTGTTGAGTTAAAGGAAGAGTATTCTAAACTCGCTTATGGATATGAGCAAAAAGTTTATGAGTTTGCAGGAGAAATTTTTAACTTAAACTCTCCAAAACAACTTGGAGCGATTTTATTTGAAAAAATGGAACTTCCAGTTATTAAGAAAACTAAAACAGGGTATT